>Ga0307298_10000417_pt1 | contig 9516 bp, 11 predicted proteins | sample ER_DNA_158_FD_194470 | JGI IMG/M metagenome (GOLD analysis project Ga0307298, IMG submission 194470) | Bulk soil microbial communities from the East River watershed near Crested Butte, Colorado, United States - ER_DNA_158 | ecosystem: Environmental > Terrestrial > Soil > Floodplain | place: USA... | reverse complement strand
CGGGTCCTTGCCTTTGAGCCCAACGGTGTTGAGGTAGCCGATGACACTCCGGTAGGCCGCCCAGAGACTGGTCTGGGTGTACGGCACGCCTTCGGCGGCGCAATGCGCGGCCACCAACGGCTGAATCTTGCGGAGATGCGGCCGGGCCATGGACGGGAAGAGGTGGTGCTCGATTTGGTAGTTGAGCCCCCCCATGAAGATCGACATCAGCGGTCCACCGGCGATGTTGCGACTCATCAGCACCTGCCGGCGGAGGAAGTCGAGCTTCAGCTTCGGCGAGACGAGCGGCATGCCGATGTGGTTGGGTGCGAACGAAAAACCCATATAGAAGCCGAAGACGGCGAGCTGAACAGCCAGTACGGCGATCGCCTTCTCGGGCGGCAGCACCCAGAACACGAGCGCGGCCAGTCCGCCGAGGCGGACCGTGAGGAAGGTGAGCTCGACCCAGCGCCGCTCAACCTTCTGCCGGCTGGCGACCCGGCGGATGCCGTCGATGTGAAGCGACAGCCCCTCCAGCAGCAACAACGGGAAGAAGTACCAGCCCTGGTGGGCGACCAGCCACCGCATCAGTGGGCTGCGGTGCCGGGTGGCGCGTTCGGGGGTCATCGCGATCGCATTCAGGGCGATGTCGGGGTCGGCGCCGTCCTTGTTGGGGTTGGCGTGGTGGCGGGTGTGTTTGCTCTGCCACCAGCCGTAGCTGATGCCGACCAGCAGGTTCGCAACGATGAGGCTGATCCAGTCGTTCCACCGGCCGGACTTGAACATCTGCCGGTGAGCAGCGTCATGGCCGAGGAATGCGGTCTGGGTCATGATTACGGCGAGCAGGCCGGCCGAGGCGAGTTGCCACCAGCTGTCGCCGATCCACACGAACCCAGCCACCCAGGCGGCCAGCATCAGCACGGCACCGATGAGCTTGGCCCAGTAGTAGCCGTACCGGCGACGCATCAGACCCAGCTCGTGGACCTGTCGGGTCAGTGCGGTGAAGCTGCTACCCGTCCTGGGTCCCGGTCCGCCAAGGGTCGAGCTGGTGGTGGTGAGGGTGCCGGTGGGCTGGTCGGCCGGGTAGGCGGCCACCGGTGATGTGTATGCGAGTACAGACAAGGGGGGGATGCCAATCGAGCGAACATTCACGGAAGATGCCTGGGCGGGAGCAGGATGCTCATTGGGAGGGGTCGTGGCCTAGGTACGGCGCCTCAGGCCCAGGCCGACTGCGAGGTGCAGCACCACTAGTTTGAGAGATGAGCCCGAGGGCGGGTCTCGTTCCGCGGCGCTCTCATCTCTGCCGCTCGCCGCTCACAAGCCCCTCGATGACGAAGTTCAAGATCACGGTGAGGATCACCCGATCGCTTGTGCGTGTGGTGGAAGTGATCGCGTCCTCACGACACGGACACCATTCCGATCCGGTGATGGCGGACGTCGCGAGGTTCACTTAGTTAACGCGGTCGCTCGCCCCGGTGGCTCACCCTAGACAGGGGCTCTACCCGCGTTCGATCCATCGTCGTGAGAGGACGGATCCGAACGCGGCAGAGGTGTTGCGTATCAGGCGTCGTAGCGCTCGCGGCTGCCGGACTTGGCGAGGCCACGGGCGACCATGTAGCCGATGGTGAGGTAGACGACGAAGCGCATTGCGGTGGTGGCGCCGAAGGGGTCACCGGCGGTACCGTCGCCGTCGTAGAAGTTGGCGGTCACGACTACGGCGAGCACCATCGCCACGAAGGCGAAAAACTCGGTGGTTTTGAGCGCACTCTTCGTCTCGGTGGTCAGGCGTCGCTGTGGCTGATCGAGGCCGGAGAGGGCGTTGTTGTGGGATGTGGTGGTGGTCATGAAATTTCCTGCAATCTGTGACTGATAGTCACGCAAGGTGGCGCGCCGGTTCCCGGCTCTTCGCCTCGACCTACATCGCGATTCTGGAATGTAGGTTTACTTAGTAAACTGTATACGGAGGGCAGCTCGCTGTCCAATTGCTGGAGCACACCGTCGTGGACGAAGCCGGCCGGCACTCAGCAGCCTGACACTGCAACGGCCATGTCTCTCCGAGTTCGCCAAGCCCCCCAGGCAAGTGTCCGCACCTCGAGTCCTCGCCCGAAGCCGATGTCCGGGCCGAGCCCGCGTGGTGAGAGCAGCTCTGCGAGTGGAAGCAGGGCACCTGCCACCGGGCACCCGCGCCCGCCTCGTCGACGCAGTCCTCGATTGCCGGCGCCCAACCTGGCACACGACTCGTGGTGACTCTCCCCGCCGGAGACTGGAACGATGGAACATCGGCGAACCATCCACTATGACCCAACCCGCCGTCAGCGGGCGAACCGGCTACCTGGCCACGCTAAGGCTCGCGTTTCGATCTGGTCGGTCATCACTGATTTCTTTCAGCGGTTTGACCGGACAGCTCCTTGTACAACCCCTGTGGTTCATGGCGTGCCCATCGCCCTCACGTCGTCGTGCCTCATGGCTGGAGGTCGAGACCACGGCCTAAGGTGCGCTGACCCGTGTGGTGCATTGCTCAGAGAGCGCCATTAGACGAAAGTACGGCGACGGGCGTGGTCATGGGTAGTGCGAACAACTCAACAATCGCATCGAGCCCGTCGCCTTCCCGCCGGTGCCGTTGCCGCATCGTGCCGGTGGCTGCAGCGAGCTCAGGACGGTGCCTGTGGCATCTGTTGCAAATCCCGCAGTAACTGGGACCGCCGCGCCAGAGGCCACGGCGGTCTTCCCCGGAGCCATCGGCCCCAAGGTCAACCATCGTCTTGAGCTCATTTCCGGCGTCTGTCGCGTTCCTGTCCTACGCCACACGATCGGTCACTGCATCGTCACGTTTGGCTCGGACTCGTGGCAGGCGATCTTCCTGGCCGACACCATCCTTGCCTGCCAGCCAGCTCGCAACCGGAGGGTGCCGAACCTATAGCGGTGACCTGCCGCATCCCGCACGGCCCACCCAGTGATGGTGTGGAGCTGGCGCCGTTCCTGATCACCGCATACTCGGCGTTAAGGCTGGAGTTGCTGCCGTCGCCGGCGCCTGGGGAGCTGTAGTACGCCTTCTAGATGTAGACGGTGCCAGCTGCTTGAGCAGGTAAGGCGATCAGGCTCAAAGCAACCACTCCCTGGGTTCGGGTCCCTAACTAGCCGATGGCGGACCGGATTGCAACCAGTCCGCCATCGAGCGGTGTTGTTGGTGGAGGGGTCCTTTGCGTAACGCTGGTCGCCACATCCACCGGCGTCTCAGCTAGTGGCGCCGGCTATCCCCCTACGATCCCGTGTGAGCGCGAGACCGAGGCCGATCATCCCGATCCCGAGGATGAGATGCAGGAAGTCGTCGGCAGTGTTCACGGGTACGAAGTTGGCCGCCGATTCCTGGTCGACGATGAGCCCGTACACGAACAGCACAAGGTAGATCGCGCCACCGAACACCAGGTAGGTGCGGGCCTGCGCTGCGGTGCGCGCCATAGCCAAGCCGGCGATCCCGAACAACAGGTGCACGATGTTGTGCAGGATCGAGACCTGGAACAGGCCGAACAACTTGGCGTCGGAATGGTGGCCGGCGAACGACAGATCGCCGAAGTTGGTGGTGATACCGGGAATGAAGCCCAGCACACCGACGAGCAGGAAGACGACGCCGACGATGGCGGCAGCCTTCTGCACGTTTGTGCGGGTGCCACGGGCTGTGGTGGTGCGGTCGGACATAACGGTAAGACTCCTTGGAACGTTGTGTTATCGACTATTTGTAGCCACAGTCTGGCTTGCCACGTTGTGGGCGTGTGGTTACTTGCCGCGCCTGGTCAGCTTCTTCAACATGCCGGTCTCGACAGCAGCAGGGCGTTGCTGTTCACCGGCATAGGCGCTGACGCCCACGAGGGCGCCGGTTATCGCGGGCACCGCCCACTGCAGCAGCTTCAGCTGGGTCTGAGCACCTGCCACGTCGGGCGGAGTTGCGGGGCTCGGCTCGGTGCCGGAGGACACCGGAACGCTGGTTTCCTCAGACACCTTGCGCCCAAGCACCCTGCTGTAGCCCGTGATGCCCAAAGCGGCCGCCGTGAGGGCGGTCTTGATCACCGACATCGAGGCGACGCCGGACTGTGTCGCCAGCCGTTCCTTGTTGCCCAAAAGCTGGCCGACCGAACCCACAATGGTTGCTCCGATGGCAACGGCATTGATCGGTGTCCAGGCGTCCCAGCCGGTGTTGGCTACCCGGCCCGCGCTGCTGGGGTCTGACGCCTGACCAGCGGCCCTGTTAAGCGCAACCGCGTTGGCCAACGTGCCGCCGAACCAGGCGGCCAGGCCGAGGTCGTGCAGTAACCGTGAAGGAAAGTTCGGAACCACTTGTTCTCCTTATGTTCAGCTTGAATCTCCCGGCCTCGGGTACCCGCCGCCCGGATGATCAAACAAGGTCGCGGGACCGGCACCGGCAGCTGGCGACCCATCTTGTGAATCCGCGAGCCGCTCTCTTCGGCGTTCATCGGGGATACAGGGCCAAGCAGTGGAAGACCAATCCGCCGGATCTTGATGCCGAGATGAGGACGCGGACGCGCTGCTGCTCGGCCCGGTCAGTACGAGGGATTCGCCGAGGCCTGGCCCGACCACACGGTCGAGGACGATCCCGGTGCGGGCTTCATGCCAACGTGAAGAAGTACGTGGTGTCACGCACCTTGACCAACCTGTTCGGAGTCTGATGGGTACGCCCACTGAAGTCCCGCTGGTCATGGATCGCTCTACCCGAGCGCTCACCGTTGGTTACGACACCGAACGTACGGTTCACGTTGTTTTCAACATCAACTACTCTGCGCCGCTAACGATCTTGCCAGCCGCCACTGAGCGATAGACAAGGTAGGTCCCGTGGGATCGAGCTTGGCTTGCACGATCTGCAAAGAGCCTTACTTCGGCATGATCTTGAACGCTGGCGGACGGGTGGACCAGTTGTAGGTGCCCGACTTCCATTGGAACCGAACGGATCCGGAGGGCTAGCCTCTCTCCCGGGCTCCCGCTAGCGGCACGTCGATCACTTGCACGCTTGCCGCTGACGTCCCCGCGGGTGCCTTGATCGCGGTCTGGTTCGGCTTCGACAACACCAGCGCAACCGCACCGACGATCAACTCCGTCGATACGGCATGCGGCGCGCCGCCGTGGGCTCCTCGCCATCGTCGATCGCGTTGCCGTCTTTGCGCTCGATCGGCTCGACCGCACACGCGATCCCCTTGACCTAGTGCTGCCAGAGTAGTGAGTCCAGTTCACCCGCAGCAGAAGCGCATTCCCCTTGCGCTGAACGCCCAGCACGTCACCGTGGCCCACATCGGTAGCGTCATCGATGAGATGAAGTGCCGCACACCTTGATCATCAGCAGGACCGAGCCTGTTGAACCCTGATCGCTTCCCGACCGTTTGAAGTGCGAATGTTCTGAGTCATGAAGATCTCGTCTTTGAGTGGGTCCCAAGCGAAATCTTGCATCCAGTTACTGGTGCCCGGTGCCAGTGTGAGCTCAGGGTCGGGCATGATCTTGGCCTCCGCTTCCGGGTAGTGAGCGCGGCGCACGCAGTTCCTTGATCGACAGTCAGGCACGACGTACTTGGGATCTTGCTGTCATCTTCACAGCGTACGAAAGCGCTGACTAATCGCCGCTGTCTGCGTGATCTTGGGGCATGCGGTTGAGGTTGAGTGCGTTGTCGATCGCTCCCTAAAGCCCACGTTTGCCCATTGCACTACCACGGTAGGTATGCGGGATAGCTCGTCAGACATGTCGGATATCTCGACCTCAATTTCTGCCAAGCTCAGCCGTAGGTCGATCCAGATGTTTCCAGTCATGCCAGTCCGCCACCATCGCAGAGCACGATAAGACGGCGTGTCCGCGCTGCCATCGTTAGCCGAAAATCCAGCCCAGCAGGCCGAATGCGCCTAGGAAGATCACAATCGCAGTGATGATGGCGAGCACCAGGAGGGCGACGAGGACGGTGCCGCATCCGCTGCGGCGTTGCTGTGTCGGTGGCTGCTGCGGCGGTGGTTGAGTCATAGCGCTTTTTCTCTACGGTGGATGTAACCGACGTTAGTGCTTGGGCCCGGGATCGTCAGCGCGTCGGGTAGCACCATCGCGGCCGCGTCGACGATTGCCGGAGCTGGTTCGCGTAGGCCCGCATTGGTGTCTACGCAGCCGATGATCTTGGGTTTCGTCGTCCCAGCAACTGAAATATCAACAAAGCTGCTTGCCAGACCTCCTTCTCCAGCTGGTTCTCCTTCCAGATGCCGTACGCGGTCCCCAGCAGCACCGGCGGGACAGCCACCAGCCCGATCGCCCCGCTCACCGCCGCATCGACCCACTCGTGAGTTCGTTGGGCGGGGGCATCCCCCGACAAAAGATGATCATGTTATGACGGAGTCAACACCCTCTCTCTCGCGCCTCTCTCCCACGCTCGAGCTTGACGGGCTACTACTGGAGGGGCAGGCTCCCGAGAGCGTTTCTTGCTTTCAGGTTTCGTTTGGGCGTCGGGTGGCGTCGGCTACTTCTCCGACGAGTTGTTCGAGGATGTCTTCGAGGGCGATCACGCCTTGCGTTTGGCCGTCCTCGTCGATGAGCCGGGCAAGGTGTGAATGGGTGCCACGCAGCATCGCGAGAGCGGTCTGCAGGGTGGCGGTGATCGGGATGTCGCGGAGCGGCAGGATCCGGCGGCGGTCCACCGGCCGGTCGCGATGAGCGGCGTCGGCAGCTAGGACGTCGGCGAGGTGAATATAGCCGATGAGATCTGTTCCGGTTGGTGGGTCGTGGTCTGCTCGGACGGGGAACCGGGAATATCCGGTGGCGGCCACGAGCTGCTCGACCTGTGTCGGGGTGACATCCGGTTTGACGGTGACGAGGTCCTCCAGCGGCAGTTTGACGACGTGCGCCATGGTTTCCTCAAAGGCGAGAGCACCGGTGAGCAGCTCTTGTTGGTTCGATTCGAGGAGTCCTTCTTCGCTGGACTCACCGATCAGTGCGGCGACGGAGTCTCGGTCGGTGACATCGCCGATTTCGCTCGCCGGCTGAACGCGGAGCAATTTCAACACACCGGTTGCCACAGCAGTCAGGCCGATGATGATCGGGCGGAATATCTGCACGAACAACAGCAGGGGCGGGGCAAGCATCATCGCGGCGCGTTCCGGCCCTGTCAGGGCGAGGTTCTTCGGCACCATTTCGCCGAGCAGCATGTGCAGGCAGGCCACCAGTGTGAGCGCGATTACGAGCGCCAGCGGATGGACTAGTTCATGCGGGACATGAAGCGCGGCCAAGGGACCGGTCAGCAGCGAGGCGACCACGGGTTCTGCGAGCGCGCCCAGCCCGAGTGAGGCGAGGGTGATGCCGAACTGGCAGGCCGAGATCATCAAGGGCAGCTGTTCGATCGCCCGCAGTGCGGTCCGAGCCCTGCGGGAGCTGCGGAGCAGCGGCTCCAGCCTGGCGCGGCGGCTCGCGAGGACCGCGAATTCTGCCCCGACGAAGAACCCGTTCGCCGCGATGAGCCCGACCGCGAGCAACAGCAGCGCCGCAGTCACGAGACGGCCTCCTCGCGGCCGGTTCGGTCGGCAGTGGAAACGTCGACGACCCTGCCATCAATGTTGTCAGGGTGGAGGGTGACTTGCACCCGGTCAATGCGGCGGCCGTCGAGCCGGTCCACTGTGAGCGTTGCGCCCGGTACGCCGACCCGGTCGCCAACGTCGGGGATCCGGCGGAGCAGCTGCAGAATGAGCCCGGCCACCGTCTCGTAGTTGGCACGTCCGGCCGGCAGCTCGAGACCGATGGCGGCTTGGATCTCATCAGGCCGCAGCAGCCCGGACAGTAGCCAAGATCCGTCGGGCTGGCGCCGGATCCCGGGTGCGGGCGAGTCGTGTTCGTCGTCGACGTCGCCGACAAGCTCCTCCACCACGTCTTCGAAGGTGACGATCCCGGCCGCGCCTCCGTACTCGTCGACCACCACCGCCAGCTGCAGGCCCTTTTCTTGCAGCAGATGCAGCAGCGGATCCAACGCCATGGAGGGCGGCACGAGCACCGGCGCTGTCATCACCTCTCGGACTCGCCTCGTGCCGCGGTCCACCTGAGGGACTGTAACGGCTTGCTTGACGTGGATGAGACCGCGGATGTCGTCGACGCCGTCCCCGATCACAGGGAACCGGGAGCGGCCCGTATCGCGGGTGGCTTCAATCACCGTCGCGACCGGCGCGGACGCCGACACGGTCCGTACACGGGTGCGGGGGGTCATGACATCTGCTGCGGTCTTTGCGCTGAAGGTCAGTGACTGTTCCATCAGGACCGCTGTCTCCGAACCTAGCGCTCCTTGCATAGCCGCTCGCCGCACCACCGATGCCAACTCGTCCGGGGTGCGGGCGGAGCGCAGCTCCTCCACCGGCTCCACCCCAGCCAGGCGCAGCAGCTGGTTCGCCGAGCCATTCAACACCGCAATCAGCGGACGTGTCACCTTCGTGAACACCAATAGCGGGATGACCACCCACCCCACGCTGCCGACGGGTCGCGACAAGGCGATGTTCTTCGGCACCAGCTCGCCGAAGACCATCTGCGCCGCGGTGGCCAGCAGCAACGCCAGAGCTACCGCTGCGACCTCTGCGACATCGGCATCGAGCCCGAGCACATCGAGCGGCCCCCGCAGCAATGTCGCGATCGACGGCTCCGCCACAAAGCCGATCGCCAAACTCGTGACCGTGATACCCAACTGAGCGCCCGACAGGTACGTCGATAGCCGTTGCAGGGTTCCCCGCACGCGACCGAACCGAATGCTGCCCTCCCGGGCCCGCGACTCGACCAGGTTGCGATCCACTGTGACCAACGCTGTTTCCGCGGCCACGAACACCGCGTTTCCGACAACCAGGACCGCTGCCACACCCAGCAGAACCCACGCAGTGATCACAGCAGCAGCTTCACCGATCCGGGTCGGCCACGAGACACTTGGAACGCGCTCGAAGCCACGACCACGGCAACATCATGTCTCTGCGAAGGGCGTCGCACCACCCGGTGGCCCTCCGTCTCTCGTCTCAACATGGGCGCTGGCCCCGGTCCGCCGGGAGACTTCGCGAACGCTATCGCGTCCACGATCCTCCACTCCAAACTCGACCGCAGGGTGAGGATTAATGGGCCCCGGCGACCCCCTCGGTGCAGCCGGACTCCTGGTCCTTGGTCAGGGCTCGAGCCACTGGCTGTACTCCTCGTTAAGAGCATTGAATGCTTGATCAAGCTCGGCCAATGTCTCGAACTTGGTGGAGCGGGCCAAGCCATTGGCGGCCATCGTGATCAACCAATAGCCTTGCATCGCGTTGGTCACTCCCTCGCGTCGCCAGGTATCCGATGGCGCACTGCTCCATCGGTTTCTCATACTCGTCCAGAGCGAGATCGGCCCACTCGTGCAGCGTCAGCAAGATCTCATCCTTGCTCACGCCGCCGCACAAGCATCGCGTTCAGTTGATCAAGCTCATCTTGCTCTAGGCCCGTACAAGAACTCTTTGTAGGGATTGAACTGCTGCATGTAACAGGCAAGAGCTGGCCGACCCCACATCAGG
>Ga0307298_10000414_pt1 | contig 9541 bp, 8 predicted proteins | sample ER_DNA_158_FD_194470 | JGI IMG/M metagenome (GOLD analysis project Ga0307298, IMG submission 194470) | Bulk soil microbial communities from the East River watershed near Crested Butte, Colorado, United States - ER_DNA_158 | ecosystem: Environmental > Terrestrial > Soil > Floodplain | place: USA... | reverse complement strand
CCGGCACGCCAGGGCTGGAACATCGGTGGGATCCTTTGCTACTCCAAGATCTGCACCCACGTTGGCTGTCCAATCAGCCTGTGGGAGCAACAAACCCACCACCTGTTGTGTCCGTGTCACCAGTCAACTTTCGACCTCGGTGATGCGGGAAAGGTTGTCTTCGGCCCGGCCGCGCGTCCGTTGCCGCAACTTCCGATTGCCCTCGATAGTGAGGGTTACATCGTTGCGCAGCGTGACTTTCTCGTCCCACCCGGACCGAGCTTCTTCGAGCGGGATTCCCGTCATGACTCTCCGGAATGATTTCAAAGAAGGCGATAACTGATGGCCCAGCCAGCCGCCACCGTTCCTGACGACAGCGCGATCCAGCCCGAAACCCCAAAGAAGGAACTCGGGCCGGTCTTCAAGATTGCCTCTGGGCCGACCAAATGGCTGGACGACCGGATCGGGCTTGCCGGACTCAGTCGTCCGTTCTTCCGCAAGGTCTTCCCGGACCACTGGTCGTTCCTTCTCGGTGAGATTGCGCTCTACTCGTTCATCGTTCTAATTTTGAGCGGCATCTTCCTGACCATCTGGTTCAAGCCGTCTATGTCTGAGGTCGAATACCAAGGCAGCTACGAGCTGCTGCGCGGACTGCACATGTCGGACGCATACGCATCGACTCTTAACCTCTCGTTCGACATTCGCGGCGGCCTGTTGCTGCGGCAGATGCACCACTGGGCGGCTGCGGTCTTCATTGCCGCAATGCTCACCCACAGCCTTCGGATTTTCTTCACCGGCGCCTTCCGCAAGCCGCGCGAGATCAACTGGCTGATCGGCGTAGCAATGCTCACACTTGGCCTCGTCGAAGGGTTTGCCGGCTACTCGCTGCCGGACGACCTACTATCCGGCACTGGCCTGCGGTTCGTCGATGGGCTGGTTCGCGCGATTCCGCTGATCGGCACCTGGGCAGAGTTCTTCGCCTTTGCTGGTGAATTCCCGGGCGAGCTGATCATTCCTCGGCTATACATGCTGCACATCCTGCTGATCCCCGCCCTGCTCCTCGGGCTCATCGCGGCTCATCTAGCACTGGTCGTCTACCACAAGCACACCCAGTACCCGGGCCCGGGCCGCGTCCAGGGCAACGTCGTCGGCTATCCGGTCTTCCCCGTGTACGCCGCCAAGGCCGGTGGGTTCTTCCTGATCGTCTTCGGTGTTCTCACCTTGATGGGCGCGACGATGCAGATCAACCCAGTCTGGGTGTTCGGGCCTTACAACCCCGCGGAAATCACCGCTGGCTCTCAGCCGGACTGGTACATGGGCTTTGTCGAGGGCGGCATTCGTCTCATGCCGAACTGGGAATGGCACATTGGATCGACGACCTGGTCGTGGAACGTCGCAATACCGGGTCTCGGGCTCATGGGTCTGTTCTTCGGTTTGATGGCTATCTACCCGTTCCTCGAGGCCTGGGTCACTGGCGACAAGCGCGAGCATCACATCCTCGATCGTCCCCGCAATGCTCCGACCCGCACGGCCTTCGGTGTAGCTGCGATCACCGGCTACGCGCTGCTGATGATCGGCGGTGGCAACGACCTTGTCGCGACTCAATTCGACGTATCACTCAACTCAGTTACAAGGTTCCTGCGGGTGGCCGTGTTCGTGGGACCGGTGATCGCATTCCTGATCACGAAGCGGATCTGCATCGGACTCCAGCGCGCCGACCGTGACCGGATGCTCCACGGCGCCGAGTCGGGCATCATCGATCGGGCTCCTTCGGGCAAATATTCCGAGCGGCATCGTCCGATCAGTCGCGGCGAGGCCTTCGCGCTGACTCAGCATGAGGACATGCCCGCGCTGATGCCGTTGACCGACGTGGATGGAATGTCGGAGAGGGAGATCAAGTCTGAGCAACGGCGGCGCAAGGCAACGCGCTTCTACTTCATCGACACGCTGCGCAGGCCGACTCGGGCCGAGCTCGAAGAGGCTGCTGCTCACCACATGCACGCTATGGAGATCGAGGGTGACGGTGAGCATCATGCGATCGAAGCCGAGGAAGAGGAAGAGCACCATCTGGCTAGGTAGCGAGACCATCCGCGGCGGGCCCCACATTTCTCCTAGGAGTCGTGGGGCCCTTCGCAGGCCTGGGATCCCACTCTCTGACCCCGCCGTTCCTTGTCTGAAACCCACGTATACGTTTGTTCCTTCCGGTCTGCACACTTGGTCACCCACTGCAGAGCGAAGGAACCCGGCTACGAGCGTTGGCATTGCTCGAACAGCGCGCCAAGCTGGGGAGACCTACGGCGGCTAGCTACCGTCCCATCGCGGGGGATGTGGGATTGCTCACTCTTCGCAAAACCTGACAATGATCCGGAACTAGCAGGCGTTGACGCGTCTGGACGAGACCGACCAGCGGTAATGACGCCCGAGTACACGCAACGAGGACATGAGCACCAATCAGAAGCTGACGAATCGCACCACAGAGCCCGATACCGGCAGGGAACCAAGCGACAAGAAACCTAAGAAAAGCAAGCTTGATCTTTCCGCCACCCAGGTAGTCGGCGGTGCATTGGCTGCCATGACGGCCGCCGCGCTGGGTTCTCAGCTCAGCGTGGCTGGCACGGTTGTCGGTGCAGCGCTGGCCAGTATCATCGCGGCAGTCGCCGGGTCGCTGTATACAGCCTCCATCCGGCGAACCCGCGACAAGGTGAAGACCGTCTTCTGGACCGGGCAACCGAATGAGGTGGAAGAGCCCACCGTCATGGAGATTGTGTCCGACAGCGAAGGTCATGTTGCCGGGCAGCGAAGCCATCTTGTGGCACCCGAGCCTGCCTCATCGCCGCGTCAGCGTGGCCCGAAACTGAGTTGGAAGCGGGTCGCTGTCGCAGCTCTGGCCGCATTCGGCATCGCAGCAGTCTCGCTGACCGCCGTTGAGTTGGTTACGGGTCATGCCCTCTCCGGCGGTACCGGAACGACCTTCCAGCAGGTCAGCGAGGGCAGCTCCAACAAGAAATCGGACACCAAGAAAAAGGCGCCATCAGCGAAACCGACGAAAAAGGCCACCACCGCCTCGACCAAGGAGCCGACGACCGAGCCGAGCGAGGAATCTTCGAGCCCACGGACTCAAGCAACGACGGCACCGCCGACCCCGGAAACGACTCAGACCAGCAGGGCGACCCCCGCCCCGAAGGCGAGTTCTAGCGGCAATCCCTAACAAACTAAGAGCAGCACGACCAGCTGCCGGGCGGTCGATAGGCAAACCTTGGCGGAGACAGTGAGAATGTCCAGGTGCGATTTCTGAAAGAGCTCCCACCGTACGACTTGACCTACTCCGACGTCTTCATGGTGCCCCGACGTTCTGCCGTCGGGTCCCGGCTGGACGTCGACCTCACCAGCACTGATGGGATCGGGACGACGCTGCCCATCGTCGTGGCCAACATGACCGCGATTTCTGGGCGACGAATGGCGGAGACTGTGGCGCGTCGGGGCGGAATTGCAATCCTTCCGCAAGACATCCCCGCTGATGTCGTTGCCGAGGTGGTTGGCAAGGTAAAGCGGTCGCACCCGGTCTATGACACGGCAGTCTCAGTGAGCCCGCATACCACGGTGGGCGAGGCACTCTCCTTGATCCCCAAGCGAGCACATGGTCTAGCGGTCGTCATCGAGAACGGTAAGCCGCTCGGGACAGTGAGCGAGACCGAGGCCGCGGGGGTGGATCGCTTTGCCCAGGTGCACACGGTGATGTCAGGTGATGTGCTGACCACCACTCCGGAGTCATCGCCGACCGAGATCTTCGAGGAACTGACCCACCGGCACCTCGAAGTGGCGCTCTTGGTGGAAAACGGCAAGCTGCTCGGTGTCATGACACGGAAGCACGCGCTGCGCTCGACCTTGTATAACCCGGCGCTTGATTCCGATGGTCGGCTCATGATTGGCGCCGCCGTCGGCATCAACGGCGATGTCGCGATTCGTGCGGAGGCCTTGCTCGACGCCGGAATCGACGTTCTGGTCGTCGACACGGCACACGGTCACCAAGATCGAATGCTGGAGTCGCTGAAGGCTGTACGTGAGGTGCGAGACCGGCTGACGGATACCCAAGGGCGTCGGGTCACGCTGGTCGCGGGCAATGTGGTTTCCGCTGATGGAGTCAACGATCTGGTGGGAGCCGGCGCCGATGTCGTCAAGGTCGGAGTCGGGCCCGGCGCAATGTGCACGACGCGGATGATGACCGGCGTGGGTCGACCGCAGTTCAGCGCTGTCCTGGAATGTGCTGAAGCGGCGCGTGCCGTGGGCCGATCGATATGGGCCGACGGCGGCGTACGCCACCCCCGGGATGTCGCGCTTGCACTGGCAGCTGGGGCAGGCAGCGTGATGATCGGCTCCTGGTTCGCCGGAACGTACGAGAGCACCGGCAACCTGATGATCGATGCCGAAGGGCGGATGTACAAGGAGTCGTACGGCATGGCGTCGGCGCGGGCCGTCAAGTTGCGTACCAAGGACTCCTCAGGATTCGACCGGGCGCGTGCCGGACTGTTCGAAGAGGGCATCTCGACGGGGCGCATGTATCTCGACCCCGAGCGGCCGAGCGTAGAGGACCTGATTGATTCCATCGTGGCGGGCCTACGCAGTAGCTGTACCTACGTCGGCGCCTCAAATCTTGAGGAGTTTCACGACTTTGCCGTCGTCGGCGTCCAGTCCAGCTCCGGCTATGACGAGGGCCAGCCACAGCACGTCAATTGGTAACAGCGTTTGCGCGTTCTCAAGCGGTCTGAGCCTTTCGAGCAGCGCGCCTTCCACAAGCGCCGTCCTGAGCTTGTCGAAGGGCTCCGGGCGCGTCCGTCAGCCGTCGATGGGGTGGGCAGCGCCGGTGACGCGTACGCCGGGCTCACCGCCGATGACGCTCACCTCAAGTTTGCTGGGGCGGCCCATGTCCACGCCCTGGATGATCGTGAACGCGGCGTGCTCACCGATGATGCCGAGCTCCCGTAAGTAGCCACCGAATGCCGCTGCCGCGGCGCCAGTCGCCGGATCCTCGACCACGCCGCTACTGGCGAATGGGTTACGAGAGTGATAGCGCTTCTTGGATTCGGGCCAGATCAATTGCAAGGTGACCAGCGCGTGCTCGCGCATCAGTCTGGCAAGAGCGTCGAAGTCGTAGTCCAGGTCGGCCAGTCGCTGCCTGGTCTTGGCTACCAGCACCAAATGCTCCGAACCTGCGTTTGCCAGCAGGACTGGATACTCCGGGTCAAGATCATCAGCGGACCAGCGAAGCGCCTGCAGTGCTGCTGCCACCAATCCAGGCGCAGGCTCGGCCGTTCGAGGTGCCACGCTCGTCATTTCCGCGACGAGCTCACCATTGTCGTTCTGGAAAGTTGTGATGCTGACAACTCCGGCGGGCGTGTGAAAGATCAGGTCGTCTGCCGGAGACCGCTCGACCAAGGCCACTGCCGCCGCAATGGTGGCATGTCCACAGAACGGCACCTCCTGTAGCGGCGCAAAGTAGCGAGCGTCGTATCCGTTCGGCTCACCCTGTCTCCTGACCAGGAAGGCAGTCTCCGAATAGCCGATATCAGCGGCGATGGCCTGCATCTTCGCGGCATCCAGTCCGCTGGCATCCAGCACCACGCCAGCGGGATTTCCGCCCTGGCCGTCCATCGTGAACGCTGCATAGCGCAGCAGCTCGGTCATCACCCTCCGACTCCAGTCACCAGCGTCTCAGGCAGTGGCGAAGCGATTTGCCGATCGTGCTCGGGCCTTGGCGGCTTGCTCTTCGCGGTTCTTGGGCGGTGCCGTGGTGACGAGGTCGTGAAGCAGATGGTGCGTGGCGTGGGCGATCTCTTCGACGGCGCGATAGAAGACCTCCTCATTCGCCTTCGACGGCTTGGACATGCCCGCTACTTTTCGCACATACTGCAAAGCCGCGTCATGCACCTCATCGCTGGTCGCCGGCGGTTCAAAGTTGTTCAGCGGCCTAATGTTTCGACACATGCGGCCCATTGTGCCCGACGTTATCGATACCACTTAGCCTTCTTCAGCTGCCGCTGGGAAGATTCGGTCATGCCAGGCTTCTCATGTGTCGCTGGCCGCCGAAGCCGCAGGTTCGCTGTTTGCGGCCGGAGTCGTGGCGGGAATCATCGGAAGTGGAGGTGGCGTCACGTCTCTGGTGTCGTACCCGGCCCTCCTCGCCGTCGGGATTCCTCCGCTGCCGGCCAACATAGCCAATTTGGTCGCGGGCGTGGCGATCGGTCCAGGCTCGGCCCTCAGCTCTCGGCGTGAGCTTGTCGAGACGCGGACCGTCCTGGTGCGTCTGCTGCCGATTACGATCCTTGGAACGGTGGTCGGCGCTGGACTGCTGCTCGTCACACCCCCAGGAGTATTCGCCCGGGTTGTCCCCTTCCTGGTCGCGGCTGGAGCCATGGTTCTCATCATTCAACCGGCCTTAATGAAGCTGCCCGAGGGATGGATTCGTCACAGCCCGCTGCTTCAACTCGGGCTGGTTGGAGCGGTCTGCGTCTACGGTGGCTACTTCGGCGCCGGATCAGGAGTGATGCTTCTCGCCGTGATCTTGGTTCTCGTGGACTCGCGTATCGCGCCCGCCAATGCGATCAAGAATGTGCTTCTCGGGGTCACTTCGCTCGTGGCGGCTGCCGTGTTCATCGCGACTGGACCCGTGCTGTGGGCCGCTGTACCTCCGCTAGCCGGAGGACTCTTGATCGGCAGCGCTCTCGGACCTATCATCGTTCGACATCTGCCGCCGAACCTGGTGCGCTCGATGGCTGCAACGTTCGGGTTCATCCTCGCCATCTATCTCTGGGTCCGGCCGCCATGAATCTCATGCATAGTCGAGGGCTGGTTGGTGTCAGCTGCTGACTCATGTTCCGAAGTCCACAACGACGTATGAACTCAGGGCGCTCCGCTCCGAGTGACCTTCCTTTCCCCGGTTCAGTCGAAATGCAATGAGTCCTTGCGTTCACGCTTGATCTCAAAGAAGTAGGGGTAGCTGGCCAGAGCGACGCTGGCATCCCAGATCCGACCAGCGTCCTCACCTCGTGGAATTCGGGTGATAACTGGTCCGAAGAATGCGGTGCCGTTGACGTGAATGGTCGGGGTTCCCACGTCCTTGCCTACTTTGTCCATCCCCGCATGGTGGCTTTCGCGGATCGCGTTGTCATAGTCAGTCGACTCGGCGGCCTCCGCCAGCTCCGGTGGCAGGCCCAGTTCGTCGAGCGCTTCAGCAATGACTATGGACAGGTCCTGATAGCCCTGGTTGTGGATGCGAGTGCCCATGGCGGTGTAAAGAGGCGAGAGGACTTGCTCTCCCTTGAACTGTGCGGCCGCCGCCGCCACGCGTAGCGGGCCCCAAGAGGACTGCAACTTGTCCCGATATTTATCGGAGACGTCTCTGCCCTCGTTCAGCACGGCCAAGCTCATGACATGGAAGTGCACGTCGATAGTGCGCACTTTTTCAGTCTCCAGGATCCAGCGCGATGTAATCCAGCAGAACGGGCACGCCGGATCGAACCAGAAGTCGACTCGCTCGCGGGCTGGGGCTGTGTGGGCACTCCGATCTCCGGTGGTTGTCATGGTAGACGTCACGGAATCTCCTGCGGGTCGCGTGCTGAGCGGCATTGGATACTCATCACATAGATCGGCTATGCAAGTGAAGCGAAAACGCCCGTCAATCTATTCCCGTCATCGGGCCTCGGAAACGATCATGCTCGCCCACAACGGCCATCGACGATCTCCAGGCGGCAGGCTCAGTGCGCGTGATCTCCGCGGTAGAACTCGTAGAGCAGTCCTGTCAAGGTGATGAATCCGAATCCAAAGCCAATGATCATCAACCACCAACCGAAGACCGGAGCCAAAACGACCGGAACAAAGGTTAGTGAAAGGAACAGCGGCCACTTGCTGGACGGCGGGAAGAAACCTAGCTCTCCAGCACCCTCGGCGATCTCGCCCTCTTTCTTGTCCTCAGGCCTCGGCTGCATCCGCCGCGCCACCAGAAGGAGGTAAGCCCAGATCATGAACACCAGGAAGAACGTCAAGATCAACGCGACGGTACCGGTGATCTCTGGAACGCCACTGGCGTCTGCAGTCATGAACCAATAGATCGGCGTCACAATGAGAAAGAAGATGGTCAGGGAACCGAAGATCCAGGCTTCGACCTTCACCGCTGATCCTCCTCGGCATCTGGTGAATGGCCGTGGTGGCTGGATTCGTATTGAGCCGCTAGATCTGAGGTGTCGCCTGCTACCCGATGTCTGAGTTCGGACAGCCGACCCGTGTCGTCACCTGAGTCCACGGTTGTATCGTCGAACTCCTCCTCCTCGGTGCCGTACTCCTGAATCGCAATCTCTGGGTGGTGCAAATCAAAAGCCGGCGCTTCGGAGCGGATCCTCGGCAGCTGGGTGAAGTTATGCCGCGGCGGCGGGCAGGTCGTCGCCCACTCCAAGGAGCGACCCCAGCCCCACGGATCGTCGGTGTTGACTTTCGGGTTCTTGCGGCTCTTCCAGACGTTCCAGAAGAAGACCAGCGTGGAGCCGCCGAGCAAGAACGCGCCAACCGAGGAGATCTGGTTTCCGAGCGTGAAACCGTCGCTGGGCAGATAGTCCGCGTAGCGACGCGGCATTCCCTCTACACCGAGCCAGTGCTGGATAAGGAATGTGGTGTGGAATCCGATGAACAACAGCCAGAAGTGAATCTTGCCCAGTGTTTCATCCAGCATCCTGCCAGTGAACTTTGGCCACCAGAAGTAGAAGCCAGCAAACATCGCGAAGACAACGGTGCCAAACACCACGTAGTGGAAGTGCGCAACCACGAAGTAGGTGTCTGAAACTGCGAAGTCCAATGGCGGGCTCGCCAGGATGACGCCAGTCAGGCCGCCGAACAAGAAGGTTGTCAAGAAACCTACGGCCCACAGCATGGGCGTTCGCATAGCGATGCTGCCGCCCCACATCGTCCCGACCCAGTTGAAGAACTTCACACCTGTCGGCACAGCAATGAGGAAGGTCATGAAGGAGAAGAACGGCAGGTTGACGGCGCCCGTGACGAACATGTGGTGTGCCCACACGGCAACAGACAGAGCCCCGATCAGCAAGGTCGCTCCAACCAGGCCCACATAACCGAAGATCGGCTTCCGGCTGAACACCGGCAACACCTCAGTAATGATGCCGAAGAACGGCAAGGCGATGATGTAAACCTCTGGATGCCCGAAGAACCAGAAAAGGTGCTGCCACAGGATCGGCCCACCGTTGGCCGCATCAAATACGTGAGCTCCGAGGACCCGGTCTGCCTCTAGCACCAAGAGCGCAACAGCGAGGATCGGGAAGGCGACCAGGACGAGGAACGACGTCACCAAGATGTTCCAGGTGAAGATCGGCATCCGGAACATTGTCATACCCGGTGCGCGCATGGTCAGGATTGTGGTGGTGAAGTTAACGGCGCCGAGAATGGTGCCAAGACCGGCCATGTACAGGCCCATGATCCACAGATCACCGCCGACACCAGGCGAGTTGACCTCGTCATTCAGCGGCGCGTACGCGAACCAGCCGAAGCTCGCGGCACCCGA
>Ga0307298_10000407_pt1 | contig 9627 bp, 11 predicted proteins | sample ER_DNA_158_FD_194470 | JGI IMG/M metagenome (GOLD analysis project Ga0307298, IMG submission 194470) | Bulk soil microbial communities from the East River watershed near Crested Butte, Colorado, United States - ER_DNA_158 | ecosystem: Environmental > Terrestrial > Soil > Floodplain | place: USA... | reverse complement strand
TGCAGAGATCAAGGACACTTGGGACAAGCTCGGCATCCCCGAGGCGGAGAAGAAGTACCTGGCCGGCGTCGGCGCGCAGTACGAGTCCGAGGTCGTCTACCACAAGCTGCAGCAGGACCTCACCGACAAGGGCGTGATCTTCCTCGACATGGATACGGCCCTTCGGGAGCACGAGGACCTCGTCAAGCAGTACTTCGGCACGATCATCCCGCAGAACGACAACAAGTTCGCGGCCCTGAACTCCGCCGTGTGGTCGGGCGGGTCGTTCATCTACGTGCCGCCGGGCGTGAAGATCGAGATGCCGCTCCAGGCCTACTTCCGCATCAACGCGGAGAACATGGGCCAGTTCGAGCGCACGCTGATCATCGTCGACGAAGGCGCCTACGTGCACTACGTCGAGGGCTGCACTGCACCGATCTACTCGAGCGACTCGCTGCATTCGGCGGTCGTCGAGATCATCGTCAAGCCGAACGCGCGCTGCCGTTACACGACGATCCAGAACTGGTCGAACAACGTCTACAACCTGGTCACGAAGCGCGCCGTCGCCTACGAGAACGCGACCATGGAGTGGGTCGACGGCAACCTCGGCTCCAAGCTGACGATGAAGTACCCGGCGATCTGGCTGCTCGGCGAAGGCGCCCACGGCGAGGTGCTGTCGATTGCCTTCGGCGGCAAGGGTCAGCACCAGGACGCCGGCGGCAAATGCGTCCACATCGCGCCGAACACGACCTCCGTGATCACCTCGAAGTCGATCTCCAAGGACGGCGGCCGCGCCGGCTACCGTGGTTTGCTCGAGGTCGCCAAGGGCGCGAAGAACGCGAAGTCGAAGGTGGTCTGCGACGCGCTGATCCTCGACGAGAAGTCGCGCTCCGACACCTACCCGTACATCAAGATCGACGAGGACGAGGTGGACATCGGCCACGAGGCCACGGTCTCGAAGATTGGTGAGGAGCAGCTCTTCTACCTCATGTCGCGCGGCCTCACCGAGACCGAGGCCTCCGCGATGATCGTCTCCGGTTTCGTCGAGCCGATCACCAAGGAGCTGCCGCTGGAGTACGCGGTCGAGATGAACCGCCTGATCCAGCTCCAGATGGAAGGCTCCGTCGGTTGATCGAAGTCGAGCGCGTCGACTTCGTCTCCATTCCCACGCAGAACATTGACCGGGCCAAGGAGTTTTACGGCGTGACGCTGGGCCTTGCCGAGAACGGCCCTGATGAGTTCGACGCCGGCAACGTGACACTGGGCCTCTGGGAGCCGGAGGTTGACGGCGAGACGTTCGCCCCGAATCCGGCTGGAGTCGCGTTGCGCGTGCCTAACGTGGGCGAGGCGCGGGCCGCGCTGGAAGGGGCCGGAGTGGAGTTCAAGGGCGAGACCCAGGACACGGGCGTCTGTCACATGGCTTTCTTCACCGATCCCGATGGAAACTGGCTCATCCTGCACCGGAGGTACGCAGCGTGAACGCCGACGCTCTCGAGCGCTATCGCGAGCTGCCTGTTCCCGACACGACCGAGGAGCACTGGCGCTTCACCGACCTGCGCGGCTTCGATCCGGACAGCTTCACCGCGAACGGTGCCGCTTCGGTCGCTCGGCCGGAGTCGATGCTGGAAATCGACGTCGCGGGTGCCGCCTACGTCGGTGAGGCGGGAATCGAGATCGAGCGCGCCCCGGAGGGGATCACCTTCGAGCCGCTCGACCAGGCGCACAAGCGGCTGGGGGAGCTGGTGGGCTGGAAGGACGACAAGTTCGCCGCGCACAACGCTGCAGCCTGGGAGCACGGCCTGCTCGTGCACGTGCCGAAGGGCGTCGAGCTCGACCGGCCGCTGTACGTCCGCGTCGCGAACGCGGTCGAGGGCGGCTCGCTCTTCTGGCGCCTGCTCGTGATCGCGGAGGAGGGCTCGCGCTTCTCGCTCGTCGAGGAGTACGCGTCTGGCTCGCCGACGCTCGCGGGCTACTCGAACGCCGTTGTCGAGCTCTTCGTGGAGCAGGCGGCGAAGCTCGAGTACGTCTCGCTGCAGAACCTCTCGCAGGAGACGTGGCACTTCGCCTCGCACCACGGGCGCGTGGAGCGCGACGCCGAGCTCGACTGGGTCACCGGCGCGTTCGGCTCGAAGAAGGGGAAGGTGCGGATCCAGAACGACCTCGCTGGGCCGGGAGCGACCTCGCGCGTCACAGGCGCGTACTTCGCCGACTCCGACCAGCACCTCGACTACGACACCTTCCAGGAGCACATGGCGCCCGACACGGAGTCGGACTTCGCGTTCAAGGGAGCGCTGCGCGACACCGCCACCGCTGTCTGGCGCGGGATGATCCGCGTCGAGCGCGACGCCCAGAAGACGAACGCGTACCAGGAGTGCCGCAACCTGATGCTTTCGCCGACCACTCACGCCGTGCCGATCCCGGGGCTCGAGATCCTGGCGAACGACGTACGTTGCACCCACGGCGCGACGGTGAGCCGGGTCGACCGCGAGCAGCTTTTCTACCTGATGGCCCGCGGTCTGCCCCGCGCCGAGGCCGAGCGCTTGATCGTGCGCGGCTTCTTCCAGGACGTGCTCGACCGGATCGAGCTCGAGCCGGTGCGAGCAGCGGTCGAAAGCGCGCTCGAAGCGCGAATCCCCCAGTCCTAGCTATCTCTGTGCGACGACGCTGATCGTCATCCGCGACTCGACGACGCGAGCCTGAGCTCCGGGCGGAAACAGCTCGAGCAGCTCTCGGCGGTTTAGCAGCTCCACGCCCTCCCATGCGTCTCGCCGTAGTGCCGCGAAGGCACGGTCGCGAGCGCCTCGCGGGAGCCAGTGCAGGAACGGCATGAGTGTGTGCACCTCGAGCGGAAACCGCCGGTTCGGCGTCGAGACGAAGACCCTCGGCGCTACGCGGCAGAGCTCGTGCACGAAGCGGCGCTGCTCTTCCCGGCCGCCCACGTGCTCGAGCACGGCGTTCGAGAAGGCGATGTCGAAGGAGTCGTCCTCGAAGGGGAGGTTCGTCCCGCTGGCCGTCACGGGTTCGATCTCGGGAAACTCCTGCGCGAAGTTCGGCAAGGGCACGTCGCTGACCGCCGTGATCTGCTCGGGCCAGGGGTACATCGCCTCGAAGAAGTTGTGGCTCAGCGCGACCCCGGGCTCGGTGTCGAAGCCGGTGTCCCCGACGCCCACGTCGACGATCGTCGTCTCCGGGCCCGGCCCTAGCTCCTCGAGGAACAGTGCGAGCTTGCGCTTCCGGTTCCACAGCGACGCGCGGGCGGCGAGACCCGTCAGCATGCTCAGGTGATCGCGGCGCCGCGGTAGCAGTCACCGCGGTAGCGGGACGGCGTGACGGCGTTGCAGGCGGCCCGGCGAGCGGTCCCCAAGCGGTGCAAGGCGCCGAGGATCGTGCCGACGCCCTCGAAGCAGTGGCCGCGGTAACGGGCCGGCGCGAGGTTGCACAGCCGCGCCGCCTCGACGCCCCCGGCGTAGTTGTTGCCGTAGTCCCGCGCTGCCCCATAGAGGCACTCGCCGGCCTCCTGGCCCGCCTCGGAGCAGAGCCGGATCGTGCTGTGCGGCTGGTACTTGCTGAAGCCCGAGGCATCTCGGCCGTAGGACTGGAAGCACGTTGCCATCCAGCCCGGCTCGCTGCGGCGGCACCCCGCGGCCGTCTTGTGCCAGTCGTACCCGTTGAGGCTGAGGATCCGGGAGGTGACCATCAGGTAGCAGTAGACCTTGTGCCGCTCGGCGACGGCGTTGCACGGGTAGATCGGATCCTTCTTGCTCAGGTAGCGAGACGTGCCCATACCCGGCATCAGGTTCTGCATGAAGACCCCGCCGGTGCACGAGACGCGGTCGAAGTCGGTTTGCAGGCGGTCGCAGGTCTTGAGCGACCAGGGCAGATCGAGGCCGCTGTAAATCATCAGGCCGTGGCCGAGGCCGTGGACGCACTGGTAGAGCAGGAACTCCTCCTTCGTGACCGCGGGCCCAATGCAGAGGCGGCGCGCGATGCGGGTGACCTCCTCGCGTGGCACTCCGGCGAAGGCGCGTTCGATCACACCGTGGTAGTAACCGGAGTTGCAGGTCATCGCGCCGTGTGCGAGTGCCTGCGCCGGGTTGCCCTTGAAGTGCGCGAGCCCGCCGTGACCGACGGCGTGTGAGATCTGATGGCAGTCGGCGTGGACCGCCGGAACCGAGAGGTCGTCCTGGCCGAGAACCGTCAACGCCTTCTTGGGCCCGTCGCGGAAGGCGATGTTCGCGAAGGCCTGGCGGAAGCAGGCCGGGGTGCCTCCGCTGCGCTCGCACCCGTCCACGGTCTTGTTGTCGGGCTTGAAGGGCGCCACCTTGCCGGTGCTGCGCGAGGAGTCGGCCACGAAGTCGGCGACGAGCGAGATCTGCCGCGAGCTGAGCCTCCTGCCGAACGACGGCATGCCGTTGCCGCCGACACGCACCTGGTGCTCGACCGTCGTCGCGTCCGGCTTCAGCTCGTCGAGGTTCGGCCCGACCTGGCCCTTGGCATCCGCTGCCTTCAGCGTGTGGCAGTTGCCGCAGCCCGAGCTCGCGAAGACCTTGCCCCCCGGCGAGCTTGCGCTTCCGCCCGAGCTGCCGCAGCCCGCTGCGAGCGGGAGGGCTACGAGGAGAAAGGCAGTTGTGGCGTGGAGCTTCATGACCCGGTGCCTCGGTACGATAGCCCTGTGGCCGTGACGGCTCGATCAACGCTGGATGCGCAGAAGCTGCGCGCCGACTTCCCGATCTTCGAGCAGAAGATCCACGGGAAGCCGCTCGCGTACCTCGATTCCGCTGCAAGCTCGCAGAAGCCCCGCCAGGTGCTCGACGTAATGCGCCAGTTCTACGAGACCTCGTACGCGAACGTCCACCGCGGGGTCTACACCCTCTCGGAGCGAGCCACCGAGGGCTACGAGGGCGCGCGCGAAAAGGCGCGCGCGTTCGTGAACGCTCCCTCCGCGCGCGAGGTGATCTTCACCCGCAGCGCGACCGAGTCGATCAATCTCGTCGCCTACGCCTGGGGCCTCGACAATCTCGGCCCGGGCGACCTCGTGCTCGTTACCGAGCTGGAGCATCACTCGAACTTCGTCCCATGGCAGTACATCGCCAAGCGCACCGGCGCCGACTTCCGGATGCTGCCGATCGACGACGGGGGTGAGCTCCGCCTCGACGGGCTCGACGAGCTCGCGGCGGGCGTCCGCGTGAAGGTGGTCGCGACGAACCTCGTCTCGAACTCGCTCGGCACGGTCAATCCGGTCGAGCGGCTTGGCGCCTGGGCGCACGCGCAAGGGGCGATCATGGTCGTGGACGCCGCGCAGGGAGCGCCGCACCACCGCGTTGACGTGCAGGCGCTGGACTGCGACTTCCTCGCGTTCTCGTCGCACAAGCTCTGCGGGCCGACGGGCGTCGGGGCGCTTTGGGGTCGCGCCGAGCTGTTGGAGAAGATGGCGCCGTTCAACCTCGGCGGCCACATGATCCGCTCGGTGCGCCTGGAGGAGACGACCTGGGGCGACCTGCCCTACAAGTTCGAGGCCGGCACGCAGCCGATCGCGGAAGCAGTTGGCTTCGGCGCGGCGATGGACTACGTGAACGAGGTCGGGCTCGAGGCTATCGAGCAGTACGAGAGTGAGTTGGTGGCATACACGCTGGATCGCTTCGCCGAGCTCGGCGGGATCACGAGCTACGGGCCGCCGCCTGAGCGAAGGGCCGGGATCGTCTCCTTCAACGTCGAGGGCATCCATCCGCACGACGTGGCGCAGGTGCTCGACTCGGAGGGCGTCGCAATCCGGGCCGGCCACCACTGCTGCCAGCCGCTGATGACGCGCTTGGGCGTCGCGGCGACGAACCGCGCGAGCTACTACCTCTACTCCCTGCCGGACGAGATCGACCGGCTAATCGAAGGCCTGCACAAGGTCAGGAAGATCCTGGGCTAGATGGTCGACGACATGTATCGCGAGGTGATCCTCGACCACTACAAGAACCCACGCGGGCACGGGGTGATCGAGGATGCCGATGCACAGGCCGAGGGCCTGAACCCGCTTTGTGGCGACGAGGTGACGATCTACGTCCAGTTCGAGGATGACGGCGAGACGATCGACGATGTGAAGTTCTCCGGCCGCGGGTGCGCGATCAGCCAGGCGTCCACCTCGATGCTGATGGAGATGGTCAAGGGGCGGAAGGCCGACGAGATCGCGGCGCTGCCGAAGGAAGAGCTGCTCGAGGAAATCGGGATCCCGCTGACGCCGATCCGGCTCAAGTGCGCGCTCCTCGGCCTCGGAGTGCTCAAGGTCGCCCTGCACCGGGCGAAGGGAACGGCCCTTCCGGACGAGTGGGCCGGCCTCGACGAGCTCGAGCTGAAATAACTCATGGCGGAGATCGATGTCGCCCCGGTCGAGGAGCTGCCGCCGGGCTCGGTGAAGATCGTCCACGCCGGGGAGATCTCGGTCGGCGTCTACAACCTGGGCGGTCGCTTTTGCGCTCTCGAGGACCGCTGCTCGCATGACGACGGGCCGCTCTGCGAGGGAGACTTCGACCCTGACGAGGGCTACGCGGTCTGCCCGCGGCACGGCGCGCGGATCGAGATCTGCACCGGGCGGCCGTTGTCGCTGCCGGCGGTCGAGCCGGTCGAGACGTTTCCCGTCCGCGTGGAGGACGGCATGGTCAAGGTTGTCATTGCCTGAAACCGGCGGCTCGGCCGGCGCGTAGACACCTCCGAAGGGAGGTTCCATGCGAAAGCTCGTGCTCGGCTTGCTCCTCGGCGCGCTCTTCCTCGCCGGCTGTGGCTCCAACTCCGGAAACAGCGGCGGCGGAGGCGGCGGCGGCTCAACCGGCAAGACCAACACCAGCGGCGGCGGCTACTAGAAGGGCGCTATCGTCGAAGCGGTGGCAGACCGCTGCTGGGAGAGCTCCGACCCGCTCTACAACGCCTACCACGACGAGGAGTGGGGGTGGCCCGTGCTCGACGAGCGGGGGCTGTACGAACGACTGTGCCTCGAGGGTTTCCAGTCGGGGCTCTCATGGCTCACGATTCTGCGCAAGCGCGAAGGCTTCCGAGCGGCGTTCGCCGGCTTCGACCCGGAGCGCGTGGCGCGGTTCGGAGAGCGCGACCTCAAGCGACTGCTCGCGGACGCGGGGATCGTGAGGCATCGCGGCAAGATCGAGGCTGCGATCGCGAACGCCCGCGCGACGGTTGCGCTAAGGGAGACGGAGACGCCGCTGCCGGAGCTCGTCTGGTCGCACCGCGCGTCGAAGGACGCCCGCGCGCCGCGCTCGGCGGCGGACTGGCGGTCGATCACGCCCAAGTCGATCGCGCTCGCGAAGGCGCTGCGGCGAGCCGGCTTTCGCTTCGTCGGCCCCACCACGGTCTACGCCGCGATGCAGGCTTGCGGGGTCGTGAACGATCACCTGGCCACCTGTCCCGCGCGAGGAGTGGCCGAACGTGCCCGTTCAGCGGCGCGGCTGCCGGTCTGAGCAGCCGCCCAGGACCGTCACAGCAGCCGGCCCAGAATCGCCACGATTGCGTGACAGACGTGTGCGCCTTACGCGGGTAGGCTGATCGCCATGGCAGGGGGCGGGTCGGGACCCGCAAGCACTCGCGCGTGACCTATTTGACGGGGCATTAGGCTCCGGCTCTTGCTCGACGATCGTGTCCGAGCCGTGCTCGCCCGCCTCGAAGCCGAGGATGCAGACGAGCGAGCGGGCGGGGTTCCACGCAAGGAGCGTGCCCGCCAGGTCGCCCGTACGACCGGCCAGTTCCTGTTCGCTTTCGTCGCCCCGCAGACCGACTGCGAGGTGCTCGAGATCGGTGGCTCGCGCGGCTACTCCTCGATCTGGCTCGGCGCGGGTGTTCGCTACCTCGGCGGCCGCGTCCTCTCGTTGGAGAACGATCCCGCCAAAGCGGAAGCATGGCGCCGCAACGTCGCTGAGGCCGGCCTCGAGGACTGGGTCGAACTGATCGAGGGCGACGCTCTAGAGACGGTCCCCGGGATCGCTGACGTGTTCGACGTCGTCTTCCTCGACGCGGAGAAGGAGCAGTACGAGGAGCTTTTCCAGCATGCGCGGAAGAAGCTCGAGCCGGGCGCGGTGGTGATCGCCGACAATGTGCTCTCTCACGAGGACGTGCTCGGCGCCTACTCGAAGGCGCGCCAGTCGGACCCGACCCTAGAGAGCGTCACGGTCCCGCACGATCGCGGACTCGAGGTGTCCGTGGTCCTCCGCAGTAGCTAGAGTGCGGCTACCGCGGAAAGGAGGTGGTCCGGATAGTGAATTCTTCAAGTACGGGCAGTGGAGGTACCAGCGGGTAGAGGTGCCGTCCCCGGGACCTACGGGGAAACCGCCTAGCCAGCGTGGGGGGCTCGCGATCGATTCGCGCCGCCGGTAGCAGCATCAGCCGGTCGGAAAGTGCCTCTACCACTTCAGCGCTGGACACCGGAACCGAGGGCCGCCTTTGTGCGGCCCTCGTTCTTTTTACGTCGCGCGCCGCAATTGTTCGTCAAGCGGGACGAGCGGCAAGCCGAAGGTCTGCACGGCTTCGACGTTCGAGACGACGTTGTCGCCGTACTCGAGCATCGTCAGCAGGTCCCGGGTCAGGGGCACGTTGCCGGGGAGGCGTTCGGTCACGAGCGCGTTCAGGCGCATGAGGCCCATCGGCACGTGCACGCTCGGCCGTCGCTGACCCAACGCGCGTTTCAGGCGCCCCCAGAACTCGTTCCACGTCACTGCGTCGGGGCCGCCCAACTCGAAGGTCCTGTTCGCTGCCTCGGGGTTGCCCAGACCCTCGGCAAAGTACGCGGCCACGTCGTCTGCCCAGATCGGCTGGATGCGCTGCCGGCCTGAGCCGATGATCGGCGTCACCGGGGCCACGCGCGCGAGCTTTCTGAAGGTCGGCAGGATCCCACCGTCGCGGGCGAACACGAAGCTCGGCCGGAAGATGACGTGCTCCAGCCCGGATCCGCCGACCGCCTGCTCCATCTCCCATTTGGCGCGGTAGTACGGCACCAGATCCTTCGTCTCCTCGCTCGTGCCGAGCGCGCTCATGAGGACGAAGCGCCTGACTCCGGCGTCCTTCGCGGCCTTCACGAGATCCCGGGTCCCCTGTTCCATCACCCGTCGGAAGTCCTCGTCGGAGCCCTGGCGGATCGAGACCAGGTGGACGACGACCTCGGCCCCCTCGACGGCGCGCCGGAGGCTCGGCGCGTCTCCCATGTCGCCCTCCACGAGCTCGGAGCCCCAGGACGCGAGGCTGGCGGCTGAGCGGTCGCTCGGCCGCCGCACGAGGCTACGCACGGGCTCTTCCCGCTCGCGCAGGGCGCGGACGATCTTCGGGCCCACGAAGCCGGTCGCGCCGGTAACCAGGATCACGCCTCGATTCTACGGCTGTAGTGCGATAGGGTCGTGTGGAGGCACTGCGGCGAATGGGTAAGTGGGTTATCGCGCTGGTTGCGGTCGTGGCCGCACTGGTCGCGCCGTCGTCGCTCGCCCAGGTCGTGCTCTCGAAGTCGGTCTTCCACACGGTCGCCCTGCCGTCCAGCACGGTCAGGAGCGTCTTGGTTTCATGCCCGCGAGGGTACGTTGCAGCCAGCGCCGGTATCTCGAATCCCGCTCCCGGTGTGACGCTGCTCAGCATCCGGCCGTGGGGGGTCGCCGGCTACAGGTTCCGCTTTGG
>Ga0307298_10000405_pt1 | contig 9634 bp, 9 predicted proteins | sample ER_DNA_158_FD_194470 | JGI IMG/M metagenome (GOLD analysis project Ga0307298, IMG submission 194470) | Bulk soil microbial communities from the East River watershed near Crested Butte, Colorado, United States - ER_DNA_158 | ecosystem: Environmental > Terrestrial > Soil > Floodplain | place: USA... | reverse complement strand
TCTTCCTTACGTGGAACGTAACCAAATGGAAGGCCGAGGACTCCCAGAGCATCTGCGGCACCGCATCGGCGGGCCTGCCCCAGTCGCTCCTGTCCTACTGCCAGGCGGCCCCGTCCTCGTCGCCGACGAGGCCGGTCACCGAGGCTTGCACGTCCGAGGCGATTCTTGCCGCGCTCCCGGCCGGCGCCACGATGCAGGAGTTCACCTGCGCCGACGTCGGTGGCAAGCTGTGGGCCGCTGCGCGTGTTAGCCCGGGCGATACTGTCTTCTTCTTGCAGTGGAACGGCACCAAATGGGACGCCCAGGACTCCCAGAGCATCTGCGGCACCGCATCGGCGGGCCTGCCCCAGTCGCTCCTGTCCTACTGCAAGTAGCCCTGGTGAGCGGATGGTCCTCCGACAACGCCCGATTCGCTAGGCTGCGGATGCGGCGGGTGGACCTGTTCCTCGGCGAGTGTGTTGACATTGCGCAGGCCGACAGGCGCGCTTGGCTGTGACTGTCCCGGCTTTCCGGATGCCGTGATCTTGGCCCGTACCAGCGGGCGCGGTGTGCCGTTTCGTCGATTGTGATCGCAAACGACCCCACATTCGAGCTCGACGCAGGGCTGTTTGGTCGATTGCGATTGCAAACGACCCATGTGAGCGAGCCGTGCCCCCAAGGCGCAGATTGACGAGGGACTACTCAGCGTCCTCGATCCGGATCCGCAGGCGGCGAAAGCCGCGACCCTTACTCTCCATCTTGGTCACCGCGATGCGCCCGATCATGGCCGTGGAGGCCACGTGGGTACCGCCGTCGGCTTGGATGTCGATGCCGTTGATGTCGACAATCCGGACCATCTCGATGTCCGGCGGCAGCAGGTCGCTTGCGGTACGGATGATGTTTGGGATCGCCATCGCCTGCTCCCGCGGTAGCACCCGGACGTCGATCTGCCGGTTCAGGCCCACCGCCTCATTGCAGGCATCCTCAACGCGCTGCTTGAAGTCCGCAGGCACCTCGGGCAGGTCGAAGTCCATCCGTGCCATGAGCGGTTCCATGTTCCCGCCGGTCACGGGGGCGCCGAAGTCCCGCAGCACGATCGCGCTCAAGACGTGTAGACCAGAATGCGTGCGCATCAGGCTCGTACGGCGCTCGTCGTCAAGGCCACCGTGGACGATTGTGCTAGCCGGGGGCAGAGGATCTCCCTCAGCCGGCAAGAGGTAAAGGTCGTCACCCTTGCGCGTGCCGACAATCCGCGTCCGGACATTCCCCCACAGCAGCACGCCGTGATCAGGTGGTTGCCCGCCGCCGCCCGGATAGAACGCGGATCGGTCCAAAACGATGCCCTGATCAGGATCAGCGAGCAGCACAGTAGCGCCCCACTCGCGGATCGAGGGGTCTTCGAGGTCGAGGCGGTGTGTGTGGTGTCGATACGGCTCCCCTGCCACGGTCATAGGTGTGATTCTGCACCGCCGGGTCGTCCCGCCCGGCCTGCGTTCCCCGTCGGGTCAGGTTCGGCCCGCGACGCAAGATCGTCAGGGAGCTGCTCGGCTAGCTACTCGAGGGCGCTCCGGCCGCCGCGCGCGCCGCGATTACAGCGTCCAGCTCGGCGGCGATCGCCGCGACTGGGTCACCCAGCGCGGCGATCTGTTGCTGCAGGCGCACCGCGCCAGCGCGATAGGACGGCCGGTCCAGCACGGTACGGACCGCCCGCCGCAGCCGCGTCTGTGTCGGCCGGTCAGTGCGCAGGTTCAGCCCTGCGCCCGACCAGGCCACCCGAGCCGCCACCTCGGGCTTGTCCTCGCTACGGCCGGCGACGACAAGCGGTACGCCATGCCGCAACGCCTGAACGACACCGCCGTACCCGCCGTTGGTGATCATCACTGCGGTCCGCGGCAGCAGGTCCCCATACGGCAGGAACTCCGCCGCCCGTGCGTTGGCCGGGAGCCCGCCGCCGAGCGCGGCGGTCAGGGCAGCCAGCGGCCGACCACCCGTCGCGGCGACGACCCGGACGTCCTCCCCCGCCAGGGCCCGCAAAGCGGGAACCACCAGCTGGCCCAGGTTGGCGTTGGCCACCGTCCCCTGCGTGACGTGCACCACCGGCAGGGAGCCGTCCAGATCGGCCCACCAGTGGGGCACGTCCGGATCTGGTCCCGCGCCGCTGCGCACCGGCCCGACGAACCGCACGCGGTCCGGTAGCTCCCGCCGCGGGTACTCGAAGCCGGGAGGGGCGAGTTGGAAGGTGGTGTCGAATGCCAGCGCGTGGTCGAAGTAGCGCAATCGGCCGGCTGGCACGCCGTACGGCGCGAGGACAGCGTCGAGCGCGCGCTGCACCGGACGCAATGGGCCAAGCCGTAGCAGCACGTCGATCTGCCTGTTTCGTGACCGGCTGAACATCGAGTGCCCTGGGCGCATGCCGGAGCCGAATGGCGCGCAGTCAACGCTGACCGCGGACAGTGGAGTCGCCGATACACCAAGGATGGGAACCCGGCCGGCGGGCGGTGTACCAAGCAGCAGCGGCAGCGCGCCGAGGAACGCCACGTCGCCGAGAACGGCGTCGTAATTGCCGACGGCCAGCTCATCGCGGAGCGCAGCGTGCTGGGCCGGCAGCGGCCGTACGAAGAAGCCGACTACGTCCTGCCGGCCCGCTGCGAGCCGGCTGCGCCGTTGCCGTCCGGGCAGCCAGCCGTCCAGATCCGCGTCGTCGAAGTCTGCTGCCGGTGGCAGTGGTCGGAACGCCATCCCGCCTGCGGCGGCGGCCGTCGCGTACTTGCGACCGGTCATCACGCTCACGTGGTGTCCACGAGCAACCAGTCCGCGGCCGATGCCGAGCAGCGGCACGATGTGCCCGTAAATGGGTGTAACGGCCAGCAGCAGCCTCACCGCTGACCTCCGGCCCGGGCACCGATGAGCCGGAGGAGCCCCGCGAGGGCGGCAAACCCCAGCCCCGCCAGCCGCCACCGGCGCCGCCGCCACCGCACCTGGTCGGTATGCCTGTGTCGAATCGCCGGCGGTGGGCCGATCACCGGCCGCCGGGCCAACCGGTTGACCAGCTGCGCCAGCGCGTAGTGGTAGCCGTATGACACCAGCACAGTGTGCAGCAGACCTTGCTCCATGCGGCGGGAGGAAGTCGTGACTGCGCTGTCGGCTAGCCAGACGATCCGGCCGCGGCCACGAAGCCGGCGCAGCAGATCCACCTCGTCGCCGCCAAAGGCAAGACTCTCGTCGTACCCGGGAAAGCCAGCCCGCCGGAATGCGACATTGGTCGCGGTCAGGTAGGGCACCCAACCGGCCCGGCCAGCCGCCGCGGCGATGCCGCTAAACCACAGCGGCGGTACGAGTGCGGCCCACCAGGGCGGGTCGGCGTACCGGCACGGACCGGCAACCGCGACCACCTCCGGTCCACCGGCGGCGAATGCCGCGTCGATTCGGCTCAGCCAGTCGGGCGGGTGCCGGGTGTCAGCATCGGTGGAGACGATGATCTCCCCGTGCGCGACGTCTACGCCGTGCTGGCGAGCGCGACAAACCCCGAGCTGGGGCTCGACCACTACCCGGACCCCGACCGCCTCCGCCAGCGCGGCCGTTCCGTCCCGGCTTGCGTTGTCAACAACGATCATCTCGTACCCGCCCTGGAAGTCCTGCGCGCGCAGCGAGGCAAGGGTGGCGGGGAGCAGGTCGGCCTCATCGTGCGCGGGCACCACCACCGAGAACCGAAGCGAGGCGGTCACCGCTGCCCCACTCGGAGCCGAACGGGACGGACGGCGGCCAGCAGTGCCGCCGCCAGCAGCGTGACCGGTACCAGTCCGGCGAGCAGCGGGGTCAGCGCGTCGGCGTACGCCATGGGCTCGAGGCCGACGGCCGCCAGCCGCTGGACCAGCAGGCCGCCGACCGCAGCCGTGCCGACAAGCACGCCGACCTCGCGACAGAACCCGTTCACGGCTGTGGCGCTGCCGAGCTGATCGGCCGGAGCTGCCTCCTGGACTACGACGATCAGCACCTCCCAGGCGAGGCCGGTGCCGGCGCCGAGCAGGAAAAGGTAGATGATCATCGCGGGCAACGGGGAGTCGGGGGTTAGGGTCGCGCACAGGCCGAGGGCGAGCGTAACAAGCAGCGCACCGATGACCGGTGGGCCGTACGCCCGTCCGGTGCGCCGCAACCAGTGAGCGGCCGCAACGGTGGCAAGGCCGAGGCCGGCGACCAAGCTGAGCATCGTTAACCCCGCGTGGACTGGACTCTGGCCGGCGGCGAGCTGTAGGAAAGTCGGCAGATAGTTGATCGCCCCGAACACAGCGACAGCGAGCAGCGCGCCGCCCGCGACCGGCAGCCCGACGGCGCGGCAGCGCAGCAGGCCCAGTGGCCGCAGCGGGGACGCTACGCGGGATTCGGAATACAGCAGGCGGCTGGCAGGCAGCCAGCGCATCACCGCGAGCAGGGCGAGCACGCCGACCGGCAGGTTGATCCAGAACGCCCAACGCCACGAGGCGTACTCGGTGAGCCAGCCGCCGAGCACCGGTCCGCTGACGGCGGCCAGCGCGTAGGTAGCGTCGACGACGGCGAGGTACCAGGCGCGGCGGCGTGGCGCGACCAGGTCGGCGACGATGGCCTGGATCAGCACCAGCAACCCGCCCCCGCCCAGGCCCTGGACGACCCGCGCAGCGACCAGCACCGGCAGCGTCGGCGCGACGCCGCCGAGCACCGAGCCGGCGAGGAATGCCACAGTGGCCCAAACGAATACCGGGCGGCGGCCGAACCGGTCGCCTAGCGGCCCGACGAGCAGCATGGCGACTGCCCGGGCAAGTACGTAGCTGGTGTTGATCAGAGCCAGGCCCGCGAGGCCGCCGAGCTCCCCGACCACCGCCGGCAGCGCAGTGGCGAAGATCGATTGGTCCAACTCCGCCGGCAGCAGCCCGAGGGCGAGCCCGGCCAGCAGCCCGTACCTCGGCCGCTCCGACCCGGGCGGGCGTACGTCGACGCGCCGTTCCGCGGCGGTAGAGGTCATTGGGCACTCAGGTAGGCGAGCACTGCCGGCCCGCAAGGCCGCTGCTCCTCGTCAACAGCGAGGAGTATCGGCAGGCACATGGTCGCTCGCTCATACCCGAGCCGACGCGTCTGAAACCTAGCCGGGCGGCACCGCCCGGTCCAACGGCGCCCGCGTCAGCCGAGCAGACTGCCCAGCGTGCTAAAGATGTCGCTGTAGAACGTGCCGTCGATGTCGCGGAACAGCTCGAACGGCTTGCCGGGGCTGCCGAAGAACGGGCGCAGGGTCCAGGCCAGCTGGGTCCCGACGAAACCGAACAACAGGATCCAGATGTACAGCAGGAGCATGCTCGCCGGCCGCTCGCCAGCGGCGGGTTGCGGTGCCTTCGCCTTGGCGGCGTTCTGGTTTTGCCGGGCGGTCGGGGCGTCGCCGTTGGCGCGCGGTTGGGCTGCGGGGTCGGCCGCGCCGCCGACCGTCGCCGAGACCAGTTCCCGCTGTGACACGTCGGCTGTCACGACAACCTGGTTGGAATGCATCGATTCGACGACGACCTGCTCGTTGAGCGCGCGCATTCCCGAGGTCAGGAACCGCAGCCCGATGAGGGCGGTCAGCGCGAGGATCGCGACGTTGAGCAGCTTGAAGAATGCGTAGCTGCGGGCCGTGATCAGGAAGAACAAACTGATCGGCGCGAACGCGAGGGTCAGTACAGCTGTCACCGTGATCGCCACCATGATCAGGGCGCAGGCCTGCAGGACCGACAGCCGGGCGCCGAAGACCAGGTTGAACAAGTACAGCGTGGGCAGGCAGATCGCCAGCGTGGCCAGGAACAGCAACGGGAGCTTGACTGTCGAGACGAGCGCCTGGAGCCAGCCGTTCGAGGCGCCGAGCACCGCGCCGTAGACCGCCAGGCTGATCGCGGAGGTGAGCAGCATCCGCCCGATCAGTTTGGGCAGGTCACGCTCACCGATGATCTGATCCCAAATCCCCGCGCGGTCGCGCAGAATGCGCTCGATGATGAGCTGTTTGCCTGAAGCCATGGTTCCCCTATCCCCGTCGATCGGCTGCAACAAACTACCGGCATAACGGATACGCCGTGAGCGATCGAAAGAAATCGCGTTGTCGAGTACGCTCACGCCATGCCGGAGCCAGCACTGCGGGCGTCGGACGACGACCGCGACGCCGTCCTGCGGGCCCTGGAGCGACACACCGCCGTGGGCCGGCTCAACCTGGACGAATTCGACCAGCGCAGCACCGCAGCCCTTGCCGCGGTGACCCTGGACGAGCTCGCCGCACTGACCTCCGACCTGCCTGAGCTGCCTGACAAGCCGGGACCGCCGGTCGAGCCGCCCAGCCACGCGCGCCACCTCGTCCTGCTTTTCGTGATCGCCTTCGTGACTCTCGCCGTGCTGGTCGGCATGATGCTGCTGCATCCCTGACCGGCCCGGCCCCGGACTCCACAAGCCGGCGGACCCCGGTAAGTCGTCGGACCCTGGTGGCACGATCACGGGCATGGGCAAACCGAGGGTTCTTTCCTCCTCGAAGCTCGTCGAGATGTCGACCGCGCTCCCTCAGGTGGTTCTCAAGGAGGGCGACAACTGGACCAACATCACCTTCAAGGGCAAGGGCTTCGCCTGGATCAACCACCCCGAGAACCTGGCAATGATCAAGGCCCACCACGTCGAGCGCGAGGCCCTGCTGGCGACAGCGCCCGCAGTGTACGAGGCGGGATGGGCAACGAATTCCTCCGCGTGGGTGAGAGTCCGCCTCGAGCTCGCTGACCCCGTAGAGGTCTTTGAGCTCCTCGAGGACGCCTGGCGGATGACCGCGACGAAGCGCGCAATCAAGGCATACGACGAAGCTGGGCGGTTAGCCGACGCTGATGATCACGCCCGGACCATTAGCGGGACAGACCCCAAACGAGAAGGATGATGATCAAAATAGCCACGATAAGGGCTCCGTCAGGACTGGACTGAAGCGCAACGAGCATCAGCTCCACTTCAACGCTCCCCGTCCGACTCTGCGATAGCGAAATCGTATCGGGCGGGACCGCCCGCGGCCGTCGTCACACTCCGCGTGTCGCTCGTTCGGGTGCGCGTCTTACTAGGCCCTTTGGCATTAAGTCCCCGGCGATGCTTCCGCGGTGACGGTGTGTCCCAGGCTGCGTATCAGCCTGCCGATCGCATCCTCCGCGGTGGGCGCCTGGCCAAACACCTCGCGCTGCCGCGTCGTATCGGCGACGTACTGGCCGGTCTGGAACCAGCGCATCATTGCGGTCATGTCCTTGATCATGGGATTGAACTTGCCCACCACCGCCCCTGCCGTGTTGATCAAGGGGGCCGGAATGCTCCACAATCGGATCTTCTCGCCGAGCAGCCGTCCGGAAATCTGTGCGATCTTCTCCATGCTGACCGGCCGGTCCCAGCCGATATCGATACGCTGCCCATCCACACCGGGTGCGTCGACAGCGTCGGCGAGATAGCCGGCCAAGTCCTGGGTGAGCACAAAGCTAAGCGGGATCGTCGGGGAGCCGAACCACACAAGCCGGCGCTTGCTGAACGGGTCACCACCCATCTGGGTGATCATGTCGAGGAACGCGCCGGGCCGGAGCGCGACGAACGGCACGCCCAGCTCTTCCAGTCGGTCCTCGGCGAGTTTCTTGTGCCAGAAGTGAGGTACCTGCGGCGTCTGATCACAGGTCAGGATGCTCGTCAAGACGAATCGATTGACACCGGCCCGACGTGCCGCGTCAGCCAGATTCTGGTTGCCGATGATGTCAATCTCGTCAGTGTCACCTTTACTATGCCGGGTATACCCGGCCGCTGTGCTGACTACAGCATCCGCACCGTCCATCGCCTGCAGCAGCGAAGCAGGGTCCATCATGTCGCCGTGTGCAATCTCAACGCCATTGCTCTCAAGGCGTTTGGCGTCTGACGTCGGCCGTACGAGCGCACGCACCCGTTTGTCGCGGGCGAGCAGTTCACTGACCACCTGTCCGCCGAGCATTCCGGTACCGCCAATAACGAGCACGTGTCCGTTATCAGTCATCGTGGGCTTCCTCTCTGTCTCTACGCGTCTTTCTCTACGCGCCCGGCTTGACCGCAGCTTCGTGGACGACCCGCCGGTAGACGACCGGTCGGTCGTGTGTCGTCGGACGTCCCTCTAAGTTCCAGCTCCACGAAACAGTGGGCGTAATCCGCATGTACTGACCTGGCCCGAACTGGCCTTCCTTCCGGGAGACGAGTTCCGCGCTGCCATAGATCCGTAGGCCCCGGACCGTCCACGGATTGACGGATACCAAATCGTCGATGATCAGTGCGACGCTCGTGTTCCCGGAGCGCACATTGCGAAACTTCCGGGTCTTCGCGGGATTCATGCCGCCGACATAGAAGTACTCCCCGTCGAACTGGTATCCCACTGGCATCACGTCCGGCTGACCGTCACCAGCAACGGTGGCGATACGGGCCAGCCGCTGGCTCCGTAGGTAGCCGATCTCTTCTTCTGTGAAGGCCATTGCAAGATTCCTCGGAGGCTGTTCGCTACGCATACTGTACGTGCTATTAACTATCTTCCTCATGTACCGTAGCTTTGTGAAAGACCGCATGCAAGCTTGGAACGCTGCGGATGATGCGCCGATCGACGCCGCCAGCGGGCTCATCCAACTTTCCGGCCTAGTGCAATTCCTCTATGCGCGGATCTCCGAGCGCCATGACCTGACGCCCGTTCAGGCCAGGCTGCTGTGCATGTTGGCCGAGGGTCCCATGGGAATGGCGGAACTCGCTCGGTGCTTCGGTGTGGAAAGGGCTGCGCTCACTGGCCTCGTGGACAGAGTCGAGCGCCGCGGCCTGGCCAAGCGAACGCCGGTGCACGGCGACCGGCGCGCATGGCATGTAACTCTGACTGAGGCCGGTCGGCGAGCAGCAGCCGCGTTCCATGGCGAGGTGACGGCTGAACTCGAATCTGTCCTCTCGGCTCTGGCGCCGGTCGATCGTGAGCACTTCTGCCGGGGGATGGTCGCGATCATCGCCGGATGTGGATCCCGAGGTCCACGCGGAGCATCGCATCACATGAAGCCGTTACACAATTCATCAACTGCGCCATCCAAGATCACTGGCAGACCGGGATCGTGATTGGACTGCGCTAGATCGAACATGTTGCCGTAAAGCTGGACCATGCCCATCGGCTATCTGGTGACAGTGGCGTTCGTGGCGTTGCTGACCGTGTTCGCCCTCGCGCCAACCGCCGCCCGCGCACGCTTGCGCTACTGAGCTGGGGCTTGGGCCTGGTGATCAACGAGTGGCCATTTCTCGCCTTCTCCTGACTCCTCGCTGCCACGTTGTTCGCCTTCGGCCAGGGCGATATTGACTCAGCGGGCGGTTGGGTGGCGTTCGGCCTTGCTGTGCTGACGTCAGTGTGTCTGGGAGTCATTGCATGGCGCGGATGGCGTGCGGGGCCAGCGGTGGCACGGGCCATGAGTGAAGGCCTGCGTGCTGGATGTCGCAACGAACGGGTACTCTCGCGACCCAATGTGGCAAGTCCCTAACCGGACAGTAGGCCGCCGCCCCCGGATCTCTAGATCCACTTCGCGTTACTTTCTGACACATCGCGTTATTTGCAACTACCGCGACGTGTAGGGACCTAACGCGAAGTGTGGCGAGCTGCATTGTCCAAACGAACCGAAAG
>Ga0307298_10000391_pt1 | contig 9768 bp, 7 predicted proteins | sample ER_DNA_158_FD_194470 | JGI IMG/M metagenome (GOLD analysis project Ga0307298, IMG submission 194470) | Bulk soil microbial communities from the East River watershed near Crested Butte, Colorado, United States - ER_DNA_158 | ecosystem: Environmental > Terrestrial > Soil > Floodplain | place: USA... | reverse complement strand
AATCCTCGGTCTGGGGGTGCCGCTCCGGGTCGCCGTATACCTCACTCGTCGACGCAAGCACGAACCGGGCCCCATGACGCTCAGCAAGCTGCAGTCCGTGCTCGGTGCCAAGCGAACCGGCTCGCAGCGTCTCGATCGGCAGCCGATGGTACGCGTCAGGCGAAGCCGCTGAGGCGAGGTGGAAAATCGCATCCAACGGACCGAGATCAGGCAGTGGATCTGTCACATCGTGCTCGACAAGAGTGAAACCGGGCGTATCAACCAGATGGGCAATGTTGGCTTGACGTCCGGTGCAGAAATTGTCGACGCAGACCACCTGAGTGCCTGCCTCGAGTAGCGCGTCGCACAAGTGAGATCCGATGAAGCCGGCTCCACCCAGCACCACCGCGCGATCAAAGTCCCCCGACACTCCGCTCACGTCTGGATGGCTCCTTCAGCCGAGGGGTGCTGTCAGTGCGTGTTCGGTCCCTTGCCGCCGTACGGTCCGCTGGTATACGGCTGCGGTGTCAGCGGCGACCCGGTCCCAGGAATATCGGCTTCGGACCCGTTCTAAGCCTGCCCGTGCGAGTTCGGCCCGGCGGCTCGGCGATTCAAGCAATGCACTGAGCACCTCTGCCAGCGCAGCAGGATCACGCGGCGGTACGTGCGCGCCGGTGACGCCATCGACGACGGTGTCCAGCATGCCGCCGACAGCACTTGCAACAACCGGGACGCCACAGGCCATGGCCTCCAACGGCACAATGCCGAACGGCTCGTACCAGGGTGAGCAGACCACCAGATCCGCAGAGCGCAATAGCGCCGGCATGTCCGCGCGGGCCACCTGGCCAATGAGCCGTACCCGGTCGGCCACCCCGAGCCTCTCCGCAAACCCAATCAGCCGATCATGCTCGGGCTCTGGCGTCGCATCCGCACCTCCAGCGATCAGCAATTCGGTGTCCGGCAACAAGGTCAGAGCTTCAATAGTGGTGTCGTAACCCTTACGCGGCACCAGTCGACCTACGCTCAGCAACCGGTAACGGCAAGCTCTCCCTGGCACGGCTGCTGAGCAGCTCGTCGCCCGAGCTGGCGAGAAGTGCACAAGATCAACACCGCATGGCACGACCGAGACCTTACTGGCAGGAACTCCCAAAAGGCCCAACTCTCGAACTTCGTCTACGCAGGTGGCCACAATGTGATCGGCCGCACCTGCCACCGCCGTCTCGACGCGGATCCGATTCAGTGGACTGGTGTCCGACGGGCCTTGGTAGCGCCGCTTGACCGTGCCAAGCGCATGAAAGGTGACGAGCAGCGGGAGGCCTAACCGCGCTGCGGCAGCTGCGGAGGCCCAGGCCGACATCCAGAAGTGCGCGTGCACGAGGTCGGGCCTTTGAAACTTCAGCATCTCGGTAAGACGGTCAGCGAAGGCGCCCATGTGGGGCCATAACTCATCCTTGGAGACCGGCGCCGCCGGCCCTGCGGGAACGTGTACCACCTCATAGCCTGCCGAGGTGGTCAGCCGCTCAGCCAGGTCTGGATCGTCGCGCCGGGTGTAAACCGCGACCGAGTGACCGAACCGAACCAGCCCGGCAGCCAGCTCCGCCACGTGAACGTTCTGACCTCCGGCATCGACGCCGCCGATCGCGGCCAATGGGCTTGCGTGTTCAGACACCAAGGCGATGCGCACGGCAATTTCCCCATCCCTTTGGGCAGTGGTCTTTGAGGAGGTACCCGGCTCTTCTTTGACTAAACTCCGGGCAACGAAGGCAGAGGAGGCGGCAATCGTGGATGTGCAATCCGCCGTGCGGCGCTGGGCCGACACGTAGCAGCGCGGGATGCCGAAGGTCTGGTGGTCGACCACCTGGATTACTTGCTGCAGAGCCAAGGGCGGACGGCGCCGTACGCCGGTTGGGGCGCGTAGCGCCGATTTCTCACTGCGCCACCGCGTGCGTCTTCCACCAAAAGCGCGAAAACGATGCGTTAAACCGGCTCCGACACGTACGTCTTCCACCAAAAGTGTGAAAACAATCAGCGAACGGACCAACCCGTACGTCGGGCTGGCAGCCCGGTGAAAGATAGCCGTATGACCCACGCAGCCAAGCCCCCAGACTCAGCACCCTCGGAGCAGGTTGACCGCTTCAATGCCATGTACGACGCCGGAGCTCCGCCATGGGATATTGGGCGGCCCCAGCCGGCTTTCTTGGAACTGGCTGAACGCGATCTGCTGACAGGAGGCGTACTGGATGTCGGATGCGGCACCGGTGAACACGCACTCATGGCAGCCGCTCGCCGCCTGGATGCCACCGGCATCGATGCCGTTCCGAGGGCGATCAGCATCGCGCAACGCAAGGCCCAGGATCGCGATCTGAGGGCGCGGTTTGTGGTTTGGGATGCGCTGAGATTGCCTGACCTCGGCGAGCAATTCGACACCGTGTTGGACAGCGGGCTGTTTCACGTCTTCGACGATGAGGATCGCGCCCGGTTCGTTGCCGGGCTCACTGCTGTCATATCGAGCGGTGGGCGCTACTACATGCTGTGCTTCAGCGATCGGCAGCCGGGAACCTTAGGTCCCCGACGGATCAAGCAATCGGAGATCAGGGAGGCGTTCGGGCCAGCGGACTGGCTCGTGGAGGCCATCGATGCCGTGATGATGGACACCAATATGGACGACATCGGTGTATACGCCTGGCGAGCCAGTATCGTCCGCCGCTAGGTCACGACCGCTTCTTCGCTGCCCGCTTGGTGACGTAGCGGCGGATCTTCTCGTGAGTGCCGCAATCCTCCATGGCACACCAGCGCCGGCTGTGGTTCTTGGACTGATCAACGAACAGCCACGGGCAGCCTCCGCACTTCTTGACCCGAGCCAGCTGCGGAGCGGTGAGCAGCTCAGCCGCTGCGGCGGCGACGGGCCAGAGCATCGCATCAAGCCGGGCGGTCACCGGCCAGATCAGCTCGTACGTCGCGCCGAGGGCAAGCAACTCCGCGTGCGCTAGCGCATCTGTGACGAAAGGTCTCAGGTTGGTCCAAGACTCTGCCGGCATCCGCTCGCCGGTCGTGGTTTGGCCGTTGTTCATCGCGGCAATCTCGCTGAAGATCTCATTCAAGAGGCGCCGCAATTCGTGCGTCTTCCGCAGCGCGGCAGATGCAGCTCGGGGGTGTTTCCGAGCGGCATCCAACAGTTCATCTGCCTGATCCGGCCCAAGGATGCCAATCCGAGCCGACCAACCGACCAGCTCGGGATAGGTCCCTGCGTGGTCGTATCGCTCAGGCCCTTCAGGATCGTCCACCGTATTGGCGAAGTCCAGCGCAAGGTGTCCACCCAGAATGGGCAACTCACGCGGGGTACGCGTCGCTTGAACTGCTGTTTCCATCAAAACTCACTTTACCAGTTGCATATCTGGAGATGCGCTGGGTATGTTGCCAGCGTGAGCCCTTTTGGTGGTAACAAGCCAGACAACGAACGAACACTAGCTCTGGCAGTTGTCTGTGTTGCCCAATTCGTGGTGGTGCTCGATGTCACGATCGTTACCACCGCCTTGCCGGCGATCCGCGAGGCGCTGGGGTTCAGCGACGCACAGCTGCAATGGGTGTTCACCGCCTACGCGCTGGTGTTCGGCGGGTTGTTGATCTTTGGCGGCCGCGTTGCCGACCTCGCGGGCCGTCGCCGAACCTTTCTGATCGGGCTTGCTCTGTTTACTGTTGCCTCCGCCGGTTGTGCATTGGCGTGGTCTCCCGGCGTACTCGTTGCGGCTCGTGTCCTGCAAGGCGCTGGGGCGGCATTGCTGTCACCGGCAGCCTTGGCACTACTGACAACGTTCACCGAGCCTGGCGAATCTCGGCGACGCGCCGTCGGTTGGTGGACAGCAATCGCGGCCACTGGCGGCGCGAGCGGCTGGGTGTTAGGCGGACTGATCGGCGAATCTGTCGGGTGGCGCTGGGTCTTTGCGGTCAATGTGCCGATCGCGGCCGTGGCCTTGGTGATCGCGCCCCGGGCACTGCGCGCCGATCGCCCAGCAAGGAATGCGTCGCGGCTCGATCTTGGTGGCGCCTTGACTGCCACAGCCGGCCTCGCGCTCCTGGTCTACGGCCTCACCAGCGCTGGGGAGCGAGGTCTCGATCGGGTGGCGACCTGGCTTTCGCTGCTGTTGGCGGCCATAGCCTTTGTGATCTTCGTACGCCATGAGGGTCGGACGGCCGATCCCCTGCTACCGCTTGGACTGCTGCGGTCGCGGCCAGTGGCAGGGGCAAATCTCACGGCTATGGCCATCACCGCCTCGACGTCGCCTGCGATGTACCTGGCTGTCCTCTACGTGCAGCAGTTGCTGGGGATCTCGGCCGGCCTTGCCTCGCTGCTTTTTCCCGGTGTCAACCTGGGCGTCATTGTTGGATCGTTCGCAGGCCCGCGACTGCTCGCACGGCTGCGGGCTCGCCGCGCGCTGGTGACGGGCTTCGGCGGCATCGCCATCGGAACGATGCTGCTGTTACTCCTGCCTGACGGTGGTCTGCCCGTAGTCCAGCTCCTGATGGCCTTTGCGGTGATGGGGGTGGGACTCGGCATCGCTTCAGTGGCCTCCACCCAGACCGGAACAGATGCGGCTGACTCCGCTTATCGCGGTGTTGCCTCCGGCGTACTCAACTCTGCAGCGCAGGTCGGTACGGCAATCGGGGTCGCACTCTTGTTGCCGGTTGCCGCTGCCGTCGGGCTGGACACCATGACCGGCTATCGCATTGGTTTCGTTGGGGCCGGAGCCATCGCAGTCGCCGGTGCCCTCGCCAGTCTCTTGGTACCGGCTGCGGCGCGCTCTCGGTCAAAAAGTCCGCAGCGGTCGGAAATTCGACCAGTCAAGGACGCGGCAGATGTCGAAAACTCCGCACACGTCGGAAACGGTGAACTCTGATTACGTGCTCCAGCTCGGGGTACTTTACAACGTAAGCAAGACGAGCTACGCGCCCGCCAGTCGGGGCCGTTGTCCAGATCGAGTTGGTTCACATCGAAAGGGAACGATCATCACGACCACCCAAAACCAACAAAACCAAGTCGAGTTGCCGGGGGATCAAGCGGAGAAACCCACCGAAATTCCCGCGCGCGGCTGGCTACAGATAGCCAAGCGCGGCTGGAAGGAAGCCAAGGCTGATCACGTCCCGCTGCTCGCGGCCGGGGTCGCCTTTTACGCGTTCCTGGCTATCTTTCCTGCGCTGATCGCCCTCGTGTCGATCTACGGACTCTTCGCAGATCCGGCAACGATTGCGACGCAACTGAACTCGATGACGGAGGCACTTCCTCCTGACGCCCGCAAGGTGATCGTCGATCAGGTCGCTATGCTCGCCTCGCGGCGTGCCGCGCTGAGTCTCGGCCTGATCATCTCGGTCGTCATTGCGTTGTGGAGCGCATCGAGTGGTATTAGCAACCTGCTCAGCGCAGTCAATGTGGCCTACGACGAGGATGAGAAGCGCGGCTTTGTCAAGAAGCGGCTGATGTCACTCGGACTGACTATTGCCGCCATCGTCTTCATGGTGATCATGCTCGGCATCATCGCCGTGTTGCCAGCGCTGCTGAAATCCGTGTTTGGGACAGGCGCACTTCGCTGGGTCTTCCAGATTATTGGCTGGCTGATTCTCGTCGTCTTGGTCATGGCGGCCCTGGCGGTCATCTATCGCTTGGGACCGGAGCGCGATGCCCCGAAGATGAGATGGGTATCTGTCGGCGCTCTGGTCGCGACGGTGATCTGGCTCGTTGCCTCGATCGGCTTCTCGTTCTACTCCTCGACATTCGGCAATTACGCCAAGACCTATGGCGTCTTCGCTGGCATCGTGGTGCTGCTGTTCTGGCTCTGGATCACCGCGTACGCGATCTTGCTGGGTGCCGAGATCAACGCCGAGTCCGAGCAGCAGACGGTCGCCGATACCACTAAAGGTGAAGCGCAGCCGCTTGGTGAGCGTGGCGCGGTGAAGGCCGATTCGGTTCCCGGCGAGGATCCTGAGGTACCGCAGCAGGAACGCTGATCAAGTTGAATTGGGTGATAGGGGAACGCTGACATGGCCGAACATCGCCGACTGAACTGCTCACCAGAAGAAGTGTTCGACGTCCTCAACGACGGGTGGAGCTATCCCCTTTGGGTGGTTGGCGCATCGCGGATACGCGACGTCGATGCTGGCTGGCCTGCGCCGGGCAGCAAGCTGCACCACTCGTTCGGGGTATGGCCGCTGTTGATCGACGACAGTACCGAGGTTCTTGAGATCGAGCCTGGCAAGCGGTTGGTACTGGAAGCTCGGGGATGGCCGATTGGCAAGGCTCGAGTAGAGATCACTGTCGAGGCAGACGGTGATGGCTCTTCGGTCTCGATCTCTGAAGACGCCAGCGGCGGCCCGGCGCGGTTGATTCCGGAGCCGATACGCCAGCCCGTCATTGACTTCCGCAACCGTGAGACACTGCGGCGGCTTGGTTACCTCGCCGAAGGCCGCCACCATGATCAGGCGGATATCGGGGAGCGATCCGGCTCCGCTGAAACCTGAGCTCGACCGCGAGCACTGATCCGAGGAGTGAGCCTGGCGTACGCCAGCGCGGCCCGCGCCGCGTTCATGCCACAGGCGCCATGCACGGCGCCACCGGGATGCGCTGAGGATGACGCCAGATAGAGCCCACGGATCGGCGTGTTCGCCCGACCCAGACCCGGAATAGGTCGGAAGATCAACTGCTGATCAAGTGCCGTCGTCCCGCCGTTCAGGGAGCCGCCGACCAGGCTTGCGTTACGGCGCTCCATGTCCAATGGAGTCAGAATGCGACGCGCAATGATCCGCTCCGAAAAGCCCGGCGCGCGCTGCTCGATTCGGTCCTGCATGCGGTCGGCGAACCGCTCGGCCTCGTCGGCGTCCCAGGAACCGGTGAGATTTCCACCTGCATCGTCCAGCACGTGCAGTGGTACATGGGTGTAGGCCCACATGGATTCAGTGCCTTCCGGCGAGCGCGTCGGATCCGAGGTGGTCATCTGGCCTATCAACAAGAATGGACGGTTAGGAATACTGCCGGCGCTCAGCTCGGCAAAGCTGATCACCAGCTCCTCATAGGAGTCGGCGATATGGACTGTCCCGGGCGGGTACGGCGGTGGCGTACGCCACGGCACCGGCGTACTGAGGGCCCAATCGACCTTGAAGGTGGCTGGGTCGCGGCGGAAACCCGCCATTTGGGCCCGCACCTTGGAGGGCAGCTCGTCGAACGTGACCAGCCGGCCGTAGAGGTGCTCGGCAGCCACATCCGCCAGCACGGCGCGCCGGACCCGGACAAGCTGATCATGAACCTGGACGCCCGCCGCGCGCCCGTGCTGGATGCTGATCTTGGTCACTTCGGCGTTGCAGACGACCGCACCCCCGTGTGCGGTGAAGCGATCTCGCATTGCCTCCGCGAGTCTGCCGGCGCCGCCCTCGGGAACTGGATACCCGACGGTTTGACCGAGCATGATCAACAGCAAACCGAGGAAGCCAGAGCCGGCACCATCTAGCGGAATGTCTGCGTGCAAGGCGTTTCCGGTGAGCAGCAACCGTACCGCCTGACCCCCGAAATTCGGCTCGAGGACCGCACCTGCCGGAGCCAGCAGCTGGCGTACAAAGGACAGTCCACCCACCCGCGGCAATTTGATCATGGCTCGCAGCATGGGCCCTACTGGTGGGAAGGGTGTGACGAGGGCGTCGACCAGGCTCGGACCGATCTTGCGCCATTGATCAACAAGGGCTCGCCAAGCCGCCCCGTCCCCTGGATGCTCCTCGTCCAGCAGCTTGGCGGTGATATCAAGATCACGATGTAGCGTGATCCAGGAACCGTCGCCGCGAGAGTGCCCGAGTACTGCAGGAGCGTTCCGCCAACGCAGCCCGTACTCCTCCAGATGCAGCCCCTTGATCACTCGGGAGGCGTACCCCAACGGATAGAACGCGCTGAAGGTGTCGGAGACGAAATCCGGATGCAATTCCCGATCACTGCGGACGGCCCCGCCGACCTCCGGCTGCGCCTCCAACAGCAGCGTTTCCCATCCGGCATCCACCAGTCGGTTTGCGGCTACCAGGCCGTTGGGGCCCGCACCGATGACAACCGCATCGACCTCACGAGGCAGCGTCATATTCGTATCTCAGAGCATCGGCCGTCCGCCGGTGACCGCCACCCGAGCGCCGGAAATGTAGCTACCGTCATCGGAGGCGAGCAGAACGTAAACCGGCGCTAGCTCCTTGGGCTGGCCGGCCCGGCCGAGCGGGGTGTTTTCGCCGAACTTCTCCACCTTCTCTTCTGGCATCGTGGCAGGGATTAGCGGTGTCCAAATCGGTCCCGGCGCGACACTGTTGACGCGGATGCCCTTCTCACCAAGCATCTGCGCCAAGCTGGCACAGAAATTGGCGATCGCCGCTTTGGTGGCGGCGTACGGTGCCAGCTGCGGGCTGGGCATGTCGGAGTTCACCGATGAACTGCCAATGATCGACGCGCCAGACTTCATGTGCGGAATCGCGGCCTTGCAGAGACGGAACATTGCGCCGATGTTGGTATCGAAGGTGTAGTCCCACTCGTCGTCGGAGATCTCCTCCAGCGTCTCGTGGGTCATTTGGTACGCGGCGTTGCTGACCAAGATGTCGATGCCGCCAAGCTCATCGACCGCGGTCTGGATGATGTCCCGGCAATGCTGCGGATCCGCAATATCGCCCTTCACCAGTACGGCACGCCGGCCGGCCTTCTCGACATAATCTGCCGTGTCCTTGGCGTCGGCATCCTCACTGAGATAAGAAATCAGTACATCGGCGCCTTCGCGCGCGTATGCGATTGCGACGGCACGTCCGATGCCTGAGTCGCCGCCAGTGATCACCGCAATCTTGCCCGTAAGCTTCCCACTGCCCTGATAGCTCTCCTCGCCACAGTCGGGTACCGGAGTCATTTTCGACTGAACGCCCGGCACTTCCTGTTGTTGGGGGGGCTGGCTCATATCTCCTCCTTGATATTGGTGTGCTGGGGATATTGGTGTGCTGGGTCAGTTACCCGGGAATGCTGGAGCTGAACCGCTGCCGCTCCCTCCGTCCTGAGCCGATGCCAAGCGCCCTGGAGTCCTCGCCCGCCCAGGGCCTTTCCACGTCGGTTGCGGGACTCGCTGGCTCCGGTTGAGACTGAATAAAGGCTCTAGCGGATGTCGCCCTTCGATCACGTCGCGATTTGCTCCAAACTGTGCTGCGTGCCTGAACAGAACCGTGACGGTGTGGCCGTCCGCGATGCAGATCGTTTGATCAAGTGGTTCATCGGGGTCGTGGTGATGGGAGTGGGAGTCAGCCTGCTCAGCGGTTTCGTTGTGGCGCAGAAGTGGGCGTGGCTTCCGCCGGCTGGCTTTGTTGCGGCGCTGTTGATCGCTGTGCCGGCTACTGGTCTGCTGCGGCGCGAGCGCTATGGCACGACGCGGGCTCGGAGCATGGCTTTGCTCGCGCTGGCCGGGTATCTGGCGGTCGTGGTGTGGGGATCAGTCACTGGGTGGCCGCTGGCAGTGATGATCTTGTCCCTGGGGTACCTCTGGGAGGCTGCGGTGATGCTCATGTGGTCGACCCTCCGCAGTCGCGCGGACCTCAACCATGTCGCCATGGGCACAGCCTGTTTGCTGGTGGCTTCGGCATTCATGCTGCTCGGAGTGGCGGACCCGCCGGATGCATCGACGCTGGGCATGGTCGGGGGCTTGCTGGTCAGGGTCGCGTTCCTACTGCTCGGCCTCGCTGCGCTGCTGCTAGGGATCGCGTTTCTGCTGGACAGATGGTCACTGGTGGGGGTGCCTTTCCTAC
>Ga0307298_10000390_pt1 | contig 9772 bp, 5 predicted proteins | sample ER_DNA_158_FD_194470 | JGI IMG/M metagenome (GOLD analysis project Ga0307298, IMG submission 194470) | Bulk soil microbial communities from the East River watershed near Crested Butte, Colorado, United States - ER_DNA_158 | ecosystem: Environmental > Terrestrial > Soil > Floodplain | place: USA... | reverse complement strand
GCATTTCTGCTGTCTCCTCGACGCCCACGACAAGAACGCGGCCCCGCGCGAGCAGCCGCTCGACGATTCGGAGTAGCGCCCATCGCGCTCGACGATGCGGCCTTGCTTCAGCGCATCGACAGCGCCATCGCGGATGGTGGCCATCTGTCAGAAGTTTCCTATTACATTGGCCGTGAGACAGCAATCCCAACAGCCAAAATCCCAGGCATGTGGATTTGGCGCGAAGCGCTCTATGCATTTATGCAGCGCAACGCGGAGCGGTCGGCTGACTATTTTTGCATCCCGGCGGCACAAGTCGTTGAGATCGGAATTGAGATCGAAATTTGACTTCCTCGCGACGTCGCTTTCGTAATCGATTGCTATCTGCCGAGCTAGATGAGGCGAGACAGCAGGATCAGCACGACAGTCACTGTGATCGCACCCCCGATGCGGGTCGCGATCTGGGCGAAAGGCATGAGTTGCATGCGATTGGCGGCCGTGAGAATGGCGACGTCGCCGGTTCCGCCTTGCCCGCTGTGACAGGCGTTGATGATAGCCGTCTCGATTGGATACATGTTGAGCCAGCGTCCGACGAGCGCCCCCATCGCCATCAATGTCATCACCGTGCTGACGATCGTGATCAGATTGGGCAGATTGAATGCCGCCATCAACTTGTCCCACGGCGTCATTGACACGCCGATTGCGAACAGGAGCGGATATGTTACGGCCGCCGAAAAGAACTTATAGACGACGAAGCCGCCCTGCTGCAGATGCGGCGAGACCGCGTTGGTCAGCTTCGCGAGCACAGCGAGGAACAGCATGGCGACCGGAGCAGGCAAGCCGAACAGGCGGTGACACATGACGCCTAAGAGATAGAGCGTAATCGCTGCCAGGCCGGCGGCAGCGACAGTGCCGACGTCGATCGGCGCGCCTTTTTCGTCTTCCGTGTCGTCCCGCGCGGTATCCATGTCGTCGTGTTCGCCCGGCTGAAGGCGTCCCTCTCCGGTCAGTTGCGGATAGCGCTTGCCGACGAAATTAAGCGTGCCCGCCAGCAAGATCGCCGTGAGGCTGCCGAGCATCACTGGCGGCAGCACCTGAGCGAACACGTCGCCCTGCGGTTGGCCGAGAATTTCCGAATATCCGACGGAAAGCGGGATGGCTCCTTCGCCGACACCGCCCGCCATGATGGGGACCACGACAAAGAAGAACGTGTGATAGGCGCCAAGCCCGAGCAGCGTTCCAACCAGTGTACCGACGATGCCGGCGACGATCGAGCCGACGGCGAGCGGCACGAAGATCTTCAGGAAACCTTTCACCAAAACCCGACGGTCCATGCTCAAAATGCTGCCAACAATGATGCAGGCGATGAACAGATAAAGAAAGTTTGTGTATTTGGTGAATTCGATGATGGACTTCTCGATTTGCAATGGCAGCAGCTTGTAATAGACAAGGGCGGAAGGAACGAAGGTTGCGAATATCGCAGCGGCGCCAATATTGCGAAGTACCGGCGTGCGCTTGCCGATTTCCGCGCAGGTGAAGCCGCCGATCACGAGGACGGCTATCATCATGGACACTTCGCCCTTGACGTCGCCGGTATAGGTGAAGCCCGCCAGCAGTCCGACAAGAACGACATAGATCGGAACGGGGATGATCCCGATCCGCATGTCCACTATTTTCCACCACCCGTAAGGCCACCACGGGTCGGCGCTGTGCAACGGTTGCGGCGATACCGAGGCCGAGACGCTCTGTTGCATTTTGTCCTCCCGGGTGAGCTCTTTAGTCCTTGTGTTGAAAGTGTTATTGTTTAGCACGCGGGTGGAGGTCGCTCAGTCGCGGAACGCTTTGAGATCGACCTCGGGGCGACGTTCGTCATTCTCCAAATCGCTGTTCGTCGGATCATCGAACAAGACGGTCGCGCGCCGAATGAAGCGATCGTCGAAGGTTCTTTGTAGGTCGATCTTCGCGCCCTTCAGATCGGGATCGAACGTCGCCAGCATGTTCAGCGCGCTGTTCATTCCTTGGCGCGTGATGATGCCGGTTTTGGAGTAGACCAGCAGATTCGCTTTCAGAGCTTTGACGTAGATTGCGCGATCACCGAGGAAGAAATCGCTTGGAACGGTGTCGACGATCTCGTCAGTCGTCGCCGTCGCGATCCACTTCAGCGTCTTGTAGAAGGCATTGACCAAGGCCTGCATTGTGATCGGATTCGCCGCGATAAACTCCCGTTTGGCGTAGAGGACGGCTGCTGGATTGGTTCCCCCGAAGATTTCGTAGTTCACCCGCGGAAAGCGGCTGTCCGTGATGATGCGGATGGCGCCGTCCTGCTGAAGACGGGTGATCACCGGATCGAGGTTGGAGATTGCATCGATGTCGCCAGCCTTCATCGCATCGACTGCCGCCGGCCCGCCGCCCACGCCGACAAACGTCGCATCGGTCGGCGCGAGGCCTGCCTTCGCCATCAAATAGAGGACGAAGAAGTGGCTGGAAGAGCTGAGTGCCGTCACGCCGATTTTCAAGCCTTTGAGGTCGGCATGCGACTTCACCGGGCGATCCTTCGCGACGGCGAGCACGATTCCGGGAAACCGGCCGAGCTCTATGACTGCACGGATGTCGTGTCCCTTAGCCTGCGTGTGCAGCGTGTGCTCATACGCTCCCGTGACGACGTCGACTGATCCGGCAAGGAGCGCCTCAAGCGACTGCCCGCCCCCTTCGAAATCGCTTGTCGTGATCGTTATGCCATAATCCTTGAAGTGCCCTCTTCTCTCCGCGAGCGTGAGCGGTAGGTAATAGAGATGCGCTTTGTTGGCAACACCAAGCCTGATGGAGGGCCGTTCCACCTGTTGTGCCTGAGCGACACGCGAAACCGTCGCGGAAATCGTCAAGCTGGCCAACCCAGCTGTGAAGCTCCGGCGGTCGTATGCCATGCTGCCGCGTCCTCCGGCGAATAACAGCGGAACGTTCCCAGTCTCGCACTGTTCTATTAAGCTTGCCAATCGTCAAAAACGCAGAATGCCGAGAGGAAGGGCGGCGCTTCCTGCTCGGCACCGACGATAGGCCGCACAAGCTTGATCTAATCGGGGCTCGTCAAGGGCAGTGGGGTGACCTCTAACTTCGGTCTCGTGAATCCTCGCAAACAGGTGCGATTTCTCGCGAGATCGGCCCTCACGCAGTATCCTGTTCCGCGCCTCTCCCTTAACCGCGAGCGCTTCTTGGCTCTTTGAGCTTCAGCCAGGATCAACTCCCGTCGGTGTATGAAAACGCGTGGCAATCAAACGGAAAGATGGCGCGGTCAGATTTCTATTTCGATTCCGATTTCGACAACCTGAGTTGCAGGAATGCAGAAATATGCGGCTGAGCGCTCAGCGTTTCGCTGCATAAAGGCATAAAGAGATTCGCGCCATACCCACATACCTGGAACTTGCTGAGTCGGGATGATCGTTTCTCGGCCGATATAGTAAGAAACTTCGGAGAGGTTTCCGCAGCTGAGCTCGGCTTGTTCTTGCGCGTATCGGACCCCTTCCGGGACCGACGGGCTTTCAGAAAAGCCGTAACGCAAGATGATCCGACTCATGCCGGCGGGAAGGTCAGTAATCTCTATGCGTTCTTCATCCGATACGCGTGGGTCCTCTGCGGTTAATACGGTAACGAGCAGCACGCGATCATGCAGGGCATATGCGTGCTTGAGGTGGTGGGTGAGCGACAGCGGGATCCCCACCATTCCGGACGAAAGAAATGCTGCGGTACCAGCAAGACGCGCAGGGGGATCTTCGATCAAATGGGCAAGAAACTCTTTTTCGCTTTCTCGCACGTGCGACCGTGCTTTCTCAGAGAGGCTCTGACCTCGCCGCCAAGTAAGCATCACGAACGCAATAAGCCCGGTGAGGATCAAGGGAAACCAGCCTCCGTCCAACAGCTTCAACGAGTTCGCTGAAAGGAAAATGAGATCTACGATCAGGAAGAAGCCGTTGACGGCTATGACAAGGATGGGATTAAAACCCCATTGAATAGCTACCAACGCTGCCAGGAATGTGGTGATCGCCATAAGCAGCGAAACAGCTATCCCATAGGCGCCGGCAAGATTGTCTGACGAACCGAAGCCAATTGCCGCTGCGAGGGTCGCTACGGCCAGCGTCCAATTGACCGCAGGCACATAGATCTGGCCCCGCTCCTCGCTCGCAGTGTGGAGCACAGTCAGCCGTGGAAGGAACCCAAGCTGAATTGCCTGCTGGGTGAGCGAAAACGCGCCAGAGATGATCGCTTGCGAAGCGATTATCGTGGCGACAGTAGCGAACACAACAAGGGGGTAGTGAAACCAGTCGGGGGCGAGCTGATAGAACGGATTCTCGAGCGAGTGCGGGTCTGTTAGTAACAGCCCGCCCTGACCGAAGTAATTGAGTAGAAGCGCGGGCAGCACTATGGCGAACCACGCGGCGCGGATCGGGGTACACCCGAAGTGCCCTAAGTCTGCATACATAGCCTCGCCTCCCGTGACCGCCAGGAAGGTGCCGCCAAGCACGGCAAAAGCGATAAGAGGGGGGGCGTGCAGGAGGAAGGTTAGCGCATAAGTTGGATTCAGCGCTGCCAGAATACTCGGCGCAAATATAATACCGCGGAGGCCGAGGATGCCGATCGTGATGAACCAGGCTAGCATGATGGGTCCGAAGATGCCGCCGATGAAGCCTGTCCCCCTGCGCTGAACGAAGAATAGACCCAGCAGGATTACAACGGCGAGCGGCAAGACCATGGGACCAAGCTGAGGCGCGTCGACTTTCAAGCCCTCCAGGGCACTTAATACGGAAATTGCAGGCGTAATGGCGCCGTCACCATAGAGCAGCGCCGCCCCGACCAGGCCGAGGATAAGCACAGCGCTACGCCAGGTCCTCGGCCGAGCACGCCGTACTCGTAAGACTGCCAGCAGTGCTACTATCCCGCCTTCGCCACGATTGTCCGCTCGTAGCATCAGAACGGCATATTTGAGCGAGATGATAACGATAAGTGACCAGGTGATCAGCGAGACAGTACCGAGAACGGCCTCGGGCGTGGGCATGCTCTCCACGCTTGCTGCCTTAGCTGCCTCTCTCAACGCGTAGAGGGGACTTGTTCCAATGTCGCCATAGACAACGCCGAGCGCGCCGAGCGTCGCCATTGTGGGGAACACCTGCGCGGCATTGCGTGTTCTGGTCGCAGCGGAAATCGCTCGCACGGGAACCCCCAGCAGGTCCGGCCGCCGCCAATCTTAGTAGTCTTTTCGGCTAAGAGCGATCAGCAAGATCGTAGAAAGTCTGGCCAGTGGGCCCACGGCGTTTTGCAGCGCGCGAGACACGTTCGCAGGGCTCGCTTGGTTCATCGGAAAGGCTTAAAAATGTTTGCCACGAGGCGTCGAAGGGCGGATTATCGGAAGGACTTGATCAGAGGGCAGCCAGTGGGTGTTGAGCAATGCATCGTGTGAAATGAAGGCAAGCTGCCTGCGTCAGAAAAGAGCGCGATAGAACGCTGACGAAAGCAAATTGATCACTAGGGAGGAGACCATGAGCGCACTTGCTGACTCCATTCCTATCGGTGCAATGACAGAAGCCGCTGATCGCCGGCGGCGTATCATCGCGATCGTCGGTGCATCATCAGGCAACCTCGTTGAGTGGTACGACTTTTATGCCTATGCGTTCACCTCGATTTATTTTGCGTCTGCATTTTTTCCGAGTGGTGATGCGACCAGTCAGCTGCTAGCGACAGCGGGAATTTTCGCTGTGGGCTTTTTCATGCGCCCTCTTGGGGGGTGGCTGTTCGGTTGGATCGCGGACACGCATGGCCGTCGGATCTCGATGATCATCTCGGTGCTCATGATGTGCGCCGGTTCGCTGATGATTGCGATTATGCCGACTTACGTAACCATTGGTGCGTGGGCGCCGGTGCTTCTTCTCATCGCGCGACTGACGCAAGGCCTCTCGGTTGGCGGGGAGTATGGCACTGCTGCAACCTACATGAGCGAGGTAGCGTCGAAGGGGAATCGGGGCTTCTATTCTTCCTTCCAGTACGTGACCCTCATAGGGGGCCAGCTGCTTGCCCTGTTAGTGCTTGCTGTCCTGCAGATGTTGCTGACGACCGAAGAGCTTAAGGCTTGGGGCTGGCGTATACCATTCGTGATCGGAGCGATGGCGGCGATCGTCGCAATGTATCTGCGGCGTTCGCTGGCTGAAACGGCGTCCGAAGAGGCGATGCATAGCAAGGAAGCCGGTTCGGTCGTTAACCTGCTGCGGCGCCATCCGCGCGCCGTACTGATCGTGCTGGCTTTCACCATGGGTGGCTCGTTGTATTTCTATACGTTCACCACTTACATGCAGAAGTATCTGGTAAACACAGCGCACATGGATCCCAAGGTCGTCACCTTCGTGATGACGGTTGTCTTGATCGTCTTTATGTTTCTTCAGCCGGTATTTGGGATACTATCCGATAGGATCGGACGTCGGAACAACATGATCCTGTTCACTGCGCTGGGGGCACTTGGTGCGGTCCCACTACTAGTCGCGCTGGGTAGCGTCTCCGATCCGTACGCGGCATTCCTTCTAATTTTGCTCGCCCTTGCGATCGCCAGCTTCTACACTTCAATCAGTGGAGTTGTTAAAGCCGAACTGTTCCCGACCCAAGTGCGGGCTCTCGGTGTGGGGCTGACCTATGCCGTTGCGAATGCCATGTTCGGGGGTACGGCTGAATACGTGGCGCTGTGGCTTAAGTCAGCAGGTCAAGAGCAATGGTTCGCGTGGTACGTCGCCGGCATGGTTGCGATCGGGCTTGCCGCGTCGCTGATCATGCCTGACACCCGTAAATACGGGTATCTCGAAGGTACAGGACAAATCGAGCGCTGAGCCATCGAAGGCTTGGGCCAGCTCGACTGAGCTCGAGCAGAACGCCCGGGAATGTCAATCACTGCGTAAAGGCGAAGCAGGCGCGTGATGGCCATACCTTGCATTATCACGGTTGCTATTACCGGGTCTGTTCCGCAGAAAAGCGACAATCCGGCCGTGCCAATCACCATCAACGAACAAATCGAATCCACCCACGCGGCATTCGAGGCCGGCGCGACAATTGCGCATCTGCACGTGCGCAAAGATGATGGTGCACCCTCGTCCGATCCCGATCGGTTTGCCGCTCTGCAAGAGGGATTACGACGGCATTGCCCTGGTATAATAGTTCAGTTCTCGACAGGCGGGCGATCGGGCAAAGGCTCAGAGCGCGGAGGCATGCTTGTGCACCGGCCTGACATGGCGTCGCTCTCGACTGGATCGTGCAATTTCCCGTCAATCATCTATGAAAACCATCCGGATTTGATCCGTGAGCTGGCTTGCAAGATGCGAGAGCACGATGTGAAGCCTGAAATTGAGGTGTTCGATCTCTCAATGTTGTATCAGGCGCTGCGGTTGGTGGATGAGGGTATACTGAAGAAGCCTCTTCATGTGCAGTTCGTATTCAATGTTAAGAACGCCATGCCAGCGATCCGAGAAGTGCTCGAGTTCGAAGTCACCCAACTGAAAAAGCTCATGCCTGAGGCGACCTGGACGGCTGCTGGCATTGGGCGGCACCAATATGAAGTGAACCGATGGTGCCTTGAAATGGGCGGTCACTGCCGTACCGGCCTGGAGGACAATGTCCGGCTTGACCGCGACAACCTTGCGCCCTCGAATGAGGCTCTGGTGCGACGCGTGTCTGCGCTTTGCGCCGAATTCGGCCGTAAACCCGCCACGGTCACAGAAGCTCGCGGCCTGCTGTCGCTTCCCGTTCAAACATCTTTGTAACGCGTCCTATGATTCTTGGCTCGGTGGACGAGGCGTTGAACGCCATGCTTGATGCTGAGGCAGACCAGATTTTGCGGTGCTGAGTGCATCGACCTGCTGCCTAGCAAAAAAAATAGCGCGCGGCCGGCCCGCCGTGCTGGGCAAAGGGGAGGGCATGATGGAAGAGCAGCTCCGTCGCGACGCACTGGAATATCATCGGGTACCGACATTCGGAAAAATATCCGTCACACCGACCAAGAGCTTGATGAATCAGCGCGACCTGGCGCTCGCCTATTCGCCGGGTGTTGCCTATGCGTGCCTTGCCATCCGGGATGATCCGAACGAGGCAGCGACGCTCACCTCGCGCGCCAACTTGGTGGCAGTCATCACCAACGGCACCGCCGTACTCGGCCTCGGCAATATCGGTGCGCTCGCCGGCAAGCCGGTAATGGAGGGAAAGGCCTGTTTGTTCAAGAAATTTGCCGGGATCGACGTGTTCGACATCGAGATCAACGAGACGGATCCGGACAAGTTGGTTGAGATCGTGGCGAGTCTCGAGCCTACCTTCGGGGGAATCAACCTTGAGGACATCAAGGCCCCGGAATGTTTCTACATCGAGCGCGCGCTGCGACAGCGCATGGGGATTCCGGTATTCCATGACGACCAGCACGGCACTGCGATCATCGCAGCCGCGGCGGTGCTCAACGGGCTCAAGCTGGTCAACAAGGACATCCGCGATGTCAAGCTGGCGTGTTCGGGCGCCGGCGCCGCCGCGATTGCCTGCCTCGACCAACTCGTCAGCCTGGGCCTGCGGATGGAGAACATCCTAGTCGCGGATGCAAAAGGGGTCGTTTACGAGGGCCGCGCTGAGGGAATGGACCCGATCAAGGCCCGCTACGCCAAGCCGACGTCAGCTCGAACCCTCGGGGACATCGTCGCGGGAACCGATATCTTCCTCGGACTTTCCGCCGGCGGCGTGCTGAAGCCCGGTATGGTCGAGCGCATGGCGAAGGACCCACTGATCTTGGCGCTGGCCAATCCGACACCGGAAATCAGTCCGGAAGAGGCCAAGGCCGTCCGCCCAGACGCGATCATAGCGACCGGTCGTTCGGACTATCCCAATCAAGTGAACAACGTCCTGTGTTTTCCATTCCTGTTTCGGGGTGCGCTCGACGTTGGTGCAACGACGATCAACGAAGAAATGAAGTCTGCGGCTGTGCGGGCCATCGCCGAATTGGCGCATGCCGAGCTATCCGATGTTGTCGCGACTGCCTATGGGGATCAACGTCTTGAGTTCGGGCCCAACTACCTGATACCAACGCCCTTCGATCCGCGCCTCATCGAGCGAATTGCTCCGGCCGTTGCCAAGGCGGCCATGGACAGCGGCGTCGCTACCCGACCGCTGGCCGATTTGGAAGCCTATCGCCAGCGCATGGCACGCTTCATGTATCAGTCCGGCTCCAGCATGGAGCCGGTGTTCGCAGCAGCGAAAACGGCGCAGAGGCGGGTAGCTTTCGCGGAGGGCGAAGACGATCGGGTGTTGCGCGCGGCGCAAGTCATTGTCGATGAGGGCCTCGCGAGACCGGTGCTTGTCGGGCGCGTCGACGTCATTGGCGAGCGACTCCAGAGCCTGGGTTTGCGCCTCGCGCCTGAAGCCGATTGTGAGATCGTCAGCTTGGAAGGCGACGCCCGCTATGAGGAGACCTGGCGCGAGTACTACAGCTTGGTGCGGCGCAGCGGCGTAACGCAAACGCTCGCTCGCGAAGCCATGCGCACACACCCAACGCTGATCGCCGCGATGATGCTGCGTCGTGGGGCCGTCGATGCAATGCTGTGCGGCACCTCCGGCGCCTTCTGGGGCCATCTCAACCATGTGCTCAAGGTTATCGGCCCAAGGCAGGGCGTGTGTACGCTTGGCACGATGAACATGCTGATCCTCGGCGGCCGGCAGCTGTTCATCTGCGACACCTATGTCAATCCAGATCCATCGCCAGAACAGCTTGCCGAATGGACCTTGCTGGCGGCGG
>Ga0307298_10000385_pt1 | contig 9829 bp, 10 predicted proteins | sample ER_DNA_158_FD_194470 | JGI IMG/M metagenome (GOLD analysis project Ga0307298, IMG submission 194470) | Bulk soil microbial communities from the East River watershed near Crested Butte, Colorado, United States - ER_DNA_158 | ecosystem: Environmental > Terrestrial > Soil > Floodplain | place: USA... | reverse complement strand
CGGCTCACCAAGGGCTGGCATCAGCTCTGTCCAGGCCCCTCACCGATGACGACAGTCCATGGTCGGATGGCCCATGAGGTGACCAAGCCATTCTGAACGTAAGGATCATCATTAGCGAAGCGCTCAACAACGGCGCGATCGTCGGTCCGCCAAACCAGAACCGCTCGATCAGCCGGCTCGGCAAGGGCACCTGCCAGGATCAGGTCTCCGCGACCATGCGCTTCCCGGGCGAGCCTGAGATGCGTGTCCCGGAAGGCTGCGCGCCGAGCTAGATAGTCATCAATCAGGGCGTACTCGAGTAGGTAATAACTCATTCGGAAAGTATGGTACGGGTGGGTGGGCTTGGTGGAGCCTTTGAGAGATAAGGCAATCAGCACCCAACCTAGCCTTCGTCGGGCGCCTGGAGCCCACAATGGCCAAGGATTTCGTCGACAACATTCTTCAGCGGATTAGTGGCATCGATATCGATCGCTCCCGCTGGCTTTTCATCTCTACGGTTGAGCGCCAACATGAGTCTGACTTCTTCCGGCTTCTTACCAAATTCGTTATTGGTCCGCTCCTTTAGCCTGCACCTCATCGTGTCATCATCGATCTTTAGGTTGAAGACTTTACCAAAGAAGGGCAGGAATCGTCGGGATTTCGGCTGCTACCGCATACGAATAGGATATCGGGGCACGGCACTTTCCAAGGCTTCAATTGCTTTAGCCTTATCCCACTTCCAATTATCGTGGTGAGCGGGACCACCTGGGAGACCAGTGGTTGGGTCAGCAGAGTATGCCCAGGTACGATCCGTATGTATGGCAGGGTAACCACGGCGTGCCAGTTCGTCACAAACAGATGATTTTCCGGTCCCAGACAGACCCTCGATGAGGTAATTAGTTTTTGCCATGTCCCCCTTCCTACGATCTTGTTGCTCATTTGGAGTTTTCGGTGGGCAACATACGTTCGAATATCAAGCTAACGGATGTCCATAACTAACAACTGTTGTGCGAAACACGAAAAGCGGCCCTGTAGAGCCGCTAATCGAAAATAAGTGCTAATGGTGGAGCTTAGGGGATTCGAACCCCTGACCTCTTCCATGCCATCGACAACCCGCTGCTTCGAATACCGGGTCGTGAGCGTGGCGAACGGTCGCCCACGTGCGCCTCTGTCCCGCGGGAAACGGACCGATTGGTAAGCAGATTGGTAAGCAACCCGTCATTCGGCTAGCGCGGGCAGACGCCCACAGCTCCGTCGTTCATCCATCGCCCCTGTTGTGGAACGAAGCGAGCGGCAGAAGATGCCGACCAGCCTGCAGGACAACTGTCAACGACTCCTCCAGTGAGGTCGTAACGCTTTGTGGTGGGAGTCAGCATCGTGGTGGGCGTGTTGTTGGATAGGGCGTCCTGGGTACGCTTGCCCTTCTCGGTCGGCGAGAACATCAGGAACCCCACGCCACTTGCTCGGCTCACTCAGAAAGCCGGTGTGCTGGCGATCCACTCGTACGTCGTGGAGCCCATCGCCATCGCGCCAAACTTCGGCAATGAACCGCGGATACTCATCCTCCACCCCGCTCGGCTCGCTGAACTGGAAGTGCCAGCTGAGTGAGTTCTCCGAGTCCGCGATCAAGCCGTCGATGCTGCTGGCCGTGTAGTACTGCGTCGTCATAATGGCCAGCATCGCAACAGCCACCGACAGTCCCTGGAGGGATGGGTAGCGGGAGCGGCATCCTCTTCCCACGTCCCGGCACCGGGTTTAGCATGCAAAAGAGAGCCACTCAGTGGAGGACATGATGGTCCGCTACACCAAGGCACACCTGTTCCACATCCGTCCCGTCTCGTCCCTGGTCGAGGAGACGCACGAGAGCGGTCACGAGCTCAAGCGAGCAGTGGGACCGCTTTCCCTCACTGCTCTCGGGGTCGGCGCTATCGTCGGCACGGGGATCTTCGTCATTGTAGGCGAGGGGCTCCGGGAGGCCGGCCCGGCGGTGATCTTGTCCTTTGTGCTGGCGGCAGTCGTCTGCCTCTTCTCCGCGCTGTCGTACGCCGAGTTGGCGTCATCGATCCCAGTGTCGGGCAGCGCGTACACCTATGCCTATGCCACGCTCGGCGAGGTTGTGGCGTGGACCATCGGGTGGGACCTGATCCTCGAGTACGGCGTGTCCGTGGCGGCGATCGCCGTCGGTTGGGGCCGCAACTTCAACGCCTTCCTGGAAACCGCGTTCGGCGTCGCGCTGCCGGAGAGGTTCACGACCTCCCTTGACGAGGGCGGCATCAACATTCCTGCGGTCGTGATCGTGTTGCTCATCACGCTGTTGCTGATGCGCGGAGTCAAGGAGACCGCCAACTTGAACACCGTCATGGTGTTCATCAAGCTCGCCGTGCTGGCCATGTTCATCGGCCTGGCGTTCACCGCCTTCAACGCCGACAACCTGCACCCGTTCGCGCCGCAGGGCTCTGGCGGAGTGCTCACTGCAGCGGCCCTGATCTTCTTCGCCTACATCGGCTTCGACGCCGTGGCCACTGGAAGCGAGGAGGCCAAGAACCCCAAGCGTGACCTGCCGATCGCGATCATCGGCTCGCTGGCGATCTGCACCATCATCTACGTGCTGGTGTCGGTTGCGGCCGTCGGCGCTTTGCCCGCAGCCCAGCTAGCCGAGAGCGACGCGCCGCTGTCGGAGGCCCTCGAAGAGGGTGCCGGCCTTTCTTGGGCGGCGGCGCTGACCGCGTTCGGAGCGCTGGTGGCCATCACCAGCGTGCTGCTCGTGATCCTCTACGGCCAGACCCGGATCTTCTTCGCGATGGCCCGCGACGGGCTTGTGCCGGAGTCCTGGGCAACCATCAATGCGCGTACCGGGACGCCGGCCAAGCTGACCCTCGGGTTCGGCATTTTCGCCGCTCTCGTCGCCGCGGTATTGCCATTGGGCGCGATCGTGGAGATGGTGAACATCGGCACGCTGTTCGCATTCATCATCGTCAACATCGGCGTGATGGTGCTGCGGAGGACGCGACCGGACATGGACCGGCCCTTCAAGGTGCCGATCCCCTACATCTGGTGCCCGATCGGGATCGTGCTGTGCCTCTACCTGATCACCGGGCTGCCACTGGCCACCTACATCAGGTTCGTCGGATGGCTCGTCATCGGGCTCGTGATCTACCTCATCTACGGGTACTCGCACTCCAGGCTGCGGCACCACTACCCAGACGTACCGGACCTGCCCGACGAGGAACATGAGGAGAAGGTGCCAGGGGCGGGATCCGGCGGGAGCGCGTGACATGGCCTGGCGCGTCGTCATCGGGTACGACGGGTCGGATGCCGGCGAGGACGCTGTCGCCTTCGGGTTGACATGGTGCCGGTCCACCGGCGACGTGCCCGTCGTGGCCACTGTCTACCCTGAGGAGCACCCACTCGGAGCGGGCCGCGTCGACGCCGAGTGGGCGGCGTACGTACGCAAGCTCGGCCAGGAGACCTTGGATAAGGCGCGGGACGTCGCCGGTGACGCGGGTATCTACCGCCTTGTCGCTTCGACGTCGGCGGCCCGTGGTCTCGCCGACCTTGCCGAGGACGTCGAGGCCGCTGCGGTCCTGGTCGGCGGCAGCCGCAAGGATGAAGCTGGCGGCGGCAGGCTCGGCAGCGTCGCCAACCGTTTGCTGTATGGAGCCACCGTGCCGGTCTGCGTGGTTCCCGAGGCCTGGCAGGCACCTGATAGCGGTGGGATCTCCAAGATCGGCGTGGCGTTCGTCGACACGAAGGACGGCCACGAGGCGCTTCGTGCAGCGGTCCGCGCGGCCAGCCGGATCCCGGCTCGACTCGTGTTGTACAGCGTTGCGGCCCGTTCGACGGAGCACTACTCCTACATCGCTGGCCGCCGGGACGAGCAGGTGTTCTACGACGCTGCCCGTGCTTCGTACACTCAGGCGCTGGAGTACGCGGCCGCCGGGGTGCCGCCGCAGCTCGAGCCGGAGGTGGTCCTTCTCGAGGGTGATGTGGTCGAGCGGCTGGCAGCACTGGGGCTCGACGATGTGGACATGCTGGTATGCGGGTCCCGTGGCTACGGTCCGATTCGCCGAGTGCTGCTTGGTGGCGTCTCGGCACGCCTGGTCCGACGCTCGCGACTCCCGGTCATGGTCGTACCACGTGCCTCGGCGGGTCCCTCAGCAACCGAGGATTGATTTCGGGCCGCAGTGCTCGGCCCATGGCGAGGCTGAGCCAGCAGTGCGTCGTGCCCTGGCCCATCGCGCAGCGAGGTCACGCGTGGTGGGCGGCCTCGTTTTCTTGGTGGCCAACCGGCTCGAGCTGGAAAGTGCAGTGCGAGACGTCGAAGTGCCCACCCAGGCATTCGCCCAGCCGGTCCAGCACTTCACCGGAACGTCCACGATGACGTGCGCGGACAGCACCGGTACGCCGCCGGTAATCGTCCAGGCGTGCAGGTCGTGGACATCGACTACCCCCACGTACTCGCTTGATGTGCTCACGGACTTCGGCAAGGTCCACACCGTGAGGTATGGCTTCCAGCAGCACGTCGACGACCTCACGCAGCAGCGACCAGGCGCACGGGATGATCACCACCACGATGAGAAGGGAAGCGATCGCGTCAAAGGGGGTCCAGCCCGTGATCAAGATCAGCACAGCGGCGGCGACGACAGCCAACGAACCGATGAGGTCACCGACACCTCGAGATAGGCGCCACGCACGTTCAGGCTCTTGGCCTGCGCGGGACGGAGCACCAGTAGTCCGGCACCACGGTTTTCTTTTCCTGTATCGAAGAAGTGGTCGATGTAGTCGTCAGGTTCTAAATCGCTCTCACGGATAAGCGAAAAAACTTCTGCCGCTGCTCCAATACTGTCGAAGATATGGAAAGCATCGGCATAATTGATGTATTCACAAGTAAGATCCTTTGCGTACTCTTGCGCGTCTGCTTCTGCCTTCTCAACCGCAGACTTCATGTCGGCCGCCCTTACAATTACGATCCGCTCCTCGTAGGACGACCTATTCTTATCCCGAATGATTCATCGGACGGCGAACCAACCCTCTGAGCGCCGATATTCTTCCCGCCAACCAGCAAAATCGACAGGCCCGTGTACCAGCTCCCCTTTTTCATCTACCTCATCTGCCTCAGTGAGGGAAATCAGAAGCTCCAGTAGCTTGGGGTTGCTTTTGTGTATCTCTAAGCGCTGCTTGAGTATCTTTTTCTGTTCTAGCTGGCGAGCCCATGTAGCAACCTCGCCTGGATCCGCTTGACCGGCAACTAGTTGACCAACCTTATTTATGACTGCTTCTTCAGTGAATTCGGATTTCATCTTGGTAGGTTGAATATAGCATGAAAGCTATAGCCTTTTGTGACCTTAGGGGACTCGAACACTGATAATGCAATCTGGAAGCGCCGAAACAACAAAAAGGCCGCATGGTTGATGCGATACCGCTTATGCGACCTTTTGGCTTAATAGAAGAAACTTTCTAATCTGGTGGAGCTTGGGGGACTCGAACCCCTGACCTCTTCCATGCCATGGTGGCCTGGGTAGCGCAGCCGGCGGGCCGCGAGCGTTGACGGAGTCTCTGGACGTGCAGGCGCTGCCACTCTCCGTTCAGTCCGGGAACCCCTCAGTTTGCCCCTCACGCCTCGAACGCGGCCGCGGCGACCGGAGCCGCCATTCTCCGCTTGCTTGTGGCCCGTTCGTGGCCTGACCTGACGCTCCTATTCGCAGGCCGCGGGGGAGATGTGCGTTGTGAGCACGGCCAGACCGGACAGTGGCGGACGATGCCGCACCAAACGACCAGGTCGGGCATCCGGGGCCGAGCCGGCCCCACGCCGTGGTTCGTTCGCGCCCGCGCGATGCACGGGCGACACGTCCACCTCCCGACGCTGCGGTGCCCTCGCAGCGATGGGACGGCTCTGCTGAGCGCCCTCGACCGGCACTTCCGGGACACGGTGGCGGTCCCGCGCTCCGAGTGCCGGACTTAGGCGGCATCCACGGCAGCGCCGGATTGCTGCAGCTCGTGTGCCTCAGGTCGCGCCCACTTGGGAGTGGCTCGGCGGGTCGTTGCGTCAATTCGCGGTGGCGGCGGCGGCGTCGGGCTTGATGTGGGCGAACATGCTGCGGCCGTTCCAGCTCGGGAAGGCCCGTACCAGCCATAAGGGACCGTGGAGCTGGATCCGGGAGTCGCGGGTTGCCTCCGCCCAGGAGAGCTGGCCGGCGTGCCACTTCACGAACGCCTCGGCGTCGGCGGTGATGTAGAGATCTTCGTCCAGACCGGAATACGTCTTGCAGATCTCGGGCTCGCCCTGCTCGAACAGCAACCAGTACCGCTCGTGGGGCCGGAAGCCGGTGAAATCCAACCGGATGACAACGCGCTGGTCCGGAAGTCGGTCCCGGCGGAGAGCGTTGCACATGGACCACAGCGCCACGAACGGATCGAGGTTCGCCGGGGCGATCTCGAGCCACCGAGCTCCCCACTCGCCGAGGACCTGGCAGACCTTGAACAGATCGTGGCCCGAGCTCGTGAGCTGGTAACGGTGACCACGCCCCTGAGCCTTGGGTGCCGACTCGACAACGCCGAGGCGTTCGAGCTGCTTGAGCCGCTGCGTGAGGAGCGTACGGGAGAGTCCGGGCGCACCCTCGAGGATCTCGCCGAAGGTTTCACAGCCCAGCTGCACGTTACGGATGATCAACGGCGTCCAACGCTCAGCGAAGATCTCCGCGCCACGGGCGATCGGGCAGTACTGGCCGTAGGTCCTCATAAGCGCAGTGTCCCGCGTCTCTCGACCGCCGTGAAGTCCAGATTCCGTACTTCAAAGTCCAGATAGCTGACTTCTCCTCGGTGCCCGCCGATGTTGCGATGAACCCATCGACCAAAGGAGGAACGATGACAGCACTATCCACGATGCAGATCCCCGGGTTCCGGGGCGATGTGATCGCCCCCGACCACGATGGATACGACGACGCACGCGCCGTATGGAACGGCACCGTCGATCGGCGCCCTCGACTGATCGCCCGCTGCAGCGGCACCGCCGATGTGGCCGCAGCGGTGCGCTTCGCCCGCGACCGCGACCTCGAGATCGCCGTACGAAGCGGGGGTCACAACGTGGCCGGCACCGCGGTGTGCGACGACGGAATCGTGATCGACCTCTCGGCGATGCGCGCCGTCACCGTCGATCCTGTCGAGCGCACGGCCCGCGTCCAGGGCGGCGCCCTGTGGGCCGACGTCGACCACGAGACCCAGAGACACGGTCTGGCCACCACGGGCGGCACCGTGAGCCACACCGGCGTCGGCGGCCTCACGTTGGGCGGCGGCCTCGGCTGGCTCATGCGCAAACACGGGCTCACCGTCGACAACCTGGTAGAAGCCGAGGTGGTCACCGCCGAGGGCGACATCATCCGGCCATCTGCCAACGACCACCCCGACCTGTTCTGGGCGCTGCGAGGCGGCGGCGGGAACTTCGGCGTCGTCAGCTCGTTCCGGTTCACGTTGCACCCCCTCGGCCCCACCGTCATGGCCGGACCGGTGTTCTGGGCGGCCGAGGACACCACCGACGTCCTGCGCTTCTACCGTGAATTCGTCACCGACGCGCCCGACGAGCTCGGCAATGTCATTCGGCTGGGCACGATTCCGCCGTGGCCAGCTGTCAGTGAGGAACTGCACTTCCAGCCGGCCATCGCCGTGGCCAGCTGCTACGCCGGACCCGTCGAGGACGGAGAGCGCGCCGTCCGTGCGCTCCGCCAGTTCGGGACGCCACTCGTAGACCTCGTCGGACCCACCCTCTACGTCGACCACCAGAGCAGCATCGACGACACCGTCCCCCACGGCCGGCACTACTACTGGAAAGCGACCGACCTCACCGGCATGTCCGACGAGGTCATTGACATCGTCGCCGAGCACGCCTACGGCGCAACATCGCCGACGTCGTACGCGGCGATATTCCACATGGGTGGCGCAGTTGCCCGAGCCCCCCGGGACGCCACCGCCTACCCCAGCCGCGACGCCGAGCACAACATCATCATCGACGCAGGCTGGCTCCCCGACCAGGACAACACCGTCAGGGCATCGGAGACCGCGTGGGCACGAGAATTCCTCGCCGCCCTCCAACCCCACCGCGCCGGCGTCTACGTGAACTTCCTCGACTCCGACGACGACACGAGCCGCGTCCGCGAGGCCTACGGCGACGACATATACCGGCGGCTCGCCGAGGTAAAAGCCAAATACGACCCCGAGAACGTGTTCCACAACAACAAGAACATCCAGCCCAGCACGCCGGCGCAGTGATCGCTCACCGCATCAACTCGTGTCGCGGACCCCAGACGCGACCGCCCCACACCGCCGGGCGGAGGTAGTCGAGTTGGCCCGTCGCCGTGACAAGCCGACCGCGCGGATCGCGAGCGATCTCGGCGTCGCCGGGTCGGGTTCCGCGCCGGTCGATGGAGCAGGCCGACATCGATAGTGGCCGCAGCGCTCTGGACTAGAGGCGGCTGATCGAGGCCGAACGGCGCAAGGCCGAACGGCCCGTTGGCCCCCAGATGCCCATCGGTCGCATCGGACGATCATGCGTCTTTCAAGATCAAAAATATCCTGACTAGGCATTTTAGTGTGGAGCTTAGGGGACTCGAACCCCTGACCTCTTCCATGCCATCGACAGCAGGGGTGCGCGCTGAGCGAGTGCCGAGCGCGCAGACGGTACGTGAGCGTGCGCTCACACCCCGGGCCGGGCGAACCGGTTGGTAAGCAGTTTGGTAAGCAGGACAGGCACAGTCGCCTGTAGCTCTTGTCTTCCCTAGCCGCGGCGGCGGTTACCGCCGCTACAGCAACTGGCGACGTGATGTATGGAACCCGGCCTGCGAAACCTCCGGTGTCAGTGCGCGGCCCCATGATCTTCGTGCGACGTGTGCCTCACTTCTTGATCGACGCAGGAGCCAGTCCCAAAGATGTCCAGTCCCATATAGGTCATGAGTCTGTGGAGACAACGATGCGCTGGTACGCCCGTGTCCGTCCAGGTCGCTCTGGGGATCTCGCCGCTCGCCTCAACACTTTGATCGCCGAGGTCGCGCAAGGGTCTTAATGATTCCGCTTAGCCTGTGCCTCCTGGCAGCAAGCGGTACTCGATCCCATACTGGCCAAATACAGGTCTTCAAGATCGACCGGTGCGACTCGCGAGTGGTGGCCTTCGGTGACGGGCCTTCGCGGTCAGCCAGTGCAGCGACCAGCGACCCACTGTGACTCGAGCATGACCTGGGTCGGTCAATCCCTCACGAGCCATCGCGAATGACATGCCGGCCAATAGCGGTCCGCGACAATCCGTCGGTCGAAGGTCTTTAGGCCACTCTCGACGGTCCGGTCCGCGATAGCTGGCGCGCCACCGGCCCGTCGCTCTCTTCTGACCGAACGCACTACCAGAGGGCCACCGATCGGCCTGCGTCTCGATCCACGCCTCCACAGCCGCCCGCCGGTATCGAACATCCGGTAACCGGTCGAACCCTCACCGCGGTGACGCCAACGGTAGAGCGTGGCTACCGGCACGCCGAGCAATTGCGAAAGCTCGAGCAGCGTCATGAGTCGTTCGCTGCCGTGGAACGGGCTGACCAGGCGTTCTGACGGTCGAGTTACTTCCACCGTCGCCGTTCGCTCATTGTTGGACGCGAGTGGCATGAACCCCTCCCTATCGTTGTGCTCCATTGAGTCAGCTTTTGTAGCCGGCAAACGTTGCCTTCGAAATCTCTGGACACCATGCGATGCAGATTTGGCGCTCGGAACTGTCAGAAACCCGAAGGTGCGTGGGCGAAGTCGGCGGATCCTTGTTAGCCGCAAGGCTCAGATTCAAGCAAATAGTAGGGGCTTCGGTTAGCCGCGGTCGTTGGAA
>Ga0307298_10000384_pt1 | contig 9833 bp, 10 predicted proteins | sample ER_DNA_158_FD_194470 | JGI IMG/M metagenome (GOLD analysis project Ga0307298, IMG submission 194470) | Bulk soil microbial communities from the East River watershed near Crested Butte, Colorado, United States - ER_DNA_158 | ecosystem: Environmental > Terrestrial > Soil > Floodplain | place: USA... | reverse complement strand
TCACCTCGTCTAGGCGGACTCGGAGTTCGACCTCTTTGGAGAACTCGAAGCGTTGATCCGGCTCGCCGAGGAGCGAGCGTTCGGCCCCTCGACCCAAGCGATCCTCGACGAGGCGGCGAGTCGCGACATCCCGTTCATCCGGCTGAACGAGCAGTCCCTCGTGCAGCTCGGTCAGGGCAAGTACCAGCAGCGGATCCGCGCCACGATGACGTCCATGACCTCGGCTCTCGCCGTCGACATCGCGCAGGACAAACGGCTCACGAACCAACTCCTCGCCTCGGCAGGCCTCCCGGTGCCACGGAGCGAGGTCGTGCGCTCGGCCGACGAGGCCGTCTCCGCGGCGAAGCGCATCGGCTACCCGGTCGTCGCGAAGCCGATCGATGGGAACCACGGGCGGGGGGTCGGCCTCGACATCCGCTCGGAGGACGACGCTCGCGCGGCTTTCGATCGCGCGATGAAGCAGTCGCGCGGCGGGGAGGTCGTCGTCGAGAAGATGGTGGAGGGCAGCGACTACCGCCTGCTGGTGGTCGGAGGGAGGATGGTCGCCGTCGCCGAGCGGGTCCCTGCGCACGTCGTGGGCGATGGTGAACACACCGTCCGGGAACTCGTGCAGATCACGAACGCCGATCCTCGCCGCGGGCTCGGACACGAGAAGATCCTCACGAGGATCAAGGTCGACGAGGAGGCCGAGCGTCTCCTCCGCGAGCAGGAGCTGTCGCTCGACGATGTCCCCGAGGCAGAGGCGGTCGTGAGGCTCGCTGCGACAGGCAACATGTCGACCGGCGGCAGCGCCATCGACCGAACATGGGAGGCGCACGAGGACAACGTCGACATCGCCGAAGAGGCGGCTCGCGTCGTGGGACTCGACGTCGCGGGGATCGACTTCCTCGCTCCCGACATCACCAAGCCCGTGCGAGAGACGGGAGGCGCGATCATCGAGGTGAACGCCGCTCCCGGATTCCGGATGCATACGAACCCCACCGAGGGCGAGCCGCAGTACGCAGCGCGACCGGTCGTCGACCTGCTCTTCCCGCCTGGAAGACCATCCAGGATCCCGATCGTGGCTGTCACCGGCTCCAACGGCAAGACGACGACCGTCCGGATGATCTCCCACATCATGAAGGGAAAGGGGCACAAGGTCGGCCTGACCTCGACCGACGGGATCTACATCGATGAGCGCCTCACCCAGAAGGTGGACGCCAGCGGCCCCCGATCTGCTCAGAAGGTCTTGCAGAACCCGCGCGTTGATCTCGCCGTGTTCGAGGTCGCCCGGGGAGGCATCCTGCGCGAAGGACTGGGGTATGGGCGCAACGACGTCGCCGTCGTCTTGAACGTGACGGGCGATCACCTCGGGCTTGGGGAGATCGACACGATGGAGCAGCTGGCCGCGGTCAAGCAGGTCATCGTGGAAGCGGTGCCTCGCGACGGCTATGCCGTCTTGAACGCGGACGATCCGCTCGTGGCCGGGATGCGACGACACTGTTCCGGGAACATCATCTTCTTCTCGGTGGAGAGGGAGAACAAGCTGGTCGAGCGCTGGGTACGTCGCGGAGGCAAGGCCGTCGTCCTCGAGCAGGACCCGCAAGGCGAACTCATGGTGATCCGTGACGGCCGCCGAACGATGCCGATCGGCCATACCCATCTCTTTCCGGCGACCTTCGACGGACGCGCGCGCATGAACGTCCAGAACGCGCTCGCCGCCGCCGCGGCCGCTCACGCAGCGGGGGCGCATCTGCACGACATCAGGCACGGACTCCGGACGTTCGCAACGTCCTACTTCCAATCGCCGGGCCGGATGAACCTGTTCGAGCTCTCCGGCGTCAAGGTCCTGCTCGACTACGCGCACAATGCGGCAGGGTTACAGGCGGTCGGGGATTTCGTCGAACAGATGACGTCCTCCAACGTGCGTGATCACGCGCCGCCTGGGTTCGCGTCGTGGACGGCGAACCTCCGCGTCGCCGTGATCGCGACCGCTGGGGACAGGCGCGACGACGACATGCGTGAGCTCGGCCGGGTGGCCGCTCATTACTTCGACGACGTGATCATCAGAGAGGATGTGAACACGCGCGGACGAGAACGAGGCGAGGTGGCCGCGATCGTCCTCGAAGGTGTTCGTTCGGCTCAGGCGGGCGGCGCGCGCGCCGGAAGCGCGGAGATCGTGACGGATGAGATGACCGCGGCACGCCGAGCGCTGGACCGAAGCCGCTCCGGCGATCTGGTGCTGCTCTGTGTGGATCACGCCTCCCAGGTATGGGAGGAGCTCGAAGCCCGTCGCTCGAACGCGAAGTCCCCGGCAACGACCTGACCTGGAGCCTTCAGCGACGCGCCTGTTCGACCAGCCGGCGGACGGTCGTCGGGTCGGCACGGACGGCTCCGCGACGCTCCAGCAGGTCGAAAACCTCCGGGCGTTGGCCGAGAGCCGTGAGCCCGATCACGTCGCGGGGCTTCGAGTGGTCGATCATGAACGTCAGGGCATCGACCTCGTCAGCGAGCGCCGGGACGTCCGTCGTCCCGGCATCCTCCGCGCCCGCACGGAGGCGCGCCACGAGGTCGCCGGGGTCCCGGCCCCGCAAGTACCCGGGAAGCTCCGCCACGACGACGTGGTCGGCTCCGCGCGCCGCTCGGTACCCGAGCGCGTGGAGGATGTCGTTCTGCCGGTCGCCGGCCGCGCAGAAGGCGAGCCAGATCTCGGCGCCTCGCGGGCGGAGACCGGCGAGGATCTCGGTCAGCCCAACCATCCCGGCCTCGTTGTGCGCGTAGTCGATGACCACGACCCGTTCGTCGATCGTGAACACGTTCGCGCGCCCCGGATTGGTCGTGGACTCCTGGACGAAGCTCCGGAGCCCTTGCACGATCGCCTCCTCCGGCAGGTCGATCCCGAGTGCCGCCGCTGTGGCCGCCATCGCGTTCTGCACGTGGTGTGTCGCGATACCAGCTAAGGCGATGGGGAGCTCCTTCAGAGCCACCAACCGGCGGACCGCGCTTCCCTTCCCCAAGATCACCAGCCAGCCGTCGAGCACCGTGATGGCCCGGCCGCCTTCCGAGAGGACTTCCCGGATCGCGGGATGGTATGGGTGGGTGGAGAAGAGGAACGGACGCCCACGTGCACCCTTCCGCATCGACAGGACACGTGGGTCGTCCGCGTTCAACACGACCCATCCCTCCGGACGAGTGATCCGGGTGATGCTGGCCTTAACCTCAGCGAGCTCATCGAGCGTGCGGATCCCGACGAGCCCCAGGTGATCGGTCGACACGTTGGTTACGACGGCCACGTCGTTGTGCATCGTGCCGATGCCACGTAGGAGAACGCCACCCCGCGCCGTTTCCAGGACGGCGACGTCGACACCCGGCTGCGCGAGAGCGATGCCCGCGCCGGCGAACCCCGAGTAGTCCCCGGCTTCCACCAGCTCGTCGTCGCGATAGACGCCGTCCGTCGAGGAATACGCGACGCTGCCGCCGGCCGCCCGCACGAGATGTGCGAGGAGGCGAACCGTCGTGGTCTTGCCGTTCGTCCCGGTCACGGCGATGACGGGGATCGTCGGCTCCGGCACGGAGGGGGCGTCACCGAGGGGCCGGGCACGGACGCGGACCGCGGCATCGGCGGCGAGCCGCGAGAGCGATCGTCGCGTGACCAGCAGGTCCGACAGGATGCCGGGCACCTCGTCGGCCAGTGCCTCAGCCGTCCCTCGCTGCCGCCACGGGAAGGCGATGACGATCTGGTCTACCTCGGGGCCCGCCCGGCCACGGACGGCGAGGCGCGTGCCCGATACGTGGGCGACCTGTCGGGTCACGTGTGCGCCGATCCTGGCCGTGAAGCGATGTCGTTGTTCGGTGCCCGGCTCCCCGGGGAGGAGCGTCGCCGGTGCGCCCATCTCCACGGCCATCCGCTCGAGCCGCGGAGTCGTGGCCCGAAGCCACCCAGGGATTGCCACGGTCAGCTTGATCGCCGGACGGGGGAAGTACAGGTTCGGGCCGTCGAGCGTTCGGAGCTCCACAAGTTCCGAATACGTGGGCACGATGCTCGCCTACTAGTCCTCTTCCTTCTTTTTCCGCTGCTCGATCCGGGACAGGCCCAGGCTGGTCAAGGAGTAGGTCCCCGATGTCTCGCGTCCGCCCGGCTCGCTCTCCACGAGCAGGCCCTCGGACACGAGCTGCTTGAGGATCTCCCGAGCCCGGGCGCCGTCCGGTTCGAGAGAGGTTGTCTTCAGCACCTCCCTCGCGGGGATCGCGTTCTCATAGCCGGACGGGAGGCGCCGTCCGAACGCCTCGAGCACCTCAACGACCGCCGGATCGAATCGTGGTCCCATGCGCGCAGCTCCCGGGTTCAGGCTCGCTTGCTGTCCACGGCCTGCAACAGGTCGTGAGCGGCGAGCTCGACCTCCTTGTGTCGCCACTCGGCGGCGCGGTACTGACACGCGATCAGGCCGGTTCGATGGACACGACGGAAGTCTCCGTAGACGAACCCGTACCTGGCCTTGGTCTCGTCGCTGGCACCCTCGGTGAGCCCGAGGAACCACTCGCCGAATTCGTCCCATGAGTGGGCCTCGAGGAAGGCGTTCTCGTCGTCAGCGCTCGGCTGAGCGTCGCCCCAATCGCTGTCGAGCACGTACTGGTGAGCGTCGATGAGCTTTCGCGCATGCGTCACGGCGCGTGGATTGACCGCGTACGAAGCCATGCCCCCATTCTGGCAGCCTCGGTGTACCTTGTGCCGATGGGCGAGCCCGAGTCGACCATCTGCCCGATCTGCGGCAAAGGCACGTTGATCACGATCGACTTCGGCGAACAGCAGCCCGAAAGTCGCCAGGTCCAGACCTTCACATGCGGCCACGAAGTAGAAGGTGCGCGGTTGCAGACGGCGGACGCCGAAGAGCTCGATGTAGAACGGCGAACATCGGAAGAGACCGCGCAGCCCACCGACCCCGAGGAGTGACATCTTCGGCTCTTCACGCGCAGCGACCTCGGATCGACGGTCCCCTCCTTCAGATGGGGCGGAGGAACCGGCAGATACAAGAAGGAGGAGAGGGGGTAGCCCCTCCCCCTCCCTGTGCCGCTCGCATCTGCCGACGACGGACTGTTCCTCCGTCGTGACGGACGATGCTTAGCGGTGGTACTTGTTGCTCGGTGCGCCGCGAGCCTTTGACGACAGGTCGATGAAGCGAAGGAGCGGCAATCGCCAGTCACCGGCGTGTAGCCGACGCCGCTGACCTTGTTGTTGCGTGGTGCCGGAGATCGTGCCGCTCGCCGTACCGCCGAAGGCGCGATCGTAGACGGCGTTCCCGTGCTGGCTCCCTTGTCCGGTGAGCGGACTCTCGCCGATGTCATGGATGGCACTGCCCGTCACATTGACCGCCACCGCACCGACATCACCGTTCACGACGACGCCGTAGTAGTTCGCGCTATGGATGTTGGCGCCGGTGACGTTGCCTGTGTGGGCGTTGTCGTAGTAGACGCCGATGTTGCAACCGGTCGCGTCGAGGGCACCCGACACGTTCCCGCCGATCTGCTCTGCATTCTCTCGCTCCCTTCTTCGCCGCGCCGAGAACACCGAGTGTCCTTGGGCTCCTTGGAGGCGATCGCGGAGCTCCGTAGGACCCTCGATCGGTTGGAGCTCGGGGCAGCCCTGAGCGCGAGGGAGAAGGGTGCTTCGGTGGAGGACATCGCGGAGGCTCTGGATCTGACACCTCAAGCGGTCTACTACCGGCTTCGAAACAACGGGCCGACGCGGCGCGGTCGCACTCGGGGAAGCAAGATCAAGCGAAGGAAATAGCGCGAAGGCTTGACTATCGAACATATGTTCGATATAGTTGGTGGCCTCCTCCCCCGTGACCGAACGAGGTCGCGGTGCCCCAAACAGACACGTACAGCGACGTCGACCTGATCGATGCGGTCGACGAGTCGCATCAGCAAGCTTCCAGGATCCAGCGTGAGCTCCTCGGCTTCATCGCCGAGGTTGACCGCCGCGAGCTGTGGCGTGGCTCGGGAGCACGCGATATGGCTCATTGGCTCGCGATGCGTCAAGGGATCTCCCAATGGAAGGCGCGGCGATGGATCGTCGCCGGTCATGCGCTCGAGCACCTGACCGATCTGGCTCGGGCTCTCTCGTCCGGAGAGCTCGGCATCGACAAGGTCGTCGAGCTTGCCCGGTTCGCGACCTTCGAGTCGGAGGCCGGCTTGGTCTCATGGGCCAGATACGTCTCGACCGCGGCCGTCCGGCGGCGGGCGGACCTGGAGGTGCGCAGAACGATCGAGGACGTTCGCGACGCCGAGCACGCTCGGTTCCTCAACTGGTGGTGGTTGGACGACGGGAACCGCTTCGGCCTCGAGGCGGAACTGCCCACGTCGCAAGGAGCGATCGTGGCCCGAGCGCTCCAACGGATGAGCGACTCGATCCCCCTGATGCCGGGCGAGGATGACCCCGCGTTCACCCCAGCTCGCCGAGCCGACGCGCTCGTTGCGTTGTGCTCCAATCGGATCGCGATCGACGCCGACCCGGATCGTGCGACCGTCGTCGTTCACGCTCAGCTCGGCGACCTGGTCGGAACCGAGGGCGCAGCTGAGGTCGAGGGTGGCGGTTGGATCCACCCGGAGACCGCACGCCGCCTGCTCTGTGACGCGCGGGTGCAAACGGTGCTGGAGGACGGAGACGGCGAACCGGTTCGACTCGGAAGGCTGTCGCGGGATCCGACGCCGGCCATGATGCGTCAGCTCCGCTACCGAGACGTCGAGTGCCGATTCCCCGGCTGCGGGGCGCGCAGGTTCACGCAAGCCCACCACGTCGTGTGGTGGAAAGAAGGCGGCAGCACCGATCTGGACAACCTCGTGCTGGTGTGCTTCTTCCATCACAAGCTGGTCCACGAGCATGGATGGTCGCTGCATCGCCGCGAGGGCGGCTCACTCGATTGGCGCAAGCCTGACGGCAGTTCGTATGTCCCGATCCCGGCGCTGCGGAAACGGCCCCGCCCGACCGCTCTCGTGCCGGTGGGACCGCCGGCGCCTCCGTGACCGCCGAGCGTGGCGGGATCCGCGTCATACTCGTTCGTTCTTCCGCGCCCTTCTGGCTTCCTCGGGCGTGTAACGGAGCTGCTTATACGCTACGTAGAAGAGCGTGGCGGGGGTCAGCCGTAGTACGAGCGGGAGTCTCTTCGCGCCGGCGAACGCCCTCTCGTATGCCTGCGTCCATGCTGTGAAGCCGGTTTCTCGGTCCATGTCGGGGTTCTTCCCCTTAGCTCCCGCTTAGCTCCCGCGCTACGAAAGCCCCCGTCCTTATCGGGGATCAGGACCTCACCCAAGGAAGTCCATCCGGGCTCGGCGAATCAGTCGGGCTTGGCGAAGGAGATGGTGAGGGGCTCGGTGATGGTGACGGACTGGGTGAGGGCGATGGAGAAGGTGAACGCGAGGGGCTCGGCGATGGCTTCGGAGTGGGTTTCGGGCTCGACGCGCTGGCGCTCGGGGACGAACGGGAGGGAGGAGGAGGCGGAGCTGGCGACTCGAAGGCGATCTCGCGCCCGAACGTCGCCGGCAGGATCACGCTTGACGCATGGGACGAACTGAGGCTCGCTGGTGAAGGGGAGAGCGCCGGCATCTCAGAGACCGGCGATGGTGAGACAACCTGGATGGCGGCGGACGGAGCCAACGACGGTGGTGAGTCCGCGAAATCTCCTTCTCCGTTCGGGGAATGGGAATAAACCCAGATGAAGAGGCCAACCGCCAAACCGGCAGCACCCCAGAACGCTCGATCTCGTCTTTTGTTGTCCCACATCCCGAACGTCTCTTTCACGCCCCTGTACAGCGATGGACGAAGGTCGTCCTCCTCGGAACTGCCCTACCCGCCACGAAGGGAAGTCGAACACTGATCGCCAAGACGAGAGCCGTCATTCTGCATCATCTCGCGAGATCTGCGGAAGTGGACCCACGGGGATCGAAACAGCGACCTCATGGCTGCCAGCCATCCCCGGCTCAACGGCGTACTGACCTGCGGAAATGCAAGCCAGCAGCGAGCGGTGTGCGCTCAGTCATGCGGTGTGGCGCGATCTGAACACTTCCCAAGCGAGCACTGACCGTCGAAAAGTGGAATCGATAGTGGCCCCCGAGGGCAACGATCCCCCGGAGGCCACTATTGGAGGCGGGCTTAGGATCCGTGCGAGATCAGGCGGCTACCGTTCGGCCGCACGGTCTCCATCTCGGGGACCTTGACCGCGACCGGCTCCTCCCGTCGTCCTGCATGGCGGAACCCGAGGAACGACAGGAACCCCATCGCGATGCCTGCCAGCACCATGAGGATGCCCGCGTAGAGGGCGATCGTCGCCACTGTCCACCAGCCATATGCGTTCAGCAGGATCGAGCGGAGGGTCTCACCCTTGAACAGGGTGTCGGCCTTCGCACTGAGATCCGCTGCGGTCCTCGGGTCGAGTCCATCTGCTCGCGCGGCGGAGCTCGTCTCCGAGTACGTCTTCCCACCGTTGACTTCGGCAAGGTGCCCGCCGATGTAGCGGGAGAATGCCTCCGCCTCCGGCCCGGTGTCCACGAGCTGACCCGCGTACTGCCCGACGGACGCCTGCTCAGCTGCGGTCATCCCCGCGAGCGGCGGGAACGAGACCCTCTCCGGTGTGAGGCGATCCTGAACGCTCTGGCGACCGAAATTGCCGCCGTAGATCGCGAGTGCTCCCACGACCAGCAGCACGACGGCGATGACCACGCCTGACGCGCTGATCAGCTTGTCCCATGCTCTTCTTTCCATGACGAACCCTTTCCTAGTGCGACCACCGTCCATCATCACGAGAACCGCAACGACAGCCCAGTTGATCGAACCCGACTACAGAACGGTCGCGGCATCACGATCGACAGCGGGAACAGCTTTCCACGAATGGTCTTTGGCCATCGGGCCATGACTGCCTCCTCGGTCTCAAGGAACCGGGAAAGGCAAGGTCGCGAACTGATCGCGGGTACGCCCCGTCTTGGGCGGCTCCACCAGTGGTGGACATCCCGACTGTATCAGGAAAGGCCCGTGAGCAGCGCTAACGATGTCTCACGCGATCCCTACGCCCGATCGCGTGGGCACCCCGCAGGAGCGAACGAAGCCGATCGCACGGATACAGGCCGAGCTCGATCGACTGTGGGTCGATCGTTGCTCGGCGGCGTCGATCCTGCAGATCAGCTGTCGCGCCTCGGGGTCCATCGTCAGCATGTCGATGATGTCGAGCCAGTCGTCGCCTCGCGCGAAGTACCTTTGACCTGCCGAAGTGGACCCAGGGGGATTCGAACCCCCGACCTCATGGCTGCCAGCCATGCGCTCTACCAGCTGAGCTATGGGCCCGAAGCCGGGAAGTCTACCCGGCGGATGCGGCCTCGGATCCGTCCTCCCAACCCACGCGTGGCGCATCGCTCCACAGCCGCTCGAGGTCGTAGTACGAGCGTTCCTCGGTTCCGAACACGTGAACGACGACATCGACGTAGTCGAGGAGCCACCACCCCGCGCCGGCTTCGCCTTCCCGTCGGACCGGACGGACTCCCAGCCGTTCTCGGACCCGATCCTCGATGCTCTCGATCACCGTCTTGACCTGCCGCTGGGTGCCCGCGGAGCAGATCACGAAGAAGTCGGTGATCACGATGAGCTCGTGGACATCCAAGATGACGATGTCGTCTGCCTGCTTGTCGGACGACGCTCGGGCTGCCGCGATGGCGACGTCCCTGCTCGGGGGTAGCACCTCGCCCCCCTGCCCGGCCATCGTCATCCCTTGAAGTCGCTCCCCACCACGATCGTCACGTCTGCCAGCCCCGATGGTACCTGGCTCTCCCGAACCACCCCGACGCCCAGCGCGTCTTTCGCGCGGTTG
>Ga0307298_10000377_pt1 | contig 9880 bp, 8 predicted proteins | sample ER_DNA_158_FD_194470 | JGI IMG/M metagenome (GOLD analysis project Ga0307298, IMG submission 194470) | Bulk soil microbial communities from the East River watershed near Crested Butte, Colorado, United States - ER_DNA_158 | ecosystem: Environmental > Terrestrial > Soil > Floodplain | place: USA... | reverse complement strand
TGTCGCTGACCCACGCCGAGCCGGTTTGTACACAAGAGCAGGCATCCGTGCGGGCGCTTAGGAGAATGCACTCATGACGCCACGAGGACAGCGTTTGCGTAGCGCTTTGCGAGCGTCGTCAGATGGGTGACGAGCTCGGGTGGTTCAGTTGCCGTGAAGTCGAGTCCGAGCATGCCGATGTAAACCGCGACCGTCTCGACGCTGTCGGCTCCGGTCACCAAGACGCAGGTGTTGTCGTCGATCGCTTCGACGACGCCGACGGCTGGGTTGATCCGACTGAGAACCTCGACGGCGGGTGCGTGCACTGTGATTCGGGCATGCACATGCCAGCCTGCGAATGCAGTGGTGCGAAGCACGAAGGCTGGGTAGTCGCCGCCTGGCAGCTCAACTGGTGTGTATCGCCGGCCGCCAGGGACTCGTAACTGCATCCAGTCGAGCCGGAAGCTCGACCAATCCGCTGTCGAGGCGTCGCGGGCCACCAGATACCAGCGTCGTTGCCAGCTGATGAGCCGGTACGGCTCGACCTGGAACCGCTCGTCATCGCGATAGCCGAAACGGATTTCCTCATGATCACGGATTGCGGCTGCGACGGCCAACAGGACTCCCGCGTCGACCTCGGGATCGGGCACGTTGGTGCCTGTGTTCTCGGGCCCGGCCTGCACGGCATCGCGTACCGCACTGACCCGCAGCTTGAGCCGGTGCGGCAGGACGGCCTCCAGCTTGACCAGGGTGCGGGTGCTGGTCTCCTCGATGCCGCTCACACCGGTGACCGCGCGTAGGCCGACGGCTACGGCAACGGCCTCGTCATCGTCGAGAAGCAACGGAGGCAGCTTCGCGCCGACTCCTAGCCGGTAATGCCCACCTGGTCCGCGTACGGCCTCGACCGGGTAGTCGAGTTGGCGGAGCCGTTCGATGTCGTGCCGCAGGGTGCGGCCGCTGACCTCGAGGCGCGACGCGAGCTCGCTGCCGCTCCACATCGCACGGGACTGTATTAGCCCAAGCAGAGCTAGCAGTCGGCCGGAGGTCTGGTACATCGAGGGTGATTCCTTCCTGAAAAGCGGAACGAAACTGTCCTAAAAGGACCCTAGCGTCTGAGGCATGACCACAACAGTCGCCGGCGAGACCGGCACCATCCGTCCCTTCACCATCTCCATATCCCAGGAGGCGGTCGACGATCTGCAACGCCGCCTCGCCAACACTCGCTATCCCATCGGAGCGCCGAACGACAGCTGGGACTACGGGACGCCCGTTGCGTACCTGCAGAAGATGGTTGCTGAGTGGCAGCAGTTCGACTGGCGGGCGCAGGAGGCCCGGATGAACGAGGTACCGAACTTCGTGACCGAGATCGACGATCAGACTGTGCATTTCGTCCACCTGCGATCCAAGGAGGCCGGTGCCACTGCGTTGCTGCTTGCGCACACCTATCCGGGGTCGTTCGCGGAGTTTCTCGACATGATCGGTCCGCTGACCGATCCGGTCGCTCATGGCGGACGGGCCGAAGATGCCTTTGATGTAGTGATTCCGTCGATGCCGGGCTTCGGCTTCAGTACGCCATTGGTCGGTGAGGGCTGGACGATGGCTCGCGTCGCCCAAACCTACGACACCCTCATGCGCCGGCTCGGCTATCACTCCTACGGCGCGCATGGCAGCGATGGAGGCGCGCTGATCTCCCGCGAGCTAGCGGTGTTGGATCCGCCTGGGTTCCTGGGCGCGCACGTGCTGCAGCTGTTCTCGTTTCCCTCCGGCGACCCGGGCGAGTTCGAGAAGTTCGGTCCAAAGGAGTACGCCGCTCTGGAGTTCCTTGGTTGGTTCCAGTCGGTCGGCGGCTACAACCAGATGAACGGCACGCGACCACAGACCATCGCGGCTGCGCTGTCGGACTCGCCGGTCGGCCAGTTGGCGTACAACGAGCTGTTCGAGAACTTCGGCAACGGAACCAGCCTGGTGACGGAGGAGCAAGTCCTGACTCAGGTTTCGCTCTACTGGCTAACCAATACCTCCGCCAACGCGGTGCGCTACCACTACAGCGAAAGCCACTCCGGAGCCAAGCCGGCGGTGAGTCAAGGACGCATTGGCGTGGCAGTGTTTGCACACGACTTCCAGACCATTCGACCGCTGGCCGAGCGCGACAACGCCAACATCGTGCATTGGTCGGAGTTCGACAAGGGCGGCCATTACGCCGCCCTCGAGGTCCCCGAGCTCGTCACGGCCGACCTGCGCACGTTCTTTACAAAAGTCACACTGGGTGCGTGACTGATCCGATCGAGGAGGTCTTGTACGGCGGCGCCAGACCGCTCTCATAGGAAAGTGGGCCGGCCGCTCGATCTTGGCCGCCATCCAGCCGGAGGATCGTCACCGACCCGTCCATCCACGGCTTCCCGCAGCAGGTCGGCGTGCCCGGTATGCCGGCCGTACTCCTCGATCAAGTCGCACACGAGTCGGCGCAGGCTCGCGTGGCAACCGTCAGGGCCGGAAACGTGGACAAGCTGGTCCAGACCTGCGTCGGCTAGGGCGGCGTCAAGCCTCGCCCGGGACCGGTCAACGGCACCGTCCCACAATGCCTAGAGCTGTTCGGGCGTGTCATGTGCGGCGGAGCTGAACGGCCACTCGAACTCGTCATCCCATTCGGCGGTGTTCCAGGGCTCTCCCAGCGGCTGCCCGCTGAGCTTGGAGGTGAAGGTGTGGTCCTCCACAACAGCGAGATGCTTGAGCAAGCCGCCGATGGTGAGCGTCGAGACACCGATGCGGGTCTGCAGTCCGATTGCGTCGAGGTCGTCCGCCTTCCAGCGGAAGGTCGTGCGCAAACGGTTGAGGGCGCCGATGAGCTGCTGAACCTCGGACCCAGCGAGCGGCGGTTCCCACGGAGTGTCGCTGGCAGTCATTGGCCAACCACAAAGGCTTGTTCCGACTAGCCTGCGGGCCTATCGCTGGGCATGGCAGCGCGACGCCGGGTAGATGTTGCGGCGTGCCAAAGTCGTTGCGCGAAGGGTCCGTCGCCGAGATTGTGGGTTCCGGCGTTGGTGACTAAGTAGTAGGCCTGATGGGGTGATCGCCAGATCCACACCCCGGGCTCGGGTTGGCGGACCCGCCAGCCGCCATGAGTTTTGATGCGGTGTTCGAACCGCAGGAGCGGACCTAGATTGTGGACCCCGGTCTGGCCCGGCGGTCCACCCCGGGCCGGCGGCAGGTAGGGGACAGCGTGGTCGAGTTCCAGGCGTCCAGTGTTGGCCGCGTACGGGAAGCAGCTGGCCGGCATACGCAGGAACATGGCCTCGCGGATCCGCCGCGGAATCTCGTAGCCATCGGCCGGTGGGGTGTCCTCGGGATCGATGACCGGCCGAACTTTGATGTCGCAGCCGGTGTCGGCGAGAAAGCGGCGGACCTGTCCGAGCGTGACCGGCCCGACCCCTTCGAACCGGCCAACCCCAACGCACATGCCGGGTTTGCCGTCGCGATAGCTCAATACTGCTTCTTCGCTCAGATGGATGTGCAAGACGACTTGAGGCCGCAATTTCTGGGGATCGACGCCGGCCGGCTGGATGATCAACCCGCGCCCGGCCGAAGTTTCGCGGCCGCAGCCGGCTTCTCTCTCCACAAGATCGTCGACGAGTCCAGTGGTGAAGTCATCGGATGGCGCCTGGGGAGCGTTGTCGATGGGTTCGTCGGGTTGCTGCGGCTCGGCGGAGGGACGCTGCTCGTTGCGAAACTCCCATAGCATGTGCAACGCCAATGCCGGTTGGGCCAAAATGCCGATCGCTCTAGAGCGGCGCACATCGGGTGATGCCATGTCGCCCTGCAATCGTAGGATTTCAGCGATCCTGTTCACCGTGGCGAGGAACCAGATCACATCACCGGCGTTGGCCTTGGCGATCAACAACTTCAACCCGGACTGGTTGGTGCGGCCGGAACGCACGAACCGCTCCGCCTCCCAGATCTTCGCCTGCTCCTCAGCTGCATGAGGGTCCGCCTCGATGATCTTGGCAGTCAGCAGAGTTTCGAACCGGCCCCACGGCAGCCCGGTGATCGCCGGTGCGACCGCCGCGTCCACCTGCATCGCGGCATCCCGGCTCAGATGCCTGCTGGCCCGCGCGACTGTGCGGGCGCGCCAGCTCGGCACCCTGCCAGTGAGGATAAGCTCCCACAGCTCGGGCAGCCGATGCCTGAGATCCAACGCATCCGCCATCAAAGCTCGCGCTGACCCGTGGCTGGTTTCCATCCGCGCACCCAACTCGGCGGCGGCGAACTCCAACACCTCTGGCGTACCCTCCCCACCCAACTGGCGCCCCTGTTCGGCGCCCGGCAGGGTCTTCTCGACAGGTGCCTGGCTGTCGGGATGGTGCAGATCGGCCCAATGCGCCGCCAGCTCCACCAGCCGGCACTCCTGGTCGAGCACCGCGCGGTGCGCCTGCCCTACCAGCGACAGGGTGGTCGCCGCATCTGGCCCACCTGTCTGCCCATCGAACATACATTCACATTAGGGGCTAGGACCGACAGTTTCTTCTGGCTCTCCAGCATGGTCGAGACTTCCGGCGTACTGCCCGAGCGACCACATGATCGAGCAGCCGGCTTGGGCGGAATCGATACTGTCAGTGCATGATCGCCCGCATGTGGAGAGGCGTAGTGCGACGCGATGATGCGGACGCGTACGTCGAATACATCGTCAACACCGGGATGGCTGAGTACCGAGCTACCCCCGGCAATCAGGGCGCCTGGATGCTACGTCGTGACGACGGCGATCGATCGGAGATCATGACGTTTTCGCTCTGGGATTCTCGCGACAGCATCCGGGCATTCGCCGGCGAGGACATCGATCAAGCCGTCTTCTATCCGGAGGATGATCGTTTTCTCATCGAGCGTGATCCTACGGTCCGGCACTACGACGTCGTGAGCTGAGCGCGCTACTGATCAACTTCTCACCACTATCAAGCTGCTCGGTCAATCAGAGCGGCCGCACGCTCCGCGACCATGATCGTCGGTAGATGCGTATTCGCCGACGGGATGTCAGGCATCACTGATGCGTCGACGACGCGCAGACCGGTTAGGCCATGGACGCGGCAGGCGGAGTCGACCACCGCTCCAGCTTCGGGATCACCCCCCATCGCGCAGGTCCCGACCGGGTGGTGATAGGTCCACACCTTTTGCCGCAGCCAGGCCCGCAGGTCAACGTCTGGACCCGGCCCGAACTCGACGCCCTCCGACAGCTCTTTGATTGCGCCGACATGAGCAACCTCGCGCACCCGTCGCAGTCCCTCCATCAATCGATCAAGGTCGCCAGTCGCGCCGAAGTAGCCGAGGTCGATGCGGGGGGGCGCCGTCGGATCGATCGAACGCAAGGTGACGCTGCCTCGCGACTGCGGCCTCAACAATGCTGTACCGAGGAAAAAGGTGGGGGGGTCGCCGTCGTACGGCCCGCCCGCGAAACACTGTAGATCTGGTGCGCCTGCCGAATCGCTGCTCGAACTATGGAATGTGGCGGCGACTTGGAACACCGGGACGGGTTTGGCCGGCAGGTTGTACAGCAGGTCGATCGAGACGGCCGGATGGTCAATGAGGTTCCGTCCAACACCAGGAAGATCCGCAACAACCGGGATGTCGAATGCCCGAAGGGCCGCCGACGGGCCAATTCCAGAGCGCATCAGGAGGGGCGGACTCGCGTACGCACCTGCCGAAACCACGACCTCGCGAGCTCGAATCTGCTCTCCCGACAGCAGGCGTAGCCCGACCGCACGGGTACCGTTCAAGATCAGTTTGGCAACCTGAGCCTCGCAGCGGACAGTCAAATTCGGCCTTCCTTCAGTGAGCGCGAGGTAGGCCAGCGCTGTACTCATCCGCACTCCATCGCGCGCGTTCACCGGAATACGGCAGAGACCGACGGCACCAGGCTTGTTGGCGTCGGCGATCGGCGGAAATGCGCACGCTTCGAACGCCTCCAGGCTCGCCGCCGCGACGTCGCTGAGCTCGTCGTCGCCGTACCGTCGAATCGGCAGCGGTCCGCTAGATCCGTGCCACTCAGCCGAGCCGAAGTCGGCGTCGGTCTCGAGCTTGCAGAAGTACGGCAACACATCGCCGAACGACCACCCGGCATTGCCGGCGGACGCCCAGCCGTCATAGTCCGCCGGATGTCCCCGCAGCGCGAAGGTGGCGTTGGTTGACGAGCAGCCGCCGAGCAGCTTGCCACGGAAGAGGGCCAGGCCCGGCGCATCAGGGACTGGCTCGGAGACGTAACCCCAGTCATGATCGAAAGTGGGCCTCTGAGCGTCTCGTACGTCGTCAGGCATCGGCGTACGCAGGTCCGGACCCGCCTCGAGAAGCAGCACTGACCTGCCCGCAGATTCGCTCAGCCGGCTTGCCAAGACACAGCCCGCCGCGCCGCCGCCCACCACGACGACATCCCATTCCTTGATCATTGGTTAGTTCTCGGATGCGGGAGAGCTGTTCTGGTTGAACCGGAAGACATTGTCCGGGTCGTAGCTGCGCCTGACCTCCGAGAGTCGAGCGTACGTCTGTGGTGGGTAGGCCGCTCGCTCGGCGCCGCCCTCAGGGCGAATCGCACGGCGGCGACCAGATCCGCGCCAGCGACCGCTGATCGCAGCTCAGCAACCGTCGCATCCCCGAGCGCTGTGGTCATCGTCATGTGAGAATCTCCTGCCACCGGTATTCGTTCTTGGCAGGCTAAATCTCCGCCGCTTTGCAATCGCTTAGCGAGCTGCGGCGGCGTTCTCGACGGCGGCAAGACCATGCCGCTCGCCGATCTGATCGAAGACGGTTCGAGCGGCACGGAATGCGGCTTCGGCGCCGACGGTGTCCCTGGTACGGTCTCGCAGCTGGGCGAGCAGCAGATGGTTCCAGCCGACAGAACGATGGAAGTCAGGGACCGCGCGTAGGGCGAGCAACCTCTCGACGGCCTGGACAGCGTGGTCAAAGCGCCCGGAGATGATCTCGATCGCCGCAAGATTGTCGAGCGCGCCGCTCAATCCGGGGCGATCGCCGGAGCGATCCAACATCCGCGCGGCCTCACCGGCGAACCCCCGAGCCGTCGTCAGGTTGCCGCGCGCTGCCTCGGCGAGCGCAAGTCCAGACAGCGACATCGCGGAGCCGCGCTGGTCGGGAATACCGACTCTGAGATCGGCCGATTGGTGGAAACAATCGATCGCGGCTGCGAGCTCCCCGAGTGCCCGATGCAGGTGCCCACGTTGTGCGAGCGCGAACGCCTCGCCGGCCCGGTCGCCGAGCGACTGGAAGACCCGCAGTGCGCGATCGAGGGCCTTGGCCGCGTCGCTGAACCTTCCGCCTGCGCGGGCGGCGAACGCCACGGTGCACATGACGTACGCCTCGGCCTGCGCGGCACCGACGCGACGCCCGACCAGCATGGTCTCCTCAAAAATCGGCAGGTTGAGCTCTTCGTACCGCCCAACTGAGAACGCGAGGGTGCAGACGGGGAATAAAGGTGGCGTGTCGCGCGGCGACGCAGCCAACCAGCCGAGAGAACGCTCGAGCCAGGAGAGTGCGGTGTCAGGATCGCCCCGCGATAGGGCAACAAGTGCTCTTAGATGATCATGAGCCGCCTGCACGGGTGGCACATGGTGAAGATCGGCGTCTGCCGCGTCGAGGAGCTCATTGATCGTCTCCCATTCCGCGGCCAGCCAGCTAAGCAGGCATTGAAGATGAGCGGCGTCGGCACGTCGCAACGGGTCCTCGTCCCGGTGGCCGATCTCGGCAATCGAACGACCTAAGGGGAGTCCTTCCTCCATCCTGCCTACGCGTACCTCGAAGACAGCAGTCGCAAACAGCGCTCGAACATGCACCGGTGACACCTCAGGCGACGCGGCCAGGGCGCGACGCAGCCACTGCAACCCCTCGGCGTGCCTTCCCGACGCCATCCATGAGCGCCATGCGGAGACCGCTGCAACTAAGGCTCGCTCCGGCCGGCCCTCGAGCGCGTTGGCCATCGCAACGCGCAGGTTCTCCCGCTCCACCGCAAACCACCGGCTCGGCTCACCGACCAGTGGCTCGCCCCGGTCGGGATCGAGCAATTCCGCCCGATCGCAGTACCAGGAAGAATGAAGGCTCTGCCGACTCGGTCCTTCGCCTGACCGCTCGAGCCGTTCCGCCGCATACTGCCGCACGAACTCGTGGAGCCGATATCGGGCGTCCTCTGTCTCGAGCGTGCCGGCGAGCACCAACGACTTGTCAACGAGCCCGGCGAGTATGTCGGGCAGGGGGCTGTGCAGTCCTTCTGACGCGATGGCCTTCGCCGCATCCAGGGTGAATCCACTGGCGAAGACCGACAGCCGCGGAAACAGCAGGCGTTCATCGGCATTCAGCAGGTCACAGCTCCAGCTGACCGTCGCCGCAGTGTCGCCTGGCGATCAGGAACACCGCGAATCCGCGACGCAAGGGCGGTGAGTGAATCGTCGAGTAATCCTGCGATCTGCCTCAGTGTCAGATATGCGGCTTGCGCTGCTGCCAGCTCGACTGCCAGGGGCATGCCGTCCAGGCGATGGCAGATGCGCGCCACCGTCGGCGCGTTGTCGTTGCTGAGGCGAAAGTCAGGTGCAGCCTCTTGGGCTCGTGCGACAAACAGCCGCACAGACTCGTAATTGATCAAGCGGCTGGCATCGATGAGCTCGGATGGATCCGGCGCCCGAAGCGACGGCACTCGCCATGCGACCTCGCCGGGCAGGTGGAGTGGTTCCCGGCTCGTGGCGAGGACGGTAATGCCGGGGCAGTCGTCCATAATCGCCCGGACGAGTGCTGCTGCGGCGTCGATCACATGCTCGCAGTTGTCGAGCAGCACGACGAGTTCACGCGAGCCGAGCTGAGCGGTCAGCGCAGCCACGGTTGGCCGCGATCCAGAGAGGGTGACTCGCAGCGCGGAGGCGGCCGTCGCCGGAACCAGCCCGGCGTCTCGTACGCCCGAGAGGTCTACCGTCCAAATGCCGTCGGCGTAGGAGGAGGTCTTCGCGAGTGCTCTGGCCACCTCAACCGCAAGGCGAGTCTTGCCTGCGCCGCCGGGGCCGCAGAGCGTGACAAGGCGGTGTCTGGTGCAGAGTGCAACCAGTTCGTCGATTTCTCGATGGCGCCCCACGAACCGGGTCACCGGACTCGGTAGGTGAACGAATGTGCCAGGCTTGGCGCCAGCCTGGCCGGACAGCACTCGCCGGTACAGCGTCGTTGTTTCCACCTCAGGTGCGGCGGCGTAATCGTCCTCAAGGCGGTCGCGTAGCGATTCATAGACCGCAACGGCGTCCCAGCGACGGCCGGCTGCGTCGTAGCTACCCATGAGTGCGCGGTGAACCTGCTCATCGGTCATGCGAGCGTCCGCTATTGGCTGCAGGACACGGGCAGCTTCGTCAGCCCTGCCTAGGGCAACGAGTCGGGGCACGGCTGCGAGCACGGCAGTCCGACACATGCCGGCTATGTGATCTTGGTAAGTACGTGCCCAGTCTTCGTAACGGTCCTCGGGCAGCAGGCCCACCGAACAGCGTCTCGCGACGTCCAGCAGCAGGTCAGGGTCGTCCTCGGCCATCGCTTTGTCGAGTGCGGTCGCGACCTCGTGGACGTCCGTCTCCAAGCCGCCGTCGGAGCACAACGCGACAATGCCGGCTCGCAGTCGAAGGACGTCGATAGGCGCGCCGGCCGCTGCGAGGGCGCGACGAGCTGAATGAAGTACCTGATGCAGGTTGTTGGTCGCTGCTGCAATCCCGAGGTCGGGCCACAGCGCCTCGATGATGGCATCGCGGTGCAGTCTGTTGCCCTCGGCCAGTGCCAGCAGCTTCAGCAATGAGCGCGCCTTGCTGAGCCGCCATGAAGCTGGTGGCACAGCAACGCCGTCGATCTCTACGTCGAAGCCGCTCAGCGGCCTCACCCGAACCTGGTG
>Ga0307298_10000364_pt1 | contig 10020 bp, 3 predicted proteins | sample ER_DNA_158_FD_194470 | JGI IMG/M metagenome (GOLD analysis project Ga0307298, IMG submission 194470) | Bulk soil microbial communities from the East River watershed near Crested Butte, Colorado, United States - ER_DNA_158 | ecosystem: Environmental > Terrestrial > Soil > Floodplain | place: USA... | reverse complement strand
GACGAGCACAAGTTCCTGCACTTTCTGGGTGGCTACCTTGCGGTGTTCACGGTGCCCAACTATCTCGATCTTCACCAACGGATGCTTGGCTTTGCTGATGTCGATCGCACCGCGGCGATCTACCCAGTTCATGAGACTGGCCAAGCGCGGGTGCTGTTCTTGTGGCGGGCGCGTACGCCGCACGGCTACGACCGTCACGATCTGACTGCGCAACGGCGACTGATTCACGGCCTGTACGCCGATATGGGCTGGGAAGTGCCTCGGCTGCTCGCCGAACTGGAGAAGGCCGACGACCTCTACCTGGATTCGATCAGCACGATCGTCATGGATACCTGGACCCGGGGCCGCGTCACGCTGGCCGGAGATGCCGGCTACTCCCCCGGCTCTGCGGTCGGTGGAGGCAGCAGCCTCGCCGTCGTTGGCGCGTACGTCCTCGCCTCGGAACTGGCCGCATCGAGTGGTGATCACGTTCGCGGGCTGGCGGCGTACGAGCAGGCGTTGCGACCCGCCGTCAAGCACAGCCAGACCATCGGACCGGCCGTCCTCAAGACCCTGATCCCACGCTCGCGCCTGCAAGTGTGGGCGACTGCTCAGGCGATCCGCCTGCTCCCTCGGCTGCCCGCGCCGGCCCGCCGGCGACTCACCTCCTTCGGAGGCGGTCCCGCCGCCATGCTGAACGTGGTGAGCCTGCGCGACCCGAGCAACCTCTGATCGGTCAGTTGCGGGTTATTGCAGGCGCCCTCCAGCTTGTCGACGACATCACCGCCGAAAACTGCCAAGGTTCAGTCGCTTTTTAGTCAACCAATGGCCGTTTGCTGAAAGGCAGAGAGCAATCTTGCTGATGCCGAATTTATCCGCACTCCAGTGACGGATTGCCGGGCCGCCTCGCCCCCAAGGCTATTCAAGATCTTGAGCACTGTCTGCCACGGTAAGCATTTTGAACCGTTGGAGATCTGAGAGCTGGTCACGATTGGATAACGATGGGGACTAACTGATCAGCCCCCGGCGTGGTTTTTACGATGAGGTAACGATCGGACACGCGGGATGATCACTGTCTGCACTCTTGAATTCCCTTCCGTATGATTTGTGGACCCAGCCGGTCGCGACTTCCCCGCGTCAGAGCCTGATCGCGCGATTCACGTGGAATTCGGCTGGCTCGCAGTAATCACGGACGGGGGTTTGAGCATGGCAGCCAGAGTTGGGCGCGGCCTGGCGTGGTCTCCCCACGACGCAATTTCCCCTAGCCGACGCAACTTCCCGGTGTTCTGGCCCCACCTGAACCTGCGGGACACCTCGGTCGTCTTAACGGTCTGCAATCCCCAGTCGGCGGCGAACAGCAGACACAGGAGCGGCGTATAGAGGACGGGAGGTATCCAAGGCGGCGACGCATCTGTGTTAGCAAGTGGCCGTGCTCACCGGGATTCATCTAGCAAAAAAGTGCTTGACATAGAACGGCCTGCGGGGGACAAAGAAATGCAACGAATTGCGACTTCGAACACGAAAGCTGACCGTCGAGGGGAAAAGGCCCTGACGGTCGATCGGGCGTTATCTCCAACCGACTGGTTTCGGCCTTTCGCCTCGGACAGCTCGGCCTCAAGATCGGCGAGGATGTATTTGACGAGGTCGTTCTTCCTCCTCCGAGTTGTAAGTCTTCTTCCATGAGCTGCGCCAATACGAAACGGCAGCGGACTGCGCTGCTGTAGAAACGGGGGCAAAGGTGCCAATCATTTCGACGCCGCAGGGTTTCAACGAGGAGGAGCTCTACGTCGATCTTGAGCCGACGTTCGGGCGGTCGCTGTTTTTGAAGTGTGAGGGCTTCAACTTCGCCGGGTCGATCAAGCTCAAGGCCGCCACCGAGATGGTGGAAGCGGCCGAGCGAGACGGAGTTCTGACGCCAGGGTCAGTGTTGGTGGAGTCTTCGTCGGGGAATCTGGGCGTTGCGCTGAGCATGATCGCGGCGAACAAGGGTTATGGGTTCTTATGCATCACTGATTCGCGCTGCAACCTGTCGACCAAGCGAATGATGCAGGCGTTCGGCGGCCAGGTCCACGTCGTCACAGAGCCGGATCGTGTGGGCGGCTTGCTCGGCGCGCGGATCAACTATGTCCGGGCGTTGTGTGCTTCCGACGACCGCTACGTCTGGCTGAATCAGTACTCCAATCCACAGAACTGGAAGGCGCACTACCGCAGTACGGCGCCGGCGATCGCCCGCCAGTTCCCCCGACTCGACGTGTTGTTCGTCGGGGCCGGGACTTGCGGAACCCTGATGGGCTGCGCACGCTACTTCCGGGAGTGGCACCGGCCAGTCCGGGTCGTGGCGGTGGACAGTGTGGGCTCGGTGACCTTTGGTGACGCGCCGGGACGCCGGATGATCCCCGGGCTAGGCACCAGCGTCTGTCCGCCGATGCTCGACCGGTCCTACGTGGACGACGTCGTACACGTCGAGGAGGCCGACACCATCCGCGCCTGCCATCGATTGGCACGTAGGGGATTCTTGTTCGGCGGCTCCACGGGCACGGTGGTCAGCGGTGCGATGGACTGGCTGAGCCTGCACGGCTCAGAAGACTTCACGGCGGTGGCTGTCGCCCCAGACCTCGGCGAGCGCTATCTCGACACCGTCTACCACGCCAACTGGGTGCTGGATCTGTACGACGAGGACGTGCTCAGCTCCGATGAGCTGATCACCTCTTCCAGGTCCGCCTGAACCGTGCCACCGAAACAGCCACATCCCACGCTGATCACATGACTTGTCGAGCAATCACGACATCGCCAACTTCTCGTTCAAGGAGCTCTCCCATGGTGCAAGAAGCTCCTGGTGTCTTGACAGCCGGTCTGGCTGATTTGCCCGCCACACAGGGCAGCGGCGCTGGCTCGGAGTCGAGCACCGAGAGCACCTTCGCCGCGGTGCTGGCGGATGTCATGCAGGTCGAGCGGGTGCCGGTAGATAGCAACTTCTTCGAGGACCTGGGTGCGGACTCGATGGTGATGACCCGGTTCTGTGCACGGGTCAGAAAGCGGCCAGACCTGCCAGCGATCTCGATCAAGGACATCTACCAACACCCCACGATCAAAAGCCTGGCCACCGCACTCGGAGGCCCCGCACCCATCCCTGTCGAGAGCACCCTCGCCGAGGTGCTCGCTGACGTCCTGCACGTCGAGCAGGTGTCAGTCGACAGCAACTTCTTCGACGACCTGGGCGCCGACTCCATGGTAATGACCCGCTTCTGTGCGCGGGTCAGGAAGCGGCCGGATCTGCCAGCGGTATCGATCAAGGACATTTACCAACACCCCACGATCAAAAGCCTGGCCACGGCACTCGCGGAGACCACGCCTGTTCCTGTCGAGCGGGTCCTCGCCGAGGTACTCGCTGACGTCATGCACGTCGAGCAGGTGTCAGTGGACAGCAACTTCTTCGACGACCTGGGCGCCGACTCCATGGTAATGACCCAGTTCTGTGCACGCGTCAGAAAACGACCAGACCTGCCAGCGATATCGATCAAGGACATCTACCAAAACCCCACGATCAAAAGCCTGGCCACGGCATTCGGGGACGACGTGCCTATTGCTGTCGAGTTGCCGCCTCCGACCTCGGTCGAGGCATCGGCGCCGACTTCGGTCGAGGTGGCGACACCGGCGAGAAAATCGCAGGTCGTCCTCTGCGGGGCGCTGCAGCTCCTGATCTTCCTCGGATACTCCTATCTCGCCGCGCTGGTCCTCGTTCAAGGCTACGAGTGGGTTGCGGCGGCTTCAGGTGTGCTCGACATCTACCTCCGGTCGGTCCTGTCTGGCTGCGCGCTGTTCCTCTTCCTGTTCACCGTCCCAATCCTGGCGAAGTGGATTCTGATCGGTCGCTGGAAGCCGCAGCCGATCCGCATCTGGAGTCTGGCGTACCTCCGCTTCTGGGTGGTCAAGACGCTGGTTCAGCGGAACCCGATCGTGCTGTTCACCGGTTCGCCGCTGTTCACGTTCTACCTGCGGGCGCTGGGCGCCAAGGTGGGGCGACGCGTTGTGATCTTCTCCACGCACGTGCCCATCTGCACCGACCTGCTCACCATCGGCGACGGCACGATCATCCGCAAAGACTCCTTCATCAACGGCTATCGAGCACACGCCGGGTTCATCCAGGTGGGCGCGATCAGCATCGGGAAGAACGCGGTGATCAGCGAGTCGACGGTCATCGACATCGAGACCTCGATGGGCGACGGGACTCAGCTCGGCCGCGCCTCCTCGCTACACGCAGGACAGAGCGTGCCTGACGGCGAGCGCTGGCACGGGTCCCCGGCGGAGCGGACAGAAGTGGACTACCGGTCGGTTGAACCCACCGACTGCGGCACCCTGCGGAGGGTGGCCTACGCCGCCTGGCAACTGCTGACTCTGTTGCTGGTGTACCTTCCGCTGGGGATCGGCGGCATGATCGTGCTTCTCCAGTCGGTTCCGGAGCTGCATGCGCTCCTGGATCCCGAGACTCAAGAGGTCACGACTCGGGCGTTCTACGTCAAGGCACTGGTCACTTCCTTGGTGCTCTACTTCGGCGCTCTGATCGTCGCGTTCGTCTACGTGATGACTGTCCCTCGCGTACTCAACCTCGCCATCACGCCGGGCAAGATCTATCCGTTGTACGGCCTCCACTATGCGGTGCATCGGACGATCGCGCGTATCACCAACCTGAAGGCCTTCACATCCCTTGTCGGTGACAGCTCCTATATCGTCAACTACCTTCGTCGGCTCGGCTACGACCTTTGGCGGGTCAAGCAGACCGGGTCGAACTTCGGCCAGGCGGTCAAGCACGATAACCCGTACCTGAGCACTATTGGCCGCGGCACAATGGTCGCTGACGGGCTGTCGATCATCAATGCCGACTTTTCCAGCACATCCTTCTCCGTGTCACGGGTGACGATCGGGCCACACAACTTCCTCGGGAACGGCATCGCCTATCCCTCGCAGGGCAAGACCGGCGCGAACTGTCTCCTCGCCACGAAGGTCCTCGTTCCGATCGACGGGAAAGTGCGAGAGAACGTCGGACTTCTGGGCTCGCCCAGCTTCGAGATTCCGCGAACTGTCGAGCGTGACAGTTCGGTCAATCATCTGACCGCTCGGGACGAGCTGCGTCATCGTCTCGCCGCAAAGAACAAGCACAACATCGTCACCATGGGGTTGTACCTACTGGTGCGCTGGCTGTTTTTCTTCGTGGTCACCCTCATCGCCGCCGCCGCCGCGGACCTCTTCGCGTCGCTCGGTGCGTCGGCGATCGTGCTGGCCAACCTCCTCATCCTCCTGCTTGGCCTCACCTACTGGGTGGTGGTCGACCGTCTCGTCACACTGTTCCTCCCCGTGCGACCTTTGTTGTGCTCGATCTACGACCGTCGCTTCTGGCGACACGAACGATTCTGGAAGGTGCCTGCGGCGACGGCATACCTCCAGATCTTCAACGGAACCCCGTTCAAGAACGTGATGTGGCGTTTGCTCGGTGTCCGGCTCGGCCGCGGGGTCTTCGATGACGGCCTCTCGTTGACGGAGAGGATGCTTGTCACCATCGGTGCCAATTGCACGTTCAACGCAGGGAGCGGAGTCCAGTCCCACTCGCAGGAGGATGGCGCCTTCAAGTCCGACCGCGGCACTATCGGTGCCGGCTGCACGCTCGGAGTAGGTGCCTTCGTCCACTACGGCGTGACGATCGGCGACGGCGCCGTGCTCGCCCCTGACTCCTTCCTCATGAAAGGCGAGGAGGTCCCGCCGCACGCATACTGGGGCGGAAACCCAGCCAGAGGAATGCCGGCGCCGGCCACCCTCGGCGCAAACCCAATCCCAAAGATGCCGGTCTTAGCCGCACTCGGCGCAAACTCAGCCAGCGAAATGCCAGTACCAGCCGCCGTCGGCGCAAACCCCACCCGAGAAATGCCAGTACCAGCTACCGTCGGCGCGAACCCCACCCGAGAAACACCAGTACCAGCCACCGTCGGCGCAAACCCAACCCGAGAATTCCAGGTCCCGGTCGCCAGGGAGATGCCGGTCCCGGCCACGCTCGTCCCGGCCACGCTTAAGGTTCTGCAAGACCGCGACGAGAGCCGGAGCGTCGCCCTGGCCAGCGCCAGTAGCCCTTGCCAATGGTGAACGGAGAAAAGACTTTGATGAAAGTGCAGGCAGAGGCCGACCGGGAGTTCTGGCGTGGTGCGCTCATCGCGGGCGGATTCACCACAATTCCGCGGTGGACTCTCGGTCCGGCGACGGGCACAGCCGAGCATGAAGCGAAGATCTCTGACGACCTGGTAGCGACGTTGCGCCGGTTGGCGGAAGAGTTGGCAGTCCCCGCCAGTGCGGTGCTGTTGGCTGCGCACGCCAAGGTGCTCGCCGCGCTGTCGGGGGAACGCGAGGTCGCGACCGGCTACGTAGGCCGGGAAGGCGGCCAACCGTTGCTCTGCAGGCTGACGACCGAACCCGACTCATGGCGGACGTTGCTTTTGGCCACCCATCGAGCGGAGTCAGAACTGCTGGCGCACAGTGACTTCCCGGTCGATGATCTCAGGCTCGACTTGGGTCTCACCGAACCATCCTTCGAGACTGTGCTGGATCCGACTGGGCTGGATCCGAGAGGGATCGATTCGACCGGGCTCGATTCGACCGGCAACGACGGAGACCTGACCGAGGACACCGTGCTGTGGGTGGGCACCTCGCGCGACGACGGCCAGCTCGCGCTGAGACTGCGGTACCGGACCGACGTCCTGGATGCGGATTGTGCGGCCAGGATCGCCGGCTATCACCTTATGGCGCTGGAGCTGATGGCCGCCGATCCGGATGCCGAGCACCGACGGCAGAGCCTGCTGTCCGCAGAAGAATTCCACTTCCAGCTCGATGGGCTGGCCGGGCCGCAGCGTCAGCTGCCGGACTACCGGGTGCACGAGCTGTTCGAGCAGCAGGTGGAGGCTCATCCCGATCGCGTTGCCGCCGTCTGTGGCGACCGCAGTGTTACGTACGGGCAGCTCAACGCCCGCGCTAACCGGCTGGCCCGGGCGCTGCTGGCCCGCGGGCTGCGCCGTGAGGGGGTCGTGGCGGTGGTGGCGGAGCGCAATCTGGATTGGTTGGCCGCGGTTCTTGCGGTCTTCAAGGCCGGTGGGGTGTATCTGCCGATCGAGCCGCACTTCCCGGCCGATCGCATTGCGACGACGCTCGCCCGCGCCGACTGCCGTCTCGTGCTGACCGAACCCGACAGCACCATCACCCTCGACCAGGCGCTGACGTCACTGCCCGCCGCCCAAACGCTCTTCATCGAAGCGGCCTACCAGGAAGATCATGACGAGAGCAATCTCGGCATCGTTGTCGCTCCGGATCAGCTGGCCTACATCTACTTCACGTCCGGTTCGACTGGTGAGCCGAAAGGTGCGATGTGTGAGCACACCGGCATGGTCAACCACCTGTTCGCCAAGATCGACGACCTGGAGATCGGCGCAGGTCAGGTGGTGGCTCAGACTGCACCGCAATGCTTCGACATTTCGCTGTGGCAACTGATCTCTGCACTCCTGGTCGGCGGACGGACACTGCTGATCGAGCAGCAGGTGATCTTGGATGTGCGGCGGTTCGTCGACACGATCGTTGATAGCCGGGTCGCCGTGTTGCAGGTCGTGCCGTCCTACCTGGAAGTCGTGTTGTCCTATCTGGAACAGCACCCATGCGAGTTGTCGGCCCTGCGGTACGTGTCGGTCACCGGTGAGGCACTGAAGAGGGAGCTGACGCAGCGCTGGTTCGCCTCACAGCCACAGATCAAGTTGCTGAATGCGTACGGGCTGACCGAGACCTCAGACGACACCAACCACGAGGTCATGGACCGGGTCCCGGACCGGGTGCTACTGGGTCGTCCGATCAACAATGTGCAGATCCAGGTGGGTGATGAGCATCTCGCACCCGTGCCTCTAGGTGCGCCCGGTGAGATTGTCTTCTCTGGGGTTTGTGTTGGTCGCGGGTATATCAATGATCCCGAACGCACCCGGGCGGCTTTCCTGACTGATCCGGACCGGCCCGGCGATCGCCGGTATCGAAGCGGCGACCACGGCCGTTGGCGGCCCGACGGCAAGCTGGAGTTCCTCGGCCGCCGGGACTCCCAACTGAAGATTCGCGGTTTCCGGATCGAGCTCGGCGAGATCGAGAACACCTTGTTGCGGGTTCCCGGGGTTCGCGACGGTGCCGTAGTCGTCGCTGAGCGGGCCGATCAGAGCAAGCATCTGGTGGCCTTCTACTCCAGCCAGCAGCCACTCAACCTCGAGGTGCTGCGGGACCGGTTGGGTGAGTCGTTGCCCGAGTACATGGTGCCGTCGGCCTTCATCTGGCAAGAGCGGCTGCCGCTGACGGCCAACAGCAAGATCGACAAGAAGACCCTGACGAGGTTGGCCGCACAGCTCACCGTCGTCGAGGATGACTACGACGCACCCGCGACGCCGACCGAGCACCGGCTGGCGGCCGCCTGGGCCAAGGTGCTCAGCATCCCGCAGGACCAGATCGGCCGGCGCGACCACTTCTTCGACCGCGGCGGTACCTCGTTATCGGCAGTGAAGCTGGCGGTCAACCTGGACCGGGCGGTCTCCCTCAAGGAGGTCACTGCGCATCCGATCCTCGCCGATCTGGCCGCCCTGGTCGACGACAGGTCCGAGCGGCGCGTCGAGCTGCTGCAGCCGCTGTCGGAGTCAGACGGTACGCATGTCAGTGCTCTGCTGTGCTTCCCCTACGCGGGCGGCAATGCGGTGAATTTCCAGCCGATGGCTCACGCGCTGCGGGGCAGCGGCATGGCGGTGTACGCGGTCGAGCTGCCCGGTCACGACGTCACCGCCGAGAGCGAACCGTTCGCGCCGATGGGGCGTGTTGTGGACCAGGTCGTCGCCGAGATCACCGCGCGTGGTCTGAAGGAGGTCCTGCTGTGGGGCCACTCCTCGGGCACTGCCTTCGCCGTGGAAACGGCCAGAAGGCTGCAGGACCGCGGTGTGGAGGTCCAGCGGGTGTTTCTTGGTGCGCAACTGCTCGGTAACGCCGCCGAGCGGCGCGCCGCCATCACCGAGCTGACTGGGCGGAGCAACGCGGACATCGTCACCGACCTGAGCGCAGACAGCGGCTACAACGGGCTCGGTGAGTTGGATGCGCAACGCGCCGAGCATGTCGGTGCCGCCTACCGGCACGACTGCCTGTCCGCACACAGCTATTTCGCCGACGCTCTGGAAAGCCCGCCGGTGATGAAACTGTCCGCGCCGGTCACCGTGGTGGTTGCCGCGGATGACCCGATCACGTCGGAGTTCCCGCGTCGGCACCGCGACTGGGAGCTGCTTGCCGAGCACGTCGAGCTGCACGAACTCGCCGATGGCGGTCACTACTTCCTACGCACCCGTCCGACCCAGGCGGCACGGGCCGTGCTCCGCGCCGCCGAGCTGTTCGCTTATTCCTGAGTTGAAAGGAAATCAAGATGTCGTCCTTATTCCCAGTGTCAGTCCTCGACGTGGACCGGCAATCCGGCAAGGCTCCGATCCTGCTGGCCGATGCCCCCGGCGACCCGGCTAGCTGGGCGGCCGAGCACAAGGACGCGCTACGCGCCGTCGTCGCCGAGCATGGTTCAGTCCTGGTACGCGGCCTGGACCTGCGCGACGCGGCGGAGATCAGTGCCGTCTTCCGCCGGCTGTCCACCGGGCTGATGATCGAGAGGGAGGCCTTCGCGGCCCGGCGGATCTACTCCGACGGGGTTTACTCCTCCGCGACATGGCCACCGAAACAGCCGATGTGCATGCACCACGAGCTGAGCTACACCCTCGAGTTCCCCGGCCTGATGCTGTTCGCCTGCCTCAGCGCTCCTACCCAGGGTGGGGCGACGGCGGTGGCCGACTCGCGGGCGGTGCTCAACGCACTACCCGCCGATCTGGTCGCGCGGTTTGAGCGGGACGGTTGGCTGCTCACCCGTAGCTACAACGACGAGATTGGGGCATCTGTCGCTGAGTCGTTCGGAACCGAGGACCGGGGCGCCGTGGAGAGCTATTGCCGTGCCAACGGCAT
>Ga0307298_10000362_pt1 | contig 10023 bp, 8 predicted proteins | sample ER_DNA_158_FD_194470 | JGI IMG/M metagenome (GOLD analysis project Ga0307298, IMG submission 194470) | Bulk soil microbial communities from the East River watershed near Crested Butte, Colorado, United States - ER_DNA_158 | ecosystem: Environmental > Terrestrial > Soil > Floodplain | place: USA... | reverse complement strand
GTCCTTCGGCTGCTTCGCCGCCGATGCCGAACGGATCCTGCTCTTCCTCTGTGGCGGTGGGCCCTTGGTCTGCCTCGGGCCGGATGCGTTCGTCGGTCGTGCTCATGAGTACGACCTCCTTTGATCTGGGGGTGGAACGGTTGCGCCCTTGTACTCCACGGGGATGCCACCGAGCGGGTAATCCTTGCGCTGCGGGTGGCCGGGCCAGTCGTCAGGCATCAGGATCCGGGTCAATGCCGGATGACCGTCGAAGATGATGCCGAACATGTCGTACGTCTCCCGCTCGTGCCAGTCAGCGGTCGGGTAGGTCGCCACCACCGATGGAACATGTGGGTCACTGTCGGGTACGGAGACTTCGAGTCGAATCCGCCGATTGTGAGTCATGGACTGCAAGTGATAGACCGCGTGCAGCTCGCGACCCTTGTCGGCCGGATAGTGCACACCCGACACGCTGCTGCAGAACTCGAAACGCAGGTGAGCGTCGTCTCTCAGATATCGGACGAACTCTGGTAGATGCTGCCGCGCGACATGGAAGGTGATCTCGCCGCGATGGATGACCACCTCGGTGATCACGTCGCTGAAGTTCGGAATCAATGCGCCGATGCGCTCATATACCTGGTCCCACCAGCCGCCGAATGGCGGGGTTGCCGGTGCCGGGAACTCGATTGTGCGAGTCAGGCCGCCATATCCCGAGGTGTCGCCCGTGCCCTTGACGCCGAACATGCCCTTTCGGACCTGAAGCACCTCAGCGGTCGGCTCTGTGGTGGCTAGTTGCGCTTCGTCCTCTTCTGCGGCTGTTGCCTCTGAGCTGACCTCGGGCGCTTCGCCTGTCAGAGACTCTGGTTTGGTTCCGGCATCCGGTTCCGACTCACCCTCCGGAACTGCCCCCTTGATGGGAGCTTTCTCGTCGGATTCCTTATGAATGTCCGCTGAGCTTGTCGAAGCGCTCTCGTCTGCACTGGACGCTGAGCTTGTCGAAGCGCCCTCATCTTGCCCCTCGACGGGCTCGGGGCTCATCTCGTCAGGCTCAGGGCGCACATCTTTAGGCGCCGCTGATTTACGCGTTCTCTTGCGCGGCGTTTTGCGAGGAGGAGTGCCTTCCGTCATCGGAGCAGGCCCTTCTGCTCAATGAGCGACGGCGCCTCCAACTGCCGCTGCTCCTGATCTTGAGCCGCCTCGATCGCATCGAGGCCGATCGGCATATGGCGCACCTTGTCCCGCAGCTTGAACATGGCGTCGATCAACATCTCCGGCCGCGGCGGGCAACCCGGCAGGTACATATCGACCGGCACGACGTGATCAACTCCTTGCACGATCGCATAGTTGTTGAACATTCCGCCGGTACTCGCGCACACGCCCATGGCAAGAACCCACTTTGGGTTCGGCATCTGGTCATAGATCTGGCGCAGCACTGGCGCCATCTTCTGGCTCACGCGGCCGGCGACGATCATCAGGTCTGCCTGCCGGGGCGAAGCCCGAAATACCTCCTGGCCCCACCGACCGGAGTCGTAACGCGGCGCGCCGTAGGTCATCATCTCGATGGCGCAGCAGGCCAGACCGAAGGTGGCCGGCCAGAACGCCGCGCTCCGCATATACCCAAACAAGTTCTCAACGGTGGTTAGCAATACACCGCTGGGAAGCTTCTCCTCAACGCCCATCTCAGCCAACACTCCTACTTGCTTGCATCCTCAATCCCAGTCCAGTCCACCGCGTCGCAGCACATAAAAGTACGCAATAAACACCGCGGCAATAAACAAGATCATCTCAACCAGCGCGAAGACGCCCATCTGATCAAATGCGACGGCCCAGGGATAGAGAAAGACGATTTCAATGTCGAAGACGATGAAGAGCATGGCGGTGATGTAGTACTTCACCGGAAACCGGCCGCCACCAACAGGCTGCGGCGTCGGCTCGATGCCACACTCGTACGAGTCGTACTTGGCTCGATTGAACCGCCCCGGCCCAACCAGCACGCTGGTCAGGATGGTGAGCGCCACGAACCCGGAGGCAATCGCGAGCAAGATCACGATACCGATGTAGGGACTCATAAACCGGCCTCCCTTCCACAGCTACCCGAGTCGATCATGCCGCCGGGGTAATCCTGGACAGCGAGTTGATCAGCTTGTCCATCGCGTCACCATCGCTGGCATCGGTCAGGTTGGCAAGCAGTTTCAACGTGAACCGCATCAGGGTTTGACGGGGCAATCCGTACGTCGTGCAGACCCGCATGACCTTCGGATGGCCAATCAACTTCACAAAGACTCGACCCAGCGTGTAGTAGCCGCCGAGCGCGGCCTTCAGCTTGATCGGATAGGACTGCAGCGCCCGCTCGGCTGCCGGGCCGCCGGGCCCGCGCTCGTGGGCATCGACCATAGCGTTGGCCGCGATCTCGGCAGACTCCATGGCGTAGGCGATGCCCTCGCCGTTAAACGGGTTGATCATGCCGCCGGCGTCCCCGACAAGCAACAAGCCACGTCCGTAGTGTGGCTGGCGGTTGAAGCCCATGGGCAACGCCGCGCCGCGCACCGGACTGATCATGTTCTGACTGCGGAAGCCCCAATCTGAAGGTGTGTTGTCAAGCCAGCGCTTGAGCAAGTCCTTGTAATCGGTCTTGCCGAAGGCTGCGGAGGTGTTCAGGATGCCCAGGCCAACATTGCAGGTGCCATCGCCCATGCCGAAGATCCACCCGTATCCCGGCAGCAACGCGCTCTTGCCGGGCTTGCCCTCCCATAACTCCAACCAGGACTCCAGGTAGTCGTCACGGTGCCGCGGGCTGCTGAAGTAGGTGCGGACAGCAACGCCCATAGGCCGGTCCTCGCGTCGAGGGAGCCCCATGGCAAGACTGAGTCGGGTCGAGTTTCCGTCGGCAGCAACGACCATTGGGGCGGTAAAGCAGCGGCCGTCCTTGGTGCGAACGCCGACGATGCGCCCGGTGCGGGAGTCCAGGATCGGCTCGATCACGTTGGCCAGCTCGTACAGCGAGGCCCCCGCCGCCACGGCATGGCGCGCCAGCAAGTCATCGAAATCAGCTCGTGGGCGGACCAGTCCGTAGGACGGGAAGTCGGCAAGATCAGGCCAGGGCAGCTCAAACGGACGGGCGCCGCCGTAGATACGCAGGCCCTTGTTATGCAACCAGCCGGCCGCCTCGGAGGTGTCAATGCCGAGCCGGATGAGCTGGCGGGTGCCGCGTGGTGTGAGACCATCGCCGCAGACCTTCTCGCGGGGAAACTTGCTCTTCTCCAATAGGGAGACTCGGAGACCATGACGTGCGAGATGTGTGGCTGTCGCGGATCCAGCTGGTCCAGCCCCGACGACGACGACGTCGGCATCGATGGCCGGCGTCTGAAAACGATCGCGTCCGTCAGGTTCCGCGTACAGGCCGGGCCCGTTCGTGGTGACCGACATGGCGTTCTCCTGAAATGTGTCCCTAAGTCTCCCGGGGACTTAGTGAAAAACTTCACTAAGTCATCACGCATGAGTCTACGACTTTGCGCGGGCGGTTCGGAGCGCTGGGTGCAAACCCAGACACGAGGCGCCAGATCTCAACTCTGCAAGGAAGCTGGGCTCCTCCTTCCTGGAGTTGAGGCGCCATTTCTACGTCACTGACCCGCCTTAATGTCGGTAGATGCGGCGCCTTCCGCGAAGCGTGATCCAGGCCGCGTCCATCGCTCACGCCCCATCTTCTTGCTCGACGCCCCACTTATTTGTGGGGCGTCAGGCGATTACATGGGGCGTCAACACACTAGGTGGGGCGTCAGCTCAACTCTTCGGCATCCAACTGGAGGTCGAAACTTGGCGGCGGCCGGACAGTGCTGAAGTAATAGACCTCGCCACGCTCCCAGAATCTCACCCAGTCGGGATCGTTTTCGCGCTCCGCATACCGGCGAGCACGGATCTGCGGATCAACGCCCAGGTAGACGGCGACATCCACCAGATCAGCGAACTCTGGCCGTGCGGCGTAAACGCCCTCGACGATGATCAGGTGCGCCGCCAGAATGGTCTTCGGCGGTCCAAGCCGCCCATCGTCGGCTTCCCAATCGTACGGCTGGAAGGTGGCTGACTCCCCGGCTCGCAATGGCAGCAGCGCCTGATCGCGAAGACGCTCCCAATCAATCACGGCATCAACCGCTGCAGCATCTGACATCGCCTCCCGTTGCGACGTTGTCAGCCCCGGCAGGGTGTGTCGGTAGAAGTCATCCCCTTCCAGGACTGAGGCTCCCGACCGCAGCGCGACTGCCGTCGCCAAGATCGACTTGCCCGCGCAGCTCGGGCCGTCAATGGCGATCACAACCGGCCGGTCGACTTTGGCCTGGCGCTGCACTGCCAGGTCGAGGATCGATGAGACCGCTGCTGAGGACCGCAGCTGCCAGACAAGAAGTTGATCAAGTGTGTCGATGTCCCAAAGCTCGGCCGGCGGCAGCTCGTGAGTGACCAACCCGGGCCTGATGGCATCGAGTAGTCGGCGCGCCGAGACGCCTGCTGCACCGCCCGGACCCGCGGCTGTCACCAGCGCTTCGGCCGCGGCCGGCCGCAAGGCCAGCTGGAGCGGCTGCTCGCGACCGTCTGCGTCAACGCCGACAACTGCGTCGATGGTCGGTTCATCGTCCAAGCGGCTGAGCAGGGTGCGCGCCGCCCGACCGCCCAGCGGCGCATCCGCCGGCAGCACGACGATGGCATCCGCGGACTCCGCCAAGGCTCGGCGCACTCCAGCTACAAGTGCTGCGGCAGGGCCGCCACCGGGCGGCTCCTCTGAGGTAAAGATCACCGACCGGTCGACCTCGCGTGCGGAGCCAACGACCACAACAACAAACTCTGCGGGCAGCGAGGCGAGTGCCTGATTCAGCAACGGCTCATCATCTACGAGCTGAGCCAGCTTGTCCGGCGGAAAACGCTGCGACGCGCCACCAGCGAGAACTACCGCGGTGACGCGTCGCGACGACGGATGGCTACTCGTCAGGGTCAGGGCTGTTGTCCTTGGGCGCCTTCCCGCTGCGAGTTTCGGTGGCGCTGTCGACCCCGGCGGTTGTCTTGGCAGCAGCAGTCGGGATGATTTGCCTGGAGTGGCGTTTGATCTCATCGAAGTTGCCTGAGTAGGCGTTATAAACCGATGGAATCGGGATGCGAAGCATGACCTCGTTGCTCTTCCGCAGGCTGGTCATCGTCAGATTCTGCGAGGTGGCGTACACGATCTTCTGACCTGCGACGCCCTGATATGTGCCGTCGATCAGTATCACCTTGTTGTGTACGTAGAGACCGGCGACGGGACGGGTGTTCCACGTGGGGATTCCGCCATCGCGCAGCTCAGCAGTCACTGCGGCATAGACAGTGTTCTGATCTCCGGAACCATCGGGATAGATCACCTCGACGTGGCAGCCCGCCTTCTGGAGAGCCGTGAGCTTCTCTGCCAAATACAGACGCGCACTCGTCCAGAAGTATGTCGTGAGCTTGATGGTGCTAGGGCAGCTGACATCGTTCAGGATGTTGTAGAGCGTGTCCGACTTCTTCGTGGAGCCGGCCCGGGGGAAGAAGTACTCCTTGAGGTTCCCACTCTCCACGGTGTGGTAGTAGTCGGTGTTCGTCTTGTCGGGCAGCATGTCATTGAAGTTGTCGACGTTCGCGTCGTAGAGGGTCTTGTCGCCGACGGTTGTGTACGTGTTGTTCCACGACTTGCTGATGCCCGTCTCAGCCGGATTCGCCGAGGAGTTCATCGACACATACTTCGCGCCGCCGGTTCGGGAGAACAGGTAGAGCTTGGAGTGAATGAACGAAGCCTTGTTCGACATGCAGCTGTACTTGCAGGTCCGCAGGTAGCTGCCATCGCTCGTGCCGGTGCCGAGCTCGTTTTTCAATAGCCTGATTTGATGAGTACTGGCGTGGCTGTCAATCAGCAGGCGCACCTGCGCGCCGCGGTCATGTGCCTTGATCAGGGCGTTCGCCATGGGTTGGTAGTCGAAGGAATAGGCCACGACGCGGATGACGGAGCCGGCTGGAACGTTGTTCACCGCGGCAATGATCTGGTCCATCAGAACGGTCTGCTGACTGCGCGATCCGGTCGGATCATTGAAGGTGGCACCAGCCGCAGGCGTGTACGCCGCCTGCGCCGGCGGCACGATAACAACACCCAGAGCCAGGACCGAGAGCGCGACAACGGCTCGGAAGAGCTTCCTCATAAAGAACTGAACCCCCGAATTCAGTGATGAAAGACATGACTTGCGTCAGCCCACCGGGCCTTCTGCCATGCCACAGCAGCCCGCACGCTAACACGCAGCACCGGGGCGAATCTGGCGAAAACGCGAGGTCCTCGCGACACCCGGGCGAGACACGCGGGCGCGATATGAACTTGTGATCCGAGCGGTTAGGAACCGCCAAGATCACAGTCTGATAACGGGCCGGCGGGGTGTTTACCCAGCTTGTTCACGCTGTCGACTGTACGGAGTGGGGCGCCTAGCCCAGCGAGTCGCGCATCGGGATGAGTTTGGCGTTCGCCTCGGCTAGCTCCGAGGCGGGATCCGAACCGGCGACAATGCCGCAGCCGGCGAAAAGCCGGATCTGGTGTGGGTCGGTTTCGCTGAGCTGGCCGCAGCGGAGAGCAATGGCCCATTCGCCATCGCCGTTGGCGTCGATCCAGCCGACGGGCCCGGCGTACCGCTCACGATCCAGATGCTCCAGCTCGGCGATCAAGGATCGGGCGCTGTCGGTAGGCGTACCGCAGACAGCGGCGGTGGGATGCAGCGCCGCCGCTAGCGCTAGGGAGGCAACTCCCTTGTCAGCGACGGCGGTGATGTCGGTCGCCAGGTGCAAGACATTGGGCAGCTGCAACACGTACGGCCCATCTGGCACGTTCATCCCGGAGCAGAAGGGCGCGAGCGCCCGGGCCACGGAGCGTACGGCGTACTCGTGCTCCTCGAGATCCTTGCTCGACCGAGCCAAGGCCGCAGCCAGGTTAAGATCATGATCATCATCGCCGGAACGGCGTATCGTCCCGGCCAAGACCCGTGAGGTAGCCAGGCCTGCCTCACGCTTCACCAGCATCTCTGGTGTAGCGCCAACCAGACCGTCAACCACATACGTCCAGCATTGGGCGTAGTTCTCCGCGAGGCGGGCAGCGATCCACCGCAAGTCAATGTCGTTCTCGGCGAACGCCAGCAGGTCTCGAGCGAGCACCACCTTGTCCAGCTCTCCGTTGCCAATGCGGCGTACTGCTTCGGCAACGGCGGCCTCCCACTCGGGGCCGCTCAGCCCTCCGTCACCGAAGGTGACATTGCGCGGCTGTTCGGGGCGCGACAGCTGACTTGCGTCGATCTCGTGCTCCGTGGCTGGTCCGATGTCGGTTCGCCAGACTTGACCATTGCGCCGTCCGACCACGGTCTGAGGCACGATGAGGCTCGATCGACTGGCCGAGTTCGCCGGATCGAACAGGAAGCAACCGAACGCGACTAGGCCGGCGCCCGCTGGCGGATCATCCAGCGCTGCGGTCACCTCTACCTGAGCAACAAGGTCGGCCCACCACTCGGCGGCCTCGGCAATACTGGTCGGCTTGAGCCGCACAACCTCGCCCCAGCCGACGAGGCCCTCCCCGTGGCGCAACCAGGCGTAGCTGTCTTTTGGCGGGAGGAGATTCAGCAGCGAGCCCGGATCCTCGATTGCATGCGTCCGTACGCGGAGCCGCCGCGGGTCCGGCGCCGACCAGGTCACGGGGCTCAGCGTAACTGCGGTTGGGGAGCCCACCAATCTGGCCGGCGCCCGCGGACCCATTTTGTGATTGCTTTCACAATCTGGTTGCCGCTCCATGAATCACCGCGTTGCACCCACCTCGGCAAGCTCGGCTGCTTCTCGCGCACAGCCCCAGGACAGGCTCACACCATTGCCGCCATGCCCGTAGTTGTGCACGCACAAGCCGGATCCGAGCGGCTCCGCTTCGACCCGTACAGCTGGACGGTCCGGGCGCAGGCCGGTGACCACCTCAATGATCTCCGCGTCGCGCAGCCGCGGCTGCACCCGCCGGCAGCGCGCGACGATCCGATCTGTCACCTCCGGATCGGGCGTACGGTCCCACCGGTCGGGGAGCCGGATCCCTCCGCACACCACGCGATCCCGGTGCGGAAAGTAGCTCACCCATTCGGATTCGACGGTGAGTTCCATCAACAGCTCGTCCAGGCCAGGATTGGTCATCATCACATGCTGGCCGAACACCGGACGCACCGCCGGATCCCTAGCCAGCTCCCCGGCACCGAGCCCGGAGCAGTTCATCACTACCGGTGCCGCTTCGGATGCCTCGGCGAGGGTTCGCACCCGACGCTGCTCGATCTCACCGCCGGCCGCGACCAGCCGGCGCTCCAGATAGTCGAGGTAGCGCGGCATGTCCATCAACGGCATCCGGGAGTGAGACCCATGATCGAATCCCGGTGGCAGCTCATCCGCGGTGCACGGTCGCAGTTCGGGGATGATCCGTGCCGGCGGCGGCACCTCGTCGCCGGCCGGCCCACCGACGACCACCGCAGGTGCGAGCCGTACGCCGGTGCCCGAATCGGCCGCGAGCGCAGTGAACTCCCGTAGCGATACCTCGGTCCATGCCATCGTCTTAGCCATCGGCTCCTGGAACGACGGACCCCAAAGGGCCCCAGCCACCACCGAGGTAGTGCGCTGCGGGGGCTCGGCCGCCCAGATGCGAACCAGACGGCCAGCCTCAGCCAGGCAGATCCCCGTGGTCAAACCGCTTACCCCGGCGCCAACTACGACGACCGATTCAGCAGAACTGTTCACCCAGCCCACCCTAGAGCGAGCGCTTATACCCGCTAGCGCTTGCGTTGCTTAGCAGCAGCCGCCGCCTCGGTACGCTGCTTCCGCTGCTCCGCCAACTGCTTTTGCTGCTCAGCCTGACGTGCGCGCAGCGTCTCGGCATCCATGGAGTTGAGCAGAATCGCCGCCGCGATGCCTGCGATCCCCAAAGACCACCATGGCGAGAGCCCTAGCAGTAGGGGCGCTGTGGTGATGATGCAAACGTCGAACCCACGGAACAGGTTGGTCACCAGACCGGGCGGGAACGCACCAGCTTGGCTGGCGACCATCGGGGCGCCGAAGTCCACTCCCTTTGCCTGCGTCCAGCGGACTGCCGCCAGTAGGCCTGCCGCAGCGGTGGCGACGGCGGTCAGAAATGCTTCCGGCACCGGGCGGTCGATAGCGCCGTCGCCAAAGCCCAAGTAGGCCGGCGTCGTTGCGACAGCCCAGACTCCAGCCAAGATCGCAGGTACGGCGATCGACGCCAGCTTGATGCGGGCCAGGGAGAAGGGCAGGCAGCGAGCGAGGCCACCGGTACGCGTCAGCACTCGGAGCCCATTGAGTAGCGGAATGATCGCACCGAACAAGGCGAGCGCTGCCAAGACCGGGGTGAGCACGCTCATGCCCAGCGCATCGGCCGCGTACGGAACCACGATCGTGGCCGCCAGCACCAATAAGGGCTGCGGGAACCGCCACAGCCGCTGCCACTCCCGCCAAATGAGCGCCTCTAGTCCCACCCCCTTGCCGCGCCTGGGATGGACGTGGCCGCGCTCTATGGCGCGCCGCTCGACCACGATGTCTCGCGCCAGTCCGACATCCAGGGCGAAGAATGCGCCGGAAATACCACTCACTAGAGCGCCACCGCTGAGCAACCGAGTCCGTCGAATCTGACCGAGCCGGAGTGCCGCGAGCACTGTGCTGATCAGCAGTACCAGAGTGGACCCGGCGATCATGATCAGCCCGAGCTCAATGCCGACATCGTCGGCGAGGCCGAAACTGAACCACCCGGCCGCTACCCCTACGACGCTGAACAAAGCTCCCACTGCCAGTACGCCAAAAACGTAGGTCGCAAGATGAGTCAGCCGATGCCGCTCGATGCCCTGCTGTGCCGCAGCAAAAGCGACCGATGAAGCGGCTGAGAGTCCTGTGGCACCAGCCCACACCAGCACTTCAGTCAGTCCTGAACCGGTCAAGGCTGAAATCAATGCACCGAGCACAGCACCACCCAGGAACGCCGCAACTATG
>Ga0307298_10000359_pt1 | contig 10066 bp, 17 predicted proteins | sample ER_DNA_158_FD_194470 | JGI IMG/M metagenome (GOLD analysis project Ga0307298, IMG submission 194470) | Bulk soil microbial communities from the East River watershed near Crested Butte, Colorado, United States - ER_DNA_158 | ecosystem: Environmental > Terrestrial > Soil > Floodplain | place... | reverse complement strand
AGCTGGCATTGTGCAAAACGAGCCGAACGATCCGGTTTCAGGAGAGGCGGCAGCAACGCCGACAAGTCAGACCGTCGACGTAACCGGAAGCTCAGCGGCGACTCCTACGAACGGTTTTCGAGCTTTTGTACGCCGTCGTGAGCTGGTGATCTTCTTCGTCCTCTCGTACTTGATCGCCTGGTCGACGCTGCCGTTTGGCAGCTTCCTGCCTTTCGCGCCCATCGTGTCGGCAATCGTTGTCGTCGCGATCGCCGAGGGCTTGCCGGGCCTGGCTCGACTCGGTCGGCGCATCATTCGCTGGCGAGTGAACTGGATCTGGTACGTCGCTGCGATCAGTCTGCCGATGCTGGTCGTTGCGGTGGCGATCGGTCTGAACATGGCCGCGGGTGCACCCCCGCCCTCGCTCGATCAGTTCCAGCCGTGGTACGCGGTGCTCCTGGTTTTTGGCCTCGCTATGGTCAATCCCACCGAGGGGCCTTTGGGAGAGGAGCCCGGCTGGCGCGGCTTCGCCGTGCCTCGCCTGCAATCGAGGTGGTCACCGTTGGCGTCAGCGGCTCTCCTGGGACTGCTGATAACCGGCTGGCACCTGCCACTGGTTTTCATGCCGCAGTTTGACCTTGGGCTGCCTGATATCGCGACGACCGTATCGGTCACCTTCTGGTACGCCTGGTTGTTCAACCGGACTGGCGGCAGCGTGCTGCTGACAATCATCGCACATGCAACTGAGAGCGCAGTCAACATCCAGGGCCTCTGGCCCCCAGGAGCTGGTACGGACCGTGCGGAATGGAGCTCGTTGATTGCCTGGACGTTGCTCGTGGTTGCCCTGTTGATCTTCGATCGCAAGTCCTGGCGGACGGCACCAGAGTCGGCAATTGATCGGGTGCCCGGCCGGATAAGTTGATCACGCGCCGTCCAGCGGCGGCGGAACGATAGTCGGACAAGATCAACTCCGAGCACCATCCGGTTGGTACTGCACATCGCCGGATTGATTGATCGCCAAGAGAAGCACCATGTATGGGAGCGGTAGACCTCAGCGAGGTGTGCCCGAAGGCGAAGCGCACGAATCGCTCGACATTGGTCGCGACGACGTAGTTGATCATGAACGGATACTTGGGGAGCGCTACCACGCGAACCAGGGCCGCCACTCGTTGGCCACGAGCGGGGACTCGAAGCTTGCCTCTGGTTGGTGCAGCGGGTCAATACGTGGGTGAGCTACCAGCCCCGCTTACGCCACTTGGCGAGATGCGGCCGTTCAGTGCCCAGCGTGGTGTCGTCGCCATGACCTGGGTGCACCACGGTGGCATCGTCGAAGCGGCCGAAGATCTTGCTCTCAAGGTCATTCATCAGCGACGCGAAGTCCTCGGGGCTGTTGGTCCTGCCGGGGCCACCGGGGAACAAGCTGTCTCCGGTAAACAGATGAGTCCTACCCGGGCCGCCGTAGCTGAGAATGATCGAACCCGGCGTATGTCCGACCAGTCCGATCACCTCGAGCCGTTCCGCGCCGAGGTCGACATGATCACCATCCCAGACGCCGACCAAGCCTTTTACCCGGGCGCCGGCGCTGATGGCTTCGAGATCGGGTTGACCACAGATCAGCCGCGCTCCGGTAGCAGCGGCGACCGACGGCAGCGCCTGCCAGTGATCACCGTGCCGATGGGTTGTCACGATCACGTCCAGCGGCAGATCGGCGATGATGTTCAGAAGTCGGTCATGGTCGTTGGCCGCATCGATGAGGAGGCTGCCACCGTCGGCGCGCTGCAGCAGGTAGGCATTGTTGTCCATCGGTCCGACGCTGACCTTGATCATGGTGACTGAGCCCGACAGTCGGTCGACCAGCGGCGCGCCGCCTGGGTCCACGTGGTTGATACCCATGATCAGAACGCGGGAAGCCGCAGCCCGTCGCTGCCGCTTACGGTCGAGGCATCGATCCGTCCCATCAACCAGCCGAGGAGCTGGGCACTGCTGCCGTTCACTGCGACAGGATCCCCGACGCTGCCGATCGCGGTGCTGAAGCCGGAATCCGAGGTCAGCTGGAGTTTCGGAAAGTCCTCACGACTACCGAGCCTGAACGAGCACCATTCCAGTAGCCACTCCGCAGTCTGGTCGTCGATGTTGGAGATCTCATAGCCGATATCAAGATCAACATGGTGGATGACGACCTCGAGCAGTCGTGCCAGTGGCATCAGCCGGGCGGGCACCTGCACGCCGCGGCTCATCTCGACCACCGCGTCCCACGCGTCGGCAGCGTCGATGCCATCTAAGGCTGAACCCAGCCGTCCGGCCGAGGTGTCCATGTCGATCTGCAGGTCGAGGCCGGATCGCCCGGCACCTGCCTCGATCTCCTGGGCACGGTGCTCGGGCGATGGGTACATGTCCTGGCGTTCGCCGGTTCGAGCCCACTCAGCCAGCCGGCAGAGGGCATCGGCATGCCGCGCAATGTGGGTGGCAACGTGGCCACGAGTCCAGTCCGGCAGACGGCTGGGAGCGCGCCACTGCTCGTCGCTGACCAAGATCGTGTCGCCCAGCAATCGCTGGGTGGCGGTCCTGACCAGCCCACGCAGTGTCTCCAGCTGCGCTGTGGCGGGAGATGCTGCGGCAGTCATGCCCATACCGTAGCCCAGAGCTTCCTGACTAGGGGCAATACCCCGCAAACCCGCTCCGACTAGGCAAAGTACTACTCAACGTTTCCCGTTGCTTTCCGCGAGTTTCCGACAACTGACGGCCTGGAGACGGCCTGCGAGGTGATCATGAACCCATTCTGAGCAAGATCAACTAACAACTTAAGCGCCCCGGCCGGCGCTACCAACACCGAGCCGGGGCAGGAGATCCACCACGCCTAAGGAGCAGATCCCCAATGAGCAACGTAACGCCTCTGGCCTCGAGCCAGATCACCCAATCCACCCACGACACCATCACGGTGCAGCTGATCGACCGCGGAGACCTCCCCGCCATCGTCTCGATCAGCTGGCCAGAATCCCCGACCGTGGTTGACCCGAAGAGCTTCGGTGATACTGCGGCAGCGGTCGTCAAGATGTTCTCCACCGCGCACGTCGAGCTGGCCAGGCTCAAGGCCAGGAAGCACCTGTCATGACCGGTCACGACCCGTTCAGCCCCAGCCTGCGGATGTCTGTTTCGCCGAGCTGGACGAGGGCGTGGCGAAGTTCACCCGAGCGCGCTTTGACCCCGCGACGTGCCAGCTGGGTACGACCGTGCCAAGCTTGTAGGCATGAACCGCAAGACCAAGGTCAAGCTGGCCGATGGCCGGGAGCTGGACGCTGTAGAGCTCGGTTTTCAGACTGGCGGCGAACATTGGAACGAGTACATGCTTGACGATGGGTCCGTGGTGAAGATCAAGCTGGTAGTAACGAACGTCGTCCGGCTTGAGGGGGAGTATGACCCCAATGGGCTGCCGGTTTATCTGGCTCAGTCGACCAACGTCATGGCTGTGTCCGCCCCTGACAACCTGCGCAAGAAGGAGTGACCAACGATGGCGTATTCCGGAGCGCTTGCTTCGACTCAGTCGCGGCCAAGTCCGACTAGCTACCATCGCGAGGGCGTGTGGCACGACCAAATCTCGCAGATGCCTGACCTGAACACCCCTGGCGCGGACCGGCCGATGCCAGTGAGTCTTATCTTGCGCTATGCGGAACTGGCCGTACGCCATGCGATCGTCGAACCGCAGGAAGACGGTCAGTGGTTAGCTACGATTCGCGACTTCCCTGGGGTCTGGGCACGCGAGCAGAGTGCCGTTGAGGCGCTGACCGTCCTTAAGGAGGTCGCTTTCGAATGGGCGATCCTTAAAATCGAGGATTCGGATCGAGACTTGCCGCCTGTGGGTGACATCGACCTCAACATCGTCTAGCAGGGTTGAGTGGTGCTTCCTGCGCAAACCCAGAGGCGCGTCATGATCAGGAAGTTTCATGCACTCGGCTGGGACGGTCCACGCTCGGGCGGCAACCACCAGTTCATGGTGAAAGGCAAACATAAGCAGCGAATCCCGAATCCTCATGTGTCCGACATCGGTCGACCACTGCTTGCAGACATCCTGAAGCAGGCCAACATTGACGAGGAAAAGTGGCTGTCGGCATAAAGCCACGTCGCCATTCCCCGCCGCAGCCACCCCATCCCGCCGCTAGGCCAAACTCCCTCAGCCCCCACCTCTTCCATACCGCCTCACCACTCAAGCGACGCTGAGCGCTCCCGAGATTTCAAGGCCTGCCGCATGCTGGGGGACCGGGAAGGGATTAGGCGCGTTTACAGAGCCACAGCCGCTAGATCACTGTCATGCAATGCCGATCGGCGGCGGACCGATGGCGGCACCCAGCTGCTCGGCAATAACAAGTAGGTCGGCGGCACGGACGACCGCACCGCTGCCGACACGGTCTGGTGAAAACAGATCTGGTGTGGCGGCTACGACGGGATCGTCTGGTATCGCAGCCTTGACCGCCCAGATGGTGGCGGCGGCAACAGCCAACCCTTCATCCTGTATCTCCTGCTCGGGATCTCGCTGTATCAGCGCCTTAGTGGAGGAGGTCAGCGCGTCTACGCGCCGCCGTGCTTGATAGGGGTAGCCATTCACACCGGGAGGCTACAGCGCTTCGGCACGTTATGAGAGGCTTCGGCGCGTTTACAGCGGCTCAGAGAGGCTATGCCAGAGGTCGCCTTTCAGCCGACGCTCATCGCGCAGGCAATCGAGCAGATCGCCAAGGACACTCTCATTGGGATGCTGCTCCACCCAGGCATGTCGCGCGAGCTGCCAATGCCGGAACACGTTCGCCCACGTCGCATCACCCGGCTCAACCCACTCCTTAGGATCGAAGTCCACCAGCTCGGCCGGCGGGGAGATGGGCGTCGACTTGAAATGCCTTGCCACCTACGACACCCCTCGGATCTTCCAACGTGCATTCGCCGCGACCTGGGCATGGTGTTGTCCCGGCCGCAAGCCGACTTCCTCGTCGCGGTCAGGAATGTTCAGGCTGGCTATGAGCCGGTCGAGCAACTGCCGGTGTGCACGCAGCTCGGCAAGCAGCGGGTGGCCCTTTTCTTGGCCGGTTGAGCCCTCAACAGTGAGGTTGTCGAGCGTCTTGAGGGCTTTTTCGAGCCGATTTACCTCATCCGCGGTGCCACACGCTTGGCGAAGCGTCTCCAACTCGGTCGGCGTCAGCACGTAGCTGCCGAGCACGGAAGCCCAAAGCCGCTTACCCGGAGCCCGGAGACCAGGTGGCGGCTTCAGCTCAGACATTGACTGCTCATTCCATGATCATCAAAAAACGGGCTTCGAGCATCGTCTAGAGGGACGCCTGCTGACCGCTATCCGATTCGTCGATCGACTTCGCGATCTGTTTTCCCCGCGCCTCGCACATTAGACCGGTACACGTCGGTGAACAAATAGGGAATGAATGATCCACAAGTCGATGAGTATGAGGGTGATCGCCCAAAATGGCTGAACCGGGATAAACAGGAAATTGGTGAGGGCCTGGATGCTCACGAAGATGATGCCGAGCCAGCGGGCCCATGCCGCCCCAGACATGACTCCAAACCCAGCCGCCAGGACAATAAGACCCACGATCAGGTGCCACCAGCCCCACGTGGACGCGCCCGTACTGATCCAGTAGTTGGCTGGTTGGACGTAGAACGTGCCCCTGACTATCAGAGCTAGACCTTCGAAGAAACCGAAGGCTCCACCGATAATCATCACCACGGCGGCGAAAGTAGCCCCGCCGGTCCCTCGCTCGCTCACGACCTTCTCTGACATGTTTCCGCCTCGGTTTGTCGGGTTCCATGAGCGGTCAGGCCCGCTCAGCCAGTGTGATTCTCGCGCAGCAATCCCAGTCCCGGGATTATTTCGATCAGGAAGATTCGCCTGGTCGCGGGTGATGCGGCCGTGCTCCCGTGCTGGTCGCGACCACGTGAGCCGCCCGACTTTCAAGCGACCTGAAAACCCCCTGAGGTTCCGCCGCTAACGAGTCCGAGGAGATGAAGATCCCACATTGGCAATCTGCGCAATCAGGGATTGACGTCGCAGGGCATGCTCTTCTGGACAGCCCTTTGCCTCTACCGAATCCCTAAGCCACTTCTAAGTGAGCGAGCGACGATCTTGCCCAGAAGTGGCGGTTACGCCTTATCCAACTACCTCGAGCAGGTGATCGAGGAGGTCGCCACATCGGTGATTGCCGAGACCTCCTGATCACTCGCTCGGTCATGATCAGATAGCCGCCTTGGCATGGTTCGAGGAGCCATTCGCGAGTGGGCGGGTGATGATTTCGGTGAGCCGCCAGGTGCCGTCTCAGGCACCGATCGATTGGGACTGGTGGTGTCGCGTTCCCGCTGGTGGCGTGATTCGCGATCCTCCTGTACGCGAGCCCGCACAGACAGCACAATCATCCAGATCGCGCCCAGTAATGCAGTAGCAGCGACGCCGATAAGCAAATAGCCAACGCTTCGAGCCAGAGCGGACACGCCGTACCAAGCTTTTTGCGGCTCGACATAGAAGTTCAGCAGGGTGCCAGTGCCACAGCGACGTATGCAATAGCAGCCAAGCCCGCGGACCACTTGACGGTGACACGACTCGCCTCATGTCTTCCTCCAGCTACCAATCCGCTTTACAAATGATCATTTCTAGGTCAGTCGCGGCATGGCTGCCTGGCTGCAGTTTCTTGAGCAGGTCGACTTCCTGGTGTGCCAAGGCGCGATCGTTCCGAGCCGAGACGAGCTGGCACACCGCGACGACGACCACGCCGATCAGAGCGATCAAAGCAGGAACCATGAAGAGCGGGCCTACGGGTCGACACGATCTGACGCATGATCATGCGACGTTCACCCAAATCATGCGCGTCCGCAACACGTGGTCGTAATCGCCGGAGGTGGCCTTCGCGGTGAACCGGCTAACCTCCTCGTCGCTGACGCGAGCCTCCCGCAGCGCTCGACGTACGCGACCAAGAACGGCGTATATGTTGCCGTCTCCGCCGACCAACTGGACGGTGATGTCAGGGGGAGGATTGAGACACGGCCAGCTCCTGTCTGGTCGAGGCCTCGGTGAGCGTTCAGAGCGCGAACCGAGGCCGCTACTCGTTGGGGCACGGGCGGCGCCAGCAGCTTGGCTCTGGTCGCGCCTGTGTGTCAACACACGCGGGCGGTTTGATAACGGACAACCTTCGCAGGTTCGCTCGCCCGCCACCGCGTACGGATCTTAGGTGAGCATGCCGCTAACCCCGCCATTTCTCCTATCAGCGGGTCCAGCGCTTCCAGGTCCAGCACGTCGGCCCGATCCAACAACGTAACAGCACCTTCCAGTCCGGACTCGACGTTCACTGTCAAAGCGCTGGCCTTTGATACCCGATGCGGGGCTTGCGCACCGGGCGGCCACCCGGCCGCTCAACGCCGCAGAGGCGCCTAGCATGATCTCCATGACGTCGAGGCCGCACTCCTCTTTGGTCTCGCGGCGACAAGCCTCCCAGGGGGACTCGCCAATCTCGACAACACCGCCCGGGAACGTCCAACCGCCCTTGTACGTCGGCTATGCGCGACGTTAACGCCGGCGAACGACCCCGAGCTGCCGGTCGTAGTCCCGACCATCCCAGCCTCCGCCGGAGCTCTGGTACGTGCTTCAGGATGAGCAATCGGCCCTTCCGGCCACCGCCGGCCGGTTCGTGTGCTTTGACTTCTTGCGCCCCAGGCCTGGCCGTCCAGGTGGTATGCGCTTCCTTTTCGACTGTGGTGTCTTCGACGACGCCGTCTTGGGCACGGTGGTCATCCAGCCAGCGGAGATCGCAGAGAGCCGGGTCCTGCCGCTCGAGACAGCGCTGCCTCTGCTCAGCGGGCCCGTCCGGCGTCGGGTCCGCGCCGCCTGTGAGTCCAAACAGGTGCGCTACCTCGAGGACGGCCGCCCGCTAGCCGGGATCAGGTCCTAGAACACGGCAGATTCACGGTCGTGAAAGTCGAGTCCTAGCCGGGCTGGCGGCGGCGACGCGGTAGGCGCGTCCGCTTGGCCTGTGCCGCCGGTGGGCGCAGCCGTGTGGGTGCCGAACTCGGTCACCGCCTTTGACCTGCTCAATCTTCAGGAGAAAGCTCGATGGGAGCGCATCTTCATCTAGCTTTCTCAGCTGTCTTGGCGACAACTGTTCCAAGTAGGCGAGGGCGCCACATCACCTCGATTAGGTGAGAGAAGCCCACAATTCCCACTGGATCACCCACTGGATGCTCGATTGCCCGAATCAATCGAGCGCATGGATTGTGTACGCGACCGCGAACCCGAGCGTCGTCGCGACTCCGACCCACTTGCCGCCATCTTCGAACGCCTCGGGCATCATCGTGTCTGCGAGCATGGTGAGGATCGCACCTGCCGCGAAGGCAAGAACGAAGCTCACCGTGCCAGGTGAGGATTGTTGGAATAGGCCGTAGCCGGCGAGCGAGGCGAGTCCGGAGACCAGTGCGATCGCAATCCACATCCACAGGATTCGCGACTTCTTCCAGCCGCCCGAGACGAGACCGGTCGTCGAGGAGATCGACTCGGGCAGGTTGGAGATGAAGACCGCAGCCAGATAGGCAGCGCCAACCGCTCCGCCCTGGAAGATGGTCAGGCCGATCACCATTGACTCGGGAATCCCGTCGAGCACGCTTCCGAGCACGATGGCGAGCGCGGATCCACTCCCTTGAGCGCCGCTTGCATCCTTTCGATCGCTACCCCCGAAACGGCTGATCAGCAAGTCGCCACCGAAGAAGACCAGACAGCCAGCGAAAATGCCTGCGGCAACCGCTCCCTGACCCGATGACTTGCTGGCCGCCTCCTCCACCAGGTCAAACGCGACCGCGCTGATCAGCACGCCGGCGCCGAACCCCATGATCAGCCCGATCGCACGCAAGCTGAGATGGAACCAGAACGCGACAAGCGCACCGATGACAAGCGAGCAAGCCGCCAGGGTTCCCCACCCGAACGCTGCGCCCATTGACCGCCTCCTGTCCGAAGTCCGGAGCGGACAGCATTTGCCCGACGGCCGGCTATCTCACGAGCTCGATCTCGCTAGGACGCCAGGTCTTGTCGAAGAAGGGTTGCAGCGGGCTGTACAGGCGCAGGATGGTGAACCAGCCCTTGTCGGGGTCGGTCTGGATCCAGTTTCCCGCCACGACGTCGTCAGGCTTCGTCGGGGAGAATTGGACGACAGTCGACCCGTCCGACTCCGCCTCGGCTGCCGGTGAGGGATAGCTCTGGCTGCCGGTCCGCGGATAGCGCTGCTCGGTCTGCAGCATGGAACGCGTCTGGTTGTCGTAGAGGGTCAGCGACCAGAACCGGGCGGCCGGGATGTCCTTCGGCAGCGTCAGCCGATAGGTCTTCCCACCGTGGAAGGGTTCCCCGGCGGCATCGACGTTGGCGAACACGTACTGCGACCCGACATTGGTCAGCCGCATACACATGGCGGGAGTGATTCCGGTCGCCGCGTAGAAGAACGAGGTGCGCGAGTGCAGCCGGCGGACCCCCTTGTTCGGGAAGGGCTTGATGCCGTCTGCGGTGATCTCGGGCGGCGGGTTCGTGAACTCGAACCCCCCTTCCCACAGCGAGATCCACCAAGCAGAGTCACCGCCGTAGTAGCGGAACCCCTCCGCGGGGTGGGCGCCCATCCCGAGAGTTCGCGAGGCCGCGTTGCCCACGGCCACCGAGTGGTCGAGGATCTTGCGCAGCCGGTCGGCGGGGATGAACTTCTCGTCCTTGACGATCCCGGAGGCGGCGAACTGGCCGGCCAGCTCGGTGTCCAGCGCCTCGGCAGGCTCCATCTGGACCAGGGCGTCGAGCAGCTCGAAGTGGCCGAAGTCATTGGGCGGGATCGTGTTGAACGCCAGCCCGGTGCCCTCCACGAACCGCGGGGACTTGGGGGTGCCCGCCTCTCCCAGGGGGCCGCGGTCCGTCAGGTAGGCCCCGATGCTGCTGCCAAGGCCGCCGGGGGTGTAGGGGTAGATCTTCAGCCGCTCCTTGATCAGGTCGACGGTCGGTCCGGGGTCCATGCCCGGGTTCTCGTTGATGAACGAGCGGGCGGCTATCCAGACGTGGTGGGTGCGTGAGTGATGGACGTAG
>Ga0307298_10000358_pt1 | contig 10113 bp, 9 predicted proteins | sample ER_DNA_158_FD_194470 | JGI IMG/M metagenome (GOLD analysis project Ga0307298, IMG submission 194470) | Bulk soil microbial communities from the East River watershed near Crested Butte, Colorado, United States - ER_DNA_158 | ecosystem: Environmental > Terrestrial > Soil > Floodplain | place: USA... | reverse complement strand
AATATGATCATTGATATTTCTAGCTCCAATTGGAATTTATTAGGAGCTGGATTGATTTCGTTTGCTATAGGTACAATTGGCACTATAGTCTACAAGAGGTTAAAAGAGCTGCTCAAAAGCCTTCAGAGATCTGAACAAGGAGTAGTCGAGGCTATGGTGTCGGAATATACTAGAAGATTAAACAATTACGATAAGGTAATTGCTGAATTGCGTGTAAAGGTAGATACGATGGAACTACAATTACAACAACAGACAGTACGCCACCAGAATGTCACAACTGGAGGCCGTGATAATCACGATATTTCAGGAACAACATCACAACAATCATACGCTTCTCAGAATTCACGACTAAATGCATCTGAATTGCCTACGACAATATCACTAAGTAGCGTTAATGGCAATTCAAATGATACTACTATAGATTACATACTAAAAATGCTCGAAGAACATCCGAGAAGTGCAAGGGATCTTCAGCATATAATAGGTAGAACGCGTGAACACACATCACGTCTAATGAAGAAACTTCATGAACTCAGATATGTGAATAGGGACAGCTCTACTAAGCCCTTTCAATATAGCATTACTGATGCAGGCCGTATACAATTGAAGGAAAAATCACATATCAAATGATTTGTAAATGCGATAACGACTTTACATCTATTAACAACTTCTAATTCTTTATTTTTGTGCGATTCACTTGGGCTCGAGGTGAAGTTCAGTTCTTTTTGCATTTATTCTCTAATCTCAATGGTGACGACGTAGTCGGCTTAGTCTAATCAGATAGCACTACAGTAATACCGCTATAGTAAAAGATATTAACATTAACATGATTTCAAATTAACTTGATAGTAAGTTGTTGATGTTATTTACTTTTTGTGGTGATATGAGAGATCATGAGAAGTTATTAACAACTATTGCTTGCAAGTTGATTTTACTACAAAGAATCGATATTTATAGTTCCAGTGGAAACAAAGGGGTCGAATTTAATGATATTAACAATGTTAACAATCACTTTAACGCTCCAGTGGAAACAAAGGGGTAGTTATCTGCCCTTTTCTGTTCTTGTCAGGAAATTTGTTAATAAGTCTGTTAATATCTGATTCTTTCTTCGGAGGGGCCCCCCGGTGTTTCTTCTCCAGACTTAATCTCTTGATGCTGCAATTTTGATTATATTATTTTGTACAATAATCTATAATATTTGATTTAAGTGTTTAAAAACAAATTGTTAACATGTTATTGTATAACATACAAACCTTTTCTGACACTGCAGAGGAAGAACAGGGGTGTGTGTCTGGATTCGTTGTAATTAGAATAGTGAATGACTTTGGGCGATGATCTCCTTGACAGCATATTTGAAAAAGCAGCTACGGGAAAATCATTAATAAAAAATCGTAGAACATTGACAATCGATTATGTTCCTGAAAATCTTCCATTCAGGGACGAAGAGACTAAAACAATTGCACAAACGTTATCTGTTGTTTTAAAAGGTGCCAGACCATCAAACTTACTATTATTTGGTAAACCAGGTACTGGAAAGACCGCAGTGGTGAAAAACGTGATTGAACGTCTAAATAAAAAAGCTAGGGAATTTGGAATAGAGGTTACAGTGCCCTTTATAAATGCAAAAACTGCAAACACTGGATATAAAGTCCTTTATGAAATTGCTGAACATATGGGAATCAATAAAGAGGAAAAGAGATTACAAGTATATTTCACAGGACTATCGATGGGCGAAGCAACGGATAGAATTCTTGATTTTATTCAAAAGAAAAAAAAATTGCATGTTGTGCTTGTAATTGATGAAATTGATTCACTCGTAGACAAAAATGGCGATGATATTCTATATAACTTTACAAGAGCAAATGAGCGAATGTCCGAAGGAGGTTTTATTAGCTTAATTGGGGTATCTAATAGTCTTACATTCAAGGACAAGCTTGATCCACGTGTTCGTAGCAGCTTGAGCGAAGAAGAGATGGTATTTAATCCATATACAGTAGAACAATTACAAAAGATCCTATTGGATAGGGCTAGGCTTGCGTTTAGCGATGGCGCGATTTCTAATGGAGCAATAAATTTGTGTGCTGCAATGGCAGGTAAGGAGAATGGTGATGCAAGAAAAGCAATTGATCTATTAAGGGTAGCAGCAGAAATTGCAGAAAGAGAAAGAGTATTTACAGTAGTAGAAAAATATATTAGATTAGCTCAGGAAAAAATTGAGAAAGACACCAATTACGAAGTTTTAAAAAATTCTACCACTCATACTAAAATAATAATACTAGCAATTATGAAATCAAAAAATGGAAATACTGGTGAGGTATATGAGATTTACTCGTCATTATGCAAACATACTGAGCAAGAACCGCTTACACAACGCCGTATAACCCAAATAATAGGTGAGTTGGACCAACTTGGTCTGGTAGCAACTGATGTAATAAGCCAAGGACGGTACGGCAGATCACAGAGAATCAAAATTACAGTTCCACCTTTGACTATTAAAGAAGCATTAAAAGACAGTCCGATTCTTTCTACGTTGTTGTTAGTTGATTGAAATCTATCTGAAATGGTTGCAGAGTAGCAAGATTAACTAGAATTGCAATTCCTGGAGTTGGCATAATACCCATTGTATGCTGATATTTGGTTTGAGCTTGCCATGCACCAGAATTAACAATCAACGTTCCTCTATAGCTTTGAACGTCTATAATATGAACATGTCCTGAATGGAATACATCTGGAATCTCACTAATTACCATCATATCTTCTTGCTCCGGTGCTATAGGAGTACGTTCTCCATATGTAGGCGATAGATGTCTTGCTTTTAGCAATACCTTCATTGCTTCTGCAGGTTTTGAATAAGTTAAACCAGGAGTTGAGGCTATGATGTCATCTAAGCTTTGCCCATGATACATTAAGATCTTTACGCCGTCTAGTTCCACTAGACTAGGGTTACCAAGCATTATGAAATTCTCAAGAGAATATAGTTTATCAGAATCTTTTCTTGGCAGCGATGGTTGTGGCAACGCTCTTCTGCCTGGATCGTGGTTGCCAGGGATAACAAAAACAGTAATATGCTTTGGGATTTTAGCAATCAAATCGATGGCATGCGCCATTTGCTTGCTTGTATTCATTTCAAGTAGCTCTTTATCTTGATTAGGGAATATGCCTATACCATCAATTAAATCTCCACCTATACACATAAATTTGATCCTGCTTACGATCTCATCATTGCTTGATGAAAGCCAGCTTAAAAATTTGATAAATTCTGCTTCCATAAAGTACTTACTACCAACATGAAGATCTGAGATCAACACAACATAAGATTCCGATTTAGATCTATTAGGAAGATGATCAGGAATGTCCGGGGAAGCTAAATCCTTAACCACAAAACCTTGTATTCCTTTTTTATTAATGTTTTCAACCTCTAACATGACCATCTGGTCAAGCGCGAGCATTGAGGCCTGTTTCTTTAATTCCTCAGTAACTGCGGTTACGCGTAGCATGCCACTGTAATCGTCAATTACTAATTCTAAACCATTCTTCTTTGAGTACTTAGACATCAATAAACCAGCTACAATAGAAGATCTAGTACCAGGGTTTCCTTTCTGATTGTATAACCCTCCTAGTTTTGCATTATTTGCTCTATCCTTTAAAGACGCAATTTTTGTAATCCGTTTACTATCTGGGCGTAATGCCAATATACGAAGTGATTTTTCAAATCTGTTACGAAAAAGAGCTGTGTACCCTTTTATACCCTCACCTGTATTAATGTTTGACGTTGGATCGAAAAGTATATTGTGAAAATGTTGCAAAGAAGAAGAATGATAATCGACATCAGTAGAAATAGCAGCCCCAGTACTAATAACATTGCCATCGTTAACCATTACAGACTTATTTTCTGAATTGATGATATTCTTGACATCCTCTACTACAATAAGATAACTTTCTTTGTGTTTGATTTTCATCTTGATGATGTCCTGTATAACCTTTAAAATGTCGGTATCAAGTCCTTTGAGCATAGCAAAAGCGTCTGGATGCACCTGGTAGCCCTTACTAGTAGCAAACGACAGTGCATTAGAAATTTCTTTTTGTAAAGGCAAGGTAATTGTAGTATTTTACTATGAATATCATCTTTAATTACATTTCCTTAAGTGACAAACTAATTATAACAAATTAATGTCATTAGGTTGCACATTGCATTTTAATATCAAACTGCGCCTCCTCTATTTGGCATTAGGAGTAGCCACTTTTCTAATTGCATATTCTGTTGGTGCAGCGGTTAATATGACTAAGGCTGAAATAGAATTACTAAAACGACAGTTTTCTGAACAGATTAAAAATATTGATCAAACTGGAATTTTCATCAATAACGTCAAAATTGCACTCGGTATGTTTGTCCCTGGGTTCGGGATAGGACTAGGAATGTTTTCCGGTTTTTCAACAGGAATGGTATTTAACGCAATAGCTGAAACCTCTCCCATTCTTAAGAATATTCCTCCATTAATAATTTTAATTACACCATTTGGAATACTGGAGGTTTTCGCTTATGGCATAGCTTTGTCCAGAAGCGGTATACTTGTTTATGATCTTGTGACGAAAAAGCCGTGGAGGGAGTATGTTGTAGTTACACTTATCGAAATTGGAATTGTTATAGTGATTTTGCTGGTGGGTGCAATTATAGAATGGCAAACAATAACACAGCTTGGTGGGTTCCGAAACCCTCCAAACCTATAATTCCTATGATTTACTTATGGGATATTTTTTAATCGAAAAGAATCAGCCTATATTATATTCGAGTTATGGGATGAGTCGCTATATGCCATGCCATTGAGCCTATTAGATCATAACATTCCGATATAGTGAATCTGTGATTACAAAAAACGAAGAAAGAATATAACTATAACAGAAAATTCTAGGGGCTCTAAATGACCCAACGACGGCGTACTTCCATAATATGTAGATCTTAAGTTACAGAAACTATACAATTACACTGATTTGATAGTATTATAAGCGTAAAAAGGACTCACAAAATAATGCAATAATTTTGACAACGTTGCCATTATATCTATCTATCAATTAATTTGCATGAGTGAATTAAAGCTTGAATTTGTAGGTAAACAAGTCAAGGATATGTATGGAACTTTTATGGGAAAAGTGGTTGGTATAGTAACAGACACAGATGGCTCAATTGAGTCTGTCGGCGTAGATTGTGGTTCTAGTGGTTTAAAACAATTAGTATATGAACAATTGTTAATTCAGGGAGATTATGTAATCTACATCCCACGATGGAGATTGGATGCCCAAAAACTACTGAGACAGAAAAATCTTACCCTCCAACGAATAAAGGGACTTCAGGATATAGTTGCAGAAAATGATTTAATGAAGGATGATGCCGAGCTGGTTTACATAAAATATGAAAAGAGGCTGCATGACCTAGAAGAAAAGGAGAAATCTGTTATTGATCAATTACAAACAAGATTGAATCAGTTAGATACAGAAAACAAAAGCGTAAAGACAGTCTTGTTCGATGCAAAGCTACAGTACAGAAGCAATGAGGTGACAGAGGATGTATATCAACAAATCAACATATCTACACAAGAATTAATAGAGCACATTAATCTTGAAAAGGCGGAAATCAATAATGTTAAGACTAGGCTCGCACAACAGACCTTAGAAAATGTTGTTTTAACTAAAACGCCAAATCCTACCACACCTACTGATCAGAAAGCAACGATAACAACTACTACTACGGACTCAGATACATCTCATCAGCAGTATGACACACCGAATACGACAACACCTCAAATGGTGAGTGCTAATGTTACTGGAGATAAAACCGCAAAATCTAACGGTGAAACGGAAACAAGCTGGCTTAATCAAGTAATTCCAAACGAATAAACAAAAGAAAGTAAGAAAAATATAAAGAAAAAGGCGCCTAATTTTCCCTTATTTGCTTTTTACTGAAGTCTGTAGAAGCTCGCCTATCTCATTATGCATCTTTAGAAAGTTTAATCCCTTTTCTGTGGTTTTATATGTTTGTGACCCTTCTAGGTATTCCAGCAAATTGTTCTCAATTAACACGGAAAGATACTCCCTTAACTGCGCATAGCTAAGAAATGCTTTATACATTATCTTTGTCTTTGTTGCACCACCGTTAGCCGCCTCCAGTATCATCGCCACTATTTCTGTTCTGCTTCTGTATTTCACAATTTAGATACACTGGATTTCTTTATTTTAATATATTGACACATTTTACAGTAATAATATTCTGAACAAATAATACATTTACTATATTATAATGGACTTGGCCATCAGAACTGGATAGACAGCACAATTAGAAAAGGTATAAGAAATGACCTTCATCCAAATACTTTTAAAATTAATTGCTTTTTAATAGATGATGCCAAATACAGATTCTAGTGAATTATCAAAGTTATATGAAAAAAGTGAAAAAATCAAGGTAACTTTAGAAGGAAAGAAACTTGATAAAATCAGAAGAGAAGCACTAGAAGAACCAGAATCGTTCTGGGGTGAGCAAGCAAAAAACCTAATCTGGTTCAAAGAATGGGATAGAGTACTTGAATGGGATAATCCTCCATTTGCAAGGTGGTTTGCTGGTGGCATGTTAAACGCATCTGTCAACTGTCTTGACAGACATATAGATTCTGATCTAAAAAACAAAGTAGCCATAATCTGGGAAGGCGAAAGTGGTGAAACCAGATCATTTAGTTACTATCAATTATACCGTTATGTCAACAAGTTCGCTAGTGCACTGAAAAGTTTAGGAGTAGAAAAGGGCGATCGGATTACAATCTACCTCCCTATGGTTCCAGAGCTTCCAATTGCTATGTTAGCATGTGCAAGAATTGGTGCAACCCACGTTGTCGTATTTTCTGGATTTAGTGCTAAGGCCCTGGCTGATAGGGCAAGTGATTCCAACTCTAAAATCATTATAACTGCCGACGGCAGCATCAGAAGAGGAAAACTTATAGAACTAAAAAAAGTCGTAGATGAGGCTATTCTCTCAGTACCGTCAATAGAACACGTTATTGTCTTGAAAAGAGCGTCAAATAGTATCAACATGGGCCAAAAAGATATATGGTGGCACGAAATTGTTATGAATTCAAAGCCCTTCTGTGAACCAGAAATTGTAGATAGCGGACATCCTCTGTTTATTCTTTATACATCTGGCACTACTGGCAAACCAAAGGGCGTTCTACATGGTACTGGTGGCTATCTTACACACTTATATGCAACGGCCAAATGGGTTTTTGATTTTAGGAAGAAGGACATTTATTTTTGTACTGCAGATATTGGATGGGTAACCGGTCATAGTTACATCGTTTATGCTCCACTGCTGCATGGTGTTACTGAAATAATGTTTGAAGGAACTCCAGATTACCCTAAACCTGATAGGTATTGGGAGATTATAGAAAAACATGGAGCAACGATTCTATATACCACTCCTACTGCCATACGAATGTATATGAAATTTGGAAACACCATTCCAAGTTCCTTTAATCTATCATCGCTACGGCTATTAGGTACGGTGGGAGAGCCGATTAACCCAGAAGTTTGGATGTGGTATTTTAAAACTATTGGGAAGGAGACCTGTCCTATTATTGATACATGGTGGCAAACCGAAACAGGCGGAATTATGGTAGGTGCATGTACTGGGATTGATGAGACTATTCCAATGAAACCTGGTTCTGGTACTTTTCCATTACCTGGAATAGATGCTGTAGTTGTAGATGAAAACGGAAAAGTAGTCACCAAAAATAGAAAAGGATATTTGGTGATTAGAAGGCCATGGCCTGGAATGCTAATGACGCTCTGGAAAGATGATGAAAGATATGTAAATGCTTACTGGCGAAAATTTGAAAATGTATATTACGCAGGAGATTATGCACTTTTAGATACCGATAATTATCTCTGGTTTCTAGGCAGATCAGATGACGTACTCAAAATATCAGGACACAGACTTGGTACAATGGAGTTAGAAAGTGCGTTTGTATCGCACAAAGCAATTGCGGAAGCTGCAGTAACAAGCAAGCCGCATGATAAAAAAGGAGAGTCTATAGTTGCCTTTTTGGTGGTACGGACAGAATTTTCACCACCATCTAATCAGTTACGGCCTGAACTTATCAGTCATGTGAGAAATGCAGTAGGACCAATAGCGTCACCTGACGAAATTTATTTTGTGGATAAACTTCCAAAAACTAGAAGTGGAAAGATTATGCGCAGGTTGCTCAAATCTATAGCCAATAAAGAACCAATTGGTGACACAACTACGATTGAAGACGAGGCATCGATAGAAGAAATAAGACAAGCATACAATAATTTACATAAAGTGGTTAGTCAATAGTTATCTAGTTGAGAATATCAAGTTACATATCCATAATGTGGTATAGAATAGTAACTTATATAGCTAGCCGATTGCTTGATATTTGGATTGAAGAATATTAGTGCTACTACTAAAGCAGTCAAAGAAGATACCAACAACAATAATACCAACAATGAAGGGCGTTATAATTATAATGCTAACATTTTTTTAGACAGAAAGATAGAGGATGTTACTGCAGGTTTACGGCCAGAGTCTTCTAAAATACTTTACAAAATATCATACTCCTCAGAAGAGAATGCTTTGACTATAGTTAATTATATTTTGGCAATGAAGACAGAGATCAATCCCTCTGATAATTATAGAAAAAACAATATCAGTATTTTATACACATTCTTAAAATATAGCAGGAATAAGTCATTTAAGGCTATAAACACTCAATTGACAAATAATTCATAGATTCGCTCCACCCGTTCCATCAGTTCATGAACAGATAGATAAAGCTAAAAACTGAACAGCATGATAGTTACGACGCAGATCAGATTATGTTATCTATATTCTTGTTCTTCCATCATCTTATCTTTTCATGCGATCTTCCAAACGTGATTCTGTAAATTGTTTTATTTGGCAAAAAGGCAGGTATTAGAACTAAAGCAAAAAGAAAAGGACTTAGCTGAGTATACACAAAAGAAAATCCTGTTGCGATCAAGTATACTATTATTCCAAACAGTGTTCTTCTGGATAGCGTAGTTTTGATAATAGAATCTAAATTTTCATCTAGCAATATACCATGATGACTTGTAGTAACATATCTCCATTGAAAGTAAAGCAAAGAAGCTATTACGATCGAATTACCACCATATACCAAAATTGAGATTTCTTGTTCTCTGTATTCACCTAATAGAGATGTAGAGAAAGGTATAAGACATGTCGCCATCAAAAACATGATGTTTATCCAGATAAGGGCACGATTCGAATATTTAATGTAATGAAATTGTCTGTGATGAGCCACCCAATACATAGCCAATATTACAAAACTAATCCCAAAGCTAAGTATTTTTGGCCATAAATCAAATAGTCTCTTAAGCAGTTCAGTTTCGGCTGCAACACTACCAATATTATAATGAGATGATATTTGTGGAACACTGATATCTAAAACTAATAAAGTCATGACAACAGCAAAAATCCCATCCGTAAGAGCCTCTATTCTGTTTTTGCTAAGGACTGTTTCATCTTCCATGTATAACTGACTTGAAGAGATATCATAGCAGACTATTTACGTCTAGCTATCGTTAAGCAGCCTGTAGGACATCCTTCTTGATCTTTAGCAGACACAAATAAATTTAGTATTGTTGTTTATATATATCTAAAATAAAAGAGGCAGCCAAATATTCAAATAAACTCTCGCTTATTGCCTTTTAGCACACGATTAGCTGGAGTGCAGCATCTTTTGAATAGATCCTTTTATTTCTGTTTGTTCGCTACTCAAACATAACTCCTCAATTTTTTACCTCCAGTCAGACTATAGATTTACTAAAGTTCGACTAGAGACTACGGCTACAGGCCATTCAGCCTGAATTAGTTTAATATTATAAAGTACATGATAAGATATGGCTGAATCATCACAGACAAGTAGTAATAATGACAATATTCCGTCTGATAAGCAATATCCAAAGCTATCAAAGGCTGCGTCAGGCTATTTGGAGCTTGAACAATTTAAGAATGCAGATTTACATACAGGGTATTTTTGCTATGATTGTACTTATTTTATCAAAGAG
>Ga0307298_10000340_pt1 | contig 10364 bp, 10 predicted proteins | sample ER_DNA_158_FD_194470 | JGI IMG/M metagenome (GOLD analysis project Ga0307298, IMG submission 194470) | Bulk soil microbial communities from the East River watershed near Crested Butte, Colorado, United States - ER_DNA_158 | ecosystem: Environmental > Terrestrial > Soil > Floodplain | place... | reverse complement strand
CTCGCAGACGAAAAAGCGTGTCTGCTCGCTCGGTCGTCCAGGACAGCGGCGCGCGATCCATGCGCGCGCGAAATGGGACTTCTCATCTCACCTAGGCTGAGTACGTGCATGACCACCAGTCCAGCCCGGCCTCAGCAATGTCCACCACTGAGCATCCCTTGGTGCCGCAGATTCGTCAGGCCTTACATCGGGTGGACGATCCTGAGATTCGCCGGCCGATCACCGATCTCGGCATGGTCGACGACATCGGGGTGGACGCCGACGGCCGCGCCCGCATACGGGTGCTGCTGACCGTCGCTGGTTGCCCGATGCGTGACACGCTGCGCCGCGATGTGACGGCCGCGGTGGGCGGCGTGCCCGGAGTGGCAGCCGTCGAGGTGGACTTGGGCGTGATGTCTGATGAGCAGCGCGCCGCGTTGCGGGACCTGCTCAAGGGTGGGCAGCCGGAACGCGAGATTCCGTTCGCCAGGTCGGATTCCTTGACCCAGGTCATCGCCGTGGCATCCGGTAAGGGCGGCGTCGGAAAGTCATCCGTGACGGTGAACCTCGCGAGAGCACTTGCCACCGCAGGGCACAAAGTCGGGGTCCTCGATGCGGACATCTATGGTCACTCGGTGCCCGCCATGCTCGGCATCGCCGACTCCCGACCCACCGCCGTCGAAGACATGATCATGCCGGTCCCAGCTCGTGATCTAAGGGTGATCTCGATTGGCATGCTCAAGCCGCGCCGCGACCAGGTTGTTGCCTGGCGCGGCCCAATTCTGGATCGAGCCCTCACCCAGATGTTGGCTGACGTCTATTGGGGCGACCTGGACTTCCTCCTCGTTGATCTGCCGCCGGGCACCGGCGACGTGGCCATCTCACTGGGCCAAAAGCTGCCCAACGCGGAGGTGTTGGTGGTCACCACTCCGCAGGCCGCTGCCGCGGAAGTAGCCGAGCGCGCCGGGACGATGGCCTCGATGATGAACCAACACGTCCTCGGTGTCGTCGAGAACATGTCGCACCTGGTGATCACCTGCCCGCACTGCGGCCAGGAGCATACCCACGAGATCTTCGGCAGCGGCGGCGGCAATGACGTGGCACAAGCGCTGAGTACCAGGCTTGGTTACGCCGTGCCCCTGCTCGCTCAGATACCACTCGACCCCGAGCTACGTGCGGCCGGTGACACAGGTGTGCCGCTGGTCGAGGCTGACCCGAACCAGCCGGCTGCTCGCGCCCTCGGCTCGCTGGCTGACATGCTTGCCCGGCGCGGTCGTGGCCTCCTCGGCAAGCAACTGAACTTATCGCCCGCCGGTCGTTAAGCTGCGAGCGTCGGGAATCGCGCGCCCGCCGTGCTGAGGAGGAGTGAGCGGAGGTGCTTTCCCTCTGCGAAGGACGACGAAGTAGGCGGATCCACCGCGCGATGCGCGAGCAGCTAGACCCAACTAGGTCGCCTCAAGATCGAAAGGCGTCAAGGTTCGTGGCCGACTAGCCCCATCCAGAACCTCCTGCGGACCGCCAGGACTGTGATCCTTGCTGGAATTGATCGCCTCTGTGGTGTCTGGAGAGGAGTCCTTGATCGTCTTGCCGACATCGTTGACCTGGGACTTGACATCAGCGATGATCGGCTCCACGTCGTCGAGCAGGTGCTTCTGCACAAAGGCCTTCGGGTTCAGATCACGGAAATCGACGTTCTCGAATTCCGGGCCTAGTTCCTTGCTCAGCTGCTGCTGGGCGTTGCCGGCCGCTGCCCTCAGGTAGCGCAACAGGCGAGCCGCCTTGCGGGCGAGATCAGGCAATCGCTCTGGTCCGAACAAGATGATCGCGATGACCAACAGCAGCACGAACTCCGGCGCGTTGATATCCAGCAATAGCGGGGTCACAGTCAGCCCTCCCTACCGCCCAGGGTGACGCGGGCCTGACTACGCGTCGAGCCGCGCGCGTAGTCGAACACCACAATGTCGCCTGGTCGTCGGGTGCGGACATCGACGATCAGCTCTTCCATCGTGTCGACGTGATGTCCATCGACACCGGTGATCACGTCCTTCGCGCGCAGACCAGCCTTGCTGGCCGGGCCTCCCGGGTCCACTGCGCTCAACTCGGCACCCACGGTGCCATCCTGCACATTGGCGCCGATCACCGGATAGGTCGCCTTGCCTTTTTTGATCAACAGGTCCGCAATAGTGGCGACTTGATTGATCGGGATCGCGAAGCCGAGTCCGATGTTGGGACTCGACCCGAACGTCAAGATCGCCGAGTTCACTCCGATCACTCGGGCACCCGCGTCGACGAGCGGACCACCTGAACTACCCGGATTGATGGGAGCATCGGTTTGAATGGCGTTGATGTACGCGGTGGGCGCGTCTGCGTCACTGCTTTCGCTGACCACGACCGGACGGTTCCGTGCGGACACGATGCCCTCTGTCACGGTGCCCGCAAGGCCAAGGGGAGAGCCAACGGCGATCACCGGTTCACCGACCTGGACCTGTGCGGAGTCACCGAGCTCGATGGGTTGCATCGCGCCGGCCCCACTCGCCTTGATCACTGCGATGTCATAGGACGGGCTGCGACCCACCAGCACGGCGTTCACGCGGCGGCCGTCGGTATAGGCGACTCGAATCCTCGATCCGTCGGACGCACCGGCGACCACGTGATTATTGGTCACGATGCGCCCTTCTCGATCGATCAAGAAGCCGGAGCCCGTGGCGCGCCCGACCTGGATCATCACCGTTGCCGGCAGGACACGCTTTGCGACCTCAACCGTGTTGGCACTCGTTGGAGGTGGCGGGACGGGCCCCCGGGTCACGCCAGGGACGGAGGAGGCCGACGGATTGGCAGTCGTGGCCGCTGACGGGTTGGCCAGCCGAGCGAGGGTAGCACCGCCAAACCCGGCAGCCCCACCGATCACCAGTGCGGTGATTGCGGCAACTGCGATCACTGACGCCGAACGTGGACGGCGACCCGTACGCCCCGAGGGCAGGATCGCCGTCGTCACCGAAAAGGGGGCACTGCCAGGTGGCCCGGCAGTCGCTGACGGCTCGCCGCTCGGTGGCGGCCAGGTGGCAGAGACGAAGGTTGGAATGGGATCGTAGGAGGACTCGGTACTTGACGTCATGCGCGGTGGCTCGCCAAATGAACCCAAGTAAGGAGAGTCCGACGGTTCACCTTCGGACCTACCCGTGGGACGGTTCACATCCACCACGACTTAACCCTTCACATCGGACAGAATCCTCACCCATCCAGCCTTGATGCGGCCAAGCGTAGTCGGCATCGGCCCCTCGTCATGAGGCAGTGACGCGACAGCGTTTGCAAGAGCACCGGCAGTGCCGTCGGTGACGACAGTGAAAACGAGATCGCCGGACTGCCACGTCGCCACATCCGAGGCGCCGTTGCGTACGTGGGCTGCCAGGGTGGCATCCCATTGCGAATCTCGCGGCACAGTCCTGAGTTGACCTCGCTGCTCGAACACGCTGACCGTGGTCAGCCCGTCACTGTAGATCAGGTGCAGGGCATCCGGGTTGCCAGCACGGTCGCTGCGTAGTTTGACCAGCGACAGACCGGCTAACTTTCGCGGCGAAGACCATCCCGAGGCACCGAGTTCAGCAGCCGATGAGATGGTCAGCGAGGTAGACGTCCGTGGCACCGCCAATCGCGGCGGCAGATGCTCCAAGATGCTGTCCCGGCGGCTCACCGAGACAGAGGTGAAGCCGAATGACAGGTCGACCGATCCGTTCTCGTCGTAGGTCTCTTGCCACAACACGATGCCCGTGGCGTCGTCGACCCACCACCGAGCCGCCGCCGGGTAGCTGCCATCACGGGTCGCGGTGACGAGAGTCGCGCTACGTCCGGCGACACTGGCACCGCGCGTAGCACTGAACTGGTAATTGCGTTCCAGCAGACCGAGCAGCTCCTCATCGATCACTCGCGACGAGATCAACGCAGGGGTGAAACCCTTCAGCAGCTGCTGACCAGTCTGACTGTTCACCATGACTTGACTGCCCTGACCGGCGCGCGCGTCAACCTGGATCTGGGCCACGATGACGCCGCCATTGCGGTACGCCAAAAACGACTGGCTGCCCGAGTAGCTGACGGAATGAGCGGCCTGGGCGGCTCGCTGCATCGTCGCGTGCGCCTCGGCCGCGGTCAGGGTCGGGCCGGTCGGGACGATGGGACCCTGGAGCGGCGGTGCGGCGCTGGCAGTCAAACCGCTCGAGTCAGCCAGCATGACCGCATTGAGCGCATCGCTGGCTAAGGGGAACTGTCCCAAGGAGGATGAGAATGCCGCCTGCGCCTCACTCGTCGGGTCGCCGACTGTCGCGAGGCTGGGTGCGGCGGCGTACCCGACCGCACCCATGGCGGTGACCGTTGCACCGACCGCGACCGCCGCGGCGGTGGCGCGCAATTTGACTGTGCGGCGGTGGCTGGGCAGGCCGTCGGTAAGCGATGTGCGGGCCGCTGGGGAGCGCCGGAATGGCCTGCTCCACAGTGGGGCAACCGATTCCGTGCCGGCAATCGAGACCAGCCGTAACGAGAGATCAGTCGGCGTCGCGCCCGGTTCGGTCTTGGTTTGGTTGAGCAGCTCGCGTACGGCGCGGAGATCCTCGATATCGCGTCGGCAATCGGCGCAATCGACAAGGTGGCGGAGAAGACGATCACGATCGGTGTTGTTCAGCGCCCCGTCCACGAACGCTGATCGCAGTTCGGCGAGCTCAGCGCACGGCGCCTTCCTCACGCCGACCTCGCAGGCTCCAGACTTGCCAACTTGGAGGTCGTCCTGCCGGATACCTCGCCGGCCTCGACCTCAACCCCCAGATATCGCAGTCGTTCTCCGGTTGGGCGACGATGCGCGAGCGCGTTGCGTAGCTGAGCCCGGCCACGGTGAATCCTGCTCCGTACTGTTCCGATCTTGATGTCAAGAACCTGGCTGATCTCTTCATAGCTCAGGCCCTCGATGTCACACAGCACGACGGCGGCACGGAATTCAGGTGGCAAGGCCGAGAGGGCAGCAGCGACATCGTGGTCGAGGTCGGCATCAGCCAGCTGGTCGGAGGGATTCGGCCAAGAACTCCGCAGGCGTTCGGCCGAACCCTCGCCCAGACCGTCGAAACGAATCTTTTGCCGACGTCGCGCACCGTCGAGGAACAGGTTGGTGGTAATCCGATGTAGCCAACCTTCGAACGTCCCAGGCTGGAAGCGGTGTAGTGAGCGGAACACCCGAACGAAGACGTCTTGGGTCAGGTCCTCCGCATCGTGCGGGTTGCCGGTCAGCCGGTAAGCCAGGCGGTAGACCCGGGCGCCGTGATCGCGAACCAGCTCTTCCCACGTCGGAGGGATCCACGGGGCCGGTTCTGGCTCGGAGCTCGCTGGGGCAGGCGGCTGCCACGCCTGAGGATCAGGGGCGGGCCACTCCGCCATGGACTCGACCTCCCGATGGTGTCCTGCGCGACCAAGCAGGTTCAGCCTGAATGCCTTATTGTTGCCTGCCATCCTGGCAATGCCCTGAATGAACCCTGGCAATTGGCTGTGCGCGCCCGTGTCGTTCCTCACAATGTGGAAACGGTGCGAGACCAGGTCACGTTCCAGTATCACTCCGCTGACCTGGGCCGGAACGATACCGGCCCGCCGCTCAGCCGCTAGTCGGTGGAAACGATTTCGCCGGCCGGAAGGCCGGCTGCGGCCAGGGCGGAACGCAAGCCCTCCACCTCAGCTGGAGTGGCCTCGATCAACGGCGGCCTCAAACCCCCAACGTCGCGGCCCTGCAGCCGGAGCCCAGCCTTCACCAGGATGCAGCCTTGGGTAGCAAAAACTCCTGTGTAGATCGGCAGCAGCTGCTGATGCATGCGAAGTGCCGTAGCGACATCACCGGCCAGGTACGCCTCGATCAGCTGCTTTGTACCCACTGCGCTGAAGTGGGTGGACGTGCCGACCACACCCACCGCACCGACCGACAGCAGTGGCAACGTCATCGCGTCGTCACCGGAGTAGTACGCAAGGCGAGTTTGGGCAATAATCCGAGCAGACTCCGCCAGGTCACTTTTCGCATCCTTGACGGCGACAATCCGTGGGTGTTCGGCCAGCCGCAGCATGCTGTCTGTGGCAATGGCGACGGCAGCGCGACCTGGAATGTCGTACAGCATGACCGGCACCTCAGTAGCATCGGCAATCCGCCGGAAGTGCTCGACGATCCCGGCCTGCGGCGGTTTGGAATAGTACGGCGTCACCACGAGCAGGCCGTGTGCACCTATTTTGGCGGCCGTCGCAGACAGTTCCAGCGTGTGCTCGGTATTGAAGGTGCCGACGCCGGCAACGATTCTCGCTCGATCACCCACCGCATCGAGCACGGCGCGGAGCAGATCAGCCTTCTCTGCGTCCGATGTCGTCGGGGATTCTCCGGTGGTACCGCTGATCACCAGCCCGTCGTTGCCAAGTTCGTCGACCAGATAGCTCGCGAGGCCTGCCGCAGCGTCGAGGTCCAGGGAGCCGTCCAACCTGAACGGCGTCACCATCGCTGTCAGCAACCGGCCAAAAGGTGGCCCAGAAGTTGACCCAGACGTTGGCAGGGACATGCTTGTCATCTTAGCGAGGGGACTCGCGGCCTCTGCCTGCTGCACGACGCACCGGAGCGCTAGCGAGTGTTGACCTTGATCACCACCAACGGATCACCGTCATTGACGACATCGCCTGCCGAGACAACGATCTCCGAGACCGAGCCGGCCACGTCGGCCAGCACGGGAATCTCCATCTTCATCGACTCCAAGATCACCACAGGGTCGTCGGCCGCTACGGTCTGTCCCACCTCGACCTCGACCTTCATCACGGCCGCGACGAGTTCGGCGACGACTGTATGGCTCATCCCGCCATCGTAGGGTTCGCGAGGGAGCCGTTTCGATAGGCTCAGATTCGTGAATTTCTTCGCTGGCAAGACCCCATCCAAAGCCGCACCCAAGCCTGGATCGTGGGCGTTCGCCGAGGACTACGTCGTTGAGTCGGAGCAGGCAGCGCAGGCTCGTGACAAAGCCGAGCAGCTCGGAGTGGCACCCATCGGCCGAGGATCCGCTGCCGCACTGACGTTCCTTGCCACAGTGGTGCAAGCGAAGGCCGTCGTGGAGGTCGGCACCGGATCAGGAGTCTCGGGCCTCGCCTTGTTTGCCGGAATGCAGTCGGACGGCGTATTGACCAGCGTCGACATTGAGCCTGAGCATCAACAAGCTGCCCGTGAGGCATTCCTGGCCGTCGGTATTCCGACCCAGCGATTTCGGCTTATCGCCGGTCCTGCGCTCAGCGTGCTGCCCCGGCTGAGTGACGGAGCCTACGACATGGTTTTCGTCGACGCCGACAAGGCGGAGTACGCCGAGTATGTGGCGGAAAGCCTGCGGCTGCTTCGACCCGGCGGCGTACTCGCGGTCGACAATGCGCTGTGGCACGACCGTACGGCGGATGGCAGCAACATCGACTCCGAGACCGAGGCAATACGCGATGCGCTCGATGCCGTAAAGGACAACGAGGATCTCGTGGCGTCGCTGCTCCCGGTCGGCGATGGGCTGCTGGTTGCCGTCAAGCGTTGATTAGCCGACCCCGAGTCGCGAGATTCTCAAGCCTGAACGGTGGGCCGACCCGGCCGGCTGGCGGTCACGGCGCTGGTTGGCATCCAGGGTCCACCCCACCAGCCGCGTACACCCAAATCCTGCAGCGTCACCGACTCCATGCCGGCCGCGGTGAGCCAGTCGGCGTACTCCTCGGCATGGCTGACATCAGTGATGATGATCTTGCCGCCCGGTTCGAGTACTCGAACGGCCTCGGTGATCACTTGCCGCCGTTCCTCGCGAGCCTTGAGATTGTGGATGGCAAGGCTGGAGACCACGAGATCGAATTGCCCATCGTCGTAGGGCAACGTCGTGATGTTGCCCTTGTTGAGCTCGACCCGATCTTCAACGCCGCACGCTCGCGCATTGTGTTTCGTGGCCTCGATGTCGTTACCGGACCGCTCCCGGCTGTGCCACCGGTCGATACCCGAGACCCGGCCTCTGGTCAGCCGTTTGGCAAGACTGATCAGGACCGCGCCGCGACCGCAGCCAAGATCAACTGCGCACTCCGTGCCCTTCAGCGCGGCGTCGTCCAGCAGATCGGACCACCAGACGAACTTGCCGTGCGTCGTCGTGTACAGATAGCTGAATGCACACAACCCGAAGAACAAGCCGAAGACCACCGTCACAAGGCCGGCGACCAAGCCGTTGGTGATCATCAGCACACCGCCGATGATCACGAGCAGCAAGGCAGCTCCGCCCAGTGCCACAGGAACCATGGGAGCGTCGACCCCGAAAGCGCCGCCCTCAGGTCTGCCTGCCTCCTGGCCCCCCGATCCCGAGGCAGGCGGGGTCATGTCGCCGAGACCGTGATGCCCTTGCCGACCACCGTGATGCCACCGTCGGAGACGGAGAAGCCGCGGGCTTCATCAGCTTCCGGGTCGACCCCCACCTTTGCACCGTCCGGCACGACGACGTTCTTGTCCAAGATCGCACGATGGACCACGGCGTTACGTCCGATGACAACGTGGGACAAGATCACCGAATGATCGACCTTGGCGCCCTCGTGAACAGCCACATTCGGCGAGAGCACTGAACTCTCGATCGACCCGCCGGACACGACGCAACCAGGGCTGACGATCGAGTCCAGCGAGACGCCCTTCATGGTGAATTTGGCGCCTGGCATCTGCACCGGATACGTCCAGATGGGCCAGTCCAGGTTATAGAGGTTGAACACGGGGTCCACAGAAACCAGGTCCATGTGCGCCTCGTGGTAGGCATCGAGCGTACCGACGTCGCGCCAGTACGCCTTGTCCCGTTCGGTCGAGCCCGGAACCTCGTTGGCGGTGAAGTCATACACCAGCCCTTCGCCGCGACTGACGAAATTCGGGATGATGTCGCCGCCCATGTCGTGACGAGAGTTCTCGTTCACCGCATCACTGGTCAGCGCATCGATCAGCGCGTCGGTGGAAAAGATGTAATTGCCCATTGAGGCGAATGAGGCCTCTGGATCGTCTGGCAGACCTGGTGGCTCAGCGGGCTTCTCGAGGAAGTCTTTGATCTTATTGTCGGCTCCGGCGTCGATCACCCCGAAGGCGCTCGCCTGGTCACGCGGTACTCGGATGCCGGCCACCGTGCAACCGAGGCCGCCATCGATGTGCGCATCGAGCATCTGGGACACGTCCATCCGGTAGATATTGTCCGCGCCGAAGACGACGACGTAGTCCGGCTCCTCATCGCCGATCAGGTTCATCGACTGAAAGATCGCGTCGGCGCTGCCTTGGTACCACCTCGGCCCGAGGCGCTGTTGCGCCGGCACCGGAGTGACATAGTTGCCAAGCATTGTCGACATGCGCCAACTCAAGGAGATGTGCTTGTCGAGCGAGTGCGACTTGTACTGCGTCAACACCGCGATCTGTCGCATCCCCGCGTTTGCCAGATTCGACAAGACGAAATCGATCAGGCGATATGTGCCACCGAACGGGACCGCCGGCTTCGCTCGATCCATCGTCAACGGCATCAGCCGTTTGCCTTCGCCACCAGCCAACACGATCGCCAGAACCCGCGGACGCGCACGCATGATCTGAACCTAGCCCATACCGGGGCTGAGAGGCACGGTTCTCGGCCATCATGTGGTCAATCCCGTTGGCCCTGTGGAACGATGCGAACTATGGCGCTGGCAGACACTGATCGACTATCCATCTCGTTGCTCACGCGCGAGTATCCACCCACGATCTACGGCGGTGCTGGGGTGCATGTCGCCCAGCTAGTACCCCAGTTGCGCAAGCTCATCGACGTCGACGTCCAGTGCATGGGCGAGCCCCGCGAGGGTGCCACGGCGCACGCCGAAAACTATCCGGAGGGCGCTAATGCAGCACTGCGCGTCTTCGGCGCTGATCTGTCGATGGTGGCTGCGGTGCCCGCGGTTGACCTTCTTCATTCCCACACCTGGTATGCCAATCTTGCCGGCCACCTCGCGGGTCTGCTGCAGGACATCCCGCACGTTGTCACGGCACACTCCCTGGAGCCCCACCGGCCATGGAAGGCCGAGCAGCTCGGCGGCGGCTACCGGTTGTCATCCTGGACCGAGAAGACCGCTTTCGAGGCCGCAGATGCGGTGATCGCCGTCAGTGCCGGGATGCGCGAAGACATCTTGGACTCCTATACCGATCTTGATCCTGACAAAGTGCATGTGGTCAAGAACGGCATCGATACCGAGGAATTCAAGCCCGACGTAGGCACCGATGTCGTCACTGAGCTTGGTATTGATCTTGATAAGCCCTCAGTTGTCTTCGTCGGCAGGATCACTCGTCAGAAGGGTCTGATCCATCTGGTGCGAGCGGCCGAGAAGTTCGATCCCGA
>Ga0307298_10000334_pt1 | contig 10446 bp, 10 predicted proteins | sample ER_DNA_158_FD_194470 | JGI IMG/M metagenome (GOLD analysis project Ga0307298, IMG submission 194470) | Bulk soil microbial communities from the East River watershed near Crested Butte, Colorado, United States - ER_DNA_158 | ecosystem: Environmental > Terrestrial > Soil > Floodplain | place... | reverse complement strand
TCACCTAGCTCGCGCTGGCCAGGCTCAGCCGATCTTCCAGCTGGTCCTGCGGGCAGCTCACACTAGACCCAGACGACACAGATTTGCTTCCAACCTCCTCGCCCCGCCCAACCAGTCAGACTGCCAGTCAGACTGCCAATCAATCGAAGCGGCAGCCGGCGATCATTTGGGGACATTGTCAGGCGTGTCAAAGATCACTGACACGGAAGAGGTCACTGGTTCAAATCCAGTATCGCCCACAAAGAAAGCTCTATTCAGCCACATGTCTGCGACCGTGCACGCGCGTCTGGCGCTTTGGATCGGTTGACCTGTCGGCGCGAGCTCGTGAGCCGACCACACCGCCGGTCGCAATCAGACTTTCCGTGCCCGCCGAATCGAGCGGACCCCATGTTGGTCCGATCGGGCCTTAATGCGTAGCTTGGCACCGACGTTGGGCAGTTCGACAAAGGTCTGCCCGGGCGCCATCTTGAGCGGACTGCCGTCGTTGAGTGTGAATTCAAAGGGCTCTTGCACTTTTCCCTTGCGCCATGTGCCGATCACGTAGCGGCCGCGGTTGAAGTAGTAGAACTTGCCCCGGGTGTTGATGATGTCGTGCAGCGGTTCGTCATGGCCACTACCGCGGAAGATCTTGCCGTAATGCTGCTTGGCCTTGATCACGAGCACATTGTCAGTCGACACTCGACTGCCATCGGCAAGCACGTGCGGACCCCATGGCATGCTGCGCAGATAGCGCTTCTGCTTCTTGTCGTAGTCGTACCTCATAAAGTAGCTGTCGCCCTTGTAGGGAATCCTGATGGAGCGGCCGCGTTTGCCTTGCATAGCGCTGACCTCTTCGCGGGTCGGAGCGAAGGGGAAGTAGGGCTGTGGCGGCCCCGAACGGAACCGTTTGGTTTGCCGGGCGAGGATCGCCGGATGGCAGATGACTGCCTTGTCGTAGTACTTGTGACCGTTGAGGGTGTATACCCGCGATGCATCAATGCCGTATGAGCCGGTGCGGAGGGTGTTCATGTACGACAGCAGGCCTTCGAGGTGGGCGCGATAGTGCTTGACGTAGTTGACCACCCAGGCTGCAGCGCCGGTATTGCCGATCAGTGCGTGGATCGGGCTTAGCAGCGGGATGTCCACCGGCCGGATGGAGCGCACTGGCGCGACGCTGTCTGCCATACGGGAGTGGAAGACCGGAACGAGCCGAGTCCCGCTGTAGCCCGACGCGTTCCGGTAGCCCTCGAGTTCAACGAAGACTATGTCGGCCTTGTCGATGCCGGTCTGCGGATGCTCTCTGCGATTGTCGGGCACCTTGACCGCCACCGCGGCGTGACGCGCCTTGCGCTCGTCCTTCAGCAGCTTCCCGGTGAGCGGCCAGCGCGGCCGCACGTCGACCGAGGGGGACGGGCTGGGGATCGCACCGGGGATCGGGCTGGAAGTGGGCGGTGGTGTCGGGGGGGCGCTCAGCTGAGCAGGGGGCTTCGAACAGGCGGCGAGCCCAACACCGACGACTCCCACCAGGACTGCGCGGCGGCTGATCAGCGCCATGTGAAGTCCTCCGTCCGCCGCTGTGGCATGCAGTGCGGGAAGGCAGCTTCATCGTAGGGGCGCACTGGATGGCCGACGGTGAATCTGGGAGCCGACACGGCGCCCGATTTGTCCGGTCTCGCAGAACGGGTCAGCAGATTGAGCTGGGCTGACAGGTTGGATGAGACAGATCTGGGTCGATGTGTCTCGCGGAAGTTGTCAGGCGACGGATTGTGTCTCAACCATCCTGTCAGGCACTGGATGATCTTGGCCCGGGACTCACGGGCGGGTCGAGGCCAGGTTCGGGTCCGCCCAGGGCGAGGCGCGGGCTGTCGAGGAACGGGTCGTCGATCAATCCTCCGGTGGCGAAGTACTCGGTGATCGCGGCTGTCAGCAGGGGCTAGCGGCGGCCAGCCGTTACGCGCCAGATCCTTTTCGAGAACTGATCGAGAGCGGCCCAGAACTGAGGCTCTTGGCGAAGTGCCCCTAATCCGTAGGCTCTGAGCCGGTTGGTATCCGCGGGAGCTATCGACGAGCACGGAGGCCGCTGCTGCCCTCATTGAACAGGGACAGCGCATCGGGCTCGGAGCGGCGGAGTGTGAACCAACAGGACCAAATCGCGTCGTTCAGCACATCCCTGCCCTTTGACGAGCTCAGGACGCATCCTTGCCGGTCGCCTTCCCTCCCGCTTGAGAAGCAGGGGCCTCGTGACCCCAGTTCGGCAATGCCTCCGTGGGAGGATCACGGCATGGCGTCCCGTCGAATCGCGGTCTGCCTCGAGGTCACCCCGAAGATGAGCTTCGCCTCAGCGCTTGACTGGCCCGGCTGGTGCCGCGCCGGCCGAGACGAGGGTGCCGCGCTGGAGGCGCTAACTAGCTACTCCGAGCGGTATGCACCGGTGGCCGAGCAGGCCAGGGTCAGCTTCCCATCCACGGTCGCCTTCGATGTCGTCGAGCGGGTGCCCGGCGGGCCGACGAGCGCGTTCGCCGCACCCGAATGCCGGCGCCCGTTCCCGCAAATGACCGCCGAGGCCGAGCGGGTGGAGGTGACCCCGGCCGCAGCCCGGCGCCTGGTCGGTCTGGTCGCCGCGGCCTGGGCGACATTCGATGAGATCGCCGCCGCGTCACCGGCCGAGCTGCGTAAGGGCCCGCGAGGTGGCGGCCGGGACCGCGACAAGTTGATCGACCACGTGATCGGCGCCGAGACGGCCTACGCGCGCAAGCTCGGGGTGAAGCTTAAGCAGCCGGCTATCGATGACATCGCCGCGATCGAGGAGCTGCGCGAGGCGATCGCCGCTGTGGTGGGCGCCCCTTCGGGCGGCTCCCCCGTGGTGCCCAACGGCTGGACCACGCGCTACGCGGCCCGCCGGATCGCCTGGCACGTCCTCGAACATGCCTGGGAGATGCAGGACCGGGCGGAGAGCTAGGAGGTCGCCCTCCGAGTGGGATGTCGCTACAGGCCCTCTCGTCGCCACAACAGCCCCCGATCATGGCGCGGCCAAGGGGGGCTCGCAATCCTAGGGGCTGAACGAAGTCTTAGACAAACCTCATTCGTGAAGGCGATTCAGCTGGCAAGGGAAAGCTGAAGGCTACGACGCACCGACACGCACTAATGCTTGAGCTGATTAGAACACCGCTCACGATTCTGGTGGACGAGAGTGACACTGCGAGCGGCGTGCGACCGGACGCCCGAGAGTTGCCTAAGCCCAAGCGGAGGCTGTTCAATCGAACTGCTAGTTGGTCAGGTGAAATAGGCTCTCTGCCGAGCGAGACCATGGGACACGGAACAGACGACGTTACGACGGGGTCGGTCGTGTCCGCTGACGACACGAGGATCGGCTATCGGCGTTTGGGCCGGGGGCCGGGCGTGATCTTGTTGCACGGTGGGGTAAACGCGTCGCAGCACATGATGAGGCTCGGACGTGTGCTTGCCGACGCGTACACGGCGTACCTGCCCGACCGACGAGGTCGAGGGATGAGTGGCGCGTTCGGGCCTGCGTACAGCATCCGGCGTGAGGACGAGGATCTTGCCGCGCTGGTCGAGCACACGGGGGCCGAGTGCGTCTTTGGACCGGCTAACGGTGGTCTGTTCGCCCTTCATGGAGCCATCGGACTCGGGCAGGTCCGGAGGGTGGCCGCGTACGAACCGCTACTGCTGTGGGGTGGACCTGATGATGCGGCCATCCGGCGTACGTTCACCACGATGCAGCAGATGATTCGGGGCGGGCGCCTGGGCGAGGGAATCGTGTTCTCGATCCGCGAGAGCGTGGATCGGGAGGTCCGCCGCGGGCACATGTCGAGCTGGGTCGGCACTGCTGTGCACGCGTTCCCGTCCCGTGTCGGGGCTGGCTTAATTGACCTGTTCCTGCGCTACCAACGTCCTCGCTCCGGAAATGTGGCCTGGCGGGAACTAGTAGCGAGCCTGCCCGCGGAGCTTGACCCGGTGCTGGAGACCGAGGGAACCCTGGAGCAGTATCGGCAGCTTGACGCTCGGGTGCTGCTGACGTACGGCAGCGAGACCGACCCGATGTTCGTTGACTGCGCCGAGGCCCTGCACGCGGTACTTCCGCATTCGATCGTCCTGCGGCTGCCGGGGCTGAACCACGACTCAGCACAGACGTACGGCAAGCCGGAGACGATCGCTGCAGCGCTGCGGCTGTTCTTTGGGCAATGACTGACCTGACCGCCAAGGCCCGCATCCGGGAAGCCGCCATGGAGCTGTTCGCCGAGGTCGGGTATGCGACGGAAATCGGCCTGAGAGTGCTCGAGTCCTCCAGTGGCTTCCGGCAAGCCCAACGCTGGGGTCCAGGCGTGACACGTACTTTCCGGTGTTGACCAGGGTTCCGGCATCCTCGGCGGCCTGATACAGGGCGTCGATCTGGTCTCTCAGTTCCTCGTATATCTGCTGGCATTCGGCAATGCGGAGGTGCTTCGAAGGTGGTATCAAGATATATCGCGATACTGTCTTTGAAGATCTGACGTAGCCATCCAGTAGGGATAACCCGATCGCGAATTGGCCCGATAGCCTGATGGTGGTTCGACGCCAATCGAGGAAAGGTTATGGGCATGACAGCTCCTAACCTCCACGGTGAACCTGTTACCGAAGTACCTGCGACCAAGCTGTTCGAGCCGGGTGGGCCAGGCCAGAGCGCGGTGTCGTGGTCATTCCCCGCTGCGGCCAGGCCGCCCAGGCAGCTTCGGGCTTCCTTCTGGTTTTGGCTCGTCGCCGTCGCCGCCGGCCTGTTCGAGACCACCCTGGTCGTGATCGACGCCACGGCCGGGGAGGCCGGCTCGGTGGCCGAGGTTGCCGTCGGCGTCTCAGTCAGGCTGCTGGCCTTCACCGGACTGGTGTACCTGGCCGTACGGCTGCGCCAGGGCAGGAACTGGGCTCGTATCGCCTTGGCGGTGCTGTATGGCGGGTTCGGGACCCTGTCGCTGGTGATCGGGCCAGTCACCTGGCTCGCTGAAGGCGGATCGCTGGCCGACGCCATGGCAGCCGCGGTGGGGTCTTTGCTGTTCGCGGCCAGCCGGCTGGTGCACCTGGCAGCGATCATCGCGGCGCTAATCTTGATGTTCCACCCGGCGGCCAACGCCTACATCCGAGAAACGCGACGGACCCGCGCGAACCGGAACCGCGCATAAATCGAGTGAGCGCGTTAGCAGTAAGCTCCCAATTTTACAAGGGCTTCGAAACACTCGCCGAAGCAGCGCCCGGACACGTGGCACATGCGCGATCACTCATCATCGACGTCCTGTCCCAGGAGCAGCTGCGCCGCCTCGGCCGCGACGCCGACCGCATAATGTCGCGCATCGACACCCCTGCAATCAACGAGCACTACACCAGCATCCCGGTCGAGCGATCTGCCGACGACCGCGTTGATCACCTGTACGGCTCACCCTCAGGAATTCACGGGATCTTTCTGTGCGCCCGAAGCTGGTTCGGTCCCGTCACTCCGACCACCGTGCTCAGGACGTTCCGGCGTTGCGCCAGCCGTACGCGGGTCGGTAGCCGAGCAGCCGTCTAGCCTTCTCTATCGAGAGGAGTGTGTCGTGCTCTCCGGGGCCGCCGCGCACCTCGACGTCGGGATAGAACTCTGCGATCAGGGCCGGGTTGGGTCGCGAGGTGACGGTGTCGGCGTTCGCAATGATGAAGACCTCGGTTCCGGTCATCTTCGACTCGAGTGCCAGACGGACGGCCTGTGCGCCGTCGCGGGCGTCGATGTAGCCCCAGAGGTTCCACTTCCGCGAACCCGGGTCGGCGTCGAAGGACGGAAACCGTGCGTAGTCGGCGGGTTCCATCACGTTCGAGAACCGCAGCCCGATCATCTTCAACTCCGGGTTCCAGCGGCACAACTGAACGGCCATGGCTTCTTCAAGCGTCTTGACCAGAGAATAGGTGGACTCGGGCCGGGGCGGGTACTCCTCGTCAACGGGGACGTACGGCGGCGGGGTGTCGAACGGCAGCCCCAACACCGTCTCGCTCGACGCCCACACGATGTTGGTCACGCCGGCACGGCGCGCTGCGCTGACAACATTCCAGGTGCAACTCATGTTGTTCATGAAGGTCAAGTGGTCCGGCACGATCCCCGGCGCGGGGACAGCGGCGAGATGCACTAGCGCGTCCGGCCGCGCGTACCGGTCCTCCACCCCCAGCATGGCGTCCAGCACCTGGCCGTAGTCGGTCAGATCGATCGGAACGAACACCGCCCCACTCTCTGCTGGCGGACGTACTCGATCGAACACAACGACATCCCAACCATGGCGCACTAACTCATCGACACAGGCGCGTCCGAGCTTGCCTGCACCGCCCGTCACGACAACACGCGCCATCGTCTGCCTCCCTAGATTGAGCCGTGCTTGGAGCAGGTCGGCGGTGGGCCGCTCGCTTCGCCGTCGACGAGCCCATCTTGCACTGCCGAGACGCCAGTACGCTCGGGGCCAGCGATGCTCGCGAACGGCCGCGCCCTACGCTCCCGGCTGCTTACCAAAGTAGGATGGGTGAGCACTGCTGCAGGAGTCTCCGCGACGGCAGACTGCGGTCCTTTCCCGCGCGTAGCGAAACGCGGCGAGCGTCCAGCGGTTCCCCGTAGCGCCGCTCTGCGGGCGAGGCCGCCCAGCGTTGGGAACGCCTGGCGTCGGCAGAAGCCCCGTTACCGACTGGTCCCCGGCGCAGTGTCTCAGCTGTTGTCCGTCACGGAGGCAACGTCGGCCATGGTCAGCTTGATCGCCGCGGCAGCGACATTGGCGTCCAGGTGTGACACCGATCCGGTGCCTGGGATCGGGAGGATCGAGGGCGACCGGGCCAGCAACCAGGCGAGCACGATCTGCCGCGTTGTCGCGTCGTAGCGCTGCGCTAACTTGTGAACAATCCCGTTGCTATCAAAATTTTGAATGGGCGCCCAGGGCAGGAAGACCATCTGCTCCTGCTCGCAGAGGTCGACCAGCGACTCCGACCGGCGGTCGTCGACGTTGTAGCGGTTCTGGATCGAGACGATCGGGGTGAGTCGCTGTGCCCGTCGCAGCTGCTTTTCGGTGACGTTGGACAGCCCGATGTGTCGGATCTTGCCCTGCTCCTTGAGGGTGACGAGGGCATCGATCGAGTCCTCCAGCGGCACCGCGGGGTCGGGCCGATGAAACTGGTAGAGCGTGATCTGTTCCAGCTTCAGCCGGCGCAGGCTTCCCTCGCAGGCCTCGATTAGGTGCTCTGGTCGACCGTTGGTCGGCCACTGTCCCGGACCCGTCCGCTCGAGGCCGCCTTTGGTTGCGATCACCAGATCGTCTGGGTACGGGTGGAGCGCCTCGCTGATGAGCTCTTCGCTGACATGAGGCCCATACGAGTCGGCGGTGTCGATGAAGTTGACGCCGAGCTCGATCGCGCGGCGTAAGACCGCCTTCGCCTCGTCGCGGTCAGCAGGCGGACCCCAGATACCGTCACCGGTGATACGCATGGCGCCGAAGCCGAGGCGGTTGACAGTTAGGTCGCCGCCCACATCGATCGTTCCGGCATTCCCGGCGTGGAGCGTCTGGAACTCTGACATGGATCATGACTCCTTTTGATCTGCGGGTCCGCGACCGCTGCCAGGGTATGTCGCCAACCGGGTCGGTCGCGGCCCTGTTTGAGAAGGGTTACGCCGTCCAGGATGGCGCCTGGGTGGTCTGCTGTCGTCAGGGCTAGCACCCGTTTCTTGCATCTGCCCGCTGCAAATAGGTCTACCAGGGTAGATGGCAGCCAACTCGGCCGGGTACTCCCAGCGGTTCCAGCCACTTCCATTCGATGTTGTGGCAGTCGTCAGTCGATGCCAACCACTGTGGGGCAGTGACTATGCCTGCGCGCGCAATCGATGTCAGCCGAAGGACTGGCGCGGTCGGACTCCTGCCGCCGCCCTAATTCCGGTCGTCACCACCGTTCGTCGTGAGTGGCAGATCGACTCGTTTGGTCAGCCACGCCACCAGCCGCCGCGGCAATTCAGGACGGTACAGGAGCGCGACACCACCCAGCAGCGCCGCGATCCCAACCAGCAGGAACGCGACCCCGACGAGTGTCCATCCGGCCAGCAAGGCCGCGACACTACCCAGCAGGGCCGCGACTCCGAACAGCAGGAATAGGACACCCACCAGTGTCGATCCGACCAGCGAGGCCGCGACACCACCCAGCAAGAGCGCGACTCCGAACAGCAGGAACGCGACCCCCATCGGCGTCCATCCGGCCAGCAAGGCCGCAACACCGCTCAGCGGGGCCGCAACCGCGCCCAGCAGGACCGGGACCCCAGCCAGTGTCCATCTGTCCAGCAGGAACGCGACCCCGAGTAGCAGTGCCGTGACCGGGCCCAGCAGCAGCGCGACCCCCACCAGTGTCCATCCGTCCAGCAAGGGCGCAACACCACCCAGCAGGGCCGCGACCCCGAAGAGCAGGAATGGGACCCCCACCAGTGTCCATCTGTCCAGCAGGGCCGCGACCCCGAGCAGCAGCGCCGCGACGCCGAGCAGCCCGAACGCGACCCTAACCAGCAAACCCGCGACCATGCCCAGCGTCGATGCAGGCAGCGGGTTCGCGACCCCGAGCAGTAAGAACGCCGAACCCACAAGCAAACAGGCTGTCCCCATGGCGACATGGTTGAGGTCCGCGCGACTTCGGAGGGTCGACCACATGAGCATTACCGCAGCCTCCCAGAGGTACCCCAGGGACAAGATCATCACGGGGAAGGGCCACCCAGTGACTGATCCCCACACCACGACCGCCAGATAGCCGGTCAGCGCGAGCAAAGCCATCCCCCGAGCCCGCGTTGTGCCATAACGCTCCCGCCGCAGAAGACCGGTACTCCGCACAGCGATCAACAGCGCCACAACAAAGGCAGCCGGCGGAAGCCAGGCCCACTTCTGCTCTACAACGAAACCGCTGAGCAGAATGACTCCTACTCCCATCACCACGACCCCGATGAACCACTTGATCAAACGATCTGGGTCGCGGGCGGGCACACCCCGAGGACTCGACTCAGGCACACCGCCCAGTGTGGGGCAAAGAGCGGAGATCGAAGCGCGACATCCGCGAGACCCGTTACTAAATTCAAACCGCAGCCAGCGAGACCCTGGGCAGTGCGGCCAACCTTGGGAGTGCCGCACGACCAACCACCTCCGAGCGGACAAAAGATCAACGTACGCGTTGGTTAGAAGGTGATCTTGAACGTGACCACTAATCCGAACACCAATGGAGAGTTGGGTATCGGGTTCATGAGCGTTGGTGACAAGTTCGTCTTAATGGACGACAGGCTGTGATCAACTGGCACACCAAGATCATGAGTCCGGCGACCACGAGTGGAGTCGCTTGACTCTTGGTCTTCGGAACCGCACCCAGGCCCAGCACCACCTTGTGATCACTCGCGGCGGTTGGCTAGGCATGCGCCAGAACGGCAGCATCAGACCCACACAGGACGGCCACGGTCGCGCGACGGATGTGCGGCTGCTCGAGGCGGGAATGCCATGCCCCTCGACGGTTCAGAAGCGGACTCGTCTCCAATCGCCGGACGCATAAGACAGATGCCGTGAGGCGGCCGCCTGGTCAAAGATCATGCGCGTTTCACCCGCGTCTAGGGGTCAACGCGCACGCTTCTGTGTCATCCAACGTGGATATGGGGGCGGCGGTCCCGATCGGGCTCGGCGCGTCGTACTACTTCGCGTGTGACGGGGGCGACTTCTCCCACGCCGAAGATCAAGAAGTGGATGAGGTTCGCTGCAGGATTGCCTTCGGTCCATTCGAAATAGATGTGTGGGAGGCGGTCAGTGCGGTCGCGCACAGTCAACAGTAGGGCGGCCAGCGCGTTTGGGACGGTGGAGCTGCTGAGGGTGAGGACTCGGTAGCGGCCGTGTTGAACTTCACCAGTGACGTCGAGGTCGCTGGCGAATTCGGACGGATCCGTGATGGTGATCTCGATGAAGATCACGTCGTTGGGGTCGGTGAGGTCGTTGTCGCGGACGACCTGGCGAAGTTTGTCGCTGTACTCGGCCCGGTCCCGGCTGTCGGGTTCGTTGGCGATGAATCTGATGGTCCGGCGGGCGCAGTCGCGGATGAAGAGCTGCGCTGTCTGGTCGAAGGTGACGTCGGTGACGCGCAATTCGAAGGCGCGGGCGAACCGGGACGCCAGGGACACGGTGAGGATGGCAGCGATGAAGACTGCGGCAATCTTGACGCCATCGGGGCGTTCGATGATGTTTGCGACGGTGGTGTAGATGAAGACCAGCGTGACCAGGCCGAACGCAATGGCGAGTTTGCGTTGGCCGGCGTGCCGTGCAGCGAGCGTGACAGCAACGGCTGCTGACGTGATGACAACCAGGACTCCCGTGGCATAGGCGCCGCCTTGGGCATCGACGTCGGCGCCGAAGATGATGGTGATGATGAACGCGCCGAGAGTGAGGATCAGCACGAGCGGACGCACGGCGC
>Ga0307298_10000329_pt1 | contig 10483 bp, 9 predicted proteins | sample ER_DNA_158_FD_194470 | JGI IMG/M metagenome (GOLD analysis project Ga0307298, IMG submission 194470) | Bulk soil microbial communities from the East River watershed near Crested Butte, Colorado, United States - ER_DNA_158 | ecosystem: Environmental > Terrestrial > Soil > Floodplain | place: USA... | reverse complement strand
AGCGGCAGCGAGCGGAGCAATCAAACACGGATCGCGCGCCGCCGTGCTGAGGAGGAGCGACGGGACACGCTTTTCGTCCTGCAGTGACGACGAAGCCGGCGGCTATGAAGCGCGATCCGCGCGGAGCGAGCGGCAGCGAGCGGAGCAATCAAGCACGGAGAGCGGTGACAAATCGTGGCCTGCCGCTGAGGTCTGGGTGGTCGCGTACGGCGGCGAAAGCACCATGTTGGATGAGCACTTGCTGCGCCGACTCACCTTGCACATCAGCATGCTCAATGCAAAGCAAGCCTGCCGGACGTAGCAGCCGCGCGGCCTCGGTGACGACAACTCGGATCGCATCCAGGCCATCCTGACCGGAAAACAAGGCAAGTACCGGGTCATGATCACGCACCTCGGGGAGCACTGACTCGAAGGCATCCAGCGGGATGTAAGGCGGGTTGGCGATCACCAGGTCAACCGCGCCATTGAGTTCAGGAAGGGCGCCGATCATGTCCCGCACATACAGCTCAACTGTCGTGTCTGCCAAGTTGCGCGCGGCATAGGCCGCCGCCTCCTCGGATACCTCGACCGCGTGTACTCGGGTTCCGGTCAACTCAGTGGCAATCGCCTTGGCAACTGCACCCGAGCCCGTGCCGAGCTCGACAACCACCGGCAAGTGTCGCGATTTACCACGCGCCACCGCATAGACCATCGGACGCAATTGCTCGATTGCCCAACCTGTCATCACTTCGGTCTCGGGTCTTGGCACAAAGACGCCTGGGCCCACCTCAAGCTCCAGGTAGCGGAAGTGCGCCCGACCGGTCAGGTGCTGCAGTGGAATCCGACGCGCTCGCTTGTTGATCAACGTCTCAAAATGGCTGGCCTGAGCATCCTCGACTGTATCGAGCAGCGGCAGCCGAGCCAGCTCAATTCCTACGACGTATGCCAGCAGCTGCCGAGCGTCCTGCTCTGGTGACTCGACGCCGACCTCGCGTAGCTGGCTTGCAGCCGAAATCAATAGTGGCCGGACACCCTTGGTCACGGACTGGGTACACCCGCCTGAGAGAGCCGCAGCTGAGTGTCGGCTTCTTGCAGCGCCTTGACCACCGCGTCCAGATCGCCGTTCAACACCTGATCAAGGTTGTAGGACTTGAAGCCGATTCGGTGATCAGAGATGCGGTTCTCGGCAAAGTTGTAGGTACGGATACGCTCCGACCGGTCGACAGTGCGGACCTGGCTGCGTCGAGCGGCCGAGGCAGCATTTGCAGCTTCTTCCTCAGCAGCTGTGATCAGCCGAGCCCGCAGCATGCGCATCGCCTGCTCGCGGTTCTGCAGCTGAGAGCGTTCGTTCTGGCACGAAACAACAATGCCGCTCGGTAAGTGGGTGATTCGCACCGCAGAATCGGTGGTATTGACGCCCTGGCCACCCGGACCCGATGAGCGGTAAACATCGATTCGAAGATCATCTTCATTGATCTGGATCTCGGTTTCAGCGACTTCCGGCATGACCAGTACGCCGGCGGCGGAGGTATGGACCCGACCTTGGGACTCAGTAATCGGCACCCGTTGCACTCGATGGACCCCGCCTTCGAACTTGAGCACTCCATAAGGCATGGAGTCAGGTTCGCCGACGCTAGGCGCCTTGATCGCAACGGTCACCGACTTGTAGCCCCCAAGATCAGTTTCCTGGGCATCGAGAATCTCGATCTTCCAACCCCGGCTTTCGGCATAGCGGCTATACATCTTGAGCAGATCGGCGGCAAACAAGGCTGACTCCTCCCCACCTTCACCCGACTTGATCTCCATCAACGCATCTGAGGAGTCATTGGGATCGCGAGGCGCCAGTAGTCGAGTTAGCCGCTCGGTGATCGGCTCCAGTTGTGCTTCAAGCTCGACAGCCTCGGCAGCCAGCGAAGCGTCTTCCTCGGCCAACTCCCTTGCGGCGGCAAGATCATCACTTATTCGGTCGTACTCGTCTAGCGCCTTCACGATCGGCATCAGCTCGGCGTAACGACGTCCGACCTTGCGGGCCCGAGCAAGATCAGCATGAACCGCTGGATCAGCAAGCGCCGTCTCCAGCTCACCGAACTCAGCGCGCAGAGGAGCCGCCGACTCAAACATCCGACTCACTCCTCTCCAAATTCAGCATGGTCGAGACGCGGCAAGCGCCGGGCTGCAGGGGCCAATTTCCCTGCCTCCCGGCGCTGCGTATAAAGCTATTTGCTGGTTTTCTTCTTGGCCGGCTGCTTGGCCGCGTACCGCTTCTCGAAGCGGGCGACACGACCGCCGGTGTCAAGAATCTTCTGCTTGCCCGTGTAGAACGGATGGCAGTTCGAGCACACGTCAGCGTGGATGACGCCGTTCGGTGCGGTGCTGCGCGTAGTGAAGGTGTTGCCACAGGTGCAAGTCACCAGCGTCTCCACGTACACGGGATGAATGTCGGGCTTCATGCTTGTCTCCTCATCATGTGCGCCGGGTCGCCTTGCATATGCGTTTACGGCGTGAACCGGCACCAAAGAGTGATTCTGCCGCAGGCTGTGCTGAGCGCCAAATGCCTGGGCACCATGCTCAACGGGGAAGTGCCCGGGTTTAGTCCCGTCGACCCAGCTACTCCTGCGCAGGCATGCTCTTCGTGATTGCCATCAGGAATTCGGCGTTGCTCTGGGTCCTACGCAACCGGTCCAGCAACATCTCCAGAGCCTGCAGGCTCTCCAGGCCGGACAGCACGCGACGAAGCCGCCACATGATGGCCAGCTCCTCGCGACTCATCAGCAGCTCCTCGCGGCGGGTGCTGGAGGCGTCCACATCGATCGCGGGGAAGATCCGCTTCTCAGCGAATTCACGCCGCAGCCGGATTTCAGAGTTACCGGTGCCCTTGAACTCTTCGAAGATCACTTCGTCCATCTTCGAGCCGGTCTCGACCAGGGCAGTGGCAATGATGGTGAGCGATCCGCCACCTTCGATGTTGCGTGCCGCCCCGAGGAACTTCTTCGGTGGATACAACGCAGCGGAGTCGACGCCACCAGACAAGATCCGTCCCGAAGCGGGGGCCGCCAAGTTGTAGGCGCGGCTGAGTCGGGTAATGCCATCGAGCAAGATCACGACGTCATGCCCCAGCTCAACGAGACGCTTCGCCCGCTCAATCGCCAGCTCTGCAACGGCGGTATGGTCTTCGGCCGGTCGATCGAAGGTAGATGAGATCACCTCGCCCTTGGCCTGGCGTTGGAAGTCGGTGACTTCCTCCGGCCGTTCGTCCACCAACACCACCATGAGCTTCACCTCGGGATTGTTAGTGGCGATGGCATTGGCGATGGCTTGCATCACCATGGTCTTGCCGGCCTTGGAAGGAGAGACGATCAGCGCGCGCTGGCCTTTACCGATCGGCGACATGAGGTCGATGATTCGGCCGGTCATCTGAGTCGCTGTCGTTTCGAGCTTGAACCGCTCTTGCGGGTAGAGAGGCGTGAGCTTTGCGAAGTCTGGCCGCTGCTTGAAGGACTCCAGGTCGCCACCATTGATGGTGTCGATCCTGACCATCGGGTTGAACTTCTCTTTGCGCTCGCCCTCACGTGGCGTACGGATCACACCAGTGACCAAGTCGCCCTTCCGCAAGCCGAGCTTCTTGACCATCGACAACGAGACATACGCGTCGTCAGGTCCCGGAAGGTAGCCGTTGGTGCGGACGAATGCGTAATTGTCCAGCACATCCAAGATGCCCCGAGCCGGAACGAGCACATCATCTTCAGAAACCACTGGCTCGGAGTCGTAGCGTTCTAGATTGCCGCCTCCGCGGTTACGCCGGTTTTGGCGATCCCGACTGCGACGCCGGCGACCCCGGCGGCCGCCGCCTTCCTCATCCCAGTCGCGCCCCTGGCCGTCTCGACCTTGATTGTCGCGTTGCTGGTTCTCGCGTGCCGGTTGGTTCCGGCGATCCCGACGGTCGTTCTGCCGACCCTCGCGTGAGCCCTCGCCACGCTCACCGTCGCCACTGCGGGCTTCCGGACCCTGTTCCTCGCCGCGAGCCTGCTCATCGGAGCGGTTCCGCTCTCGCTGCCCGTCGCCGGTCTCCTGAGTACCGGTGTCTTCCCGAACTTGATCACCGCGGTTTTGCGGTGTGCCGTTCTGCCCGGGTACCTGATCCCCGTCACTGATCTCGGTGCGCGGTCGTCCCTCGGTTGGCGTGGAATCAGTCGTCTGAGTCGCTGTCACCAGCTCTGGCTGTGCGGGGTGCTGAAGCACCTGTACGTCCTCGCGCTGACCACCGGTCTCGCGCTCCGCCTGGCTTTGGCCCCCCAGAATTTGACCATTGTCTGGCCTGGTGCCGCCCGCTAAGACCGGCGTGCCGGCGTCGCTCCGGGCGGCCTTGATGGCGTCGATGAGCTGGCTCTTGCGCATGCCGCCAGTGCCCTTGATGCCCAGGGAACTGGCTAGCTGCTTCAACTCAGCGAGAACCATGGAGTCCAAGCCGGAGCCCTTGCGATTGCGACGATCATTGCTGAGTTGCGTACCTTGTTCGCCGGCGCCTTCCTCAATTGGGGATGCGCTCGTCACTTCGGCGATTTCTGTCAACTTGTGTCCTTGTCGGTTAGGGCACGTCATCCGTGCCCATCCATGGCTCGGGGTGATCTCCCCGGCCAACGGGTCTTTCTTGATGTCCTCAGCGCATCGCGACGACTGTTCTCGAGATGTGGCTGACGGGAGGGGCCGTAAAGCTTCGTCCGCGTCGCACCTGACCTTTAAGGCGCTACCTGGTCAGACGTGCGTCTTTGTGACTTGGCTGCTTGGGAAGCCGGTCAACGCAGCTGCCCTGACCGTGTCGGCTCTCTAAGGCTAGCACCTGCATCCGAAGTTTCCAGCACAGTCGGATCTCGTCCATCTTCGGCGATGGTTGGCTCGGTGATCGATGCGGCTGACCCTATGCCACTGAGCCGGAGCGAGAATCCTGGCAGATGTTGATCTTGAAGTACTGCAAGATCTGCTCGGCGCCCTAGTACCAGGACGCTTGGACCCGCACCACTGATCATCGCCGCAAATCCCTGTCCACGCAGCGATTTCATGAGCTCGTAGGAACGCGGCATGGCGCTTTCGCGGTATCCCTGGTGCAGCCAGTCATGGGTGGCCTCGTACAAGAGTTCCGGCTCGGACGCCATGGCGTGGACTAGCAGAGCCGCTCGGCCGGAGTTGGCTGCTGCGTCGATATGGGGAACCGTGTCTGGAAGCAGGCCGCGAGCGGCCCCGGTAGCCAACGACGTCTCGGGGATAAACAGGGCTGCGCCGATAGAGGTATCGACACGGCCCTGCGCGGCCGCGACGCCGCTCCGACCCTGATACGCCAGCACAAAACCGCCATAGATCGCAGCCGCGACATTGTCTGGGTGACCCTCAATGGCGGTCGCATGCCCCAGAAGCCAATTCGGCGTGACCTTTACGTCGGCAAGTCCCGCCGCTGCGACAAGTCCTGCAACAATCGCCGCGGATGAGGAGCCGAGGCCGCGACCATGCGGAATCGTGTTGCGGCAGCCAAGCCACAGGCCGGGCGCGCGCGCGCCTAAATCCGCTAAGCCAACGAGGGCTGCGCGGATGATCAGGTGGCTTTCGTCTCGTGGCAGCTCGGCTGCCCCCTCGCCCGACACCTCGATCTGATAGCCGTGCTCGATCACCGCCAGGTTCACCCGTTCCCGCCAGTCGAGTGCAAGCCCAAAGCAGTCAAACCCCGGGCCGAGGTTGGCGCTCGTGGCTGGCACCTCCACCGTTACCGACCTGTCGGAGATCAACACCCGCTGATCGTCGGAGTCAGGACGCATGGTCTGGTTCCGTTCGAACCAATGTCATCCCGAACGCCTAGTCCACCAAGCCGCAGACTGACGCAACGGCGAGCAGATCGGCCGTCACAACCTCGGCATGAATCGGTCCGACTCGCGACAATGCGGTGTCTACGTCCTTGAGGCCGTGTCCGGTGACGGTGACCACGATCTGCAGACCTGACTCGATTTCGCCGCGCTGGTGCTTGGCTAACAGGCCGGCAACTCCTGCTGCAGAAGCCGGCTCAACAAAGATGCCCTCTTGACGCGCCAGAAAACCCTGGGCGTCAAGGATCTGCTGGTCACTGACAGCTTCGATGAGTCCGCGTGATTCGTCACGAGCGGCTCTCGCCTGCTCGGCGGAGGCTGGATTACCGATGCGGATAGCAGTGGCAACCGTCTCCGGCTCCAGAACCGGATGTCCTAACACCAGAGGTGCGGCACCAGCTGCTTGGAAGCCCCACATTCTCGGGGTTCGCATGGCCTTGCCAGCGGATGCGTACTGTTTGTAACCACGCCAGTACGCCGAGATATTCCCGGCGTTGCCAACTGGGATGACATGCACATCGGGGGCATCGCCCAGCTCGTCGATTACTTCGAAGGCGGCCGTCTTCTGCCCCTCAATTCGGTTGGGGTTGATGGAGTTGACGAGCGCTACTGGATATTCATGGGCGAGCTTGCGCGCGAGTTCCAGGCAATCGTCAAAGTTGCCGTCGACCTGCACGACCTTGGCACCGTGCACGATTGCCTGGGCCAGCTTGCCAGTCGCGATCCGTCCCGCTGGCAACAGCACGATGGTGGAGAGCCCCGCCCTTGCCGCGTACGCCGCGGCTGAAGCGGACGTATTGCCAGTCGAGGCGCACACCACAGCCTGGGCACCCTGTCCGGCAGCGACGCTGAGCGCTACGGTCATGCCCCGGTCCTTGAACGAACCAGTCGGATTCGCTCCCTCGACCTTGATACGTACTTCGCATCGCAAGATTTCCGAGAGCCTCTCGGCTGATACCAGAGGCGTAGCTCCTTCACCTAGAGAGATCACCGGATCGCTGTCGGACAGCGGGAGCCAGTCCCGATAATGCGCGATCACTCCGTACCCAGGCCGGTGTTTGAGAGCGGTGTGTTGGTCCCCGACAAAGGATTCCGGGATCACGTCAGTCGCCCTCGACTCGCATCACGCTGGTGACCTCGCGGACGATATCGAGGTCCCGCAGGGCGCGCACCGTAGCGCTCAAAGCAGCATCCTGTGCATGGTGGGTCACGATCACTAGCTGAGCGTCTGCACCACGGCCGTTCTGTCGCACGGTCTCAATCGAGACGCCGTGCTCAGCGAACACGTGGGCGATAGTGGCAAGAACTCCGACCACGTCAGCCACCTCAAGCGAGAGGTGGTAACGCGTCAGAACACTGCCGATCCTGGTCACCGGCCGGGCCGCGTAGCTGGACTCACCAGGACCGACGGCACCTCGCAGCCGGTTCCGGGCAACCGTCACAAGATCTCCTAGCACGGCACTCGCGGTGGGCGAACCCCCGGCACCCGGGCCGTAGAACATTAGCCGTCCGGCAGACATCGACTCCACAAACACTGCGTTGTAGGCACCGCCGACCGCTGCAAGCGGGTGGGACCGCGGAATCATTGCCGGATGAACCCGCACTGAAACCGTCCGGTCATTGCCGCCCGGGATAGCGGGTGGGGACAGCTGGCAGATGGCAAGCAGCTTCACCACACAACCGATGTCATGAGCGGAGGCGATGTCGGTGGGGGTGACCTGAGTAATGCCTTCCCGATAGACATCGGCACTGGTGACCCGAGTATGGAATGCGAGGCTGGCCAAGATCGCGGCCTTGGCTGCGGCGTCAAAGCCTTCGACGTCGGCTGTCGGGTCGGCCTTCTCCGCATAACCAGCCAGCTGTGCCTCCGCCAATGCCACATCAAAACTGACGCCGGCGGTGTCCATGCGATCGAGGATGTAATTCGTTGTGCCGTTGACGATCCCGATCACCGAAGTGATCTCGTCACCGACGAGCGATTCCCGTAGCGGCCGGATGATCGGGATCGCGCCAGCCACCGCGGCCTCGAAGTAGAGATCCACGCCAGCTTGTTCGGCAGCTGCAAAGAGCGTGGCACCATCCTCAGCAAGCAGCGCCTTGTTCGCGGTGACCACAGACGCCCCGTGCTGCAGCGCAGTCAAGATCAACGAGCGGGCCGGTTCGACTCCGCCGATGACCTCGATGACGAGGTCGACCTCCTCCCGGCTGACCAATGACTCCCCGTCGGTGGTGAACAGCGCAGCGTCGATGCCGGGGCGTTCCCGGTCGTCGTGACGCACCGCTATACCGACAAGCTCGAGTGGTCGACCGACACGAGCGCGGAGATCCTCTGCCTGTCCGGTGATCAAGCGCGCCACCTCCGAGCCCACGATTCCGCAGCCGAGTAGGGCTACCCGGAGTGGTGTTAGCACTGGACCGTCCAGAAGTGGCGAGGGCTGCACACTGGTTAAAGTCACGGAAACCTCATTTACACAACGACACCACGACCCCGAATCGTGGCGGTTTCAATTGTTCACTATCGGCATTCGGTCCGCGAAACCCAAATCCTTTACGAGCCAGCGTCGAGCGCCAGCAAATCCTCAATCGTTTCCCGCCGGATCAACGTCTTGATCTCGCGATCCTGCACCGCAACGACGGGCGGTCGCGGAACATGGTTGTAGTTGCTCGCCATGGAGCGGCTGTAGGCGCCGGAGCCCGGCACTGCGAGTAGGTCGCCAGGGGCAATATCGGCGGGCAAAAACTCGTCACGCACCAAGATGTCACCGCCTTCGCAGTGCTTGCCGACCACTCGGGCTAGGACCGGTGGAGCGGTGGAGAGACGTGAAGCCAAGGTGGCGGAATACTCCGCGGCGTACAGCGCGGTCCGGATGTTGTCACTCATGCCACCATCGACAGCCACATAAAGCCGGCTGGCGCCCCCATCCAGCGCGACGGTCTTGACGGTGCCCACTCGATAGAGCGCGAAGGTGCTGGGGCCGCTGATCGCGCGGCCCGGCTCAATGGACAGATGCGGAACCTTGATTCCGAGGTTTGCGCATTCCTTCACGATGATTCCGTCAAGATCCTCCGCAAGAGCAGCAGGGGTAGCGGGCGTGTCTGCACTCGTGTAGGCAATGCCGAAGCCACCGCCGAGGTCGAGTTCACCGAGCTCGACGCCCGTCTGAGTCCTGAAATCGGCCTGCAGCCGCAGGGTACGGCGTGCCGCCACCTCGAAGCCTTCTGCGTCGAAGATTTGTGAGCCGATGTGGGAATGGATACCGATCAGGTCGAGCCAGGGATCGTGGTGACACGTCAGTAGCGCCTCCATTGCAGAACCGTCCGCGCTGGAGAAGCCAAACTTTTGATCTTCATGGGCGGTGGCGATGTATTCGTGGGTATGCGCCTCGACCCCTGTAGTGGCTCTGACCATGACCCGCGGCGTAATCTGCAACTCCTCCGCGACAGCGCTAAGCCGGCTGATTTCATCGAAGGAATCGATGATGATTCGTCCGACTCCGGCCGTCAGGGCGTAATACAGCTCATCGACGCTTTTGTTGTTGCCGTGCAGCCCCACCCGGCGTAGATCAATTCCGGCCCGCTGCACGACAGCCAGCTCACCACCGGTGCAGACGTCGATGCCCAGCCCCTCCTCGGTCACCCACCGTGCGACCGTCGTACACAGAAACGACTTGGCCGCGTAATAGACATCCCATCCGTCGAAGGCTTCGGCGAACGCGCGGGCTCGGGCGCGCAGATCGGCCTCGTCCACTATGTAGACGGGAGTGCCGACCTGCTCGGCAATGTCGATCACGCTGAGGCCACCGACGGTGAGCACTCCGTACTCGTCCTTGCGCACACCGCTGCTCCACAGACTGGATAGCAATGCATTGACATCGCTCGGCATGCGCAACCAGCTAGGAGCCCGCGCACTGGAGTCGGCATGGATGGAGCCGGCGACGTGGGTATGGCTCATATCGCGAAACTGTGCCAGACAAGGTTGAAAACACCCAGAGTTGCCAGCTCGCGGACATATGGAGATCGCTGGCATTAGGAGGTTGCCGCGACCTCGATCGTGTCGCTCTCGGCCAGCCGCACGCCACCAGGAGCCTGAGTAACGGCTCCGTCGACCTTGATCACTAAGCGTTCGCATGCCGCGCCGAGACAATGATCATCAAACCGGACGCCCCAGAGTGCAAAGAACTGACCGAGGGTGATCTGACCGCTTCCTCGGCCCTCAAGCCATACCTGTCCGGATGCGTCGTGCGTGTGCACCGCGGCCTGCAGCGCCCGAACCCGATCAATTCCGACGTACGCGGGCACCTCCACCGGAGTGCCGTCGACGGTTACGCGCAGCTTGACGACCCTGGAGTTCTCGTTTGTGCTGACCGGTTGCGGCTCCAGGCCGGCGGCCTCGATGTAGGAGACGGCATCCCTCGGGGCATCCCACGGAGGTGGCGTGCTGCGCTGCACCGCTGGGCCGGGAGCGGCCTGGCGAACACAGCCAGTGACTGTCAACAGCACCATGAGCACAGCCGCGAGCGCGGCACGCACGCCCCACCAACCACCCGGCACGGGGTCGAGAATAGAACGAGGGCGAGCTTGAGACGTATGAGCTGAGTTTGGAGCGGCAGCCGCGCTGGTACATTGCCTTTCGGCCCCTCACCGGGCCAGCAGTA
>Ga0307298_10000311_pt1 | contig 10632 bp, 9 predicted proteins | sample ER_DNA_158_FD_194470 | JGI IMG/M metagenome (GOLD analysis project Ga0307298, IMG submission 194470) | Bulk soil microbial communities from the East River watershed near Crested Butte, Colorado, United States - ER_DNA_158 | ecosystem: Environmental > Terrestrial > Soil > Floodplain | place: USA... | reverse complement strand
CCATACACCGGGCCACCGCCCCGAGCACTGTGCCTTCGTCGTCGACGAGCAGCTCGTCCTCACCGGCGACTCCCTTTTCGTCGGCGACGCCGCGCGTCCCGACCTCGCGATCGAGGCGCGCGAAGGGGCAGAGGGCCTCTTCTACTCGCTGCAACGACTCACCGACCTTCCCGACGCCTACGAGGTGTATCCCGGACACGTTGCCGGCTCGCTCTGCGGCGCGTCGATGAGCCCTGCTCACTCGTCGACGATCGGCGACGAGAAGCGGACGAATGCGGCGCTCGAGTACGGCGACGTGCAGGCCTTCATCAACGCGACGGCCGCCGTCTCGACACCACGACCGCCGACGACGGCCCGCGTGGTCGAGCTCAACAAAGGATCGTTCGTCGGCGCGCCGCCACCGCTCGAGCCACTCGACACCGTCGACCACGCAACTGTCCTCGACGTGCGACCCGGCGAGACTCATGCGGCTGGTCATGTGCACGGCTCTTTCAACGTGCCGGTGTCCGGCTCGTCCTACGCGACCCGAGCCGGCTTCATCCTCGACCCGAACGAGCGGATCGTCATCCACGCGACAGACGAGGCCGAAGCCCTGGAAGCAGCCCGTGGCCTGCGCGCCGTCGGCTTCATCGAGCTCGCCGGCTACGTCACCGAGGCGCCGGCGACCGACGTCGTCGAGCCGGTCGGGCTGGACGAGCTGGAGCGGCTGCTCGAGGAAGGCGACGTGCAGGTGCTCGACGTCCGTGAGAAGTCGGAGCGCGACGAGGGGTATATCCCGGGATCGCTGCACATCCCGTTCAGGCTCCTGCGCGATTTCGGTCCCGACGGCGTCGATGCGCAGAAGCCGGTCGTGACGATCTGTGAGTCAGGGATGCGCGCCGGCATCGCGGCGAGCGTTCTCGCAGCAGCCGGTGTCGACGCTAGGCCGGTTCTGAACGGCGGCGTGAACGACTGGCCCGGCGGGACCGTGTCGTTCCGCCGGTGCGGTTCTAGTTGATCCGCTGCACGGGATAGCCGCGCTCGTCCATGGCGGCGAGCAATTGCCTGCAGTGCTCCTCGTCCCGCGTCACGATCGTCAACTCGACCTCGGTCGCGGTGACCGGCAGGTCCATTCCTTCACGATGGTGCTCGACCGAGATGAGATTGCCTCGCTCCTCGGCGACGAGTGAGAGCAGCTTGATCAGCTCGCCCGGTCGGTCCGGGATTTGCGTCCGCATCACCAGATAGCGGCCCGCGACCGACAACCCGTGACGCATGACCGAGATGAGCATGGTCGGATCGATGTTGCCGCCGGAGAGGATCGGAACTGCGGTGCCCGTCCCACCGTCCTTGCCGGCCAGCAGGGCCGCGACGCCGACCGCTCCCGCGCCTTCGACGACGAGCTTGGCGCGCTCGAGCAACAGCACGATCGCCTCGCTGATCTGCTCGTCGGTCACCGCGACAATGTCGTCGAGCAGATCCTCCAACAAGGGCATGGTGAAGTCGCTCGGTACCTTCACCGCGATTCCGTCCGCGATCGTGTACCCGTCGACGCCTGCCCTGACGCCGACGATGCGCACCTCCGGCCGAAGCGCTCGCAATGCAGTCGCGATGCCGAGCGCCAGCCCGCCGCCGCCGATCGGGATCAGCACCGTCCCGACATCGGGCTCCTGATCGAGCAGCTCGAGCCCGATCGTCCCCTGCCCCGCGACCACGAGCTGATCCTCGTACGGGTGGATGAACGTCCCGCCCGTCGCGTCGACGTGCGCAATCGCTGCCTCGAGCGCGTCCTCGAAGTCTTCACCCGCCATCTCCGTCGCCGCGCCGTAGTTGCGGCAGGCCTCGACCTTCGCCATCGGCGCCGTGACCGGGACGAAGATGGTCGCGCGGATGCCCAGCTGCCGGGCCGCCCACGCGACGGCCTGTCCGTGGTTGCCGGCGCTCGCCGCGACCACACCGGCAGCACGCTCCTCCGGCGACAGCGTCGTGAGCTTGTTCACGGCGCCGCGGACCTTGAAGGCGCCGGTCCGCTGGAGGTTCTCCGCCTTGAGCCGCACCTCGCGGCCCACGCGGCGCGTGAACGTCTCCGAGAGATAGATCGGAGTCTCTTCCGCGATTCCCCTGAGACGCTCGCGCGCCTCCTGGATGTCAGCGAGTGTCGGTGCGATCCGTTGTATCGCCAAGCTTGAACACCCTCTCCATGATCTCCTTCACGGCGGTCAGCGGATCGAGCTCCCGCCTCTGCACCTCGTCGAGCAGCCGTCGGAGCTCGGGATCATCCGCGACCGCCTGCTGCAGATGTGCCTTGGCTCGTCCCGATGCGACCGCGAATACCTCACCGGCGAGATTCTTGCGCCTCCGCTCCTCGAGCAGGCCGCCTGACTCGAGATGCGCTCGATGCTCTTCCACCTTCTCCCAGAGCTCGGGGATGTTCTCGCCTCTGGTCGCCTCCGTGAGGACGATCGGCGGCTTCCAGGCGCTGTCTCGGTCGAGCGAGAGGATTGAGCGCACCTCCTTCAGCATCGTCTTCGCAGCCGGGTGGTCCATTTTGTTGATCGCGATCACATCCGGGATCTCCATGATCCCCGCTTTGAGCGCCTGCACCGAGTCTCCCGAGCCTGGCATCAGCACGAGCACGACGGTATCGGCAATGCCGATCACCTCGACCTCGCTCTGACCGGCGCCGACCGTCTCGAGGAACACGAGATCCTTGCCGGCAGCGTCGAGGACGAGCAGCGCCTGCAAGGTCGTCTCAGCGAGACCTCCAAGGTGGCCGCGCGTGCCCATGGAGCGGATGAAGACGCCCGGGTCGAGGAAGTGGTCGGAGAGGCGAATGCGGTCACCGAGCAGCGCACCGTGGGTGAACGGGCTCGAGGGATCGACGGAGATCACGCCGATCGTGCGCTCCTGAGCGCGGATGTGGCCGATCAGCCCGGAGATGAGGCTCGATTTCCCCACGCCGGGCGGCCCGGTGATCCCGACGGCGTAGGTGCGGCCGGTTTCCGGATAGATGTCGTGGACGAGATCGTAGGCGAGCGGATCACCGTTCTCGACGAGCGAGATCGCGCGTGCGAGCGCCCGCGTGTCGCCCGTGCGAACGCCTTCCGCGAGCGACTCGCGCGTCCAGTCCCGCCGGCCCGCCATGTTAAGCCGCCTCGGCGACCTGTTCGGAGGCCCGCTCACTGCCGCGCGCGAGTGCATAGGCGAGGACGATGCCGACGATCCCGAACACCCAGCGCGGGCCAACTCTGTCGGTCAGCGGGCCGGCGATCACGAAGCCGAGGCCGTACACGAGGTAGTTGACGCTCATGATCACGGTGAACACTCGACCGCGGAGCGCATCTGGAGCGCCACGCTGCACGAGCAGAGAGTTGCACACGACCGCAGCACCGTTACCGACCCCAGCGAAGACGAAGCACGGCAGCGAGACCCAGACGTTCGGCGCCACCCCGGCTGCCGCAACACCGACCGCCTGCACGAGGATGCTCGCGGCATAGACCGTCCCGACCGAATGCCGTTCCACCCAGCTGCCGGCGCCGAAGCTGCCGACGGCCAGGCCGAGCCCGATGCAGCCGAAGATGAGCCCGTAGCCGAAGTCGCCCGCGTTGAACGAGTCCTTGGCGAGAAACACCTGTGCCGTCTGCGTGGATGCGACCGCCCCGAGCGCGATCGTCCAGACGACGAGCACCGTCAAGAGCGGCCGCGTGTGGATGACCCTCGAGAAACCGTCCTTCAGGTCGCGCAGGTGACCGCGACTGACGGCGAGCGCGCCCTGGAGCTTCGCTGCCGGGAGCCGCAGCAGCAGCAACGCGGAGATCAGGAACGAGACACCGTTGATCCAGTATGCGACGTCGGGGCTGGCAGCGGCGACGAGTGCTCCGCCGATGACCGGCGCGACGGTCCAGCTGACGTTCTCGCTCGTCTGAATCAGGGAGTTCGCGCGCGCGAGCTGCTCCTCGTCGACGAGATTCGGCAGGCCGGCGTACACGGCCGGCCGAAAGAAGCCGGTGGCGATGCCCGCGACGCCCGCGAGCGCCACGATCTGACCTGCCGTCTGCGCGAACGGAAGCGTGAAGAAGACGGCCGCGCGCACGAAATCCGACACCACCATCAGCCCGCGCCGCGAGAGCCGGTCGAGGAGCGGTCCGAGAAACAGGCCGATCGCAACGGCGGGGAGAAACTCGACGATCATCAGCGCGCTCACCCACGGCCCCGAGTTCGTGCGGTCCTTCACGTCCACGACGAGCGCGACCGTCGCCAGCAGCGTGCCGAGACTGGAGCCGAGCGTCGCGAAGAAGAGCAGGCGGAAACCGGGCGCGGTGCCGAGGAGACTCAGCTGACGGCGGACACTGGTCAACACCGCGTCGGAGTCTGTCAGGAAGCCGCTGTGGCTGTCCTCACTCGCCCAAGGGCTTCTGCGAGGAACTCGTGCTCGTCGTGCGTCCCGACCGTGACGCGAATCGCGTTCGGGGCGCCGAACGCGGCGAGCGGCCGGACGATCACGCCCTCGCGCAGCAACGCCTCGAACCACGGCTGCGCGTCCTCGCCGAGATCGGCGAAGACGAAGTTGCCGACTGCCGGTCCCGCCACGCGGCAGCCGGCACCGGTGAGGATCCGTACGAGCTCGGAGCGTCCGTCCGCGTTGATCCGCCTTCTGCGCTCGAGCTCTCCGGGAAAGTCGAGGCTTGCAACTGCTGCCTCCTGGGCCGGCGTGGTCAGATCGAATGCGCGGCGCGTCTTGCCGAGGGCGGTGACGACCTCGGCGGGACCGACGCCGTAGCCCACCCGGAGACCGGCGAGCCCATAGATCTTGGAAAAAGTGCGCAGGACGAGCACGCTGCTCCCTGCCTTGAAGTACTCCTTGATGCCGTCGGCGTAATCCGGGTCGTCGATGTACTCGAAGTAGGCCTGGTCGAGGACGGTCAGGACGTGGTCCGGAACTCGCTCGAAGTAGGCGTCGAGCTCGGCGCGGGAGCTCATCGTTCCCGTCGGGTTGTTCGGATGGCACACGTACACGAGCTTGGTGCGCTCGGTGACCGCGGCAAGCAGTGCCTCGAGGTCGTAGCGGTCGTCGCGGAGCGGGACCTGCACGGCCTGTGCTCCGAGCTTGCGCGCATAGATCCCGTAGCTCGGGAACGAGGGCCAGCCGTGGACGACCTCGTCGCCCGGCTCGACGACTGCCTGCGAGAGCGCGTCGATGATGCCGTCGGCGCCTGAGCCCACGGCGACCTCGTCGAAAGCCACGGCGTGCAAATCGGCGAGCGCAGTCCGAAGCCGGTAGGCGCCACCGTCCGGATAGCGGTTCAGTTCAGCCTCTGCTCGCTCGAGCGCTTCGAGCGCACGCGGGAACGGACCGTACGGCCCTTCGTTCGACGCGAGCTTCACGACGCGCTCGAGCCCGAGCTCGCGCTGCACCTCTTCGATTGGCTTACCCGGCTCGTACGGGACGATTCCCGCTAGAGCGGGCCGCAGCAAGCCGGGAGGAACTTGCACTACGTGCCGGGCGTCTCGTCCGACTTCTTCCGCCAGATCCACAGCGCGCCGCCGACGGCCGCAACCATCGACGCAAGGGCGCCTTTGTTCAGGCCGGCGTGATCTCCCGTGCCCGGAACGGCCTCCTTCGCCTTCTGCTTGCCGAATGCCTTGGCCAGCTTCCAGACGCCCCAGCCCAGTACGGCGTTGCGTCGGTTCACAATTCCCATGGGTCTCCTTTCGTGGGCGAGCCTACCAAGGTGGCTTTCCCGCGAGGACGGAGGCTTACGCGTGAGGAAAGAGCGTCGAGCCGGGCCGGACTTCGCCGGCTACTTGCCGTTGCCCTTGCCGTTCCCGTTGCCGTTGCCACTGCCCTGACCGGACGGCGGCTTGACGTCGAACGGTCCTGGGGGCAGATGCGACTTCGGCTTGGAGCTCTGCTTCGGCTTCGCCTTCTGAGGAACGTGGCGGCGCACGGGATGAGCCTGGTGTGTAGCTCGACCGTTCACGTGACGAGCAGCGACCCCCGCGTCACCACGGTAATGAACCTTCTGGTTGCCCTTGCCGTGCGTCTTGAGCTTCTGCGCGTTCTTCGCATGCGCTGCCTTACCGACCGCGGCGTTGCCCCGCTTCGACTGCGAAGGCGGAGCTCCGTGCACCTTCTTCGGTGCGAGACCTGACGCGGCCGCCGCGGCGGCCGGGACCTGCTTCGCGGGCTTGGCGGAGCTGGGCTGTGGATGCCAGGGTGCGTGGCGAACGCCCTCGTACGAAGCACCGCCGATGGCGACGCCGGCGGTGAGCGCTGCCGCCGCCTTGAGCGCAAGGCCGGTTCCCACGGCGGCGCCACCGCCGCCGCCAAAGAGGGACATGAGGGAACTGGGCACCGGAACGAGGGCAAGCGTCTTGAGCGCGCCCCGCTGGGCTCGCTGTCGTCGGGCGAAGCCGGCGCACTCTGCGCACTCGCGTAGGTGTCCGCGCAGCTGTCCGCGCTCCTGCCGCGTCAGGCGTCCGTCGAGCTGGCGGGAGATCGCGAACTCCGCTTCGCCGCAGGTGATCGATCCTTCGAGCTGTTCGCGCAACGCACGACGTGCACGGAAGATGAGCGTCTCGACTGCGCTCGTCGAGACCTCGAGGACCTCGGCGATCTCGGCGTACGAGCGGCCCTCGAGCTCGCGCATCACGAGTGCCGCACGCTGGTTGAAAGCAAGATGACTGAGCGCGCGCCGGATGTCGTCGCCCGTCGGCGTGTCGTCTTCGCCGATCGTGTCGGCGATGTCGTCCTCGAAGGACACCTCGGCCGGTCGCCTGGAGGACTGGCGGAACCGCTGCCGGCAGACGTTGTGGGCGATGGCGATCAGCCAGTGCTGGGGCTTCTACGGGCGGCTTCCCTTCTCGACGTAGGCGCGATAGGCGTTCAGGAAGGTCGTCTGGGTGACGTCCTCGGCGTCGGCGGGATTCCGCATGACGGCGAGCGCGTACCGATACACGTCTCCGACGTGTCGTTTGTAGAGGCGCTCGAAGGCCCGGTCAGGGCGAGGCCTCGCCGCCAGCAGGGGGGTCATGCTCTAGTAGATACCCGCTCGGCGGGAATCTTGCGTCCCCCGGACTAGGGAAGCGGCGTTCCTCCAGGCAATTTCGGGGCTTCGACCGGCGGAACCGGCACAACCGGCACGGGCGGCACCTTGACCGGAAGGGCCGCGACGGGGGGCTCGAGCGCCTTCTGAGCCTCTCCGACCAGGCTCACGGCCTGGTCAGTCATCTGGGAGACCGGGGTGAGCGGGCTCGACTTGATCGTCGCACTGGGGGCAGAGCCTGCCGGCGCCTGGGCCAAGGGCTGACCGCTTGGCTGTGGCCCCAGCCCCAGCTCGCCGGCGCGCTGCGAACCGACCCCAATCCCCTTCGCCCCTGCCCGCCCCGTCTTCGCTGCCGGGGCCCGGGCGCCTCTCGGGGCGCTCGCGGCGCGAACCCCGCGCGTCGGAAAGACGGCGGCAAGCTGCCACGAAGGGGCGGCGATCCGCTGTGCCGAGGGACGTGCCGCCGAGGCGGGACCGTTGCGATCGCTGCTGATGCCGGTAGCGAGAGCGCCGGCAAAGATCGCGACCGCCGCCTTCACGAGCAGCCCACCGCCCGCCACCGCGCCGCCCCCGGCGACCACACCGCCCGTATCGAAGAACTGCGTCAGCGATGTCGGCAGCGGCACCACGACAAGCGACCGGAGCGCAGAGGCCTTGAGCCGCAACGACCGACGGGCGCGGAAGATCAATGTCTCGACTGCAGAGACCGAAACCCCGATCGTGTCGGCGATCTCGGCGTACGAGCGACCTTCGAGCTCGCGCAGGACGAGCGCGGAGCGTTGGTTGAACGGCAGTCGCCCGAGCGCGTCCAGGACGCCCTGCAGGTCAGGCCGATCTTCTTCCGGCACTGCGATCAGGTCGACATGATCCTCGAGCGGAACCTCCCTGACCCGACGGCTCGCCCGCGCATAGCGGGTGCGCGCAACGTTGTGCGCGATCTTGATCAACCAGTTCTGAGGCTTCTCGATCTCGACGCCCTTGACGTACGCGCGGTACGCATTCAGGAACGTCGTCTGAGTCAGATCCTCCGCGTCGGCGGGATTACGCAGAAGCGCGAGCGCGTAGTGATAGACGTCTTTGACGTATCGTCGGTAGAGAGACTCGAAGGCCTGATCTCGAGCTAGGACCGGGATCTCTGGCGCTGCGGTCGCCACGATGCTGATGGAACGAACCTGGGCCGCGCCGGGATACGGCCTGCTTTGTCATTTGAAAACCATATGCCGGCGAATGCCGGCTGTCTACGCGGCTATGCGGTCGTCTTCGCGCGCTGGCGGATCGGCACGTGGATCGGGCGGCCGAGCGCCACGAGACCGGCTTCCTTGATCGCCTCCGACAGGGTCGGATGTGCGGCCATCCCGTCCGCCACGGTCTCCACCGTCGCTTCGGCGTCGATCGCGACGACGCCGGCCTCGATCAGATCGGTGACGTGCGGACCGACCATCACCAGGCCGAGCAGCTCTCCGTAACGCGTTTCGTGAATCGACTTCACCCAGCCGGTGGTGTCGTTCTGCATGACCGCGCGCGCGTTCGCCACCCACGGGAACATGCCGGTCGCGACGTCGTCGCCGTATTGCTCCCGCGCCTCGGCTTCAGTGAGGCCGACGCCGGCGATCTCCGGATCCGTGTAGATCGGACGCGGAACCGCCCGGTTGTCGACCACGGCATCGTGACCGCAGGCGTTCTCGGCGGCAACCTCTCCCTCACGAAACGCCGTGTGCGCGAGCTGCCAGTAGCCGGCGCAGTCGCCGACTGCATAGATGTGCTCGACCGTCGTCCGCCGGTGCTCGTCTGCGGCGATCCCCTTGCGCTTGTCGAACTCGACGCCGATCGTCTCGAGCCCGATCCCTTCGACGTTCGGGCCACGGCCGACGCTGACGAGCATCAGGTCAGCCTCGACCGTCTCGCCGTCGCCGAAGTGCACGGTCAGCGCGCCACCCTTCTCGTCCACCTTCGTGCACTGCTTCTCGAGGTGAAGCGTGATCCCCCGCTTGCCGAATTGCTTCGCCAGCTCCTTTGACGCATCCGCGTCTTCCTGCGGAATGAGCGCCGGCAGCATCTCGATGATCGTCACCTCGCTGCCGAACCGGCGGAAGATCGAGGCGAACTCGCACCCGATGATGCCGCCGCCAAGCACGACGAGCCGCTTAGGCACTTCCGTCTGTGCCAGCAGGCCCTCCGAGTCGACACAGCGGTCGGAATCGAGGCCTTCGATCGGAGGACGCAGCGGGAACGAGCCCGTCGCGATGATCGCCTGCTTGAAGGTGACGTCCTCCCCGCCTTCGACGGCGATCGTGTGCGCATCCTCGAACGTGCCGTTGCCCTTGACCCACTCGACGCCGTTCGCCTTGAAGAGCGAGGCGACGCCCGACGTCATCTGCTTGACGACGCCCGCTTTCCACTCGTTCGCCTTGCCGAACTCGAGCTGGAAGCCGCCGAGCTTGACGCCGAGCTTGTCGAACGTGTGCTCGGCCTCTTTCAGCGCGAACGCGGTCTGCACCCAGGCCTTGGTCGGGATGCATCCGATCCGCAGGCAGGTGCCGCCGAGCTCGGGCTCGCGCTCGATGCAGGCAACTTTCACCCCGAGCTGCGCAGCCCGAATGGCCGCGGTGTAGCCACCTGGCCCCCCTCCGAGAACAGCGACGTCGACTTCCATCAGGGTCGATCGTACAGATCCGTCAGTTCTCGAAAGCACCTCGGCAGGTCGAGAAAATCGGTGTTGTCGGAGATGGCATCCACCGAACCGGCTTCGTGGTCGATTGCACGAACCGCCGGGTCTGTGATTGCAGCGCGCAGCGAGTCCACGAAGCGATCTGCGAACAAGACCTGAAACGGCCGACCCCAGAACGCCCGCACATTCGGATCGACCGATTCCGTCACACCGAGCTCGTTGTGACGCCGCGCGACAGCTTCGTACGCGTCGACGAGGCCGGCCTCCCGCGCACGCCAGTCTTCGCCTGCGAGCGTCCGTGCGAGCGCTTCCCCTTCTGGACGGTTCAACTCTGCGTACGCGGAACCCAGCCACTTCCAGTACGGCGGGTAACGGCGTTCCTGCAGCAAAGCAAGCCGCAGCAGATCGCGAACGAGAGAGGCGGCGATCACCCGCGACCCGAGGTCATCCCCGCGCGACCCCGTGCGACCTACGAAATGTTCGAGCTGTGCGACACGCCGCCACTGGCTTGCCATCACAAGCAACCAGACGTCATGCGGATACCAGCTGAGCTTGTCCCGCAGCCGCGTCAGCTCGCCGACCGAGTCGGAGAAGACCTCACCTGAGGTGAACTCGAGCAGACGCTGCGTAGGAGTCGCGAGCCAATCGGCCACATCGAAGTCTTGAAGGAGGTCCACCCCGAGCTCTGCACGCACGTAGTCGCCGAGGAGGAGCGTCTCGACACCATGGTTCACCGGCCCCACGTCGAGCTCGGCGATCGCAACCGTGCCCGCCTCTTCTGTAGGCCCGAAGTGTGTGGAGAACCCGGCAAAGCTGGTGGGGAGCTGTTCGGCGAGCGTCTGCCGCAAGTCCCTCGCCTCGGCGAGATCACGGACAAACAGCTGGACACGCGGGCCCCATTGATGATCACGAGAGCGTTCGTCGTCGAACCCGAGCACC
>Ga0307298_10000308_pt1 | contig 10677 bp, 9 predicted proteins | sample ER_DNA_158_FD_194470 | JGI IMG/M metagenome (GOLD analysis project Ga0307298, IMG submission 194470) | Bulk soil microbial communities from the East River watershed near Crested Butte, Colorado, United States - ER_DNA_158 | ecosystem: Environmental > Terrestrial > Soil > Floodplain | place: USA... | reverse complement strand
CCGACCGTACGCTTGCCTCTGCGAACAATGGCGAATCGCCCATGTAGCAGGTCTTCGCGCGTTAGGACAGCGTCGGGATCCTCGACTCGGGCATTGTTCAGGTAGGCACCACCCTCAGCGATCGCTCGACGGGCTGCCGCCTTGCTCGATACCACGCCGCTGCGCTCCAGCACATCGACGATCGCTGGGAGCTGTTCTTCGGACGGGAGCGCGACACCCCCTACCTCAGCCACCACGGCTGCCAGGGTGGGCTCGCTCAACTGCCGCAGATCCTGCCTACCGAAGAGCGCGGCTGCTGCCGCAACGGCCGCCTCACGTTCGGCCTTGGAGTGCACGAGATCGGTCACGTCGTCGGCCAGAGCGCGCTGTGCAGCACGGAGGTGCGGTGCTTCCTGGGTCTGCCGTTCCAACTCCTCGATCTCTGCTCGACTGCGTTCACTGAAGACCTTCAGGTACTCGATGACCTTCTCGTCCTCCACGTTCAAGAAGTACTGATGGAAGGCGTACGCGGACGTCATCGCCGCATCGAGCCAGATCGTCCCAGTCTCGGTTTTACCGAACTTCGAGCCGTCGGCCTTAGTCAGCAGCGGCGTGGCGAAAGCGTGCACCCGCTTGCCCTCCACGCGCCGGATGAGCTCGACGCCGGCGGTGATGTTGCCCCACTGATCGCTGCCGCCGAACTGCAGTGTGCAGCCGTAGGCCCGATGCAGCTCCAGGTAGTCCAGGGCCTGCAACAAGACATAGGAGAATTCGGTGTAGGAGATGCCCTCCTCCAGTCGCTGCCGCACGACATCTCGGCTCAGCATCCGGTTGACGGGGAAGTGCTTGCCGATGTCCCGTAAGAAATCGAGCACCGGCAGAGGTCCGGTCCAGTCCAGGTTGTTGACGACTCGAGCGGGATTTTGACCAGAGAAGTCGACAAACTTCTCCACCTGCCGCCGGATGCTTTCCACCCAGCCGGCAACCGTCTCCTTGGGGTTCAGAACGCGCTCGCTGGTCTCCTTCGGATCACCGATCAATCCCGTCGACCCGCCGACGAGCATCAGAGGATAATGGCCGGCACGCTGGAGAGCGCGCGCCACCATGAGCTGGACGAGGTTGCCGAAGTGCAAACTTGGTGCTGTCGGGTCGAAGCCCACATAGAAGGTGACGGGACCAGCAGCGAGGTGTTCGGCAAGCGCAGCCTCATCGGTGGAGAGCGCCACCAGCCCACGCCACTTCAGTTCGCTGAGCACCGTATCCACGGGGCACCACAGTAGCGGCAGTGCGGCTGGCTGATCGTCTCGGCGATCGGCGAGGGCAAAGCCTCCCTGATTGGCCGCGACAGCCGCCCTTATCAAGGTCGCGCTGTGAGCTCTATGAGATCCACTCGTCCAGCAAAGCTGTCGCGGCGCTGACCTCCTCCAGCTGCTCCTGGACGCGTATTAGCGCAGTCCCACCGCGGCCAGAACGGCTGTTGATTGAGCCCTCCACCGTTAGCACCGAGCGCACGTCCGCGGTCAAGTGCGGCGAGATCTCGGCTAGGTCGCCAGCGCTGAGATCGGTTAGCTCGATTCCTTCCGCCTCACAGCGGCGTACGCACGCGCCGGCGATCTCGTGCGCCTCGGCAAACGGCACCCGCTGGCGTACCAGCCAATCGGCAATATCCGTGGCCAGGGAGAAACCCTTCGGCGCCAGTTCGGCCAGCCGATCAGGATGGAAGGTCAGCGTCGCGACCGTGCCCGCTACGGCTGGAAGCACAATCAGCAGTTGGTCAATGGAATCGAAGATCGGCTCCTTGTCCTCTTGCAGGTCGCGGTTGTACGCCAGCGGCAATCCCTTCAGAGTCGCCAGCAGTCCGGTCAGATTCCCGATCAATCGTCCAGCCTTGCCGCGTACCAGCTCTGCCACGTCAGGGTTCTTTTTCTGCGGCATGATGCTCGACCCGGTCGACCATTCATCGGCCAAGGAGGCGAATCCAAACTCCTGGGTCACCCAGATGATCACGTCCTCACTCAGCCGGGACAGATCGACGGCAATTTGGGCACAGATGTAGGCCGCCTCGGCCACAAGATCGCGTGAAGATGTGCCGTCAATCGAGTTGGCCACGCTGGCCTCGAACCCCAGCTCAATCGCCACGGCCTCCGGATCCAGGCCGAGTGAGGTGCCGGCAAGGGCCGCCGACCCGTACGGGCTGACCGCTAACCGGCGATCAAGATCACGGATCCGATCGATGTTTCGCAGCAACGGCCAAGCGTGCGCGAGCAAGTGGTGGGAAAGCAGCACCGGTTGGGCGTGCTGAAGATGGGTACGCCCGGGCATGGCAATACCGAGATGATCACGTGCCTGCTGGTGCAGTGCGCCGACCACGCCGCCGAGTGCCTCGGCCACTGCTCGCAGCGCATCTCGCAGATACATCCTGATCAAGGTTGCAATCTGGTCATTGCGAGAACGCCCGGCTCGCAGCCGCCCCCCAAGCTCAGCGCCGAGGAGCTCAACAAGCCGCCGCTCGAGCGCGCCATGCACGTCCTCGTCGGTCTTGGCAGGTTCAAAAGCTCCAGAGGCGACCTCGGACGCCAGTGCATCAAGGCCGTCGATCATCTCCGCAAGCTCGGTTTCGGTCAACAATCCGCCCTGGTGCAACGCCTTGGCATGGGCCTGCGACCCGGCTAGATCATAGGGCGCCAGTCTCCAGTCGACGTGGGTGGAGCGGCTTAGGGCCAGCATGGCGTCGGCTGGGCCGGCGTCAAATCTGCCTCCCCAGAGGCGCCCGCGGTGATCGCCTTCCGACGACGTCGGCGCAGCGCTCAAGACAAGCCGGCGTCCCGGCGCGCCGCAAGTGTGCTCGACATGCCATAAAGCGAGATGAAGCCGCGCGCTTGAGACTGATCGAACCTGTCGCCCTCGTCGTAGGTGGCGAGGTTGAAGTCGTACAGGCTGGTGTCGCTGCGGCGCCCGGTGACAGTGGCCTTTCCGGCGTGCAAGATCATCCGAATGTCCCCGCTGACCGGTTGCTGCGCTTCGTCGATGAAGCAGTCCAGCGCCCGCTTGAGCGGCGAGTACCACTGGCCGTCGTAGACCAGCTCGGCCCAACGCTGGTCTATGCCGCGCTTGTAACGAGCCAGCTCGCGCTCGACGGTGACGTTCTCCAGCTCCATATGGGCGGTGATCAAAGCGATCGCGCCCGGAGCCTCGTACACCTCCCGGCTCTTGATGCCGACGAGTCGGTCCTCCACCATGTCCAATCGACCGATCCCCTGTGCGCCGGCACGCTCATTGAGGATCTGAATGGCCTGCAGCATGGAGACCTTCTCGTTGTCGATCGCAATCGGGTTGCCCGCCTCGAAGGTGATCATGACCTCATCAGGCTCCCGTGGAATCGCCGGGTTGGCCGTATAAGCGTAAACGTCCTCGATCGGGGCATTCCAGATGTCCTCGAGGAAACCGGTCTCCACCGCGCGACCCCAGACGTTCTGGTCGATGGAGTACGGCGAGGCCTTGCTTTGTTGGATGGGCAACCCCTTGTCCTCGGCGTAGGCGATCGCCTTCTCCCTGGTCCAGGCATAGTCACGAACCGGAGCGATCACTGTCAGCTCTGGGGCCAGATTGGCGATGCCCACCTCAAAACGCACCTGGTCGTTGCCCTTGCCGGTACACCCGTGCGAGACGGTTGTTGCTCCGTGGGCGCGGGCCGCATCGGCAAGATGCCGTGCGATGAGCGGACGAGACAGTGCGCTGACCAGCGGGTAGCGATCCATGTACAGCGCATTGGCTCGCAGTGCCGCGCGGCAGAAGTCTTCGGCAAACTCGTCCTTGGCATCGACGACGACAGCTTCGACAGCCCCGCAGTCCAAGGCCCGCTGACGAATGACGTCCATGTCCTCCCCGCCCTGACCAACGTCCACGGCCACGGCCACCACCTCCCGGCCGGTCTCTTCGGCCAGCCAGCCGATGCACACACTGGTGTCCAGGCCGCCGGAGTACGCCAGCACAATTCGATTACTTATGGGCCGATCGCTCATGGGACTTCCTTCTCACTGTGATTGGGATGAGGAACCGCTGAGCCGTTGGCGGGCTTGCCAGTTCGACTCATGATCAAAAACTGTTGTGCGATGTCGCTGCCACCACTTGGGCTGCGGGTAATCAGCAAGATCGTGTCGTCACCTGCGATGGTGCCGAGGATGGTGTCCCAGCCGACCCGATCGATCGCTCCGGCGAAGTACTGCGCAGCGCCGGGTGGGGTACGTAGCACGACGAGGTTGGCAGAGGCTGTGGCCGATACCAAGATCTCAGCGCACAGCCGGGCCAGCCGCCCCTCGAAGCTGGCGAACTCCCCCACATGCGGTGTGCGGTCGCCGCCCTCGCTGGGCACCGCGTAGACGAGCTGCCCATGTGAATTGCGTACCCGCAGCGCCCCGATCTCGAGAAGATCACGAGACAGCGTGGCTTGATTGACCTGGACTCCATCGTCGGCCAATAGCTCGGCCAGCTCGGTCTGGGATCGGACCTCGTGCTGCTCCAGAAAGGTGGTGATCTTGGCGTGCCGGGCGGTTTTAGTCAACCCGCTTTTCGGGGGGTCCAAGGGGGGTCGCCCCCCTTTACTCTGACGAGCTGCCCGGGAGTAGGTCGACATCAGTCACTCACCACCCTTGCCCGCTCATCGAGGAAGATCAAAAGCGCCTTCTGCGCGTGTCTGCGATTCTCGGCCTCATCCCAGACCACTGACTGCGGCCCGTCGATGACGACAGCGTCGATCTCCTTGCCGCGGTATGCAGGCAGGCAGTGCAACACGATGGCCTCCCGATGGGCAAGCGCTAGCAGCCCCGGGGTTACCGCGTACGGCACGAAGATCGACTCGCGGTCCCCGCGAGAGTCTTCCTGACCCATCGAGATCCATGTGTCCGTGGCGATCACGTCCGCGTCAGCCACCGCGTCCTTGGCCTCCCGATGCACCTGCACACTGCCTCCCGAGCTGCTCGCTAAAACCTGCGCTCTCTTGACAACTTCGGGGTCGGGCTGGAAGCCGGGCGGGGCGCCGATTCGGACGTGCAGTCCCGCCAAGCTGCCGCCGAGTAGATATGAATGCGCCATGTTGTTCGCGCCATCCCCGACATAGGCCAGGATCAGTCCAGCTAGCTGTTTCTTGTGCTGGCGGATCGTTTGGAAGTCCGCGAGCACCTGACAGGGGTGGTACTGGTCGGTGAGCCCATTGATCACTGGCACGCCCGCGTAGTCAGCCATTTCCTGCAACCGCTCTTGGCCTGAGGTACGCCAGACGATCGCGGCCACATGGCGGCCAAGCACTCGGGCGGTATCGCTGATGGACTCGCCACGGCCCAGTTGGGACAGCGCGGCGTCCATGATCATCGGATGGCCACCGAGTTCGGCAATCGCGGTCTCGAAGGAGATCCGGGTGCGTGTCGATGGCTTGTCGAACAATACCGCGACCGTGCGCGGTCCAGCGAACGGACGGAGCCGATAGGGCTCTGCCCTGAGAACGTCGGCGAGATCCAGGATGTCGAGCTGCTCGGCTGCGCTGAGATCGTCGTCGACCAAGAAGTGTCTCATGTGGACTCCCGGGCAACTTGGTCGAGAAGGGACGGCAGCACACTGAGGAAGCTGTCTAGCTCGGCAGCACTGATGATCAGCGCCGGCGCCAGGCGCAGGACGTCGGGTCGCGGCGCGTTGATCACAAACCCTGCGTCAAGCGCTGCATCGACCACAGCTGGTGCAATGGGCTTGGCCAAGATCACGGCCTGCAACAGACCGCGACCCCGCACGCCAGTGATCATTGGATGATCCAGTTTCATGATCGCTGCGGTGAGATGATCATTGAGCGCATTGGCGTGATCGAGAAGACCGTCACGCTCGATGACCGCTATCACAGCAAGCCCGGCGATGGCGGCAACGGGGTTGCCACCGAACGTGCTGCCGTGGCTACCGGGACCGAGCAGTCGTGAGGCTTGGCCGGTCGCGATGCAAGCTCCAACCGGAAACCCGTTTCCCAGCCCTTTGGCTACAGTGACGATGTCCGCGGTAACGCCCTCGTCGATGTGGACCAGCCAGCTGCCGCAGCGGCCCATTCCGGTCTGTACCTCATCCATCCAGAGCAAGGCTCCGTGCTGATCGCAAATCTGGCGGGCCTTGGCGAGATAGCCGGCCGGAGGTACCACAACGCCGTTTTCGCCCTGAATCGGCTCCAGTACTACCGCTGCCACTGTCTCGTCGACAACCGAGGCCAGAGCCTCCGGATCGCCGTAGGGCACGAAGATCACTTCGCCTGGCAGCGGCTCGAACGGCAGCCGGTACTTCGGATTGTGTGTCAGGGCCAGTGCACCCATCGATCGTCCGTGAAATGCGCCCTCGGTCGAGATGATCGTGCTTCGCCCCGTCATCCTGGTGATCTTGAATGCGGCCTCGTTGGCCTCGGTGCCGGAGTTGGTGAAGAAAACCCGCGCCTCCTTAGCGCCCGTCATACTGCTCAACCGCTCGGCAAGGGCAACCTGCGGTGGGGTGGCGAAAAAGTTCGAGACGTGGCCCAGGGTTGCGATCTGGCCGGTCACCGCCGACAGCACCGTCGGATGGGCATGACCGAGCACATTGACGGCTAGACCCGACAGCAGATCCAGGTATCTCCGGCCTTCGGCATCCCACAGATAGCAGCCCTCACCGCGGACGAAGACCCGCTTCGGCATCCCGAAGGTATTCATCACGGACTCGGCGTAGGCGTCCAGCACGGCGCTGGAGGATGTCAGGCCGGATAGCTCGCGGCTCACCGTCATTGGATCGGCCGTCATGACGACGCTCCTTGGGGCGGTTCCACTGGTGCTGGTCCAAAGTCGCCATTGGCAAATTCGCTTGGCGGGATGCCCTCGTCGCGAGAAAACACCCGGCTGCCCAACCGGATCAGCCCATCTTGGGTCACCATCGTTCCGATTCCGACATTGGTGAAGATCTCTAGAAGCAGCGCATGAGGGACGCGACCATCAACCACCGTGGCTCGGGTAAGACCGCCCTCGACGGCTCGCATACAGGCTTCCATTTTCGGCACCATTCCCGCCTCGAGCTTGGGCATCAAGTCCCGTAGCTCGGTCGCCGAAAGCTCAGTGATCACGTCGCTGCTATTCGGCCAGTCCCGGTAGAGCCCCTCGACATCAGTCAGTATGACGAGCCGATCGGCCTTGAGTGCCACGGCCAGTGCGGCTGCGGCGGTGTCGGCATTGACGTTGTGCACGACGCCATTCACGTCGGGTGCGATGCCGGCCACTACCGGTACGCTGCCTGAGCCGATCAAGCCCTCGACGGCTTCGGTGCGCACCGAGACCACGTCCCCGACCAGACCAAGATCAACTTCCTGCCCGTCGACAACCGTGCCGCGGCGCTCAGCGGTGAACAGTCCGCCGTCCTCGCCCGAAAGGCCGACAGCCACGGTGCTATGGGTGTTGATCAATCCGACTAAATCTCTTCCGACCTGGCCAACCAGCACCATACGGACCACTTCCATGGCCTCCGGGCTGGTGACCCGCAGGCCGCCCCGGAACTCCGAGGTGATGCCAAGCCTGGACAGCATTGTCGAGATTTGCGGCCCGCCACCGTGGACCACAACTGGATGGACGCCACACCGTTTCATGAAGACGATGTCTTGGGCGAACGCCCGTTTCAGATCATCGTCGATCATGGCATTTCCGCCGTACTTGATCACCACGATCTTGCCTGCGTAAGTCTCCAGCCACGGCAGGGTTTCGGTGAGAATCGATGCCTTCTCGACTAACGACAGCGGGCGGGATTCGACTAGCGGCGCCGAGGAGTTCATGTGGAGTACTCCGCGTTCTCTTTCACATAGTCATAGGTAAGATCATTCGTCCAGATGGTGGCCGAGTGTCGACCGTTGCGCAGATTGACCTCGACCTGAACATCGTGGCTACTAAGGTCGACCAGGTCCCGCGGCTCGCCGACGGAGCCGTCACGGCAGACCTGTACGCCGTTGAACGAAACGTCGATGCGATCCGGCTCGAACTCTGCGGTGGTCGTCCCGATAGCTGCTAGGACCCGTCCCCAGTTGGGATCCTGTCCGAAGACAGCGCACTTGAAGAGATTGCTCCGGGCGATGGCTCGACCGACTTGTACCGCGTCGTACTCCGACGACGCATGGTCGACGTGGATCGCAATAGTATGCGCCGCTCCCTCGGCGTCGGCCAGCAGCTGCAGAGCAAGATCATGACAGGTCTCGTCCAGCGCTGCTTGGAAGTCCCTACGCGTTGGCCGTATGCCAGAGGCGCCACTGCTCATCAAGATCACTGTGTCGTTGGTCGACATACAACCGTCGCTGTCTATCCGCTCAAAGCTCTGCCGGCACGCATCCGCGAGTTGATCACGAAGCTGGTCGCTGTCAACAACGGCGTCAGTTGTCAGCACAACCAGCATCGTGGCTAGCCCGGGTGCAAGCATGCCGGCCCCCTTGGCCATGCCACCGATGGACCAACCCTCATCGGCAAAGTTGGTCTGTTTGGTCGTGGAATCGGTCGTCAAGATCGCCTCAGCTGCCGCCTGCCCACCGTCGGAGCTGAGCAGCGGAACAAGATCGCTAACAGCTGGTGTCAGCTTCTCCATCAGCAGCCGCACGCCAATCAAGCCCGTCGAACACACTGCAACATCAATGGCCGCTATGTCTGCAGCCTGACGCAATCCATCTGCACCCTGAGCCTGCCGAAGGGCGTCGGCGACCAGCTCAGCCGTCCGATGGGTATCTGCGAAGCCTTCCGGACCCGTGCAGGCATTTGCCCCACCAGAGTTCAAGATCACTGCTCGCAGCTGAGCATCGGCCAGGACCTGCTCTGACCACAAGACTGGCGCTGCCTTGACACGGTTGGTCGTAAAGACACCGGCAGCCGCATAGTCCGGGCCGGTATTTACAACTAGCGCAAGATCCTTGGCACCACTGGTCTTCAAACCCGCCGCCAACCCGCAGGCAAGGAAGCCAGCAGGTGTTGTGACGCTCATGGCGCTACCCCAATGGTTGGTAGCCCGGTGGTCTCCGGCAGGCCGAGTGCCAAATTCATGCACTGAACCGCCGCGCCCGCCGTCCCCTTAGTCAGGTTGTCCAGCGCGGCGATGGCAATCAGTCGACCTGCGTCATGATCAACTGCGACCTGAACCTGCACCGCGTTCGATCCCAGTACGGATTTGGTCTGCGGCCATTGGCCGACAGGCAGCAGCTGGACGAACGGCTCGTCGGCGTACGCCTCGGCGTACGCCTCATAGACTTGATCCTCGGCAATACCAAGATCGGCGAGCGGAGCCGTACAGGTCGCCAAAATCCCGCGAGACATCGGAACCAGCACCGGTGTGAACGACACCGATGGATCCGAAGCACCGCATGCCACAAAGTTCTGCAGCAGCTCAGGGATGTGACGATGAACGCCGCCCACGCTGTAGGCACTTGCTGACCCCATGAGCTCGGTGCCGAGCAGATGCGGCTTGAGGGAACGGCCGGCACCGGAGGGACCGCTGGCCGCAACGATCACAACATCACGCGCGGTCGTCAGGCCACAAGTGATCGCTGGCAACAGCGCCAGAGTTGCCGTCGTGGGATAGCACCCAGGAACCGCGATGGCCCGCGCTCCGGCCAGTTTGTCCCGCTGTCTTGGCAGCTCGGGCAACCCGTACGGCCAGGTTCCTGCATGGGCCGACTGATAGAACCGCTGCCAGGCGTCAGCCTGCTCAAGCCGAAAGTCGGCCCCGCAGTCGATGACCACGGTGTCGGCGTGCAGTTGGGCAGCTAGCTCTCCCGAAGCGCCATGTGGCAACGCGAGGAACACCACGTCGTGATCGGACAGCAGCTCTGGAGTGGTCTCGCCTACCAACCGATCCGCCAGCGGAGTCAGGTGTGGATGATGCTGGCCGAGGAGGGTTCCCGCACTGGCGCTCGCAGTCAGCGCCCCGATCTCCACCTGGGGATGGGCAAGCAGCAGTCGGAGCAGTTCTCCCCCTGCATAACCCGTGGCGCCCGCCACCGCTATCCGTATGGGCACTCGCATGACTATGCCATACGAGGCAGAGTTATGCATCTCCCCGTCTCAAGTGGTGGCGCGGTTACATCGGCGTCGATCGCAGCCGAAAGTCTCGCGGGACAATCACCATTGCTTGCTGATCATGCTCAGCGATCTAGAGGCCACTGCGGTTAGTCGCGGAGCCGGAATGCCAGACGGGTCTCCCACTGTCCCATGTCCGGAACCTCGGCAGGATCGCTGAGGTATTCCTCGAGCCGGCACCCCCAGGTTCTGCCGTCAGTGTCCCAGTCCAAGCCGCGCTGGTCTGCCCAGTCCAGCAGGTCACGTGTCGCGGTCACCAGGGTGTCCGGATGACCTGTGTGCACAACCGTGGCGTAGCGGCCGGCAGGCAGAACGCCGGCGCGAACCTCACCATCACCCTCGACCGGAGTCGTCACCGCGACGCCGGTCTCGAGCTCCATCTCATTTTCCATATCGATGACGACATACCGCCAGAACGGTGGGCCCGCTGGAGTGACGCCACGAGCGGCCAGCCACTCAAAGACTCGGCCTGTCAGTGGGGGGACGACCGAGCCCAGCTCCTCCATGCGCACAGTGACAGGGATCGCCGCGCAGGGCTGATCCACCCTGGTCTCGATAGTCGGATTGTCACTCACCAACAAACTCCTTTCCCATTGGACTGGACCTC
>Ga0307298_10000304_pt1 | contig 10800 bp, 13 predicted proteins | sample ER_DNA_158_FD_194470 | JGI IMG/M metagenome (GOLD analysis project Ga0307298, IMG submission 194470) | Bulk soil microbial communities from the East River watershed near Crested Butte, Colorado, United States - ER_DNA_158 | ecosystem: Environmental > Terrestrial > Soil > Floodplain | place... | reverse complement strand
AGGGCTAGGAACGCCGGCACCCAGTGCTGCCACCAGATGAGGAGAGCGGCGATCACCACGCCGGCGACGACATTCACCAGGAACAGCGGCCCGATCGACTGGTTTCGCACCCCGCTGAACCACTCGATGAGGTGAACCGCCGCCGAGACCAGCAACGCTGCCGCACCGAGAATCCGCAGTCTCATTGGTTCCTCCCAACTGCTCGGCGACACCATGGCAGTGCCGCCGCACTATGGAGGACGAGCCCGGTGACCAATCGGTTCAAACGGCACAGCATTCCCCGGGAAAGTCACGCGTCAGACGACGCGGCCCCCTTCGAACGGGACCTCCCCCTCTTCGAACTTCTCCCCGGTCGCGAGCAGGCTGTGATTTCGGCTGTATGTGAAGTAGATGACGAAGCCCAAAGCCAGCCACACCAGGAACCGGATCCATGTCTCAACACTGAGACCGAGCATCAGGTAGACGCAGATCCCCCACGCGACCAGGGCGGTGAGCACCGCGACGAGGACGAACGCGGGCAGGTCGAAGTGGCTGCCCGGACCGACGACCTCAGGCCACGTGAAGCCGAGGTTGCCCAGCAGTGTCGTGAAGTACGTCGACCACCCTTGGGCGACCACGCTTGCTCCGAGCATCAGCTCCAGGAGCAGGTCCCAGCCGATGATCCAGGCGATGAGCTCACCGAGCGTCGCGTACGAGAACGTGTATGCGGATCCGCTGACCGGGACGGTCGACGCGAACTCCGCGTAGCACAGAGCGGCGAGCGCTCAGCACACTGCCCCGAGCACGAACGACAGAACGATCGAGGGTCCGGCATACTGCCCGGCCGCTCTGCCGGTCACCGTGAAGATGCCGGCGCCGATGATGACGCCGACACCGAAGACGATGAGGTCGACCCGGGCCGAGCCGCCCGTGGAGCCGGTGTTGGGAGTCCTCGGTGTGATTGATCGAGGCCTCGACTGACTTCGTCCGAAACACACTCACGAGTCCTCCTGCGTCCGAGGGCGTTGGTGACCGGTGACGTACCGAGGCTCACGCGAGCGGGAAACGCCCACCACAGGCCCACAAACCGGGACAAATCGGGCCGTCGAACGCCTAGTCGTCGCGTCCGGCTCGACTCGTCGTCAGCTCGGACGGCGGGGGTGATCCGTCGGCCAGCCGCCGTCGGGCACGGTGAGGATCTCCAGGTTGTTGCCGTCCGGGTCGTCCCAGTAGAGCCCACGGCCACCGTCGGCTCGGGCCTCGTCGACGCCCTCCTCTCGATGCGCCGGGTCGGTGTACGTGGTGATGCCGCGGTCGGCCAAGCGGCCCCGGATCTGCTCGAACTCCGCCGGCTCCACCAGGAAGGCGAAGTGTGCGGCGCGGGGCCGGCCCAGGGTGTCGGCGAACGCCAGGACTGCCTGGTTGCCCAGCCGGACCATCGCGAACGGGCCGTAGTCCACTGCCGGATCCAGGTCGAGCATCTCGACGACGTGGTCGGCGGCCGCACGCCGGTTCCGGACGTGCACGATGGTGTGATCGAGGTCGGCGGACATTCGCTGCTCCCTTCCCGACGTGAGCCTACGAAGCACAGCCGTCCCGGGCCAGGCCTTCAACTACGCTCGCAACGACAGACGGGCAGGATGCAGCGGATCGGGTGACGACGTGGCCGGTGCCGGCAAGTCAACCAGCGCCCCTGGCGCCATCGCCCAGGCGCTGAAGGACGACCTGCTGGACGGCGCCATCGCGCCGGGGACCCGTCTGACCGAAGAGGCCCTGAGTACGCGATTTGGCTGCGGACGGCATACCGTGCGGTCCGGATTGCAGATCCTCGTGTCGGAGGGGCTCCTGGCGCACGAGCGGAACAAGGGCATCATCGTCCCGCCGGTGACCGAGGAGCGCGTGGACGCCATGTGTTCCTACCGGTTGATCCTCGCGATGGGCGCCTTGCGGCTGGCGCTCGTTGTCGGCGCCGACTTCAGCGAGGTGTCCCGGGCCGTGGAGCACCTGGAATCCCTCACCGAGGAGACCGCCTGGCGTCATGTGATCGAGGCGCACAGCGCGGTGCACCGGCGATCGTCGAGGCCAGCGGCAACGCGCGCCTGGTCTCCGCACATCGGTCCTGTCAGGACGAGCTCAACGTGATGTTGGCCACGATCAGGGGTGACTTCTCGGCCCGGCGGCTCGCCATCCTCCACCGCGACCTCCTCGAGCAGCTCTACATGGGTGGCGACGTGGCTCTAAGAGCCCTGGAGAGCGACCTCGAGCTCGGGGGGCGGGCCGGGATGCTCCTCGCGCTGCACCGACAGCGCGGCACGACGACTCCAGCGATTGCGTAACAATCGATCGGTCCGACGAAGGAGCGACGTGGGAACGACCGCTGACCACCACGAGGACCCTCTGCGTGCCGTGCGTTCCGTGCCGCGGCGGCTGCCTCGGCCAGCCGAGCTGCGGCCGCTGCTGAGGTTCCAGCGTCCGCACCTGGACCCTCGACGCCGAACCCTGGCACGGGCATACACCATCGAGGACCTGCGGACCATCGCGCGGCGTCGCGTTCCGCGCTCGGTCTTCGACTACGTCGACGGCGCGGCGGAGCAGGAGATCAGCCTGGCCCGGGCCCGAGCCGCCTTCGAGAGCGTGGAGTTCCACCCGCGGGTGCTCCGTGACGTCTCCAGGGTCGACACGAGTGCCGAGGTTCTCGGCGTGCGCTCAGCGCTTCCGCTCGTCCTGGCACCCACCGGCTTCACGCGCATGATGCACCACGAGGGCGAGATCGCCGTGGCCCGGGCGGCGGCTCGAGCCAATCTCCCCTACGTGCTGTCGACCATGGGAACGACCGACCTGGAGCAGGTCCGGGCCTGCGCCCCCACCGCGCGCCAGTGGTTCCAGCTCTACCTCTGGAAGGACCGCGCCGCGAGCGAGGCTCTGATCGAGAGAGCGGCCAAGGCCGACTACGAGGCGCTGGTCCTGACCGTGGACACTCCCGTGGGCGGGGCGAGGATGCGGGACGTCCGGAACGGACTGACCATCCCGCCGGCGCTGACCGTCCGCACCCTGGCCGGCATGGCGATGCGCCCGGCGTGGTGGATGAACATCCTGACGACCGAGCCGTTGACCTTCGCAGCGATGAACAGCTTCGACGGCACCGTCGCCGAGCTCATCGCCCACATGTTCGACCCGGCCGCCACGATTGAAGACCTCCGGTGGTTGCGGGAGCACTGGCCGCGCAAGCTCCTCGTCAAGGGCATCATGGACGTCGAGGACGCCCGGGCGGTCGTGGACCTCGGCGCCGACGCGATCGTCGTGTCGAACCACGGTGGGCGTCAGCTCGACCGGACATCGGCCCCGCTCGCCCTCCTGCCTCGCGTCGTGGACGCGGTGGGTGATCGGTGCGAGGTGCTGGTCGACACTGGGGTGAGGACCGGCGCCGATCTCGCCGCCGCCCGCGCTCTCGGTGCCTCCGCGGCCATGGTGGGACGGGCATACCTTTACGGGCTGATGGCGGCGGGGGAACCCGGTGTCGACCGCGCGATCGATATCCTCCGCACGGAGTACACGCGGACCCTGCAGCTGCTGGGCGTCACCAGCTCCGACGACGTGGGAGCCGAGCACGCCTCTCTGGGCTCTGGCTGATCGGCGGGTCAGGCCCGCGAAGTATCGGAGCGCAGCGGAGAACTTCGTGGGGTGATTTAGCCCTGCTGCAGGATCCGGATGGGGTTACCGAAGGGGTCCCGAACGCCCATGTCGGTGCCGTAGAAGTGCTCGGTGGGCTCCTGGGTGAAGTCGGTGACGCCGCGCTCGCGGAGCGAGTCGTACAGGGCGCGAACGTCGTCGCTGAGAAAGACCAGGCCGCCCAGGGCGCCCTTGGTGACAAGGTCGCGGAGGCGCTCGGCGGTCGCTTCGTCGTGGAGCGGCGGGCCCGGCTGCTCGAGCGAGATCTCCGTGGGCTCGTCGCCGGGAACCCGAACCGTCAGCCAGCGGTAGTCGCCCTGCTGCACGTCGTTGCCCTTCTCGAGCCCGAGCTTGTTGACGTAGAAGTCGAGCGCCTCCTCCTTGTCCAGGACATAGATGGAGGCGACATTCAACCTGCGAATCATCTGCGTTCTCCCGCGCCGTTCCAGTGGGACGAGCCGACTCTACGGAGCCGTCATCGACGCGCCTTCTCCAAAACTGCTGCGTTGTGCTGTCCGCCCGGCGCTGCTCTGAGGCCGCATGGCGGCGAGCTGGACGCAGTGCGGCGCCACGATCGGGCCGTGTCCCAGCCGATAGGCGCTCGGCGTCTCGCCGACGATCGCGCGGAAGGTTCGGCTGAAGGTTCCAAGGCTGGTGAACCCGACGTCGAAGCAGATCTCAGTGACGGTGCGGTCGGTCTCCCGCAGCAGGAACATGGAGCGCTCGACCCTCCGCCGCTGCAGATAGCGGTGGGGCGTCTCGCCGAAGACCGCGCGGAAGCAGCGGCTGAAATGGGCCGGGGAGATGTGGGCCACCGTGGCCACGGCGCGCACATCGAGTGGCTCGGCGTACGCCCGGTCCATCGCGTCGCGGGCGCGCAGCAGGCGCCGGTTGAGGTCCTCGGCCTCGGCGGTCATCGGATGATGGCCTCTAGTCGTCGAACATCGCCACGACGGGCATCTCGACGGTGTCCACGCCGAGGACCGACTGCTCGTCCGGTTTGGCGGGCAGCACCTGGTCGATGTAGTCGCGGACGGCCAGCCGGATCGGGACGTCCGTCCTGGCCCGCTCGGACATGTACCACCGGTGCTCGAGCACCTCGTGGAAGACCTCGGCCGGCTCGAGCTTTCCCGCGAACTCGCGCGGAACGGCGCGCACGGTCGGCTCGTAGACCGACACCAGCCAGTCGTGGGCGACGAGCTCCTCGGCCTCGTTCTGCCGGTCCGTCGCGGCCCGGTAGGAGTCCAGGTCGTTGAGCAACCGACGAGCCTGGTTCTCCTCGACGTCGAGACCGGTCAGGCGCAACAGCCGCCGGGAATGGTGGCCCGCGTCGACGACCTTGGGTTGGATCTGGATCGTCGTCCCGTCGAGATCGGTCGACATGGCCAGCTCGTCGAGGTCGAACCCGAGGTCGTTGAGCCGCCGGATCCGCTCCTCGACCCGCCACCGGTCACCGGTCTCGAACCGCTCCGACTCGGTGAGCGCGAACCACAGCTCGCGGTAGCGGTCGACGATGCGCTCCGACACCTCGATCGGGTCGGCCACTTCCTCCAAGAAGCCGCCGGCCTCCAGATCCATGAGCTCGCCGGCGATGTTGACCCGGGCGATCTCCAGGTCGTGCTCCCGCTGACCCGTGCTAAGGCTAGGCCTCAGCTCCCCGGTCTCCGCGTCGACGAGGTATGCGGCGAAAGCGCCGGCGTCGCGGCGGAACAGCGTGTTGGAGAGGGACACGTCGCCCCACCAGAAACCGGCGAGGTGCAGTCGCACGAGGAGCACCGCGAGCGCGTCGATCAGCCGTTGCGACGTGTCCGGGCGCAGCGTCTGGCTGTAGAGCGCGCGATACGGCAGCGAGTACTGCAGGTGCCGGGTGATGAGGCACGCGTCGAGCGGCATACCCTCCGGGGTCTGCCGACCGCTCACGACCCCGAACGGTTCGACGCAGGGCAGGTCCATCCGCTCGAGGTTGCGCAGCATCGCATACTCCCGGCGGGCCAGGTCGACCTTGATCTCCTTGATCGCCAGGACACGGTGCGACAGCCGGACGAACCGCACGGTATGCCGCGAGATGCCCCGGGGCAGAGCGGCCAATCGGTCGGCCGGCCAGTCCTCCAGAGGAACGGACCAGGGCAGGTCGAGCAGGGCCGGATCGGGACGGGCCGCGGTCAGCTCGAGGGGCACGTCGTCATGCTCCCATCCATGGCCCGGGACACGAGAGAGGCGGCACCACGTGGGTGCCGCCCCTCTTGCCGTGCTGGGTCAGTCGCCCATGCGCTCGCCGCTCTCGGCGTTGAACATGTGGAGGTGGCCCTCGCGCGGCCTGAGGTAGACCGTCTGGCCCTTCTCGGGCGGACGGCGGCCGTCCACACGAGCGATGAACGGCTTGGCCTGCGCCTCGCTCTCGTCAAGATCGGCGTCCACCAGATGGGCTTTGGCCTGGCCGTAGATGTACGCGTCAGCGCCGAGCTCCTCGACGACGTCGACCGTGACAGCCAGGCCCTGGCCGGTCTCGGTGAGGTCGAGGTCCTCAGGACGTACTCCCACCGTCACGTGGGAGCCGAGGTCCTTGAGGTCCTCGCGCGAGATCGGCATGAGCGCGTCCCCGAACTGAACTCCGCCGTCCTTGACCGGCAGGTCGAGGAGGTTCATCGCCGGCGAGCCGATGAAGCCGGCCACGAAGACGTTGTTGGGGTGGTCGTACATCCGCCGCGGGCTGTCTACCTGCTGGAGCAGACCGTCCTTGAGCACCGCGACGCGGTCACCCATCGTCATGGCCTCGACCTGGTCGTGCGTCACGTAGACCGTCGTGACGCCGAGCCGGCGCTGCAACGAGGCGATCTGCGTGCGCGTCTGCACGCGCAGCTTCGCGTCGAGGTTGGACAGCGGCTCGTCCATGAGGAACACCTGCGGGCTGCGGACGATCGCCCGCCCCATGGCCACGCGCTGCCGCTGACCACCGGACAGGGCCTTGGGCTTGCGCTCGAGGTACGGGTCGAGGTCGAGGATCTTGGAGGCTTCCTCAACGCGCTTGCGAATCTCGTCCTTGGCGACGCCGCCGATCTTGAGGGCGAAGCCCATGTTGTCGGCCACCGTCATGTGCGGGTAAAGCGCGTAGTTCTGGAAGACCATGGCGACGTCGCGGTCCTTGGGGGACAGGTGGGTGACGTCGCGGTCGCCGATGAGAATGCGGCCGCCGTTGACCTCTTCGAGGCCGGCCAGCATGCGCAGTGAGGTGGACTTGCCACACCCGGAGGGTCCGACAAGGACGAGGAACTCCCCGTCGGCGATGTCGATGTTGAGCTTGTCGACGCTCGGAATAGGGTTCCCCGGGTATTGCCGGGTGGCCTCGTCGAAGGTCACGGTAGCCATATTCAGGACTCCTTCACCGGCAGGAACGTGCCGGACGATCCGTTGTAAAGGGTGCAACTCCACCGAGCACGTCCTCGATGACCTTCGCATCATGGCTCACAACCGGCACAGAGCACCAGAGCGGGGACACATGCCGGGCGGCGCGAGTATCTTCGATGCACTGGCCTTCTGGACGCGGAGGTGGGGCCGGTGAACCAGTGGAACAACGAAGAGCTGCGACGCCGACAGTCCAGGACGACGTCGGGTTCCTCACCGGGTCGCGGACCCGACCAATGTGGAGAGGTCTGCTCGTCCCGGCGGTGGTGCTCGTCGTCGGCCTCGTCCTCGTCTATGCGGGACCGGTACCTGGGCTCGGCGTGTTTCTCGTGATCGGCGGACTGATGGCCGCCGGGGTCGTCGACGCTCCGAGCAGCACCTCGACGGAGCGCCGACCCATCTCGAAGTAGGGCAGCCCGATGCTGGTCAGTTCGGGCGCCAGCCACCGGGACAGCTCGGAGTTGTCGAAAGAGGCGACGGACAGGTCCCGAGGGATGCGCAGCCGCAGGTCGGCGGCGGCCTGGTAGACGCCCATCGCGACCCCGGTCGAGGAGCGCGTCCGGCAGCCGGGTCACGCGGGTCGACAGCGCCGCGTACACGAACAGGTCGACGCCTCGGTCGATCAGACCCTGGACGAGGTCCTCCTCATGCCGCCGCGACCCTCGGTGTCGACCGTGACGATCCCGTGCCCGCGTTCGCCCGCCGCCTGTATGGCCCCGCGGATCATCTCGCCGCCGTAGTGGTCGGACGCGACGGTGTCGGTGACGAGACCGATGACCGGCATCCGCGGTCCTCGGCCTCGGCGTCGTCGGGCGGCGAGGTCGTAACCCAGGGCGCGTGCCGCCTCGACGACGCGAGCGGCGGTAGGGGTGGAGATTCCCATGTCCCGTCCGCTGAGGACGAAGGAGGCGGTCGTGCTCGACACTCCAGCCCGTCTCGCGACGTCGGCGAGAGTAACTTTTGAGCCTCGTTGCCTCGACGTGCCCATGGGGCTCCCACTAGCGTCTTCGCGGGTAAACGCGCCTCGAGCGCGACCCTTGACAGGGGTTACAGCCAACGCCCGTACTCCCTGAATCTTTAGTAATTGTTTAGCAACGTCGCTCAGCGGCATCGCGAGACGGTGAACCAAAGGGGTTTCATTGGCAGCCTCGACGCGCGGCGGCCACCGGACGGTGGCGCTCGAATCCGCTGGCGTCCAGGCGATTCTCGACTTCCCGGACGGCCTGCTCCCGGAGCTGGTGCACTGGGGGCAGCCGGTGCCCGGGCTGACCGCAACCGCGGCGGACGCCCTGATCGCGGCGTCGAAGCCGCTGGCGGGACCCAACGACGTCGACGAGCCGGCGCGCGTCGCGCTGCTACCGGAGCACGCCACCGGGTGGACCGGCCGGCCCGGTCTGCAGGGGTCCCGCGCCGGCGCCGCCTGGTCGACGCGGTTCGTCACGACGTCGGTGACGCTCGACGGCACGCCGGTCGAGGGGTATGCGAGTGGCGGACCGGGCACGGTCGTCGTCGAGGCGGTCGACGAGGAAACGGCCCTCGGCCTCACCCTGCGGATCGAGCTCCTGCCGAGCGGGTTGCTCCGCGCCCGAGCGGCGGTGACCAACCTCGGTGACGGCGCCTACACGGTCGACGGGCTGACTCTCGCGTTCCCGGTCCCGGCGGAGGCGTCCGAGCTGCTCGACTTCGCCGGACGGTGGGGCCGCGAGCGGACGCCGCAACGACTGCCGTTCCGGGTCGGGACGCACTTTCGGGAGAACCGCAAGGGCCGCACCGGGTCGGACAGTGCCTACGTCCTGCACGCGGGCACACCGGGCTTCGGCTTCGCCGGGGGACGCGTGTATGCGGTCCACACCGCCTTCAGCGGCAACCACATCCACTACGCCGAGCGGACGTTCAGCGGCATCCGTCTGCTCGGCGGAGGGGAGCTGATGCTCTCTGGGGAGGTGCGCCTCGAGAGGGGAGAGACCTACTCGAGCCCCTGGGTCTACGGGTCCTTCGGCACCGGACTCGACGAGGTGGCGAGCCGGTTCCACCGGCACCTGCGCTCCCGCAGCCGCCAGGTCTCGAGCGCCCGCCCGGTGACGCTAAACGTCTGGGAGGCGGTGACGTTCGACCACAACCTGGGCCGGCTGATCGAGCTGGCCGAGCGCGCCGCGAAGATCGGCGTCGAGCGGTTCGTCCTCGACGACGGGTGGTTCGGCGGGCGGCGGCACGACGAGGCGGGCCTCGGCGACTGGGTGGTCTCGCCCGACGTCTGGCCCGAGGGTCTCCACCCGCTCGTCGACCGCGTCCGCGCGCTGGGTATGGAGTTCGGTCTCTGGTTCGAGCCCGAGATGGTCAACGCCGACTCCGACGTGGCGCGGGCTCATCCCGAGTGGGTGATGGCGGCGCGGTCCACCTGGCCGGTCGAGTCTCGCCACCAGCAGGTGTTGAACCTGGCGATTCCCGAGGCCTACGACCACGTCAAGGGCCAGATGTCCGCGCTGCTCGACGAGTACGAGATCGCCTACATCAAGTGGGACCACAACCGCGACCTCGTCGAGTCCGGCAATCAGCTCGACCGGGGTCGGCCGGGCGTGGGCGCCCAGACCCGCGCGGTCTACCGCCTGCTCGACGAGCTGCGCGACGCATACCCCTCGTTGGAGATCGAGTCCTGCTCGTCCGGCGGCGGGCGCATCGATCTGGAGGTCCTGGAGAGAACTGACCGCGTGTGGGTGTCGGACAACATCGACCCGCTGGAGCGGCAGTACATGCTCCGGTGGACGGCGCAGCTGATCCCGCCGGAGTATCTGGGCTCGCACGTCGCTTCGGGGCGGTCACTGACGACCGGCCGGGTCCATTCGCTCGCCTTCCGGGCGGCGACCGCAGTCTTCGGCCACCTCGGCATCGAGTGGGACCTCGCCGATGCCACCGACGAGGACCTGGAGGAGCTGCGGGCCTGGGTCACGTTCTTCAAGGCCGAGCGAGACCTCTTCCTCGGCGGCAGGCTCGTGCGGATGGACACCTTCGACGACCACCTCTTCGTTCACGGCGTCGTCGCGCCGGACCAGTCGGCGGCGATGTATGCGATGGCCGTCGTCGGCAGCCTCGAGGCGGTTCCGGGTCCGCGCCTCCGGTTCCGCGGGCTGGACGCCGAGGCGACGTACCGGATCCGACCGGTGCTCGTCGGCAGTCGGCCTTCCGGGCTGGAGGCCCCGGCGTGGTGGGGGCCCGAGAGCGCGGGATACCCCGGAGCCGTCCTCCCTGGCGCGGCGTTCGCCGAGGTCGGGGTCGCGGCTCCGATCGTGCATCCCGACCAGGCGGTGCTCTTCCACGCCGAGCGCCAGCCGCCCCCCTCAGCGAGCCGCCGATGACCCGGTAGGCACGGACCTCTCACCTCTTCAGTACCAACCTGACAGCAGGGAGTAGTCATGCGCCGTATCACCGAGGTCGGGGTCGCCGCCGCCGGCTTCCCTCTCCTGCTGGCCGCCCGTAGCAGCGGTAGCAGCGGGTCCTCGACCGGCGGCGGCGGTGGCGGTGCCGCCACCAGCTCCGCCGCCGGCGGGGGCGGAACGCTGGTCGTGTGGGGGGACAACTCGGCCAACACCGCCAAGGCCATCGAGCCGCTCTGCCAGGCCTGGGCGCAGGCCAACGGCGTGACCTGCACGGTCAAGAAGTTCAACGGTGGCGGCGAGCTCCAGGAGGCACTGGTCAAGGGCAGCGCCAGCGGCGGCGAGGTCCCCGACGTCTTCGAGGGCGCTTACAACGGCA
>Ga0307298_10000287_pt1 | contig 11108 bp, 12 predicted proteins | sample ER_DNA_158_FD_194470 | JGI IMG/M metagenome (GOLD analysis project Ga0307298, IMG submission 194470) | Bulk soil microbial communities from the East River watershed near Crested Butte, Colorado, United States - ER_DNA_158 | ecosystem: Environmental > Terrestrial > Soil > Floodplain | place... | reverse complement strand
AGCTGATGGACGCGGACCCCGATTCTGAGGGCAGATCATCGGTTGCGAGGCCGCCGATCAAGAACCGGGTGAGCGTCTTGGCATCCAGGCTGTCCAGATATGCCCGGGTGTCGTTGACGAATCCCGGGCCAACCTCGTTGGCGATGATCTTGCGGTCCAAGAGCCAAGCCTTCGCCTCAGGGTTCTCCATCGTCTCCGCCAAGACCTCGTGCAGCTCCACCACCTCAACGCCCCGGTCGCGCATCTTGGACATGAAGTCGAAATGATCACGTTTCGCGTTCTGCACCCACATCACGTCGTCGAACAACAGCTCGTCGCAGTTACTCGGCGTCAGCCGGCTGTGCGCCAGACCCGGCGCGCAGACCAGCACCTTGCGAAGCCGACCCACCTCCGAGTTCACTGCGTACCCACTGGAAACCGGTGCAGCTTGCGTAATTCGACTCCACTTCCGATGCAACCCGGACGCCGCCGGGAGCACGATGAACAATTCTGCCGACGAGGACACGACCTCTAACAACTCGAACGTGGGAACGGTCTGACGTATCTTCGGGGGACCATTGGCGCGGTCAGGAATAGACCGTGGTGGCAACCGCCAGCACGGAATCATGCTACGGCTCGCTCGAGTCCGCCACCAGTCATGCGACGACACGCGGCCGGCTGAGCCCGCGTCGAGCGCCAGGTCGCCAGCCTGTTCGGTGACGGTCAGGCGCTTGGGAAAGGGCAGCGGCACGTGAGCGAGCTGGTGGAGACGCGGCAGTCGCTGCGCAGGGTCTCACCTGCACGTGTGTACCAGCATCACGATCTACAGGGCCAAGAAGACTGGCCCGACCAGCCAGGGCCAGCTGACCCCGCCCGATCACTGGGATGATTGAGGCGGCCGATGACCTGAGTGGCGACACACCAACCGCGACCGCGACGCTCGTGCACCTCAACCACCGTGCTTCCCGTTGAGTAGCAGCAAAAGTACAGCAGTGTCCCCGCTGCTCAGCGCTGACCAGCGGGGTTCGCCCGCATGCAGCGCAGCTCAACAGCACTGAACGACAGCCATGCCGTCACTTTGCAAGCAAGGGGTTATGACAATCTTTCGAGGGCCTCCATCGCGCCAGTTGAGTCTTAGCGCCAGTCTCAGTTTTAGTCTCATTCGCGTCCGTTCATCAGGGTTCACGATCGGTTGCGATGCCTGCAATGGCCACCCGGCGGTCTGGTCTGAACATCGACGAACGGCCGAGGGCAGACTTGGAAAGCGTGTTGGGTTCACGCCCTCGCGGGTTCGAATCCCGCATCCTCCGCCCTCCGCATCCACCAGCCCAGAAACATTTCCTGACCTGAGGACGCGCCCTTGACCTTCGTAGCTGGGGCGAGCTCCGCAGAACAGAGGTGGTTCAGTTGTCTCCAGATCCGATCAGGGAGCCCATCCGCTTGTGAAGATCACCGCTGGTGGTGGATCTCCGAGCGGTGGTCAATATCGAGAACGTGAACAACATGGTGGTTCTCGGCGATCCGATAGACAATGCGGTACGTGCCTCGCCGGGCGCCATAACAGCCAGCAAGCGGCCCGAAGAGCGGCTTGCCGACCCGGTGAGGGTTGACGGCAAGGGCGGCGTCGCAGAATTCCAACACTGCAGCTGCAACAGCTTCCGGAAGTTGCTGGGCAATCGCCCGCCGTGCGGCGGGCTGAAACCGGATCTCGTACCGCTGCGCAGATTCGGGCGTCACGCGCCGGTGACGCGACGCCGGGCCAAATCCTGCCGGACGGTAGCCATGTCAGCGCCAGGCTCACCACGCCCCAGAGCTGTCAGGCTCTCGGAGATACGCGCCACAGCGGCACCATCACCGAGGATCTCCAAGGTCATCTCCATGCCCTCAAGATCATCAACCGACAGCAAGACAGCCTCAGGCTCGCCATTGCGAGTCAACGTGATCCGCTCATGTTGTTCGCGTACTCTTCTGGCGAGCTCGGAGAGGCGTGCCTTGGCTTCGGACAACGGCACAGGCGTCGCGGCAATCGTCATAGTTAGAACTATAGACCGCAATAGTCCATTTTTAGACTAAAACTCAGAGAGCCAAATTTCGTCGTCGCGCTGTGCTGAGAACTGTGTTGACGCACGCGGCCTCTGGCAGCGTCAATGTACCGGCCAACGGCGACTACTCCGACTGAAATGGCACACGAACGAGTGTCTGCTGGCCGGACGCGACCACCGTGCGCTGCGAGCCATTGGTGGACACCACTTCTAGGCGACAAACCGTAAGGGTGCGGCCTGAGCGGAGAACCCACCCGACGGCTTCGAGATCCCCGGCGGCGGGGACCAGGAAATTGATCTTGTACTCCACCGTGAGGATCTCACTGTCCGCCGGCATCATCGTGAGGGCTGCATATCCCCCGGCGCTATCGGCAATCGCTGCCGCGGCGCCCGCATGAATGTACCCGTGCTGTTGGCTCACCTCGGGGCTCGCCGAGAGCTTGATGCGGACTTGCCCTTGTCCTATGTCGGTCAGGCAAGCGCCCAGATGACGCATCAGGCCTTGACGCTCGAAGCTGGCTTGAATCCGCGCCTGAAACCTCAGCGGTCACAGGTTGGATTGCAGCGTTCTCGGTCATGCGCCTCATCATTACTTTCATTGCCGACCAACACCTACCTAGGCGCCCACTTCGCTCAGCCACCAACACGACCCCGATCATGATCATGGCCGCGCCGAACACCCGGCTCCCATCGCCACTCTGCCTGGCGTGCAGCGACTGACCTCGACCCTTGTCATGAAGAGCGTTGTCGAGAGCCGGACCCTCCCACTCTGACCACGCCGAGCTCGATACCTACATCGGCAGCCTGCTGTGCGTCATTGACTCAGAAGCGGCCGCCGGTCTCAGTTTCGGTCTATGGCCTGAGTTGCTCGCGGGCCTACTCTCAGGTCGGGCACTCAGGCAAGCCGGCTGAGCTCGCTCGCCCACGCGAACTTTGACAGCGTGAGATGTGGACGGCACAGGCATCGCCCGTACGCCCGCCCGTTCTGCTGATCTGATCATCGAAGTCTGAGGAGGCACAGGTGACCGAATTCGCCGACGAACCCGTGATGGTTCCCCGACAGTTAAGACCTGGCCAGCGAGCGGAGGTGTGGATTGCCGAGGTCGACAATGGAGCGCCGAAGCTTGTGTTCTCCACCGAGGATGTGCTGCTGGAGGCGCCCAACTGGGCGCCTGACGGCGACGGACTCCTGCTCAATGGCGACGGCCTGCTGTGGCGGCTCGACCTCGAGCCCGAGGTCGACTTGAACGCCGTGCCGATCGATGATCTGCCGCCGATCAACAATGATCATGTTCTCGATCCGCCGCGAGGGTTGATCTACCTGTCCGCCAACGACGGGCACATCTACGTCGCGCCAACCTCGGGCGGCGCGGCCCGCCGAGTGACGCATGATTCGAGCCGCTATCACTTCCTCCATGGTGTCAGCCCGGACGGTGCGACCCTCGCCTTCGTCGAGCTGCCGCGAGCCGAGTTTTCGGCACCCGGGCGGCTCGCTCTCGTTGCATCGACCGGAGGCGAAACCCGCTGCCTGTCGGCCGGCAGCAGCCACCTCGACGGGCCTGAATATTCGCCAGACGGCACTTGGCTGTATCTCAATACGGAGGAGTACGCGAGTCATCCAGGCCATGCTCAGCTGGCCCGGATCCCAGCCGGCGGCGGGCCCATCGAACGCTTGCTGGAGTCGGACACGGTCGACTGGTTCCCGCACCTGTCGCCGGACGGCAAGATGGCGAACTACATCAGCTTCCCGATGGGTACGCTCGGCCACCCGGCAGATCTAGAGGTTGAAGTCCGCCTGGTTCGCACCGAGGACTGGAGCCACATCGTCCAGCGCATTCCACTTTTCGGTGGACAGGGGACGATCAATGTCAACAGCTGGTCGCCAGACGGCCGCCGGTTCGCGTACGTTGCTTATCCGATTCAGTCTGATGGGCAAGTTCGGTGACCCAGATCAGACCTTTTCGCGATCGCGATGCGCGTCGGAAGCGTTTGGCTACCGCTCATCGACATTGCCCAGGACCGGCTTGAGGTCGACGATCGGCGTTCCGTCGATCGCCTCCAGGCCGCTGACCTGTATGCGTATCCCGTCGAGGCTCAAGACTCGAACGCGGTGCAGGCCGATCGGGTTGGGTCTGCTCGGGGCCCGAGTGCTGAAGACACCCTGCTCAGCTCGGGTGAGGTCCCCTCGCGGATGTACGGTCAAGACTCGGCGGTCGGCTTCGTGCAACCAGGTCAGCACGATGATCTCGTCGCCAACGGCAATGCCATCCAGGCCCGCGTGGACCTCCGAATCCAAGATCAGGTACGCGGGCGGCGCGCCCTCATCACCTTGGCGCGGTGCGTCGGCTGTTGACCTAAGTGGACTCTCCACGTGTCCGATCGGGCGGATTGTGAAAGTCGATCCGAATGAGTCGGCCATGCATGGCACTCAATCACAGCTTCACACGTGCACGTGAAGCACCAAGGCATATCTGCACGAGAGACATTGACCATCCCATGGGATGGTGACAGGATGGCGTCGAGATGGCAGAAGCAGAGAAGACCGAAAAGATCACGCTCAATTTGAGCCTGATTGATCTTGGCCAGATCGACTTGCTCGTGCAGGAGGGGTTCTATGCGAATCGAACGGACTTCCTTCGTACGGCCGCGCGCGCTCAGCTCTCCGTTCATGCTGACGCCCTGCAGCGAACGGTCGAGCGCAAGACGATCGTGTTGGGCCTGGAGAGTTACACCCGTCAGCAGCTCGAAGATCTTCGCGCGGCTGGCCATCACCTGCAGATTCGCGTCCTCGGCTTGGCCACTATTGCCGATGACGTAACTCCGGAGCTGGCGCGCGAGACGATCGAGTCGGTGGAGGTGTTGGGCGCCTTTCGAGCAAGTTCGGCAGTTAAAGCTGCATTACGCGATCGCATTCGATAACCAGAACAGGAGCACGCCCCATGATCAGTCTCGATCAGGACGATATGAACCAAGCGCTCAGCCTCACCAAAGCCGGGCGACTTGCCGAGGCAACAGCACTCATCCAGCGGACGCTCGGGTCCTCCTCAGCTCGGTCCCCATTCGGGCTTGAGTCCCAACCTTCCCGGGTATCTGCTGTTCCAGAGCCGGCGTCATTGACCGACACGCAACGGCCGAATCCTCTGGGCGCTACCGCCAAGGCTCTGCAGCGCTCATTGGGCAGCTCGTTCGGCGGCCCGCGAGGCTTGCAGCTCTCGGCGCAATCTCCGGACATGTTGCCACGTCAAAGACCGCGATCAGACAGTCTCGGGGAGGGGACACTGCTCGACAGGATGTATCAAAACGATTCGGGCGCCAGGCGATACAAGATCTACGTTCCCCCTGACTCCAAGCAACATGCACCGGTCATTGTCATGTTGCATGGCGGGACGCAGCCGGTGCTTGACTACGCCGCAGGGACCGGCATGAATCAACTCGCAGACCTGCATCACTTTCTCGTGGTCTATCCCGAGCAGGATGCCCGGGCAAATCCGATGCGGTACTGGAACTGGTTCCGCCCGCAGGATCAGCATTCCGGCCGCGGTGAACCCTCGCTGATCGCGGGCATCACCCAAGAGGTCATCCGTGATTACGACGCCGACCCAGACCGCGTCTTTATTGCCGGCTTCTCAGCTGGCGCAGCGATGGCGACAGTCATGGCTGCAACGTATCCCCAGCTGTACGCGGCCGCCGGCGTGCATTCCGGATTGCCCTACGGCGCTGCGCACGACGTGCCCTCGGCATTTGCGTTGATGCGAGGAGGAGGTCCGACATCGCGTCGGGACCCGGCCCTCCGGATTCCCCTCATTATCTTTCACGGTGATCATGACGAGATCGTCAATGTGGTCAACGCGACCAATATCCGCCAGCAGCGACTTGGCACCGATGGAGCGCTCACGGCAATCGACGGCGTTAGGGTGACGCACGGGCAGGTACCTGGCGGCCACGGGTATACGCAGACGACTTATTCGGGCGCTGCCGATGTGCTCCTGGAGCAGTGGATCGTGCACGGGGCAGGGCATGCGTGGTTCGGTGGTACCGCCGGCTGCTCGTACACCGATCCGCAAGGCCCGGCGGCGAGTGCCGAGATGGTTCGTTTCTTCGCGGAACGCCGCCGCAGACAATAACCATGATCAGCGTCGATGAATCGGCTCTAGCTACGGGCCGACTAGGCCGCTGAGGTTCGAGCCGGTCGCAACGACCTGGCACGACTCAAATGCTCGTTGCTACGCAGGGGGCCACGAATCACATCAGAAATCGGCTTCTCGGAACGCATTCGTGGCCCGTGCGGAAAACGTGACTCGGCATGAAACGAGATTCTGAATCGCGAGACTAAAGCGCCGCAACAGCCTCAGCGATGGACGTATCGCCACCGATCAGGTCCGCAGTGCGGCCGATCGTGCTCGGCGAGTCGAGCACTGCGACAAGGACAGCCGCTACATCGTCTCGCGCGACCTGGCCGCGCGAGAGGCTCTCCCCTAGTCTGACGCGGCCCGTGCCGGGCTCATCGGTGAGCCCGCCCGGGCGTACGACCGTCGCGTCGAGGCCGCTCGCACGTACCGCATCGTCGGCGCGGCCCTTCGCGCGCAGGTACGCGCTGAAGGTGTCATCACCGGTCGCGTTTGGGTTCGCCCCCATGCTGCTGACGATCACATAACGGCCGACCCCTGCCTGTTTCGCCGCAGCGATCAGCTTGACCGCACCGCCGTAATCCATCGTCTCCTTGCGCTCAGCTCCGCTGCCAGGACCCGCACCGGCGGCGAACACCACGGCATCGGAGCCGCTGATCGCGCTCGCAACCTCATCCTCGCTGGCGTGCTCGAGATCGACCACTGCCGGCTCGGCGCCGGCACGCTTCACCTCGTCCGAGTGGTCGGGGTTGCGGATCAGCGCGACAACCTCGTCGCCTCGCTCTGACATCATCTTGGCGAGGCGCAGGGCGATCTGACCGTGGCCTCCGGCAATGGCAACTCGCACGGCTTCAACTTAGACCCGCACCCCACGTACGGCCGCGGCCAGGGCGTCGTATGTTGCACCTTCAGTTGCTCATCATGATCAGTGTTTGGGCCGGCGGGTGAACCAGACCGCGATCAGCAGATTCGGTAACCAGCACAGCCAGGCGATCCAGGTGTAGGCCGTCGCGAAGGAGAACGAGACCAGTCCGGCACTGCTGAGCACGCCATAAAGCGGAGTCATGATGCGCAACATGACCGCCGCGAAGATCAGCGAGAAGCTACGAATCATCCAGCGTCGATGATCAACGATCCGGTGCGCCAACACCATGCGCAGCGCCGTCCAGGTCGTGAACAACATGCTCAGTCCCAACAGCCCGAAGCCCAGCGATGTCACCCAGCTCGGGTAGGACGTCGTGGCGAGCACCAATCCTGACAACCCGAGGCCCGTGCAGCTTGCGATGTACGTCGCGCCAAGAAACCGGTGTATGTGCAGGAACCGGCGCCGCAGCCTGGCGACGAACTGAAAAGGCCCGATCACCAGTGCGAGCATGCCGCTGAGCACGTGCACGCCCAGCACGAACTCGCGACGCATATACACCTCGCGCTGTTCGGGAAAGTAGCTGTCCGGGTTGAACGCGAGGTAGCGGGCGACGAACGCAATGGTCGTCAGCGAGAGCAAAGTCATGATCACCCAGCCCGGCTTGACGAGGTATTGGGCAACGCGCCTACCCGTACGCGGACCAACAGGAGTTGGGTGGGTGGTGGTGTGATCAACAGCGGTCATGTCGTGCTCTCCAGATGGTTGAGAACACTGACGCTAGGCCTTGAGAGAACCCGCGGACATCGCCCTGCAGGCTTCACCTTGATACCCCCTGAGGGGTAGGTCCGCTACTTCTTTGGGCATGGCCGCCGGCTACAGTCGTCGGCACATTCCGGCGATCATGGTCGACACGCAGCTACCCCCGACTCGGATCCCGTGTCGGGGGTAGCTGGGCGTTCGAACGCTAGAGCGAGCGGGTTCGCGAGCGGGCGGTGAGCCCGGAGGCGATCATGACCAGGACGACGGCCACTGCGATCGCAATCAGCCAGCGCACCCAATCGATACCGGGGCTACCGTTTCCGCCGAATGCGGTGTATATGAACCAGCCGATCAAGACCCCACCGATCCCACAGATGATGGTCAGCCAGATCGGGATGTTGTCCCGATTTCCAGGAGCGATGAACTTGCCCAACAAGCCGATGATGATACCGGCCACGATGACACCGATGATCTCCACTGTTCCTCCTCGTACGTGATGGATGTTGCGGAGCGGTACCCGCAGACTAAGTACCGCTCCGTCATCAACTGAACCACCCCAAGGGCGGATGCATCACACCCCTAAGGGGGTTTATAGTCCTGATATGGGCTCCCCGATCACTATTGCGTTGGTCGACGATTACGACGTCGTGGTGATGGGCGTGGCCCACATCCTCGACCAGTACCGCGATCGCGTCGTGATCGCCGAACTCGACACCAACGAGGACCTCTCAGACGCCGTCGACATCGTGCTCTATGACACCTTCGCTCAGGCGGAATCAGACCACGATCAGATCAGCTTCTTGGTCGGCAATCCGCGCGCCCGTCACGTCGTGGTGTACACCTGGAACTTCCACCCCGATCTGATCGAGGGTGCCCGCGCCCGCGGCGTGCACGGCTATCTCTCCAAGGCCCTGCCGGCCCGTGATTTTGTGACGGCTCTGGAAGCGATTCACGGGGGCGAGATTGTCATCAACGAGCCCCCGACGCGAGCGCGCAGCGCGAGTGGACTGAACTGGCCGGGGCGTACGGAAGGCCTGACTGACCGTGAGTCAGAGATCTTGGCCCTGATCACTCAAGGTAAGAGCAATGCCGAGGTGGCGGCGCTCACCTTCCTCAGCCCGAACACCGTGAAGTCCTACATCCGCACGATCTACCGCAAGATCGACGTCGCGAGTCGTACGCAGGCCGTGCTCTGGGGCGTCCATCACGGCTTCACGCCTGATCATCACCGTATTGACCACTGGCGCGGCGGACCCTGACGACCCGCTCTGCTGGATGAGGCGCCTGCCCGGGGCATCTGAGATCAGTCGTCTCGCTTACGTGAAGCTTCCTCGACCCGGCAGTCAGCCCAGCTCGTTAAGCGCAGCAATCTCGTCAGGCTCGAGGCGCAGGCCGGCGGCCGTGACGTTCTCCTCGAGGTGGTCGACCGAGCCGGTGCCGGGGATGGTCAGCATCGTGACGGAGCGGGCCAACAGCCATGCCAAGGCGATCTGGTGGACTGTCGCGTCATAGCGCTCAGCAATGTCGGTAAGCGCCGGAGATCGATCAAGGTTCTGGATCGGCGCCCATGGCAGGAACACCATCTCCTCCTGCTCGCACAGGTCGACAAGAGAGTCTGACTTGCGATCGGCTGGGTTGTAGCGGTTCTGGATCGACACGATAGGGGTCATGGCTTGCGCGCGGCGCAGCTGATCTTCATTGACGTTGGACAGCCCGATGTGACGGATCTTGCCCTCGTCCTTCAGAGCGAGGAGGGTGCCGATCGAGTCTTCGAGCGGCACGGCGGGGTCGGGTCTGTGGAACTGGTACAGGGGAATCTGATCCAACCGCAGGCGGCGCAGACTGCCTTCGCACGCCTCACGCAGGTGCTCAGGCCTACCGTCGGGGTCCCAGCGCCCTGGCCCGGGCCGTAGGAGCCCACCTTTGGTACCGATGACCAGATCGTCCGGATACGGATAGAGCGCCTCGGCGATGAGCTCCTCGCTTACGTCCGGGCCGTACGAGTCGGCCGTATCGATGAAGTTGACGCCGAGCTCGACGGCGCGGCGCAGCACCGCCCGGGCCTCGTTCCGGTCGGGCGGGTCGCCCCAAATGCCTTGGCCGGTGATGCGCATGGCGCCGAAGCCGAGACGGTTGACGGTTAGGTCGCCTCCGAGGTCAACTGTTCCGGCGTCTGCCGCCGTTGCTCCGGTGGTTGCTGGCATTGGGGATCCTTTCGTCGTCCTATGGAAACTCAGCGTGCCAGCCGTCCGTACGCGCAAGCACAGCGGCCCCAGAAGGCGGCTGAAGTTGGTCAGACCTGGCGAAGTAGCGTGCCAATTGCTGTGACGCCGCGCACCAGCCGGTCGTCGGGTACGCCGGAGAAGCTCACGCGTGCATGCTGCGGTTGCTGCTGAACCGGGAAGAATGTCGCTCCTGGCACGAAGGCGACCTTGGCCTTCGGCAGTAGTCGCTCGGCCATGAACGCGGCAGCGTCGAACCCTTGAGGAAACGTCAGCCAGGTGAACAGCCCGCCATCCGGCTCGGTCCAGCTGACGCCGTCGGGGAAAGTCTCGACCATGGTGCGCAGCATCAGGTCGCGCTTGTGCCGGTAAACCGGCACCGACCGAGCGATATGTGCGTCGAGGTCGAAGCGAGCCAGATATGCCGAGGTCGCCGCCATGTTGAGCGTGCTGCTCTGCGTGTCGGCGGCAAGTTTGAGCAAGCTCAGCCGTTCCAGAATCCCAGGTTCCGCGACGGCCCAGCCGAGCCTCATACCGGGAGCAAGGATCTTGGAGAAGCTGCCCAGGTGCAACACGCGGCCTTCGGTGTCCAGATTCTTCAACGTCGGCAGATGATCACCCGAGTAGCGCAACGGCCGGTAGGGAGTGTCCTCAACGATCAGGACGTCATGCTCGTTCGCCAGTTCGACCAGTCGGCGCCGGCGCGGCAGGCTCAACGTTGTCCCGGTGGGATTGGCGAAGTCCGGAACGACATAGATCATCTTCGCGGTCGGCTCGGTAGCCAGCACCCGTTCCAGGTCATCGGTGTCCATCCCGTCATCGTCACTGAACACCGTGGCGTACCTCGGCTCGCACGGATTGAACGCGATCAGTGCCCCGAGGAAGGTGGGATTCTCCGTGATCACGACATCGCCCGGATCGATCATCATTCGGGCAGCAAGATCGAGCCCTTGCTGACCTCCCTGGATGATCAATACGTCCTCTGCGGTGCAGGCGATGCCGTCCCGAGACAGCCGCTCGGCAACTTGCTCGCGCAGCAGCGATAAGCCGACGGACGCCGTGTATTGCAGGGACTCGGAGCGCTCCGGCACAAGCAGCTCCGCGAACACCTGGC
>Ga0307298_10000254_pt1 | contig 11794 bp, 10 predicted proteins | sample ER_DNA_158_FD_194470 | JGI IMG/M metagenome (GOLD analysis project Ga0307298, IMG submission 194470) | Bulk soil microbial communities from the East River watershed near Crested Butte, Colorado, United States - ER_DNA_158 | ecosystem: Environmental > Terrestrial > Soil > Floodplain | place... | reverse complement strand
CGTTGGTGATGAAGTCGATGTACGCCGCGGCGACGTCCGGGTGTTTGCTGCCTGTGGTGATGGCCCAGGCCAATCCCACACCACCGGTCGTGACCGGGGTGTCCGACCCGTCCGGTCCCAGCGCCACGAATCCGCCGTCGGCGCCGAGACTCTTGATCACTTTGGGCTGCTCCCAGGTGCCGGTGATGACGAAGGCCGACTTTCCTTTGCCGAACTCCGCCAGGGCGTCGTCGCGGGAGATGCCGTTGGCGCCGTCGGTGATATAGCCCTTGGTGGCCCAGTCCTGAATGGTCTGCGCGGCCTTCACCGACGGCTCGTCGGTCCAGGCCCCGCTCTTGCCCGTGACCAGGTCGGTCACCGCCTGCTCGCCCGCAATCGCGGCCTGGGTGATGCCGTAGATATGGATACCGGGGCTCTTCTCCACGTCGCCGTACGCGATGGGCAGCATGCCGGACGCCTTGATGGTCGGCAGCATGGCCTCGAACTCGGTGATCGTCTTCGGCACCTGAAGGTTGAGGTTCTTCAGGATCTTGCGGTTGTAGTAGACGCCGACGATCTCACCGGTCTGGGAGACGCCGTAGAGGTTGCCGCTCTGCCAGTCCTTGCCGTCGGCGGTGAACTTGTTGAGGTCGAGCTGCTGCGCGGGAAAGTAGGTGTCCCAACCGTAGAGCTTGGCGTAGTCGTCCTCCGGCCGCAGCAACCCGCCCGAGACGAAGGAGCCCATGTCCGGGTAGCCCTGGTTCGCCTGCACCACGTCCGGCGGAGTCTTCGACGTGAGCGCCAGCTTGAGCGTGGTCTTCAGGTCCGCGAACGACCGGCTCACCCTCTCGATCTTGACGTTGGGGTACTTCTGCTGGAACTGGGTGTTGAGCTCGGTCTGGGCGTCGTTGATCCCCGTATCGGTGTTCTGGTCCCACACCGTCAACGTGACATCGCCGGCCGCCGACACGTCCTTGGACACCGGGCTGGCTGAACTGCTGGCGGCTGGCTCGTCGGTGGTCGAGCCGCCCGGGGCGCACGCGGTGGCCGCCAGGGCCAGGGCCAAGGATGCCGCGAGGGCCCCGATCGTCTTGGTAGACCTTCTCATCTGTTCTCCTCGGTAGTCATCGGGTTCCTGACTCTGTCCAGCGTGGCTAAGTGTCGTGGGTGGTCTCAGTGTCTGTGCGCCTGGGTCGCGGCCCACGCATGGATGCTCGACCAGTCACCCGGGGGCGAGTGGTCGGTCAGGAACTGCCTGATGTCGCACGGATACGGCGCACTCGCCGCTCCCCCGAGGGTGCGGACGGACAGGGACGCGGAGAGCCCGGCCAGCCGCAGCCGCTGCTCGATCGGCCAGTCCAGCACACCACTGGCCATGAGGGAGGCGACGAACACGTCGCCCGCCCCGGTCGGGTCGATCGCGGCCACGCTCACCGACGACACCTCGGTCAGCTGGCCGGTGGTCCGCTCGTACGCGATCACCCCGCGCGCCCCCCGGGTGACGACGGCCAGCTCGACGTAGCGACCCAGTTCCCGGGCCGCGTCGTGAGCGTTGTCGGTACGGGTGTAGCGCATCGCCTCGAGGTCGTTGGGCACGAACACATCGACCTGGTCGAGTCGGCGGAGCACCTCGCGCGACCAGAGCCCGCTGGAGTCCCAGCCCACGCCGCCGTAGACGACCGTGCCCTGTCGGCGCAGTCGGGCCACCCAGTCCGGCAGGTCCCGCTTCATGCTGACGTGGGTCGCGCCGACGCTGGGTCGACCGACCGGCCACTCCAGCGGGTCGGCCACCTCCTGGTAGGTGATGAACTCGCGCTCGTGCACGCCGGTCAGCGACACGGTGACCGGGCTCTGGAACCCCTGTGTGCAGCGGAGCCAGGTCAGATCGAGGTCACGTTCCGCCGACAAGACGTCCGCCACGTGCAGTCCGAGGGGATCGTCGCCGAGTTGGGCCAGCAGGGCGGTTCGGAACCCCAGCCGGGATCCCGCCACGGCCCGGTTCGCCACGCCGCCCGGCGTGAGCTTGAACGCCTCGGCGTAAACCTCCGCCCCGGGCTCCCGCATCGGCACCCCCGCGAAGACAAGATCGCAGTAGACCGAACCGGCGAAGAGCAGGTCCAGGTGCGCTGGCTCGCCACGCGGCACGGCTGCCGTCACTGAAGTCCCGGGGTCGGGCTGGACATGAGTCAAAGTTACGCCAGTCGAGTAAAGATGTGCAGTCATAACCAGAAATCCGAGCAGACCTGCGCAAACTCAGTCACTTCGGTCGTAGGCTGAGCCGGTGATCCTCCGCGAGCGGCAAGACCGGATCGTGAGCACGCTGCGCTCCGGCGGCGCAGCCTCAGTCCGGGATCTCGCCCAATCGCTCGCGGTCAGCGAGTCCACCATCCGGCGGGATCTCGACATCCTGGACCGCCACGGTGAGCTGACCCGGACGTACGGCGGTGCAGTGCTGCGGCCCGGCGAGACGGTCACGGACTCCAGCGACCCGCTTCGGCTCGAGGGAACCTTCACCGCCGACGCTGACATCGAGCTCAAGCAGCGCGTGGCCGAGCGGGCGGCGGCGCTGGTGCCGGACGACTCGGTGGTGCTGCTGGATATCGGCACCACCACGCCACTGGTGGCCCGGCGGCTCCGCGGCCGCCCGGTCACCGTGATCACCTCCAACCTGGCCGTACTGGACGAGCTCCGCGATGACTCGACCGTCCGGCTGGTCATGCTGGGAGGGGTCTTCCGGCGCAACTACCGCTCCTTCGTCGGTTCGCTGACCCAGTCCGCGCTCGCCCAGGTGAGTGCGGACCTGCTGTTCCTGAGCTGCACCGGGGTCCGGCCGTCTGGCTACGTGGTGGACAACATGGCCGTGGAGGCGCCGATCAAGCAGGCCATGATCGCGTCGGCGGACCAGATCGTGCTGCTGGCCACCGAGACCAAGTTCCCGGGCACCGGCGCCCTGCGGCTGTGCGCGCTGTCCGACGTCGACTACGTGGTCACCACGGCCGGCGCCAACCCCACGACTCTCGAGCTGTGCCGGCAGGCCGGCGGAGAGGTGATCATCGGATGAAGCTCTGCATCCTCGGCGGCGGAGGATTCCGCACCCCGTACGTCTACCAGGCCCTGCTGCGCGACGGTGGTACGCCGCGGATCACCGAGGTGGCGCTGTACGACATCGACGAGAATCGCCTTCGCTCCATGACGACGATCCTGGAGCAGTTCGCCGCCGGGTTCGACGACGCCCCGAAGCTGGTGAGGACCAGTTCGCTGCGCTCGGCCATCGAGGGCAGCGACTTCGTGTTCGCCGCCATCCGGGTCGGCGGTCTGGAAGGTCGCCGCTGTGACGAGCACGTAGCGCTCGACCTCGGCGTGATCGGCCAGGAGACCACCGGTCCGGGCGGTCTGGCGTACGCGATCCGGACAGTGCCGGTGATGATGGAGGTCGCCCGGCTAGTCAACGAGCTGGCGCCGCAGGCGTACTTGATGAACTTCACCAATCCCGCCGGCATCATTACCGAAGCCATGCAGTCGGTGCTTGGCGACCGGGTGCTGGGGATCTGCGACACACCGTCCGGGCTAGGCCGTCGGGTGGCCCGGATGCTCGGGCTGGACCACACCCGGGTGCAGATGGACTACGTCGGGCTCAACCACCTGGGCTGGATGCGCCGCGTGATGTACGACGGCCAGGACGTGCTGCCCTCGCTGCTGACCGACGAGTCGTTGCTGCCGCAGATGGAGGAGGCGAAGGTCTTCGGGACTGACTGGATCCGCACCCTGGGCGTCATCCCCAACGAGTACCTCTACTACTACTACTTCCACCGAGATGCCGTCGCGAAGATCAACACCTCCGGCGCGACGCGCGGCGACTTCCTGGCGCATACCCAGACCGAGTTCTTCGACGCGGCGCAGGCCGCCGGCGACCGGGCGGCCGAGCTGTGGCGCGAGACGGTGGACGCTCGGAGTGCCAGCTACATGGCCGAGGCGAAAGGCGGCATCCAGGGTGCCCCGGCCACCCACCGTGAGCGGGAGTCCGATCCGGCCCATCAGGGCTACGCGGGCGTCGCGCTCGGTGTGATGGCCGCCATCACGCGCAACGAGCGGACAACCATGATCCTCAATGTCCGCAACCAGACCACCCTCGCGGGGCTGCCGGCCGACGCGGTGGTCGAAGTGCCGACCATGGTCGACGCCAACGGGGTCCATCCCCTGACCACCGACCAACCTTCGCTGGACCAGATCGGCCTGATGCAACAGGTGAAGGCGGTCGAGCGCCACGCCATTGCCGCCGCCATCACCGGTTCCCGGGCCGAGGCGCTGCTGGCCTTCGCGCTGCATCCGCTGGTCGACTCGGTCTCGGTGGCCCGGGACCTGCTGACCGGCTACATCGACGGTATTCCCGAGGTCGCCGAAGTGCTCCTCCGCTGACCTCACCCGTCACCGCGGGCAGCCGGGCCGGCGCAAGCGACATGTGTGAACGTCCGGACTGGATGCGTAGGTCAAGTCTGCTTTGTAGGGCTATGTCAGTGAGGTAGCGAAATACGCTCCGACAAGGGGGAATGCCTCGGAGCCGCCTGAGAGAATCGAACTCTTGACCTACGCATTACGAGCGGGTCCCTTGGACGACGGTGGCCGATGGTTGGTGTCGTCTAAGGCTGGGCTAGTCCTCCAGTCCCTGGCTGGAGGGTGAGCCGATGATGGACGGTCGGGGGCACAGTGGAGGCACGGGTCAGATGGAGGCATCAGACGTCAAGGACGCTGACGTGGTCGGCATCCGAGCGATCGAAAGCAAAAAGCCAGCCCCTTGGACCGTGCCCTAATCGGTCAGTAGTCAAGGCGGGTCAGCGGCGGGCCACGAGGGGTACTGTTAGCGGCGGGCCTTGCCCTGCAGTGAAAGGTGGTCTGGTGTCCACTGGGTCAGGCGACGAGAAGCGCGCGTGGGCCGCTGACAAGCGCGATTTTGTTGCTGACCGGCGGGATGAGGTCGCTGATGAACGCGACAGCGTGGCCGACACCAGGGACCGAACCGCCGACGACCGGGAGGCGGAGCTCGACAAGCGGGAACGGCAGTTGGACGCCCGCGCCGCGGAGCTTGGCGTTCCCGCTGAAGAGTCTGGAGCGTCTGCGCAGCGGGAGGCCCGTGCCGGCCGGTCGGAGGCGCGACAGAACCGAGACGAGGCGCGGGCGACACGGGCGATAGCAGCTGCCGATCGGGATGAATCGACAAAGCGGCGGCAAGCCGACGCTCCACCCACGCGCCTCGCGATGGTGTTCGCCGACATTGCCGAGCAGCTTTACGACGCCGACAGCTTCGATGACGTCCTCTCGCGGATCGCCGGGGCCGCAGTATCGACCATCGCCGGCTGCCAGATGGCGAGCGTCACGCTCTGTGAGCGGAGCGGGTACCGAACCGCCGCGTCCACCGATCCGGCCGCGACGGCCGTGGATCAAGCGCAGTACCAGTTACACGAGGGTCCCTGCCTGGATGCCGTCGATGCCCCAATGGTGTACGCGCAGTCGTTTCCCGATGAGCGCTGGCCGACCCTCGCATCACGTCCGACCAAGTCCGGCGTACAGTCGGCCCTTTCCTACCGCCTGGCCGCGGCGAGCCGCCGTACCGCCGACTCAGGCGGCGGATCCCTGAACTCCTACGGCGTCATTCCGTCTGCGTTCAACGACACGGCGCAGGAGATTGGACTCATCTTGGCCGCGCACGCCTCGATGGCGGCCCGGGCGGTTGATGAACGCAGCACCCTTCGGAGCCTTGGCCGTGATCTGCAGCAGGTCTTGCTGTCCCGAGATGTCATCGGCCAGGCCAAAGGAATCTTGATGGAGCGGCTTAAGATCACCCCGGAGGACGCTTTCGACCTTTTGCGACGCTCCTCGCAGGAGCTGAACCTGAAGCTGCGGGACGTGGCGCGCGGCCTCGCCGAAACCGGCGACTTCCGGATGACAAGAAGCTCCCGCCCCGCCGACCAGCAGTGAGGCCGTAGCCAGTCCCTCAGCTCAACGCTGAACGCGATCGCCGCAATCTGCCTCGCTATTCCTGATGACTCCAACTACCTACTAGTCGGGGCTGCAGTCGTGCAGCGAGAATCAGTTCTTCGACGCTGGCCCGAACGAGCCGAGTCCCGCAGGAGCGTGAGGAGGAGCGCCGCCAGCCAGCCCCACCGGTCGCCTGGGACTGGGGTGGTCTGGCGGCTCTGGTCTGAACCGCCAGACCTAGTCCAGACGGGCTCCGGAACCCGGATGGACCTACCGGCACTATGCCCGGAGCAGTCTGGAGCCAAACCCGCCGCCCCTTCTTCCATGGGGACGCAGTCGTACCGGTCCTCGCTCGATGTGTATGAGGACCCGGTACGACAGTTGGGTCAGTCGCGCGTCCCGGCTTGTCGGTCGAGCGCCGCAGCGGCCTCCTCGGCCAACCGACGCCTCGGCGAGCAGGACGTTGCCCTGAACGCTGTCGAGCGTGCGGCTGAAGACGACCTTCGGGATCGCGCACCAGACGTCGGCGAACGGGCCTCACGCTCGGTCGGCTAGATCATGATGTTGCTGCTGGGGATTTCGAGGCCGCGTACATCGAAAGTTTCCGTTGCCGGCTCCGTCGAGGGTGGAGGCTGATCGCCAGCCAGCTCCCGCATCAGGGGAAAGACGATGTCAGTATTGGCGCGGTCGTAGTGCTCTTTTGACTCCCAGACTTCCAGCACCTGGAAGCCGTCGGTCGTGGCACGCCCGATATGCACCAGCAAGCCGTCGATGAAACCGACCCGCCGGAGAATCTCGCCATGCACTGTGTCGTACATCTCGACGGGTGCTGGGACGGTGGTGATGACCCCGTACATCCTGCAACCTCCTTATTGGTCTTGAGGGCTGGTGCTCTCGTTGACTGTCGTGGACCATCGTCTCGTAAAGCTGCGGCCGCACTGATAGCCGCCGAGCTCGCGTACCTGCCCGATGTGGAAACGAAACTGCTCCTCGCTGGGGGCGTCTACCCGAACGCGCCCTCGCGTCGGCGATAAAGCCGTCCATCGAGACGCTCATCGAGTAGATCAGCATGGCTTCCAGCTCGCCGCACCGGAGCGACGGAGGATGATCGTGATGAGGTTCACCCTTGAGCTTGACACCGGGCGCCCCTACCCTATGCAGTCAGCTCTGCGACCAGCTAGTGGGCGATGGCGAGACAACACTCATCGTCGTGGGCGACTCCAAGCGATCGTACGGCCACCGCCGACGCCACACTGAGATCCTGGAAGCGGAGCGGCGAGTGGTCCTATGTCGCCGGCTCCTAGGAATCGGGCCGAACCCGTCCACGAAGGATGCAGAACTCATTGCCTTCAGGGTCGGCGAGTACAACCCACGACGCGTCACGCTGCCCGACATCGGCCCGCCGAGCACCGAGGGAAAGGAGACGTTCGACTTCTGCGGTTTGATCGATCGGACGGAAGTCAAGATGGAGTCTGTTCTTGCCTGCCTTCTCCTCCAGAACCGGCACGAACAACAGGCCCGGCACCCGATCCGGAGTCGGCCTGATCTCGAACTCGTCCGCGGCGTCGCCCACGACAACCCAGCCCAAGGCGTCGGCCCACCATCGACCAAGCGCGACCGGATCGTGAGCGTCGACGACGACCTGCTCCCAAATGAGATCCACGGCGCGCACTCTGCCACGTCGGTCTCGCAAGCGGACCGACCTACGGGAACAATCCGCCGGCATGGCGTCGGCCCATAGACATGCGCCAGGGACAGTTCGAAACCGAAATGTCTTGACGTCTGCCGCCCGCTAGGTAATCGCGGGAGGATGAACGAACTATTGGTGGGATACGCACGCGTATCAACAGAGCAACAAGATCTCACCGCCCAGCGCATCGGCCTAGACGCGCTCGGCGTCGGTGATGACCGCATCTACGTCGATCACGGTCTAACCGGCGCCAACCGCGACCGACCCGGTCTGCGGCTGGCCCTGGCCGCCTGTCGAGCTGGTGACACGCTGGTGGTTACATAAATCCATCGAACCCGAGCGGCCATTTGCACATCGTGGCATCGTCGCCGAACACGCCAATCAGCGCTCCGCGGAAATTTCAGCCGACCGAGTAATGCGGCCGTGAGTCGATACCGGCGCCTGCTGACTTCAAGCAAGAGGCCCCGACCTCGGTCGGGGCCTCTTCGTCAGGTACCGCCTGCTCTAGAGGCGGCAACTCATGCTAGCCACATTCATGGGCTGACCAGGGTGCCAAGCCGTGCCGCCAGCGGAACCTCATCGAGGAGCTGGACGCTGGCGGGCGGCCGGAGTGCCGTGCTTAGGTTGGCAGCATGAACTTTCGCTACCTCGGCAAGTCCGGCTTCAAGATCTCCGAGATCACCTACGGCAATTGGCTGACGCACGGCTCGCAACTCGAGAACGACCAGGCCACCGCATGCGTCCGGGCAGCCCTCGAGTGCGGCATCAGCACCTTCGACACCGCCGACGTCTACGCCAACACCAAGGCCGAGACCGTGCTGGGCGAGGCGCTCAAGGGCGAGCGGCGGGAGTCGCTGGAGATCTTGACCAAGGTCTTCGGGCCGATCGGGCCACGCGGGCACAATGACGTCGGGCTGTCGCGCAAGCACATCATGGAAGCGGCCCACGGCTCGCTGACCCGGCTGCAGACCGACTACATCGACCTCTACCAGGCGCACCGCTACGACGTGGAAACGCCCCTGGAAGAGACGATGCAAGCCTTCGCCGACCTGGTCCGGATGGGCAAGGTGCTCTATATCGGGGTCAGCGAGTGGACCGCGGACCAGCTGCGGGAGGGGCATAAGCTCGCGACCGAACTCGGTTTCCAGCTGATATCCAATCAGCCTCAGTACTCCATGTTGTGGCGGGTGATCGAGGCCGAGGTCGTGCCCGTCTCCAAGGAGCTGGGCATCTCGCAGGTCGTTTGGTCGCCGATCGCCCAAGGGGTGCTGACCGGTAAGTACCGACCCGGCGAGCAGCCGCCCGCCGGGTCGCGTGCCACCGATGAGAAGGGCGGTGCGGACATGATAAGGCGGTGGATGAGCGACGACGTGCTGGCGCTGGTGCAGCAGCTCAAGCCGCTGGCGGAGGAGGCGGGGCTATCCATGGCGGCGCTTGCCGTTGCGTGGACGCTGCAGAACGACAACGTCGCCACTGCGATCATCGGAGCCTCAAAGCCAGAGCAGGTGGGAGACAACGCCGCCGCCGCCAACGTCAAGCTCGACGCGGACCTCCTGGCGAAGATCGACGAGATCCTGGGCCCGGTCGTCGAGCGCAACCCGGCCAAGACGCAAGAAAGCTCGCCGAAAACCCGCGAGGCGTGACCCCGGTCGGTATGCCGCCCTACCCCACCTTGCTGCAAAACGTCGCATCTGGGTCTGCAATCTGCCCTGCAGCGTCGTCCTGCTCAACGACTCACGTGCCTCGCTCCTCCTGCCGCCGGACACGCGGGCAGGGTGCTCTTCCGGTCCGACTCGTCCCGCAAACCCACCCTCCTAGGGGCGCAGGACTGTGTCAGAGCGGGAACGCGGGTTACGGGCCTGGCATCGTGTTGAACGCGCTTCGCGTATAGCTCATATCGCACTCGCTCTGGCAAACCGCCAGCGTTACCCCTTGCTCCGCCAACCATCGGACCACGTCGCTCCTTCGGTAGTGGCTCTCCTTATGCATTTGATACCCCGGAGGCCCTGTGCCTTCCTTGTGCCACTCGTAGATGGTGTCAAGCGGAACGTTGAGCAGCGCCGCAACCTCATCTGTCGTGAAGGGACGTTCCGACTCAGCGCCGGCCGCTTCGCCGGATTCCGGCACGTCTACCGGAGCGATCTCGGTCGGTGGGCAGTCCGACTTAGGGCAGGACCACAGTGTTGCCATGTGCTTCATCCTCCACTCACCCATTGTCGCGGCCTATGCCCAGCAGGTGACAGCGTGACTATCCCCGCACCCAGCGCCGTCCACCGCATTTGCGGCAGCCGGTCGTGAAATAGACCGGGTCGACACCGCTTCCCCACAGGCCGTTCACGTTATATCGAGCCGGGCGGCCGTCAGGGGTAGGAGGCAATCAGGCATCCCTGGGCCATACCGAGCGGGCTCGACGCCGACGATCCGGTCGGCTTTCACGAGGACGGTGGCACCTTGGTGGGGAACGTCGACTAGGAAGCCACTTGCCCCCGGCACGCGGACTGGCAGCCGCTGGGATGGCAGACTCCAAATGAGGTCTATGCAGGAGAAGTGCTCGACGATGGCGGCTGAGCTCGGAGCGCTCCGGGAGGGCGTCTTCGCCGGGGGCCTGCCCTACCTTGCTCTGGGAGACGGGGAGCCGTTGATCTACCTGCCGGGCGGCACAGCGAACCACCACAACCCGCCCCCCGGGTTTCAGCGACAGCTGACGTTGCACACCGTGAGGCCATTCGCCCGCGCTGGCTTCGAAGTGTTCTTCACCAACCGCTGGCCGGAAATGAGCATTGATATCACCTGGCCAGAAGTCGCCGCCGTCCATGCAACCGCGCTGGCAGAGCACTTCGGCCGGCCCGTGCACGTGCTCGGACACTCGACCGGCGGGTCGATTGTGATGCAGCTGATCGCCGACCACCCAGAGGTCGTTCGGCGAGCGGTAGTGGCCAGCACGGCCTACACACTCGGTCCCGTCGCTCGCCGCGCACAGCTCAACATGTTGCGGAGCTTGGAGACGACGGGCCGGTTCGCCGCCGAGGAACTCGTTGACGGGATGGTGCATCGCCGCTGGCTGAGAGCGGCCCTGAGGCCTCCGTTAAGGCTGGCGTCCCGCTGGATCAACGTCGAGAATCCCACGGACACCATGGCCATGATCAAAGCTGAGGATGGCTTCGATGTCCGCAGCCGCCTGCCAGGAATCCAAACCGAGACACTGGTGATCTGCGGCGCGAAGGATGGCTTCTGGCTCTTGGAGATGTTCGCTGAGACGGCCTACCGGATGCCCAACGGGCGGCTGATCATGTACCCCGAGCTGGGCCACAGCCTTGTCACCTCACCCAAGTTCGTGGCCGATGTCGTCGCGTTCCTCAAAAATCCGGAAGGTTCCAGCCGAGCGGGCTGAGCCATCCGCTCCAGGCCCACAATGTTCCACAACAGGCGCGATGCTGGTGGCTGAGTGACAGCCCCTGCGCCTGCGCTGCCGCGACATCGCGGCGGGAGGTTGCAACCTTGCCAGCAGTAAGCCGTCGACATGGGCTGCGCCCCAGTCTTCCGATAGGCGAACGGCCTCTGCAGCGCGTGCGGAGTGATAGTTAGCTCAGTTTTCTGACGACGGGAATGAGATTCAGCTCGGCCCTCGGCCTGTCAGGACCTGGGCAACAAGATCACGCCGGCTTCGTACCCCAGCCTTGTCGAAGATCGACTTCAGATGATCTTTCACCGTGTACCCGGACAGATACAGTTCTGCGCCAATCGCCTTGGTGGATGCCCCGCGCAGCACCAGCAGCGCTACCTCGGACTCCCGCGGTGTCAGTCCCAGCGTGCTGAGGATCAGCGGTGCATTGCGGCTTGGGTGGGCCGGCTCAATGATTACGGCGATGTCGTCATGGACCGTGCCACGGAGATGTGTCGCCTGAACGAGTAGCCAGCCGCTGTTCATGGTCCGGACCCGCACCGCAGGAGAGGCATTAGGCAAGGCTGTGCCCCGATCGATGCTCTGCAGGCACGCCGCTGCCACGTAAACGGCCGCCGGAAGACGCCCTGATGTGGACGAATAGTCGGCGATGTCGGCGAGCAGGCGTTCGGCCTCACTAGTTATGGCGGCGAGCGTGTGGTCGGAATGCAGTACGACGACCCCGGGAGTGATGGCAGCAATCCCCTCGG
>Ga0307298_10000249_pt1 | contig 11892 bp, 11 predicted proteins | sample ER_DNA_158_FD_194470 | JGI IMG/M metagenome (GOLD analysis project Ga0307298, IMG submission 194470) | Bulk soil microbial communities from the East River watershed near Crested Butte, Colorado, United States - ER_DNA_158 | ecosystem: Environmental > Terrestrial > Soil > Floodplain | place... | reverse complement strand
CCGCTCGGCGAGCTGGCAACGCTCGGGCGATGGGTCCAGGCCGACCACGTTGACCCCGGCCGCCCGCAGGATCTGCGTCAGCAGCTGGCCGACCAGGCCAAGCCCGATGACGCAGGCGGTCTCCCCCAGCCGCGCCTCCGACTGCCGATAGCCTTGCATGGCGATGGCCCCGACGGCGGTGAACGCGGCATGTTCAGCGGCGACCCCTTCCGGCACGGGGACGCACAGGTTGCGCGGGACCCAGTTGTATTCGGCGTGGAGGGCGTAGCTGCTGCCAGCGCAGGCGACACGCTGCCCGACGGCAAGATGCTCCAAGCCGTCGCCCACCTCGACGACTTCGCCGCACAGCGAGTAGCCGAGCGGGGTGTAGGAGTCAAGCCGGTCGCTGACCTTCCGGTAAGTGGCGCGCAAGCCCTGCTGGGAGACCGACTGCATGACCTTCTTGACCTGGTCAGGCCGGGCGCGGGCCTTGCCGATCAGTGACAGTTTGCTCTCGTTGATCTTCATCATCTCGGTGCCAGTCGAGATGAGCGAGTACTCGGTACGCACCACCACGCCGCCCGGCCGTGCGGTCGGCACGGGGACCTCGAGCAGGGCCAACTCGCCCGACTTGTAGTTCTGCGCAACCTGCTTCATCAATCGCGACCTTGCTGCCGGTACCAGAGCTCGAGGGTCAGCAGCTGCCAGATCTCCTTGGAGCGATCGGCGGCGCCGCGGCGGTCGTCGTCGATCATGGTCCGCACCATCTGCTTGTCGACCAGCCCGGATGTCACAATGGTCCCCCCGGCGACCAGGTCCTCCACCATGTCGGTCAGGTCGCGGCGGATCCAGGCCCGCAGCGGCGCGCTGAACAGCCCCTTGGGTCGGTACACGATCTCCCTGGGAAGCCAGGCCTCGGCCGCCTGCTTGAGGATCGCCTTGCGCTCGCGGCCGACGATCTTGGCACTGCCGGGGATCGCGAAGGCGGCGGCGGCCACCTCCTTGTCCACATAAGGGACGCGGACCTCGGTCGAGGCGGCCATGCTCGCCCGGTCCGTGTAAGCGAGGTTGAGGCCGGTGAGAAACATCCGGGTGTCGGTGTAGCACATCCGATTCACCTGGTCGGCGGCCGGCCCCTCGTTGTACACGGCAGCGTGCTCGGTGACCAGCTGATCGACTGCGGGCCACAGCTCGGGGTCGAGCAGCTGCTGCAGCTCGCCGACGTCATAGTGGGTGTAGCTGCGGCGAAACGCCGCCTCCTCGGGCAGGTCCGCGAAGGACACGAAGCGCTTGGCCCAGCGCGCCGCGCGGTAGCCCCGGCGCTGGCCGGCAACCGGCAGCCGGTCGACCGCCGGCGCGACAATCCCGTGGCGCAGCACACCGGGCAGCCGGCGGTAGCGGGCAGCCAGCAGGGCGGCGTAGTGCTTGCGGTAGCCGCCAAACAGCTCGTCGGCCCCCATGCCCGACAGCAGGACCTTTACTCCGGCCTCCCTGGCCGCTCGGCAGATGAGGTAGGCGTTGATGGCTGCCGCGTCGCCGATCGGCTCGTCCAGCGCATACACCATGCGCGGGAGCAGGTCGGCGACGTCCGGGGCGATCTCGACCTCGTGCAGCCTGATGCCGTGCCGAGCGGCCAGTTTGCGGGCGTAGGCCAGGTCGTCCGGCATTGCCTCGAAGCGCCGGTCCTCGGGTCGGAATGAGATCGTGTAGCTGTCGATGTCGCGGTTGTGGCGGGTGGCCAGGACGGTGAGCAGGCTAGAGTCCAGCCCCCCGGATAGGAAGGTGGAGACCGGCACATCGGCCACCAGGTGCGCCGCGACCGAGTCCTCCAGCACGGCGCGCAGCTCCGTCACGTCCACCTTCCGGCCCGACGGCGCACCAAGCTCGGCGCGCGGGTCGAAGAACAGCTCCAGCCGTCGGCGCCCGTCCGGGCCGACCTGGAGCCAGCTGCCGGCCGGGAGCTTGTGGACGCCCTGGTAGACACAGTGGTTCTCGGGTATCCAGTAATACATCAGCGAGGCCACGATCGCGGTGCTGTCGATCGGCGGCCGCCCGCCCAGCAGGGGCCGCAGCCCTTTCAGCTCCGAGGCGAAGGCGACACCGCCGTCCTGCGCCATCCAGAACAGAGGCTTGATGCCGAACGGGTCGCGGGCGAGGGTGAGCGTGCCCTCCTGCTCGTCAAAGAGGGCGAACGCGAACATGCCGCGCAGGCGTCGGAGGCTCGCCGGTCCCCACCGGCGCCACGCCTCCAGTAACACCTCGGTGTCGGAGCTGGTGCGGAAGCTGCTCCCGGTGGCCTGCAGCTCGGCTCGCAGCTCCCGATAGTTGTAGATCTCGCCACAGAACACCAGCACTAGCCCGTCTTTGACGAAGGGCTGATTGGCCGCGGCAGACAGGTCGATGATCGACAGGCGGCGGTGCCCGAGTTGCACCCGGCCAGCGTCGTCGGAGCTTCTCCAGGTACCATCGGCGTCCGGCCCGCGGTGGGCGATGGCGGCGGACATCGCGTCGAGCTGGCCGGCGCCGCTTGAGAGGTCGCAGGTACCCACGATCCCGCACATGGCGCTCCGTCAGCCCGAAACCCAAGCGAAGGGCCAGCACATCCCAGTACACCCGTGCCATGTGATGAGCCTGTCGAAGGCGGGACCGCCGGTCCGCAAGGTGCGGAACTTGTACATCCGGAGGATCCGGCCGTCCTTAGTCACCTGCTGCTGGTGGAACGAGGCCGGGCCGCGAGAGCTGAGGCGGACCGCCAGGGCGATGACGGCCACAGGGGCAGGTTATCAACAGGGTCGGCCGACGCCACCACCAGGTCGCGGACCCCGTTGCTCAAGCTGCCGGACTCCCGAGGCCCGTCAGTTGTCTGAGATCTGCTTGCTGGCGAAACCAATCGATGGTTCGTAGCAGACCCTCTTTGACATCAACCACCGGCTGCCAAGAGAGCGCTGTGCGCGCAAAAGTGATATCAGGTTGCCGGACTGTAGGATCATCCTGCGGCCGTGGAACGAACTCAATCGGCGATGATGACGCCGTGAGATCGCGGATCAGTTCGGCGAGTTCGAGGACTGTGAATTCCCGCGGATTCCCGATGTTCATAGGCCCGGCCAGATCCGAGTGGAGGAGTCGAACGACCCCTTCGACGGTGTCGTCGACATAACAGACCGACCGTGTCTGACTGCCGTTGCCGGCCACAGTGAGAGGCTCGCCAGATAATGCCTGTCGAATGAACGTTGGGATGGCCCGGCCATCTGCGGGGCGCATACGTGGACCGAACGTGTTGAAAATGCGAACGATTGCAGTATCGATCCCATGCGTGTTCCGGTAAGCCATCGTCAAGGCTTCGCCGAACCGTTTCGCCTCGTCGTAGACCCCCCTGGGGCCGACAGGATTTACGTTGCCCCAGTAGCTTTCAGGCTGGGGATGGACGAGCGGGTCACCGTAGCACTCAGATGTGGAGGCGAGCAGGAACCTAGCCTTCTTCTCTCTGGCCAGACCGAGGGCGTGGAATGTGCCGATTGAACCGACCTTGAGCGTGTGGATGGGCATATGCAGATAATCGATCGGCGACGCGGGCGACGCGAAATGCAGGACGGCGTTGAGGTCCCCGGACACATGGACGAACTCCGTGACATCTGCACGCACGAGTCGGAAGCCGTCGCGCTGCAGGAGGTGTTCCACGTTACCGGAATTACCGGTGGTGAGATCGTCGAGACAGATGAGTTCGTAGCCTTCATCCAAGAGGCGCTCACAGAGGTGAGATCCAAGAAAGCCAGCTCCTCCTGTCACTGCAGCGCGTCGATGCCTCACGTGTTCCCACTCCTCCCGCATCAGGGTCGTACAACCGCCGACAGACGTACGACTGTCCTGAGCCTGACGACCTCCCTCGCCGCACCACTGCGGCTTCGAGCATTATTACTCGCCTGGAATTTACGGTTGCACCCGGCCTGCGATTGGCCCCACAGGGAGGTGAATAGACATGATCGTGATGCCCGAACCAAAGTTCCGCGTTGACCGCTCCAGTGGCTGCGACCGGTGGATTGGGTCGCCGCTCGGCCGTACACCGCACAAGTCGTCGACCTTGCCGGCCGACGCCGGAACGCCGCGAATCGCATGGCAGCGGGCTCCTCCCGGTTGCTGTGTTCGACAGGCGCCTCGGTGGCCTGCCCATCTCCTCAACACCCAGTTCAGACGCCGATCATGCACTCACAAACCGGCCCGCCAGGATCTCCGACGCGGGACACATTCCATCCGATGGCCACCTTCCCGAGAAATCCCGACGTTTGACCCACCCGCCGCTCCAGCACTCCTCGTAGGTAGCTAAAGGCACCTTCGTTGAATTCAAGCCCTCTGGCGTCATAGGCCATGAACTCGTACGGCACTCACTGTCCGAACCTTCGGCTCGGGCTTGAGGCAAAAGCGGCTCAGGGCACCGCTTACTCTGGAGTCGCTCATCACTCTCTATCATTTACCTTGGATATACCTTGGACCTTCTCAATTGCATCATCCAGCACTTGGGGGCGTCAGGATGCGATTCAAGAGTTGGTCGCCGCACGCTATGAGACAGGATCGCATGGGTTATCCCGCAGACGGATGGGCTGAGGGGCCCGGCTTGCCGCAATCCATATGGCGCTACAAGTGGCTCGTCGGCTGCCTTGTGCTGCTTGGGATATTGACCGCCTCCCTACTCTCGGCCACCCAACCTACGCGCTACGAGGGCGTTGTGCGCATTTTTGTGGCTAGCGAGGAGGTGCCAGCGGGCAACTTCGCACGGACCGTGATGAGCCGCGCCCAGTTCATCCAAACGCCGATCGTGTTGGATCGGGTAGTTGCACTTACGGAGAATCGGCTCACTCGCAAGGAGCTAGAGCAGCGGCTTACGGTGGAGCCCGCCGCGGACGCGGACTTCATTACGATTCGTGCCCTCGACACAACTCCCGAGAATGCCGCAGGCCTAGCTGACGCCGTTAACTTGGCGTACCGCCAGATGCTCCGTGAGCAGAGGCAAGACGCCACAAAGCATACGATCGCAGAGCTTGAAGGGGTGCAGAGGCGCCTGGCGAGCGAGGTCGGGCAGATCCAGCAGCAGCGGAGAACTGGCGACTCTCCAGCCCTCTTGGCGGAGGAACGAGCCAAGAAACGTCAGATACAAGCCACCGCAGACAAGATCGAGCGAGCCTCAGCGGACACGGCCGGCCCTCCACCGACCCTGCAGGACAAGGCCGCGGTGCCCGATGAGCCGGTTCAGCCGAAGCCGCTGCGAGAAGGCGCTATCGGAGCCGTTGTCGGCCTGATCATTGGGGTTGTACTCGCGTGGTGGTTGGCCGCGCGGCGTGTCAGGCCCGATCAAGTCCCCGTTGAATCTGAAGCCCACATTGACGAGGACTTCGAGGAGGCTATCGAGGTCCTCCAAGATCTCGTTGAGCACCCGCGCCGGGACGGGCCCCCACCCCATGCGGCATCAGACGGCACACACACCTCATCGGACATCAAGGAGTCACCTGAACGGGTCCGCCTCGCCGAGGTCGATCACAACCGAGTGACGGCGTCAGTCCGCCAGGCACTCAGCTCGCTGATCAACGATCATAATTTGCTGTACGGCCTGGCCGAGTGGCTGGAATCTCAGCACCGGGATTTCCCGCAGATCACAGCGGAACGACTAAGAGATCGACTTTCTTTCGACCAGGTCGCCGTCCTGCTCAAAACCGACGAGGGGCTGGACCTAGCTGGTTATGTCGGCTGGCGCCCGGATGGAGTGGGATCGGTCGAGCACTATGAGGCAAGCATCCTCAACAGACTGGGCGGGAATGGAGCGCGCCTGATCGGGCCCGCCGACCGCCGTAAGTTACTCAACGCCGGATTACTCGGAAACAAAGCCAAGACGATCGTCGCGGCGCCGCTAGAACATGAGGACGTCGCCTTCGGGGTCCTGCTTGTCGGCCGGGAAAAGCCGAACCCCGAAGCTCCACAGGGAAATGGAAGTTTTGACCGTGTTGGCTCGTTCGCTCGAAGCGTTGCGCCCGATCTTCATGCCTGGCTACTGCTGCGGGGCCTTCGTGAGCAACTGGCTTCCCGCGGCAAAGGGCAAGAGCCAGCCACGAGTCCTGTGGACTCGGAGTCGCCATCTTCGCCTGACAGTGAACCTGCCTCGTCAGTTGATCAGCAGAACTGACACCAGAACGCAGCGCCACAGGCGCTGGCCGCGATCGACGGCCGACGGTGGCAGCACCCACCGCCGCGTGGGTTGGCTAGAGATCACTCAGGCATTTTGTCCCTAGCGAGAGGACAGCCTTCGACGCTTGAAACGCTTCTGCGTAACGGCTCCGGCATTCCATACCGCGTATGCGCATGAGTGCAAGAAAAGTTTCATCATCCCACCAGTCCCGGAATCGCTGCGAAGGGTAGTGCTGATTCAACAGGGAGACCTTTCGCCGCCCCAGCTCAGGTGAGGTGGGCACATAGCAATTGGATCGCCCTAGGTCGCCATCCCACTTTGGAAGCTCGTAATGGAGTACAAGCGCGTCCCGCCAAACTGTCGAAACCATTGTGCCCAACAGCCGGTGGTCCTGATGCGCGTCGTCCATTCTCGGCGCAAAGACCACATCGACGTCTGGTAACCCAGCGGCAAACGCGTGGAGGATGTCCTTGACCTCGTTCCAATGCGCTGGGAGCCGCCCGTCTGGAAATTCGTGAAAAGTGGAAACGGAATCCCGAAGGAACGCCCGAGCCGCTGCTTCGGCCTCGGCACGCCGCTCGTGTGAACCGGTCAGGGTTAGCCAATGGCCCTCAACAGCGCCTCGTTCGGCGAGGGCTAGCAACGTAGCACCAGCAGCAACCTCGATGTCATCAGGATGGGCCGCTATGCAAACGATCTTGAGCGGGCCTCGCGGGAGGCTCAGCTGCCGCATCGAGTGTTAATTGCGGCGAGGAGGCTGTTTGTCGAACGCGACTGATCAGGCGACATAAAACGAATCTGTCGGTACCGGCAAGGTCCGCACGGGCGGGCGTACTGCGAACTCGCTACCCGACGGCTCCCACAATGCCCACGGACGGTTACCACTCCGATGCATCTCTTCCAGCGCCGCACGCTCCTTGAGCGTGTCCATCGGCGCCCAAAAGCCATCGAAGCGTACGGCTCGGAACTTTCCCGCACTAGCAGCTCGGGCGAAGGCGTCTGTCACGAGATCGTCGCCCGGATTCAGGTAGTCGAAGATCGCACTTCGGAGGATGAAATAGCCACCATTAATCCTCATGTTCATATGGGCCACAGGGTCGATGCCGGTGAGACGGCTGTCGCCGTCGATCTGCACCACATGGAAGGAGTCCTGGGGAGCTACCGCCAACAAGGATCCGACAGCATCGGTCCGCATGAAATCTTCGATGAGGTCGTTCATCGGGGCATTTGTCAGAACGTCGCCGTAATTCGCAAGGAATACTTCATCACCACCCAAATAGTCGCGAACACGGCGCAGTCGTTCACCTATTGGCGTTTCAAAACCGGTATCTGCGAATGTGATACGCCAGTCGCTAATGTCACTGGACAGCAATTCCACTGTCCGGCCAGCATCGGACAGTACAAAGTCATTGGAGTGAGTTTCGTGATAATTGAGGAAATAGTCCTTGACCGAATGCGCGCCGAACCCCAGGCAAAGTATGAACTCGTTGTGCCCAAAATGCGCGTAGTAACGCATGATGTGCCAGAGCACTGGTCTCGTGCCAATCGGCATCATTGGTTTGGGCAGTGGTGCGTCACTTCCAGAACGCATCCGCATTCCGAGGCCACCACAGAATAGGACGACCTTCATGACATCCCTCCCCTTGTCGTCGCAACGGCCTGCCGCAATCGGCGCGGTTCGGCGAAATCTCGCATAGCAGGCGCGACCGGCCTTCCGACAAGCAGGCCGTCGGTGCTGCCTGCCTCAACTGCGCGCGCATACACTTTCAGTGCCCCTGCCGTTGCCTCGATGGTCTGGTCAATATCAGCATCTGTGTGGGCGGCGGAAATCACTAAGGACTGACCGAGCACCCCCCGACGCAGCAACTCCTGGATGAAAAGGGTGCGAAAAGCCTGAGATGGCTGGCCGTTGTGATCTTTGGTCGCAAAAACCAGGCACGAAGGGCGGCCGGGGAAGGAGACGTGCTCCGACATGCCGGCCTCCTCGGTGACCTTCTCAAGTCCCGAGCGCAACTTTGTGCCTTGAATCTCCATCTCCGCGACCACGTCGCGTTCGGCGTACGCAGCAGAGACAGCAAGATAGGCTGCGAGACCAGTGGTTTCGGCGCCGTTCGTGGTGGACAACAGGAAGACCCGGGATGCGTCAGTGTTGAGGCCACCCGCCTCCATGAGATCCCGCTTCCCGGCCAGAGCAGATACTGCAAACCCGTTGCCAATCGCCTTTCCCCAGGTCGAGAGGTCAGGCGTGACCCCGTACATTCCCTGAGCGCCGTGACGTGACCACCGCATTCCGGTGATTATTTCGTCGAAGATCAACACGCTGCCTTGCTGCTGAGTCGCGGTGCGAACGCTTTCGAGGAAACCAGGTGCGGGCTCAGCAGTGGCCGTGGCAGCCTCCAAGATCACAGCAGCGATCTGTTCAGGGTAAGCATCGTAAAGGGAATACAGGGAAGCAAGATCGTTGTAGCTGAACTTGACTGTCATCGATCCATACGCCGACGGGATCCCGGCCTTCATCTGGGTACTCGCAATAAACCAGTCGTCGATGGAGAAGAAGGGCTGGGTCCCGCAGATGGCGACAAGATCACGACCCGTCACGGCCCGTGCGAGCTTGATCGCCGCCGTAGTGGTGTCCGAACCATTCTTGGCGAACTTCACCATGTCCGCGCCAGGAACCTGTGCCAAGAAGTCCTCTGCGGCACGCAGTTCCCAAACAGATGGCCGTGAAAAATTGACCCCTTCGGCAATCGCGTTGCAGACGGCATCCACCACTGGCGCGTAACCGTGACCCAGTGTGATTGACCGCAGACCCATCCCATACTCGACATACCAGTTGCCATCCAGGTCTTCGACCCTTGCCCCCCGCCCGCGCACAAGGATGGGAGTCATGTCCTCGGGGTACTGGTCGGATCCGCGAGCGTAGGTGTGCGCTCCACCAGGCACCAACTCGTGCAGGCGTGCTTGTGCCAACGCAGACTTCTCAAACATCGTTGTTGCCCTGGACAACACAGCAGGTGTCATGCGGCCACCGCTCTTCCTCTCCCGCGCAGACGTGCCTGAATTATTGCGTAGGGGGAATCCTCTTAAGCAACGGCACTGCCGAGCATTCTACGACTGGCCGATTCCCGGAGATTCCGTGGATTTACTAAGCTGTCCGCCATGGAGATCATCCGGACCTCGATCGAGGATGTGATCATCTTTCGACCGACACCCATCCGGGATGAGCGCGGCTACTTTTCGCGCACGCTGGACGTCCAAATACTCGCTGAAGCCGGCATCGACAGGGTCCTACCAAGGCGTACGCCGTGGTCTGCACGGCTGGTGAGGCGAAGCTGGTGCGCTGCGCCAATGGCGCCGTGCTCGACGTGGTCGTCGACGCCCGGCCGGGATCGGCGACCTTCGGCCAAGTGATGACGTTCTTGCTCGATGATCAAGTCTGCACGCAGGTGTATGTCCCGCGCGGGTTCCTGCCATGGTTTCCAGGCACTCACCGGTGTCACGGATGTCGTTTATCGAATTGATGAATTTCACGCTCCCGGCAGTGATGTGACCTGACCGTCCGACACGATGACCCGGATCTCGCAGTCCCGTGGCCGGCACCAGCGACGATCATGAGCGCGCGCGATCGCGAGAACGGAATCAGCTGGGCGGAATATCGTAGTCAGCTTGGGGTGGTCGAGGCTGGCTCACCTCGTTGAGCCCAATCTCCGGCGGGCAGCGGGCCAACCCAACCTCGACCACCGCTCAGCTCGCTCTCAGGAGGGCCGGGCGAACCTCGTCCAAGCATCAGAGTCAGGTACCGGCGACGAGTTCGGCGACTCCGCAGGAGGACGCTACAAGGAGCCGTGTCAGGATGTGATCCGGGCATCGTCGGAGTGAGGTGAAGGAGCGTCCATGTCGTATCCCCGATGCCGATTGTGCTCTGCGGAGCTGCAGCACACTTTCGTCGACCTCGGTATGTCACCACCTTGTGAGAGCTACCTCACCGCATCACAGCTTGACCGGGCTGAGACGTTCTATCCTTTGCACGTCCGCATCTGCGAGAGCTGCCTTTTAGTCCAGCTGCCGGCCTACATCCCGCCGGAGGATATCTTTTCGGACTACGCATACTTTTCGTCGTATTCCGACTCCTGGGTTGCGCACGCCCGTCGGTTCGTCGACGACGCGGCAATGCGACTTGGGCTGGGTAGCGGGTCGTTCGTTGTTGAGGTGGCAAGCAATGACGGCTACTTATTGCAGCACAGCGTGGCACGTGGGATCCGGTCGCTGGGCGTCGAGCCCGCCGCCAACATCGCCAAGGTGGCGCGAGGCAGGGGTATCGAGACTGAGGTCACGTTCCTCGGCGAGCAGACTGGTCGTGATATTGCGGCCCGACATGGCAAGGCCGACCTGGTCGTCGCCAATAACGTGTTTGCACATGTTCCCGACATCGTGGACTTCAGCAAGGGGTTGCGTGCGCTCGTGGCCGACTCTGGTCAGGTCAGCATCGAGGTTCAGCACTTACTGAGACTGATTGAAGGCAATGAGTACGACACCATCTACCACGAGCACTACTCATATTTGACCCTGCAGACGGCGAAGCGTGTGCTTGCAACTGCCGATTTAACGGTTGTGGATATTGCAGAGCTGCCCACCCATGGCGGCTCAATGCGGATCTGGTCAGCGCCGGCCGCCGCCGGCGTCGATGTCGCTCCCTCCGTTGAGCGTGTGCTGGCGGACGAAGCCGCCGCTGGGCTCGACACCGTGGAGGGCCATGACGGGTTTGCCCATCAGGTGGCGACTGCACGTAACGACTTCGTCGAATTCCTCATTGGCTGCCAGCGAACCGGGATGCGAGTCGCTGGCTACGGGGCGCCGGGCAAAGGCAATACGCTGCTCAACCATTGCGGCATCCACTCGGACCTCATGGCGTTTGCCGTGGATCGCAATCCGCACAAACACGGCTTGTTCCTGCCAGGTACTCATATCCCGATTTACCCGGTTGAGCGGCTGGCGCAGGAACGGCCGAATTATGTGGTGATCATGCCCTGGAACCTGCGAGATGAGATCACGGCACAGCTCGCTTACGTACGGGATTGGGGCGGCCGGTTTGTTGTCAGTCTGCCTAAGCTCGAGATCTTCTAAGCTGCGCGCTGAGCTTGTCGAAGTGCGCGCTGGTGCCCTTCGACAGGCTCAGGGCGCATCAATCAGCGGAGCCGCAGGTCCCGAAGGTCCAAGCGGCCTACTGCGACCAGCTGCTGGATTCGCTGTAGCCGTACGAACCGCGGACCTTCAAAGTCCTCTGCGGTGAGGCCGCGCTCGCCGGCGTCGTGCCAGATCTCCTCAATCCCTTGAGGGATGGTCCACTGTGGCTGGAAGTCTGGGACGTCGCGACGGATCTTGGTGAAGTCGACCTGGTAATTGCGAGCGTCGGGCCCAGCACCCTCGGCGAAGCTGACCGGTGCACCGGTGATCTCGCTGACCTGCTCAGCGATGGTACGAATCTGCACCACGTCCTCGTCGCGCCCGACATTGAAGGCCTGGTTATGGACGACGTCGCGCGGCGCCTCAAGCAACGCAAGAAACGCCCGGGAAATGTCCTCCACGTGGACCAGCGGTCGCCACGGGCTGCCATCGGACTGGAGCCGGACACTGCCCTGCGTGAAAGCGGTTCCTGTCAGGTTGTTCACCACGATGTCCGCCCGCAGCCGAGGCGAAGATCCGTACGCCGTGGCGTTACGCAGATAGGTAGGGCTAAAGTC
>Ga0307298_10000247_pt1 | contig 11922 bp, 13 predicted proteins | sample ER_DNA_158_FD_194470 | JGI IMG/M metagenome (GOLD analysis project Ga0307298, IMG submission 194470) | Bulk soil microbial communities from the East River watershed near Crested Butte, Colorado, United States - ER_DNA_158 | ecosystem: Environmental > Terrestrial > Soil > Floodplain | place... | reverse complement strand
TGGCGCCGCGTGATCGCGGGCCAGGGGCACGCGAGCATCGCCTGAGGGGGCACTAGTCCTCCTTGCCCTGTTCAGCGGTGGCGCGCTCCTGGAGCTCGTCCACGACCGCGGGGTCGGCGAGCGTGGTCGTGTCGCCGAGCTCACGGTTCTCGGCCACGTCGCGCAGCAGGCGCCGCATGATCTTGCCGCTGCGCGTCTTCGGCAGCTCGGGCGTGAAGACGATGTTCGCCGGCTTGGCGATCGGGCCGATCTTGGTCGCCACGTGGCCGCGGAGCTCCTCGAGCATCTCGATCGAGCCCTCCTCGCCGCCCTTCAGCGTCACGTAGGCGACGATCGCCTGACCGGTTCGCTCGTCCTTGCGGCCACACACCGCGGCCTCGGCCACCTTCGGGTGGTCGACCAGCGCGCTCTCGACCTCGATCGTCGAGATCCGGTGGCCGGAGACGTTCATCACGTCGTCCACGCGGCCGAGAAGCCAGAAGTCGCCGTCCTCGTCGATCCGCGCGCCGTCGCCGGCGAAGTAGACGTCGGGGTACTTCGACCAGTACGTCTCGCGGTAGCGCTCGTCCTCCTTGTAGATCCCGCGCAGCATCGCCGGCCAAGGGCGCCGCAGCACCAGGTAACCCCCTCCGCCCGGCCCGACCTCGTTCCCCTGCTCGTCGTAGACCGCGGCGTCGACCCCCGGGAACGGCTTCGTCGCCGAGCCCGGCTTCAACGTCGTCACCCCGGGAAGCGGCGTGATCATGATCATCCCGGTCTCGGTCTGCCACCACGTGTCGACGACCGGCGTGCGGCCGCCGCCGATGTGCTCGCGGTACCAGACCCAGGCCTCGGGGTTGATCGGCTCGCCGACCGAGCCGAGCAGCCGCAGCGACGAGAGGTCGTGCTTCGCCGCGTGCTCGGGGCCCCACTTCATGTGGGTCCGGATCGCCGTCGGCGCCGTGTAGAGGATGTCGACCTTGTAGCGCTCGACGATCTCCCACCAGCGGTCCTTGTCCGGGAAGTTCGGGACGCCTTCGTAGATGACTCCCGTCGTGCCGTTGCAGAGCGGGCCGTAGACGATGTAGCTGTGCCCGGTCACCCAGCCGATGTCGGCCGCGCACCAGTACACCGAGTCGGGCTTGACGTCGAAGATGTAGTAGTGGGTCGTGGCCACCCCGACGAGGTAGCCGGCGGTCGTGTGCGCGATCCCCTTCGGCTTCGCGGTCGTGCCGCTCGTGTAGAGCAGGTAGAGCAGGTCCTCCGCGCCCATCGGCTCGCACGGGCACGACTCCGCGTCGGAGGGCTCGTCCGCGACGAGCTCGTCCCACCAGAGGTCACGACCCTCCGTCCAGTCGACGTCGCCGCCGGTGCGCCGGTGGACGATCGCGCGCTTCACGCCCGGTGACTCGGCGAGCGCCGCGTCGGCGTTGCGCTTCAGCGGCACCGTGCTGCCGTTGCGCAGCCCCTCGTCCTGCGTGATCAGCACCTCGCAGCCCATGTCGTTGAGCCGGTCGGCGAGCGCGTCGGATGAGAAGCCGCCGAAGACGATCGTGTGCGGCGCGCCTAGCCGGGCACAGGCGAGCATCGCCACCGGCGTCTCGGGCACCATCCCCATGTAGATCCCGACCGGCGTCCCCTTCTTGACGCCGAGCCGCTTGAGCGCGTTCGCGAGCCGCACGACCTCGGCCTGCAGGTCGGCGAAGGTCAGCGTCCGCCGCTCGTCCTCGGGCTCGCCTTCCCAGTAGTAGGCGACCTTGTCGCCGTTCCCGGCCTCTACGTGCCGGTCAACGCAGTTGTAGGTGACGTTGAGCTTGCCGCCGAGATACCACTTCGCGTACGGCGGCTCCCAGTCGCAGAGGCCGGTGAAGTCCTCGAACCAGGAGACCCGCTCGCGGGCCTCCGTCTCCCAAAACTCCTCGAAGTCGCGCTCGTAGATCTCCGGCTGCGCGTTCGCCTGGGCCGCGAACTCGGGCGGCGGCGGATACCGACGCTCCTCCGCGAGGATCGTCTCGATCGTGTGCGCCACTAGGGCTCGAGGTCGTACGGATAGTCCGTCAGCACCTCGCCGCCGTTCTCGGTGACGAGCACGAGGTCCTCGAGCCGGCAGCCGCCGTAGCCGTTGCGGTAGAGGCCCGGCTCGACGGCGATCACGTCGCCGGCGACGAGCTCGCCAGGGCCGCGTCCGAGCGACGGCTCCTCGTGCACCTCGAGCCCGACTCCGTGGCCGAGCGAGTGGTAGAAGCCGTCCTGGAGCACCTCACCCGGCTGCTTCGAGCGCAGCGTCGGATAACCGTGCTCCTCGAACACGTCGCAGCTGATCTTGTGCAGCTCGCTGCCGGGCACGCCCGGCTTGACCGCTGCCACCGAGCGCTCGAGCGCCTCGAGGCAGAGCTTGTGGTACTCGAGCAGCTCGTCCGAGGGCGTGCCGACGACGAAGACGCGCGTCATGTCGGCGAAGCAGCCCGACTCGCGGTCACGCGGGAAGAGGTCGAGGCACACCGGCTCGTCGGGCGCGATCGGGCCCGAGCCCATGTCGTGGCCGACAGCCGTCTGTTCGCCGTGCGAGACGATGAACTCGTCCGCGAAGGCGCCGTTGGCGGTGAAGGCCTGCTCGACCGCGAGCTTGATCCGCTCGCACGTGAGCTGCTCGCCGTCGACGACGAGGTTGCCGTTCTGGCGCTGGGCGGAGCGCAGCACCTTCCGCGCCGCGTCCATCGCCGCCTCGGCGGCGCGCTGGGCACGGCGGATCCCGGCCAGCTCGGCCACGTTCTTGACCCGGCGCCGGCCCACGAACTGCTCCCGGTCGGCCTTGACCTGGATCCCGTTCGCCCGCAGGTGGTCGGCCGCCTCGAGCGGGAAGGTCGCGGGGACGACGGCATCCTCGATCCCGAAGCGCCGCGCTGCGCGCAGAATCACCTCGAGCTCGATCTCGTCGCGCGAGAGACCCTGCGCGTAGAGCTCGTCGATCCCGAACTCCTCGAGCGGTAGCACCTCCAGGTGCGGCGCGACCTCGCTGATGCGCCCGAGCTCGAACGAGCTCGCGACCACGTGGCGCCGGCCCTCCCGCTCCGCGTAGAGGAACGGGTCGGGGATCGCGATCGGCACCTCGTGCCGCATCTCGGGCGAGCGCAGGGAATCCGCGTAGATGAGGACGTCGGCCATCGCGGCGGGATGCTACTTCGCCGCGCGGGTTCGCCGCCACACGAGCAGCGCGAACACCGCCAACGTCCCGGCGAAGCAGGTTTCCGGCCACTCGCTGAACTTGGCCAGCGCGTGGCCCGGGTGCGGGAAGAAGGCGGAGCGTGCCGAGGCGTACGCGAGCATCGTCAGGAACGCGCAATTGAGCGCGTTCGGCGGCGCAACGAGGACGCGCCGCCGAACGAGCCACGGAGCGACGAGCCCGTACAGGCTCGCGAGCGCGACTGCGAGGTTCACCTTGCCTTGCACCTCTACGACGTCGTGGACGTTCAGCTCCTCCTGGTTGTTGAGGGCCTCGAGCCCGTCCGGGGTGTCGAGCCCGAACAGCCGCTGCCCCCACGACAACTCCTCGCCGGCGGCAAGGAGGCAGCCGAGCGCGAAGACGCCGAAGGCCGCAGCGACCCATCCGTGGAGCCGCAGTGCACTGCGACCGGCGAGGAAGAACGCCGCCACGTATGACGCGACCTGCAGCCACTCGAGCAGCGAGTCCTCCCGCACGAGCGCGTCGTACAGCGGGCGCACGAGCGCGGTTAGCCCAAGCAAGGCCGCGCCGGCGAGCGGGATCGCCAAGAGGGTCGCCGACCGCCTCCTGGACAGCCCCCAAAACTGACCATCGACGGCGAGCCGGCCGCGGTCGACGCGGGGGGCTGCCATGGCTGCTCGACGTAGCTTGACCCACAGGCGGAAGAACTAGTCGAAGCGCGACTTACCCCCGCCCGTCACTAGACTGGCTGCGCGTGGAGGAGGTGCTGGAGAAGGCTCAGTCGTTGATCGCCGGCTACGACGATGAGCTGGCGCGCGAGCTGCCCGAGGGGGTCGAGATCTTCGACGCCCACGTCCACCTCGGGCACGACATCGACGGCATGACCGGCGTCTACGAGGACCTCGAGCGAATCAACGAGCGCTACGGCATCTCGCGCTGCTTCATGTTCTGCATGGACGAGCAGGACCGGCATCCGGCCTTCCGCGCCGCTAACGACCGCTCGCTCGCCTATGCCGAGCGTTCGAGCGGGCGGCTGATCCCGTTCGTGCGACTCGATCTCACCGAGAGCCCGATCGAGGAGGCGACGCGCTGCCTCGATCTCGGCGCGCGCGGGATCAAGCTGCACCCCCGGGCGCAGAAGTTCCTCCTGAACGACGAGCGGCTCGCGCCGGTGTTCGCCCTCGCGGCGGAACGCGGCGTGCCGATCCTGATCCACGGCGGGCGCGGCCTGCCGCCGATCGCGGACCATCTGCGCCGCCTCGTCGACACCTATCCCGGCGCGCAGCTGATCATCGCGCACGCGGGGATTGCCGACCTCGGCTCGCTCGCCGCGTGTTTCGGCGGCAAGGCGGGCGTCTACTTCGACACCTCGGTCTGGAGCCCGATCGACCTGCTCAGCCTGTACCACCTCGTCTCGCCGGAGCAGGTCGTCTACGCCTCGGATTACCCGTATGGCCAGCAGCCGAGCTCGCTCCTGATCGCGGTTCGCACGGCACGCGTCGCGGGCCTCGACGAAGACCGGCTCCTGGCGATGCTCTCCGGAACGGCGAGCCGGATCGCCGCCGGCGAGCCGCCGCTCGAGCCGAGCGCACCGATCGGCAGCAAGACGTTCTCCCAGCCGATGGCGTTCGCGCGGATCCACCAGTACCTGTCGATGGCGACCCCGCTCCTCTGGACGCGGCAGGCCGACACGATCGGCGTGCTCGGGCTCGCCCTGAACGCGACCGAGGACCGCGACGGGCACAAGGAGGAGCGCGAGCGGATCCGCGAGCTGCTGGAGACGGCGCGAGACCTGTGGCGCGTGCTGCCCGAGGTCGAGGACGAGGGTGAGCAGCGCATCGTCAGCCGCACGACGTTTCGGCTCGTCCACCTCGCGGACATCCTGGCGGTGACGTCAGGTGTTTAGCCTCAAGGTCAACGGTGCCGTACGAGAAGTCGACCCGCCGGTCGGCCGGACGCTCGCGGAGACGCTGCGCGACGAGCTCGGCCTCACCGGCACGAAGATCGCCTGCAACGAGGGCCACTGCGGCGCGTGCACAGTGCAGCTCGACGGCGTGCCGGTGCTCTCGTGCATCACCCTCGTCCACACCGTCGGCGAGCGCGAGGTGACGACGATCGAGGGGCTGCAGGATCACCCGCTGGTCGACGCCTTCGTCCGCACCGACGCGCTCCAGTGCGGCTTCTGCACGCCGGGCCAGATCGTCTCGGCGGCCGCGCTGGTCGAAGCCGAGCCCGAGCTCACCGCCGAGCGGGTGCGGCATGCGATGGCCGGCAACCTCTGCCGCTGCGGCGCGTACCCACGAATCGAGGAGGCGGTGCTCACGTGGCGCGACTGATTCGCACCGAGAAAGAGGTCGAGGGCAGGTACACCGAGCAGTGGGTCGTCGTCGAGGGCGACGACGTGCTCGACCAGTGGCCCGCAGGCCCCGGTGACGTCGTCGGCAGGCCGGCTCCTCGGCAGGACGGCCACCAGCGGGCGCGCGGACAGGCGATCTACACCGCCGACCTCGCGTTGCCGGGGATGCTGCACGCGGCCGTGCTGCGTTCGCCTCACGCCCGCGCGCGCGTGAAGAAGCTCGATCTCAGCGGCGCGCTCGAGCTCCCGGGCGTGCTCGGCGCGATCGGGCCCGCCGACTGCCATGTGCTGCAGGAGGAAGCGAACTTCCACGGCGCGCCGGTCGCGGCAGTCGCGGCGGAGAGCCTCGGCAAGGCGCGCGAGGCGCTGGCGCGGATCGAGGTCGAGTGGGAGGAGCTCGAGCCGCTGCTCGACCCCGAGGAGGCCGTGCGCCAGAAGTCGTTCGTGGACGACGAGCCCCGCCGCTACGAACGCGGGGACGTCGACGCAGCCTTCGCGGACGCCGACGTCGTGGTCGAGGCCGAGTACCGCACGCAGACCGTCCTGCACAACTCGATGGAGACCCACCAGTCGGTCTGCCGCTGGGAGGGCGACACGCTCGAGGTCTACATCTCGACGCAGTACATCTGGGGCGTCCGCGACTCGATTGCCGGACAGCTCGAGCTGCCGCCCGACCGCGTGCGCGTCGTCTGCAACTACATGGGCGGCGGCTTCGGCTCGAAGAACAGCCCCGGCGACTACACGTACGTCGCGATCGCCCTCGCCGGCAAGACCGGGCGGCCGGTGCGCTGCGCGCTGACGCGGCGCGAGGAGAACCTGGCCAGCGGCAACCGCAACGCGACGATTCAACGCCTGCGCGCGGGCGCCCGCTCCGACGGCACGCTGGTCGCGCTCGAGGCGGAGTACGTGAACGCGATCGGCTGGTCGGGCTTCTCCGGGCCGACCTACGGGCCGATGGAGATGCTCTACGCCTGCGAGAACGTGAGGACGCTGACCTACGGCGCTAAGCTGAACCTGCCGCCGAACGCGGCCTTCCGCGCGCCGGGCTTCGTCGAGGGGACCTTCGGGCTCGAGTGCGTGCTCGACGAGCTGGCCGCGCGGCTGGAGCTCGACCCGCTCGAGCTGCGGCGGCGCAACCACGCCGACAACGATCTCGCCGACGGCCGGCCCTTCTCGTCGAAGAACCTGCTCGAGTGCTACAAGCGGGCCGACCCGCACTGGGCGCGGCGCGAGGAGGTGCGGGCTCGTTCGAACGGCCCGGTCCGGCGCGGGACCGGCCTCGCGAGCCAGATCTGGTACGGCGGAGGCGGGCCGCCCTCGTACGCCTGGGTGCGCGTCGGCTCCGACGGCCACGTCGCGGTGATCACGGCGATGCAGGACATCGGCACCGGCACACGCACTGCGATGGCGCAGATCGCCGCCGAGGAGCTCGGCCTGCCACTCGAGCGCGTGCGCTGCGAGCTCGGCGACTCCGCCCGCGGGCCGTACGCCTCGATCTCGGCAGGCTCCTCGACCACGCCCTCGATGGGCCCGGCCGTGCGCGCGGCCGCGGCGGACGCGGCGCGGCAGATCCTCGAGATCGCGGCGCAGCGCTACCACCTGGAGGAGCGCGTTCTCTCCCTGAAGGACGGCAACGTCGTCTCCGCCGACGGCGGCTCGTGGCCGCTGGAGGAGGTGACGGGGCTGCTCGATGACGCGCAGATTCTGGGCAAGGGCGCCCGTGGGCCGAATCCGGCCGGGATGCGCGTGCTCACGTTCGGGATCCAGGTCGCGGACGTGGCCGTCGACATCGAGACCGGCGAGGTGAAGGTCGACCGCATCGCGGCGATCCACGACGTGGGCCGCGTGATCAACCCGCTCGGGGCTCAGAGCCAGGTCGAGGGCGGGATCGTGCAGGGCGTCGGCCACACGCTCTCCGAGGAGCGGCTCGTCGACCCGGCCACAGGGCGCGTCCTGACCCAGAGCCTCGACGCGTACAAGCTGCCGACCATCGCCGACGTGCCCGAACTGGTCGTCGAGCTGCTCGACATCCCGGACGAGCACCTGACGAACCTCGGCTCGAAGGGCCTCGGCGAGCCGCCGATCGTGCCGACCGCGGCGGCGATCGTGAACGCGATCCGCGACGCGACCGGCGCGGACGTGCGCTCGCTGCCGGTCACGCGGGAAGAGATGCTGCGCGCCCTGGCCGAGGCGCGGGAGCGCGAGAAGCTTGCAGCTGCTCCAGCCTGAGTCGCTCGAGGCCGCCGGCGCGGCCCTCGGCAACGGCTCCGTGGCGCTCGCCGGCGGAACCGACCTCGTGCCGCTGCTGCGGGAAGGGATCGTGGAGGCGGAGACGCTCGTCGACGTGCGCGAGGTCGTCCCACGCGGGGTGCATGAAGGCGGTGGCCGGATCGGGGCTGCCACGACACTCGCCGAGCTCGAGGCCGCCGCTCAGATCCCACAGGCCCTACGCGAGGCGTGCGCGCTGGCGGCCTCGCCCCAGCTGCGCTCGATGGGGACGATCGGCGGCAACCTGCTGCAGGCGACCCGCTGCTGGTACTGGCGGCTGAAGTACCCGTGCTTTCTGCACGGGGGCTCGGTGTGCCACGCGCGGCAGGGCGAGCACCGCGAGCACGCGATCTTCGGCAACGAGCGGTGCGCCTCCGCGCACCCGTCGGACCCGGCGGCTGCGCTGCTGGCTCTGGGCGCGACGATCCGCACCGACCGGCGCGAGCTCCCGGTCGCCGACCTCTACCGGCTACCGACCGAGGACGACCGCGACGTGACGGCGCTCGAGCCCGGCGAGCTGATCCTCGAGCTCGAGGTCCCCGAGACACCGGCCAGCACGTACCTGAAGGCGATGGAGCGCACACGTTTCGCCTTCGCGCTCGTCGGGGTCGCCGCAGTGCGCTCGGGAGACGGGACCCGCCTTGCCCTCGCCGGCGTGGCCCCGATCCCGTGGCTGCTGGCCTCGCCGGACGACCTCGACCACGCCACGCCGCTCCCCGGCACCGCGTACAAGGTCGAGCTCGCGCGCCCGCTGATCCGCCGGGCGCTCGAAGCCGTCGGTGCCTGACGGCGACGTCTGGGCCGTCGTGCTCGCGGCAGGGGCCTCGACGCGCTTTGGCTCGGCCAAGCAGCGGCTGTTGCTCGAGCCCGTGCTCGAGCGGGTGCGGCGCAGCTCCGTGGACGAGCTCCTTGTCGTGCTCGGGGCGCACGAGCTGGAGTCGTCCGCCCGCACTGTGAGCTGCCCGGACTGGGAACGCGGGCCTGGCGCCTCGCTCCGCTGCGGGCTCGCCGCGCTGCCCGAAGCAGCGCAAGCCGCGGTGGTCGTCCTCGCCGACGGCCCCGACCTGGCGCCCGAGGCGATCGACCGCGTGATCGCCGCCTGGCGCGACAAGCCGGCGCCCGTGGTCGCCGCGACATACGGGGGCACCCGGCTTCATCCGGTGCTTCTCAGCCGCGCCACCTGGCCTGACGTTCCAGACGAAGGGGCGCGCACGCTCGACGCCGTCCTCGTCCCCTGCGACGATCTAGGGCCTCCAGGAGACGTCGATTTCGCCGATGAGGTACCCGACCGCCTGAGACCGTGGAGCTCGCCAGACCCCTAGCCGCCGAACCCGCCGCCGAGCAGAGCTCAGCGCTCATGTCGCTGCGCCTACAGCGGAAGCTGACCGTGGAGCAGGCTGCAAAACGCGCCGCGCTCTGGCCCGAGCAGGTCGAATGGCTCGAGGAGGGCCGGCTCTACCGTTTCCCCGGCTACGAGGCCGCCGTGCTCGCGCTGCTGCGCTACGCGACCTCGCTCGGGATCGACCACCGCGAGGCACGGCGGCTTTCGGGGATGCCCGTCGAGCCGCCGGCCCGGCGCCCCGTCGGGCAATGGGTCGCCGCAGGAGCCGCGACCGCGGTCCTCGTGGCCGTCACCCTCACCTTCCTCGTCGGGCTCGGCGGCGGCACTCAGTCCGGAGGCAAGAGCAACGCCGCCGGACTCGCACCTCCCTGGAAGGTCTCGGTGGACGTGCTCAACGGCAGCGGCGACATCAACTACACGCGCCGCGTGGCCAGCCGCGTCGGCTCGTTCGGGTACCGGATCGCACACGTCACCAGAGCGAACCGCTTCGACTACCGGGACACCGCGGTTTACTTCGAGCCGGGCGGTGGAGCGCTGGCGCAGCGGCTCGCAGCGCAGCTCGGAAACGTCCAGACCAGGCCGCTTCCGGCCGGTAAGAACGCCAGGCGTCTCGTCGTGATCGTGGGCCCGGCCCACGCCACGGGCTGAAACCGCAGGTAGCCTCCCCCGCTCGTGCTGGCCCTGCTAGTCGCCTTTGCGCTCGCGCGCGCCCCGCTCGAGCAGCCGCAACCCGTGCCGACCTGGTCTGCTTGGCCTGCCCAGGGAACCGTCACCGCTCCATTCGGAGACGACGCGGGCCGCTGGCACCCGGGGATCGACATCGGCATCCTCCGCTCGCTCACTGTGCGCGCGGCGCAGCCGGGACGCGTGATCGCGGTGGGGCCGACCCGGGGCCTGGAGGGCTACGGCAACGTGGTCGAGGTCGCGCTCGGGGGCCGGTACGTCGCCCTTTACGGCCACCTGGCCGGCTGGCGCGTCCGCGTCGGCCAGCAGATCGAGACGGGCCAGCGCCTCGGCACGGCCGGCTGCACCGGCTGGTGCACCGGCACGCACCTGCACTTCGAGCTACGCCACCGGGGTCGCTCGGTGAACCCGCTCCGCTTCCGACGGGCTCAGAAGAGCGGCGTGCGCAGGTCGGCGAGCTTCTGCTTCAGGTCCGGCGGCATCTCCTCGACGGTCGCCTGCCGCACGAACTTCCGCAGCGCCTCCTCGAAGCGGTAGCGCTTGCGGCAGTAGCTGCAGAGATCGAGGTGCGCTTCGGCCTCGGCCCGCTCGGAGTCCGAGAGCTCACGGTCGAGGAAGGGCTGAAGCAGCTCCTCGCACTTGTCGCACGGATCGATCTCGGCACCCAGGGCCATCAGACGCTTCCCACCGTTTGCTCCGCGAGCTCGCGCTTCAGGATACGCCGCCCGCGGTGCAGGCGCGACATCACGGTCCCGATCGGAATCTCGAGGATCTGCGCCGCGTCCGCGTAGCTGAAGTCGCCGATGTCGACGAGCACGATCACGTCGCGGAAGTCGTGCGGCACCGCCGAGAGCGCCGAGACCACGTCGTCCTGCGAGAGCCGCTCGTCCACGCGCTCCTGCTCGACGTTCGGCTCGCGTCCAGCTTCCTCGAGCTTGTTGTAGAGGTAGTAGTCGCCTTCCTCGAGCGGCTGCAGGTCCGGCGAGCGCTGCTGCCGGCGGCCGCGGTCGATGTTGAGGTTCGTGAGGATGCGCAAGAGCCACGCGCGCAGGTTCGTCCCAGGCTGGAAGGAGCGCCAGGCCCGGAACGCGCGCGCATAGGTCTCCTGCATCAGGTCCTCCGCCTCTTCACGGGTGGACACCAGGCGCCGCGCGACGCGGTACACCTGATCCGCGAGCTCGAGTGCCTCCTCCTCGAAATGGACCCGGTCGCGGGCCTCTTCGGCCAGCTTCCTCGGCTCCGCTTCTGGAGTGGTCTCGCCCATCGCGGCCACCCTAGCATCGTCCGTTCTGGACCCTGGAACGACGGCCGGGCGTTTGCAATTCCCGTTTACCGTTGCCACGCCCCGGGCTGCGAGCCTCCCATGGAAGGCTACGAGGTCATCGGGTGTGACGCCCGACCCGCACAACCCCTAGCCGCTAGACGGCTTCGAGCTCGCGGAACCCGGCGCGCGACATCGCGGCCAGGATCGCGTCGCGGTCGGTGAGCTCGTCGTCCCACTGGAGCTGCACCTGGCCCATCAGGTTCGCGTTGGCGTACTCGAGGCCGTCATGACCGCGCAATGCGCCGGCCAAGCGGCCGACGCAGCGCTCGCAGCGGATGCCGCTGACCTGGATCGTCTCGGAGCGAGTGGCCATCTAGGTCGATCGTAGCGTCCGCTCGGCGACGTCCGCCGCAACGGCCTCGAGGCCCTGCTCGCGCCCCACCTCGAGCTGGCGGTCGCCCTCGCAGCGGCGCGGGTCGAGCACCTGCAGGAGGTCGGCGGTGCCGAGCTCCTCGAGCGCGGGCTCGACGAACGCGAGCAGCTCGTGGGTCAGCTCCTCGACGCCGACGAGCCGGTCGCCCTGGGGATGGATCAGCTCGGCCCGCGGCCCGAAGCGCAGGGCCGCCCAGCGGTTCTGGGCGTAGTCACCCCGGTTCGCGGGCGACGGCGGCTCGCCGTTCAGCACGGCCACGCAAAGGGCCTGCAGCAGTGCGGCGAATGCGGCCGTCAGCTCGACCGAGGTCGGCTGGTCGGGGCTACGGATCTCCAGCGTGCCGAAGCGAGGGTGCGGGCGGATGTCCCACCAGAAGCGCGTGTAGCCGTCGGCGAGCCCGATCCGCACGAAG
>Ga0307298_10000244_pt1 | contig 11983 bp, 10 predicted proteins | sample ER_DNA_158_FD_194470 | JGI IMG/M metagenome (GOLD analysis project Ga0307298, IMG submission 194470) | Bulk soil microbial communities from the East River watershed near Crested Butte, Colorado, United States - ER_DNA_158 | ecosystem: Environmental > Terrestrial > Soil > Floodplain | place... | reverse complement strand
CCACCCGATACTTCCCGCTGACTCCAGTTCGACCGACCTCCACGGTGTCGATCAGATCGATCTGCGGCCTGTTGGAGAGCTCGAAGGTCGCGCGGCCGGCACCCAAGATCATGACCCGCGCCCCATTCTCGCCCTCATAGGTTTCCTCGAGCACCAGGCCAAGCTCATCGCGATAAAACCGAACGGCAGCGTCATAATCGTCGACGGCCACGACCAGCCGCATCTGACGCACGGCAGTGCCACCTTGCGACGACGATGGTGCATACCCCGGCTCCCGCCTCTTGATCGCTCTAATCACGGCGTAGGTCACCGGCAGCATGATCACCTCTACTAGCACCTTGTAGATGTAGCCAGCAACGGCGTAGCTGATCAGTCCGCCCCAGGTCGGGAATACTCCGACGAAGGCAATGAAGCAGAACAAGACGGTGTCGGCGAATTCGCCCACCACGGTCGAGCCGATGAGCCGCACCCAGAGATGTCGTTCCTTCGTCCGTTCCTTGATCTTGACCACAACATAGGCGTTGAGGAATTGGCCGGCCAAGTAGCCCGAGAGACTGGCCAGCACAATCCGCGGTACAAATCCCAGCACCGCAACGAAGGCTTCCTGGTTCTCATATCCCGGTCCAGGCGGTGCCGCGCCGACCGCTAGAAAGGTGAGAGAGGCGAGCGCGCCGAGCCCGAAGCCAACCCAGATCGCGCGCTTTGCCTGGCGAAGCCCATACACCTCGGCCAGAATGTCGCCGACGATGTAGGTCAGTGGAAATAGGAACGCTCCACCATCGGTGAAGATGCCGCCGCCGACGAATTTCGGTAGCCCGTTGACGACGGTGATCGTCTTGGTCGCCGCAATGTTAGAGATCAGCAGCAGGCCGCAGAAGACGGCCACGATGACGGCATATGTGCCGCTCGGCGCAGTCGCGAATGATGCGGTGGAGGGCGCCTCTCGCGGCTGAGTGGCGTAAACCGTGGTCACGCGCAGCGATCCTAGTTTGATTGCTCCGCAACCTTTTGCCAGCCCACGCGGATCCCCCGCAGTCGATGAACCGCCATGGCAGGCTTGGGCTCATGAGCCAATACTGGAATGAGGTGCCCGAGGAGTCCGAGCAGCTGGACCAGCTCGAGGAGCAGCGATCCCTGGTGGATCGCGGCGTAGAGGACCCACTGGACGAGGGCTACTCTCCACCGGAGCGTTACTCCCAGCTCATCCGAGAGGGAGAGCACGAGACGCTTGATGAGCGGCTGGAGGACGAGATTCCGGAGCCCGATCCGTACGCCCCACAGGAGGAGGAAGTCCTCGATGACGGTGAGGTCGGCGAAGAGCGGGCCGGCCGCCTGGTCGACCCGAACGAGGGTATTGGGCCAGATGTTGAGTCAGACCTAGTCGGAATGGATGTGGGGATTGACGGCGGCGCGGCCAGCGCAGAGGAAGCAGCGGTCCATATCGTCCCTGACGACGAGCAAGCCAGTTAATTGTCCCAGGAGAGCGGCGGTGCCGACCCGCTCTATCCACCGATCGAGCCGTACGCGACTGGAATGCTGGATGTCGGCGATGGGCATCAGATCTATTGGGAAGAGTGCGGCAACCCGTCCGGTAAGCCGGTCGTCTTCTTGCACGGCGGCCCCGGAGGAGGCATCCAGCCCAAGGTTCGGCGGCTATTCGACCCGGCGCGCTATCGCATCGTGCTCTTCGACCAGCGCGGCTGTGGTCAGAGCCGTCCGCACGCTAGCGCGTGGGGAGTCGACCTCAGCGCCAACACCACCTGGCATCTGGTCGCCGATATCGAGCGGCTACGGGAGTACCGCCGCATCCCGCGGTGGCAGGTGTTCGGTGGCTCCTGGGGCAGCGCTTTGGCGCTGGCATACGCCGAGCAGCACCCTGACCGGGTCACGGAGCTGGTGCTGCGTGGCATCTTCACGCTCCGACGGAGCGAACTCGACTTCTACTACAACGGTGGTGCCGGACAGCTGTTTCCGGAGCGCTACGAGACGTTCTTGGCTCCGTTGGGCGGCCGCTCCTTTGCCGGGGACACGATTGCGGCCTACCACGAGTTGCTGTTCGACCGCGATCCTGCCGTGCACGAGCCGGCCGGCGTGGCCTGGAGCAGCTGGGAGGCTGCCACCATCACGCTGGAGCAGGATGACAGCCTGATCGCAGAATTCAGCGATCCGATATTCGCACTTGCTTTTGCGCGCATTGAGAACCATTACTTCTTCCATCGCGGCTGGTTCTCCGAAGGTCAACTGATCGCGAACGCGGGCCGACTCGCTGGCATTCCCGGAGTCATTGTGCAAGGCCGATATGACGTCGCGACACCGGCTGTTACCGCATACGAGCTGCATCAGGCCTGGCGACAGGCCGATTTCAAGGTCGCGCCCGTCGCCGGTCACGCATTCTCCGAGCCTGGCATCCTTGATGCCCTAGTCGCGGCTACCGACCGGTTTGCCCTGGAATCAGATATGACTGCGCGCTGAGCCCTTCGACAAGCTCAGGACGGCGCCTGTCGAAGCGCGTGCCCTTCGACGAGCTCGGAGACCACATGAGCTGCCTGCGCAAATTCTTGAGGCATGGTTGGGCACTTGACCTAGGATGGGGTGTTGACATTTCCTGCCGACTGCGAGGAACCAACTGAGTAGGTCAGAGTTCACGGCCAGCGCTCCGGATGCATCTAGCGCGCGCCATCGAGAATCGCCTGCCTCCAATTCACTTCGAAAGGCATCTGGCCAGCGAGGCGGCGAGAGCGGCCTAGAAGAGCTCCGCCGCGTGACTGTTCCAGCCTCGGTCGAGATGGTGAACATTCTTGGCCCACGCGACGAGTTCTTACACATCCTGGAACGGGAACTCGAAGCTGGGATTCATGTTCGTGGCAATGAGATCACGCTGACGGGATCACCGGCAGCAGTTGACCTTGCCATTGATGTGATCACTGAGCTAGTCACGGTGCTGAGAACCGGGCAGGGCCTGACGGCGGACGCTGTGGAGCGGATCTGCTCGATGCTCGCCGGACGAGAGGAAACCCGTCCGGCTGACGTGTTGACGCACAACATCTTGTCCGCGCGAGGCAAGACGATCAGGCCGAAGACGCTCAATCAGAAGCGGTACGTCGATGCCATCGACAAACACACCGTCGTCTTCAGCATTGGACCGGCCGGCACAGGGAAGACGTATCTAGCAGTCGCCAAAGCCGTCCAGGCTCTGCAGAACAAGCAGGTCAACCGGATCATCCTGACCCGTCCCGCGGTGGAGGCCGGCGAGCACCTCGGTTTCCTCCCCGGCACGCTGAGCGACAAGATCGACCCTTACCTTCGTCCGCTCTATGACGCACTGCACGACATGCTTGATCCGGATTCCATTCCGCGGCTGCTGACGGCGGGAACGATCGAGGTTGCGCCGCTGGCGTACATGCGCGGTCGGACACTCAACGACGCCTTCATCATTTTGGACGAGGCACAGAACACCTCGATGGAGCAGATGAAGATGTTCCTGACCCGGCTGGGATTCGGCTCAAAGATGGTGGTCACGGGCGACATCACCCAAGTCGATCTGCCAGGTGGGACGCGCAGCGGCCTTCGGGTGGTACGCGGCATTCTCGACAAGGTCGATGACATCGCATTCTGCAACCTGACGAATCATGATGTGGTGCGGCACAAGCTGGTCGGCCGGATCGTCGCTGCGTACGACAAGTTCGAGGCAGATACTGACGACACGTTGCGGCCGGATCAGGGTGTGGCCACACCGCAACATCGTTCAGGTCGCTAGGCGATGGCCGGGATCATCCGAGCGCTGCTGGGAGCTCGGATATGAGTATCGACATCAGCAATGAGTCGGGTATCGACGCTGACAATGTGGCGCTGGTTCGCCTCGCCACTTTTGCCCTCGATCAGCTCAGAATCCATCCGCTGGCTGAACTGTCGATCCTTCTCGTGGACGAGGACACTATGAGTGCTTACCACGAGAAGTACCTCGGCGAGCCGGGGCCGACCGACGTGCTGAGCTTCCCGATGGATGAGCTGCGTCCTCCGACTGACGGCGAGGAGCCTCCCGTCGGCTTGCTGGGGGATATCGTGCTGTGCCCGGCAGTAACCGAGCGCCAGGCGCGGGAAAACCAACGCTCCGCAGGCGAGGAGGCGGAGTACCTGCTGGTGCACGGACTGTTGCATCTGCTTGGATACGACCACTCCAACCCCGAAGAGCAGGCGGAGATGTTCGGCCTGACCGACAAGATCATCTCGGCGTGGGCGGTGCAGCGCCCCCACCGGGCGCGAGGTTCACGATGACGCAGGCGCACTGGCTCCAACTTGGCACCGCCTTCGTGCTCACGATTCTTGCTGGATTGACCGCGGCAGCAGAGGCGGCTTTGTCGTCGTTCTCCAAAGTCCGCGCCGACCGGCTGGTCCAGGAGGGTAGACCAGGCGCCCGACGAGTCCGCAAGATCGTCGAGGATCCACCGCGATATCTGAACACCACCCTGTTCGTCCGAAGCATGATCGAGATTTCGGCGATCATCCTCGTTGCCAACGTGATCTTTTCCCTGATTCCTAAGACCTGGCAGGCCGGCGCCGTCACGGCCGGCATCATGATCATCGTCTCCTACATCGCATGGGGGGTGGCGCCTCGAACGTTAGGCCGTCAGCATGCCGACCGAGTGGCTTGCCGGGCGGCCGGACCGATCGTGGCGATTACCACAGTGCTTGGGCCATTTCCCCGATTACTGATCATGATCGGAAATGCGCTGACGCCGGGCAAGGGGTTCACCGATGGACCATTCGCGACTGAGGCGGAACTGCGCGAGCTGGTCGATCTAGCCGAGGCCAGCGATGTGATCGAGTCCGGCGAGCGCAGGATGATTCACTCGGTCTTCGATCTGGGCGACACCATCGTCCGCGAAGTTATGGTGCCGCGTACCGACATGGTCTTCATCGAGGAGTACAAGACCCTGCGGCAGGCAATCTCGTTGGCTCTCCGATCCGGCTTCAGTCGGATCCCCGTCATCCGCGACGGGATCGACGATGTGGTTGGGGTGCTGTACCTCAAGGACGTCATCAGACGGATTTATGACAAGCCAGATGCGCAGTCCACAGAGCGAGTCGGCTCGATGATGCGCAAACCGGTCTTCTGCCCTGACTCCAAGCCGGTAGACGAACTGCTGCAGGAGATGCAGGCCAAGCGGGTGCACCTGGTGATCGTGGTCGATGAGTTCGGCGGCACGGCCGGAATGGTCACCATCGAGGACATTCTGGAAGAAATCGTCGGCGAGATCACCGACGAGTACGACGAGGAAAATAACGACATCACTCAGCTGGCTGAGGGCCGTTACCGGGTTTCTTCACGGCTGCCGGTCGATGAACTGGGTGATCTGTTCGGTCTAAAGCTTGACGACGAGGACGTGGAAACGGTCGGCGGCCTGATGGCCAAGCAGCTCAACAAGGTGCCCATCGCGGGCTCGGTGGTCAAGTACGACGGCTTGGAGCTGGTGGCTGAACGCTCCGCCGGCCGCCGGAACAAGATCGGCACCGTGATCGTCACCAAGATCTCTTCTGCCGACTCTGAGGCAGACGCCAGAGCCGATGCGGCCACCCGGATCGTCTCCGAGCAGGCACGCGCCTCGTGAGCGGCGGAGCTGCCGAGCACGCATCGACTCCCGACGATCCGGAGGACTTGAAGCTCATCACATTGGCCCGTGCGGCGTTGGGCCGAACAGGGGCAGCTCAGGGCGCAGCCGTTCGCGACTCCGAGGGCCGCGCATACGCCGCTGCCGGCGTGCACCTGGAGCACCTCACGTTGTCGGCCGTCGCGGTTGCCGTGGCGATGGCGGTTTCCTCGGGTGCCGGCGGCCTTGAAGCCGCAGCTGTGGCAGGCGCCCCACCGTCCGAGGACGATCTTGATTTGCTACGTGACCTACCGGGCTCGCGTGTCGAGGTCTGGTCTGTGGACGCCAGAGGCCAGGTTCTCGAGGTGAGCCGGCTATGAAAGCCTCGGCTGAGCAGGTTTCGCCGCACAGCCGTCAAGACGACCTGGCAATCAGCCTCTCATGGGGTCGTTTCGCAGCACAGTCGTCGAAACGTGCAGAGGATCGATAACCCGTGACGGAGTCGCCACCGTTTCGGTCTGGTTTCGCGTGTCTTGTCGGTAGGCCGAATGCCGGCAAGTCCACTCTGACCAACGCGCTGGTCGGCCAGAAGATCGTGATCGCCTCTTCGAAGCCACAGACCACCCGGCATGCTGTGCGTGGCATTGTGCACCGTGCGGATGCCCAATTGGTGCTCATCGACACTCCCGGTCTCCATAAGCCGCGGACGCTGCTCGGGGAGCGGCTCAATGATGTCGTACGAACAACATGGTCAGAGGTCGACATTGTTGGTGTCTGCCTGCCGGCCAACGAGCGGATCGGTCCCGGCGATCGATACCTGGTCGGTGAACTTGCAGCACTGCCAAGAAAACCAAGCCTGGTAGGCATTGCGACCAAGTCCGACCTTGCATCACCGGATCGCATAGCAGAGCATTTGGCCAGCATTGCTGCCCTCGAGGCTACCCACAAGATCACGTGGGCGGACATCATCCCGGTGTCAGTGCCGCAGCGCTTTCAGCTGGACGTGCTGAGCGACGCTCTTATTGGCCTATTGCCGGAAGGGCCGTCGCTGTATCCCGACGGCGAGATCACCGACGAGCCCGAGGAAACGCTCGTCGCTGAGCTGATCCGCGAAGCCGCTTTGGAGGGCGTACGTGACGAACTGCCGCACTCCATCACCGTCACTGTGGAAGAAATGGGACTTCGTGACGACCGACCCGCGGACAAGCCGCTGCTCGACATTTACGCCTCCTTGGTCGTGGAGCGCGATTCGCAGAAGGGCATTGTGATCGGTCACCGAGGCAGTCGACTGCGCGAGATCGGCGCCGCCGCTCGTCAACAGATTGAGGCCTTGCTCGGCACCCCGGTATTTCTCGATCTGCGTGTCAAGGTGCTCAAGGAGTGGCAACGCAGTGCCAAGCATTTAAACCGACTCGGCTTTTAGCGGTTACGGCTGATAGCGCTGGCATGCCAGGATGCCGCGTATGGTCGCTCATCCCCTTGACCCGCTGTCACCGACCGAATATCAGCAGACGGCGGCGGTGCTACGGAGAGACCAGGGTGTCAGCAACGCCTGGCGCTTCGCGTCCATCGAACTCAAGGAGCCGGCCAAGATCGATGTGAAGGCCTGGCGTGCCGGCGATACGGTGCCACGACGGTCTTTTTCGGTGCTCTGTAACACCGAAACCAATCAGACGTACGAGGCCGCCATCGTCGACCTCATTGCCGAGAGCGTCGAGTCATGGACCCACATCCCAGATGCCTGTCCCAACTTCACTATCGATGAATACCACAATGTTGATCATGCACTACATGAGCACGAGGGTGTCTTGGCCACCTTACAGAAGCGTGGTATTACCGATCCCTCACTCGTACTGTTCGACGTCTGGACCTACGGCAAGGCGGTTATGCCGGAGCAGTGGCATCTCGGCCACGATCAGGAGAAGTGAGCAGACGATCATGAGCGACACGCGATCATCGGGAGGCCGCGCAGATAGCCCTCTCTGACGCGCAGCCTGATACGTCCTCGGATGCTCAGCGGCACCAGTCAGAATCTAGACACGCAGCTCGTAGGTGTTGAAGACGCGCGACAGTCGGTAACCCAGGGCCTCGTTCACATTGATCATGAAGTTGTTGTCGACGTTGTTCCACGTTTCGATGATCTTGAGCTGCGGTTCCACGTCGGCCAGCCAACGCATCATGTCGATCTTGAGCAGTAGGCCAAGCCGGTGGCCTCGGTGTTGGCGTGCCACAGCAGTATCAGCCTGACCACCGACCTCGGGCCGGAGCGGATGCACGACTACCATCGTGTGGCCGCCCACTTCACCGGTCTTGCGCTGACGTGCCAGGACTCGATACTCGCGCTCCCCGCGACCCTTGACCGCCGTCTCGAAGTCGGCAAGCCGCTGCCCATCGAACTTTTCGTCCTCGTACGTCAGAGCACCCATAGGTGCGTCGTTGATCGCCGCAGTCACCTCGACTAACTCGCCTAGTACGTCGTCAGCAATGGGTGGCTGCAGTCGTTCGAGACAGTAGTCCGCCGCGGTCGTCTCAGCTAATGCCCACAGTCGCTGCACCTCGGACTGGTCGACGTCGGCCAGCAGCTGACGCCGGCGGGCGTCGCGGCTGGCAGAGCCGAAACCGAACCCTTCGACAAAGCAGCGGGCGCCTTGATCTTCTTCAGCCGTCCCCACCCAGATCGTGCTACGGCCCGCTTCTCGCGTGATCCGCAGCACCTCATTCATGATCACGGAGCCATGGCCACGACGGCGATGATCGGGATGCACGACGATCTCCGCCCAAACTAGATGTAGGTTGTCACGGGTCGGCATTTCCACTGCGAGCACTCCGACTGGGCCAGCCGTATCCTCAGGAACGTAAAGATAGTGCTCTGCGGGCTCGAGGTCCCATCCGTAACGCACCTGCCCGGCCAGCATTTCAGGGATCACTGGGAATGCGTCGGGGTCGTCGATCTGGCGCGCCGCCTCTTCGATGTCGGCGACTGCGGCGACCTGACTTATGTCATCGGGTTTAACGCGTACGAACGGCATCAGACCAGGCTGCCGTACGAACCCTGATCACGCCACGTAATTTCGAGGCGGCGCTGTCTAGTAGCAGCTCACGCAATGCCGACGCTCGCAGCTAGCTGTCTGGGAGCTGCTCGCGCACTGCCGACGCTCGCAGCTCGGGATTTGGCTGTCGCAGGACCGGTGGTGTTACAGTGACGACGTGGCAAGCATCCAGCGCCGTTTCGCGCTGCTTCTCCTCCGCTGCCGCAGCGAGGCCCAGTAGGGGGCCGGCATCCTCGCTGCGGAGACTAGACGTGCTTCCGGTCCGCTCCACATCTACCAGCGAGGAATCAATGTCAGACATTGCCACGTCCGCGGCGTCCAGCGGCTTGAGTTCGTACGGTACGAAGGCGCAAACGGTACGGGTACAGCAGCCCAGCCCAATGCCCTTCCACCGCTATCGCCCGTTTACTCCAATTGATCTTCCGGATCGCACCTGGCCCTCGAATGTGATCACCAAGGCGCCCCGCTGGTTGTCGACCGATCTTCGTGACGGCAACCAGGCGCTGATCGATCCGATGACCCCTGCCCGCAAGCACAAAATGTTCGATCTGCTGGTGCAGATGGGTTACAAGGAAATCGAGATCGGATTTCCCTCTGCCAGCCAGACCGACTTCGACTTCGTCCGGCAGCTGATCGAGCAGGACAAAATCCCCGACGACGTGGTCGTCTCGGTGCTGACCCAAGCCCGTGAGGACCTCATCGAGCGCACCGCGGAATCAATTGTCGGGGCCAAGACAGCAACCATCCACATGTACAACGCCACAGCGCCGTTGTTCCGCCGCGTGGTCTTCCATGTCGACAAGGCCGAATGCATCGCCTTGGCGACGCGGGGCACTGAGCTGGTAATGAAGTACGCCGAGCAGTATCTGGGCGACGTCGAGTTCGGTTATGAGTATTCGCCGGAGATCTTCACCGGGACCGAGATGGAGTTTGCGGTCGAGGTCTGCAATGCGGTGATGGACGTCTGGCAACCATCGGCTGGCCGGGAGATCATTTTGAACTTGCCGGCCACTGTCGAAATGGCAACACCGAACGTCTACGCCGATCAGATCGAGTGGTTCAGCCGGCACGTGCACAACCGTGAGCATGTCGCCATCTCGCTGCATCCGCACAATGATCGTGGCACAGCCACTGCGGCAACCGAGTTGGCCATGATGGCCGGGGCCGACCGCGTCGAGGGCTGCCTATTCGGCCACGGCGAGCGGACCGGCAACGTTGACTTGGTCACGTTGGGCATGAACCTGTTCTCACAAGGAATAGATCCCAAGATCGACTTCTCCCATATCGACGAGATCCGTCGCACTGTGGAGTACTGCACCAACCTGCCGGTCCACCCGCGCCACCCGTACGCGGGCGACCTGGTCTACACCGCGTTTTCTGGCAGTCACCAGGACGCGATCAAGAAAGGCCTTGAGGACCTGGAGAAACGCGCCCAGGCGCAAGGCATCAGCGTTCGTGAGATCGCCTGGCAAGCGCCTTACCTGCCGATCGATCCCTTCGATGTGGGACGCACCTACGAAGCCGTCATCCGGGTGAACTCCCAGTCCGGCAAGGGCGGGGTTGCCTACATCATGAGGTCTGAGCACAACTTGGACTTGCCGAGACGGCTGCAGATCGAGTTCTCCAAGGCCGTACAGGCGCACACTGATGCCGGCGGTGGCGAGGTCAGCGCAAGCAGGCTCTGGGAGATCTTCCAGTTCGAGTACCTCGAGCCGGACACCCCGCTGCGACTCGTCAGCGTCTCGACAGCATCGACTGAGAACGGCCAAACTTCGCTTGCCGCTCAGGTCGTGGCCGACGGCGCAGTCCAAACGATCACTGGCGAAGGAAACGGGCCAGTGTCGGCATTCGTGGACGCCATCTCCACCCTTGATCACCACGTACGCGTACTGGACTACACCGAGCACGCGCTGTCCTCCGGCGGCGACGCGCTCGCCGCGGCGTACGTGGAATGCGAGGTCGGAGAAGGCGAAGACAGCGTGGTCGTATGGGGAGTAGGGATGGACGCAAACATCGTCACCGCCTCACTCAAGGCCGTTACCTCGGCCATCAACCGAGTGAGGTAGGTCCCCTCCCTCGCCGTAGCTGGATCCGATCAGCACGGCGCTCCTGCCAAATTTCCGACCATTGTGGACTTCTCGACACCGAAATCCGGAATTGAGGATTAGAACCCCGCATTGGTCGGAAATTTGCAGGGGATCTCGTACAAGGTCAGCAGTCAGCCGTTACCGAAAGCCATTGGCTGCGGTGTGAGCCGGAACCGTTGGGGAGTAGATCCAGGCCCGGAAGAAGGGCCCAAGATCAACTGTGGTGTACGACTGGGCATCGGCCATCCAGTCCTCGAGCGTGCGACTCCCAGGATCTTGCGCCCAGTCTCGAGAGAACTTGAAGAAGGCATCGTCACCCATCACGTTGCGTAACGCTTGCAGCGTCATTGGGCCGCGTAGGTAAACCGCGTCGAAGAGATGCGCCCGGCCCGGGTCGATCATGGTGATCTTCCAGAAGGCGTCGTTGTCCTTGAGCCGTTCGTAGGCCCGATTCAGAGCATCGTTGGCCTTACGACCGCCAGTTCGCTCGGCAGCTCCCCACTGTGCCCACGACGCATAACCCTCAGTTGTGAAGATGTCATTCCATTGCCGCACGGTGACGTTGTCGCCGAACCACATGTGAGCTAGCTCATGCGTGAGCAGGCCTGGCTCGAAATCACGGTTCAGGATCGCCCTCGCGTCGTAGACCGGCCGGGTCTGCGTCTCTAGCCCGCCGAACCACAGCTGATGGACAGGGACAATGCCGCCGATCTCGGTAAAGGGATATGGGCCGAACATTGTCTCCAGCGTCCGGATGCGCTGCCCCGAGGTCATCAACGCCGCAAATGCTGTCTTCCGTTGGTCCGGCGGAAGCTTCTCAGACACTGCATAGACATACGGCAGGCCATGATCGATGCCCTGCTTGAGCTCGTAGTGACCGATGGCCATGAAATTGAGGTAGGACGCCATCGGCTGCCGCGCAACCCAATGCCAGGTGTCGAAATCCTTCTCGTTCCCTGCGTCGGCCGACTCGAGCCGGCCAACGCTGATCGCCTCCATCCCGGTTGGCACCCTGATCGAGACGTCCATCAGAGCGGGATCGGAGGGATGATCATTGGCCGGATACCACCATGCCGAGCTCTCTGGCTCTCCGGCAATGATCCACTCACCATCGCCAGCCCGCCAGGGTTGCTCGTCACCCTGTCGAACCTCGGCAGGCCTGCCCGAGTAGCCGACGACCACCTGGAATGTGCTATTCGCCGCGATCGGCTGTGCGGGCTTGATATAGACGTCGGAAAAGCCTCTCGCAATGGATGCG
>Ga0307298_10000241_pt1 | contig 12008 bp, 8 predicted proteins | sample ER_DNA_158_FD_194470 | JGI IMG/M metagenome (GOLD analysis project Ga0307298, IMG submission 194470) | Bulk soil microbial communities from the East River watershed near Crested Butte, Colorado, United States - ER_DNA_158 | ecosystem: Environmental > Terrestrial > Soil > Floodplain | place: USA... | reverse complement strand
CGGCTCGCAGAAGACATCGATCCAGCGCCCATACGGCGCGGCAGCCTCCAGCATGGGCCCGGTCACGAGGTCGACATAGGCGGCCCGATCGTTCGCATACTCCGCCGGTACGACATGGGCGCCCAGGAAGGTCGCCTCGGTTGTGAACTGCCGAGCAATTGTGAGCGCCCTCACCTCGTCGGCAACGGTCAATCCGTAGCCGCTTTTGATCTCCACGGTGGTAGTGCCGAGGGCTCGTAGCTCGGCTATCCGGGCAGCAAGTAGCCGAGTGAGCTCATCGTCACTGGCCGCGCGAGTCGCAGCCACTGTGACGCCAATGCCGCCTCCGTCGTACGGCTGGCCGGTCATCCGAGCCGTGAACTCGGCGGCTCGATCACCAGCGAAGATCAAATGGCTGTGTGAGTCGACAAAACCAGGAATGATCACTCGGCCGCCGACGTCGATCTTGGTGTCGGCCGCTGGCGCCTCAGCAGCGGGCCCTATCCAAGCGATCACATCCTCCTCGATGACGAGCGCAGCATTGGACCGAATGCCCAGCAGATCAGCGCTGGTACCGTCGCAGGTCACCAGCTCGCCGATTCCAGTGATCACTGTGCTGCTCACACGGCCTCCAGCTGATCAAGTGCGACAGCGAGCAGCCGAGCCGCTGAGCCGAGCTGATGCTGCCCGTCCCGGACGATGGTGTGTCCGGCGACGACGACTTGATCGATATCGGCCGCGGTCGCAGCATAGGCAATTTGATCAGAATGGACTCCCGTAGTGCGCACCGAATCGGATCGGACGACGACGAAGTCCGCGAGAGCTCCATCGGCGATCCGGCCGCCGTCGGGCCAGCCCAGACTGTGATAGCCGGACTCGCTGCCGATATTGATTAGCTCGGCGGGGGTGAAGCGGCCACGTTGACCGGTCGCCAGCCGCTCGTGAAGCTCGACGCCACGTAGCTCCTCGAACGGGTCAATCACTGCCTGTTGATCAGAGCCGATGGTGAGCGGGCTGCCTGCGTCGGCCAGCCGTCGGGCCGGGCCGATGCCATCGGCAAGATCACGCTCCGTCGTCGGACAGAAGCACGCCGATGTCTGGCTGCTACCCAAGGTTTTGATGTCGGTGTCGCTCAGGTGGGTAGCGTGCACCACTGTAGTTCTGCGACCGAGTAGACCATGATCATCAAGCAACTCCGTGGGAGTACAGCCATAGAAAGCCTGGGTAACGGCGTTTTCCGCCGGTTGCTCGCTGAGGTGAACATGTAGCGGCTGCTCCCCTGCCACCTGACCGATCACGCTGAGAGCCTCAGCCGGCACTGCCCGAACCGAATGCACCGCGGCGCCAATGCGTACCCGATCACGATCGCTCAGCAGGCTCACCCGAGCCCGCCAGTGATCAACGTCGGAGTCAGCGAAACGCTGCTGTACTGAATCCAGCGGCAGATGGCCGGTTGCTGTGAGTCCGCCGGATAGGTAACAGGCGTCGATCAAGGTCAGTCGAATGCCGGCTTCGGTGGCAGCCTGGATCAGCGCTTGTCCCATGGCGTTGGGATCGGCGTACGCGCGCCCGCCTTGATCATGGTGTAGATAGTGGAACTCCCCGACGACAGTGAATCCGGCCAGCGCCATCTCGGCGAATACCGCACGGGCAAGCGAAAGGTAGGAGTCGGGGTCAAGCCGCGCGGCGAGAGCGTACATCTGCTCACGCCACGTCCAAAACGTGCCGCCTGCTGCGTGCGTTCGGCCACGTAGCCCCCGATGGAAAGCGTGGCTATGGCCGTTCGCGAGCCCAGGGAGTGTGACGCCGCCAAGGATTACCGCACCGATAGGCGGTTCGACACCGGCTCGAACCGCTGCAAAGCGCCCATCATCTACATCAAAGCCGACACCGGCGAAACAGCCGTCCGGCAGCCAGGCGTACGCGGACCAGTACGAACTCACGGTTCCACTCCAGCGAGGTCAGCCAGCACCGACGCCAGGGCAGCGACCCCGGCAAGGCAGTCCTCGGGCTCGGCCCACTCGGCGGGCGAGTGAGAAATGCCGGTCGGGTTGCGGACGAAGATCATCGCCGCCGGCACGCCGGCATTGGCAAGAATCCCGGCATCGTGCCCTGCACCAGTGCTCATCACCGGTGCATCATCGAGCAAGCTGGTCAGCCGAGTGACGAGCGCATTGTCGAAGTCCGTGTGTGGTGTCCGCGACTCCTCGACCATGACCCCGCCAAGGCTGGCAACCTGCCCTGCAATCTGATCAACGGTGGCGCTGAGCGCAGCTTCATCAGCCGCCCGGGCATCAAGCCAGGCGGTCGCCAGACGAGCAATGGCGTTCACGCCTCCGGGCATGATGTTGATCTTGCCAACGGTCGCCAGACTCTCATGTGCCTCGGCAGCCGCCCGCGCCCCGAGCACCAGGTGCGCGCAGCCGATCACCGCGTCCCGGCGATCGTTCAGCCTCGTCGTACCGGCATGGTTGGCTTCACCAGGAATTTCCGTACGCCACCGGCCATGGGCCCATAGCCCGTTGCCAACTGCCACCGGACGACTGAGATCGATCAGTCCCCGCCCCTGCTCGATATGCAGCTCAACGAATGAGCCGATCCGAGAAAGAGCCTCCGGATCAGGGCCCAACTGCTCCGGTTGTCTCCCCACCGCCCGCATTGCATCCGCCATCGTCACGCCGTCGGCGTCACGCAATGCCAATGCCCGATCAGGACTCAGCACGCCGGTGATCATCCGGGACCCGGCACAGGACACGCCAAACCGGGCACCCTCCTCGTCGACGAAGTTCACTACCCCGATCGGGCGGCGCGGCGTCAAGCCGTCGGCCCTCAGCCGGTCGACCGCCAGCAGCGCACTGACGACGCCGAGCGGCCCGTCGAAGGCGCCGCCGTCCGGAACACTGTCCAGGTGAGAGCCGGTAACGATGCTGCCGGCCGTGGAGCCATCCGGATCACCCCACCAGGCCCATTGGTTTCCCATCCGATCCTCGGTCAGCTCGAGGCCGCGGCTCTCGCATTCGCCGGCAAACCATTCGCGCATCCTCAAATCGGCTTCGCTCCAGGCAAACCGTCGGTAACCCCCCGTGACCGAATCGCGCCCAATGTCCGCGATCGCCGACCACAGCTGCTCAAACGCTAATTCGCTGATGCTGCTCCTCCAGACAGTGCCCCGGGCAATGCGCCAACACTGCCGGGGTGAGACCCGGCTGTAAAGGAGCAAGTTCCCATGAGCAAGATCGATCGATGACTCAGCCTCACAGGCCGCCTCCTCCAATGCCTCAATATGCGCTTGAAATCCTTGTATTCCGCTGGTAGCCAGAGATCCGGTTTGGGGTGCATCGTCGCCATTCTCCTCATCACAGGCTTGCTACCTGATATCTAATTAGCGGGTTCGGAATGCATGAGTGATTGCGACCGCAAACGGCGACGACTCCGAAGCAGACGAGTCGATTCTTCGATACGCAAGCGCCTCGGCCTGACAACCGCTACCGTCACCTCGTGCACATCGCCGTCACTGGTTCCATTGCCATGGACCATCTGATGAAGTTCTCGGGACAGTTCGCTGAGTCGCTGCTCACCGAGCAGCTGGATCGGGTATCACTGTCCTTCCTAGTCGAGGATCTGCAGATCCGGCGCGGCGGCATCGCTCCTAACATCTGCTTCGGACTGGCGGCACTTGGATTGGACCCGCTGCTCGTCGGGTCCGTCGGCGAGGACTTTGGCGATTATCGCGCTTGGCTGGAGCGACACGGCGTGCAGACCTGGCCCGTACGAGTGTCCGAAACCCAGCACACCGCGCGCTTCATCTGTACGACCGACTCAGTGAGTGCTCAGATCGGCTCGTTCTACACCGGCGCCATGGCCGAGGCGCGCGAGATCGAGCTGCAGCCGATTGCCGAACGAACCAGCGGGCTCGATCTGGTCGTGATTGCTCCGAACGATCCCGAGGCAATGCGGCGGCATACCGCGGAGTGTCGCAGCTTGGGATTGGACTTCGTCGCTGACCCCTCGCAGCAATTGGCTTGGCTGGACGGGCCGCAGATCAGACGGCTGATCGATGGGGCAACGTACCTGTTCTCCAACGACTACGAGGACGGAATGATCCGTCAGAAGACGGGCTGGTCGCATGAGGAAATCCTGGAGCGAACCGCCGTCCGAGTGATCACTCGTGGAGTCAAGGGATCCAGTGTCGAGATCGCTGGTGAGCCTCGAGTGGACGTACCCGTTGCGCGGGAGGTCGGACGGGTTGACCCTACCGGCGTGGGCGATGCCTACCGCGCAGGGTTCCTCGCTGGACTCGCTTGGGATGTGTCGCTGGAGCGCTGCGCCCAGATCGGTTCCATGTTGGCGAGCTATGTGATGGAGGTCGTTGGGACCCAGGAGTATCGCTTCGGTGACACGTTCCTAACTCGCTTCGACCAGGCGTACGGCACGGAGGCCGCCGCTGAGATCGCCCCGTACACCTCTCGCTTCCGGCTGTGAACTTCGGGGTTGACTGGGGTCGGGTCCTGCCGAACAGCTGCCCATCATCCATGTTGACGCTGCAGTCGTGGTCGATCACCTGCAGGGTCTCCTCACGGCGACTAGGGAGAAGGCCGTTGCGAGTCGCGAGCAGTTAGGCATGGTGAGATTCGACCTGCTGAGTTCCAAACAGTCTGCTCAGCCTTGCCATATTTCTCACCCAGTTGGCCGGCTGCTATGCGCTAACTACTCGGCTCGTCGACGAGCGTTTCTGCCTGTCCAGGTACCCCACGCTTTCCCTGTGTCACCGATCAAGATGTCGTCCTAGGCGAAGCTCCGCAGGCCGGGCATCAGCAAGATCATCTCAAGAGGTCGCCACACGGAACCTCAAGTAAGGCCGTTCGTACTGAGTTCACTCCTCGATCCCTTCCTTCATGGGGATTCGGACGCCACGCTCAGCGGCGACCTGCTCGGCCCGCTCGTAACCGGCGTCGACGTGCCGGATTACTCCCATGCCTGGATCATTGGTCAGCACTCTCGCCAGCTTCTGCGCGGCCAAGTCCGTGCCGTCGGCGAGTGACACCTGACCGGCGTGGATCGAGCGGCCGATGCCGACGCCGCCGCCATGGTGGATGGACACCCAGGAGGCTCCCGAAGCAGTGTTGATCATGGCGTTCAGCAACGGCCAGTCCGCAATGGCATCCGAGCCGTCGAGCATTGCCTCGGTCTCGCGGTACGGGCTGGCCACCGAACCGCAGTCCAGATGATCACGACCGATGACAATCGGCGCACTGACCTTGCCCGAGGCGACGAGCTCGTTGAAGGCCAAGCCAGCTTTATCCCGCTCGCCATAGCCAAGCCAGCAGATCCGTGCTGGCAGGCCTTGGAAGCTGATCTTCGCCCGGGCGCCGCGCAGCCACTTCTGCAGTCGAGAGTTGTCGGGGAAGAGTTCCAGAACGGCTTGATCGGTGACCTCGATGTCGTGCGGATCTCCCGACAGCGCGACCCACCGGAACGGGCCCTTGCCCTCACAAAACAGCGGCCGGATGTAGGCAGGTACGAAGCCCGGGAAGTCGAAGGCCCGTTCGCAGCCGCCCAACCGTGCCTCGTCGCGGATCGAGTTCCCGTAATCGAAGACCTCAGCCCCGGCATCCTGGAACTCCACCATCGCCTGAACGTGACGCGCCATGCTGGCCCGGGCCCGGTCGGTAAACTCCTCTGGCTTCTGCTCGGCATAGATCGCCCAATCTTCAACACTGATTCCTTCCGGCAGGTAAGACAGCGGGTCATGAGCACTGGTTTGGTCGGTCACAACGTCGATCGGTACGCCGCGCCGCAAGAGCTCCGGGAAGACCTCGGCGCAGTTGCCGACGACACCAATAGAGGTTGCTCGCCGCTCATCTTTCGCCGCCACCGCGCGAGATACCGCCTCGTCAAGATCATCAGCGATCTCGTCGAGATAGCGATGATCAACTCGGCGCTGCAGCCGTGATCGATCAACGTCGACGATCAAGCAGACGCCCCCGTTCAGCGTCACCGCCAGGGGCTGTGCGCCGCCCATACCACCGCAGCCACCGGTGAGCGTCAAGGTTCCAGCCAAAGTCCCGCCAAACCGTTTCTCCGCGACCGCGGCGAAGGTCTCGTAGGTGCCCTGCACAATGCCCTGCGTCCCGATGTAGATCCACGACCCCGCGGTCATCTGGCCGTACATCGTCAGCCCAAGCTTCTCCAATCGGCGGAATTCCGGCCAGGTAGCCCAGTCCGGGACCAAGTTGGAGTTTGCCAAGATCACCCGCGGCGCCCATTCGTGGGTTTGCATGACACCAACCGGGCGCCCTGACTGGACAAGCATGGTCTCGTCAAGTGCCAGAGTCGACAGTGTGCGGACCATGGCGTCGAAGGCTCGCCAGTCCCGGGCGGCCCGGCCGGTGCCGCCGTACACGACAAGATCATCTGGGCGTTCGGCGTTTTCCGGATCGAGGTTGTTCATCAGCATCCGTAGCGGAGCCTCGGTAGCCCATGATCGCGCAGTCAGCGTCATGCCGCGGGGCGCACGTACAGGTCGGGCGCCTTCCATATTTGCCTCCCTTTGATGGGAGCTGCTCGCGCGCTGTCGACGCTCGCAGCTCGGGTGATTGTTGATTAATTGAGACGGCCGACCACCGACTCCGCGGCCGTCACGACGGCACCAGCTCTGATCAAATCAACTGCGGTGTCGATCTCGGGTGCGAGCCAACGATCTGAACCAGGTGCCGGGGCACCGGCAGCCCGGAGGGCCGCGATGACGGCGGCGCTGGCGGGTGCGGGTTGCAGCGGCCGGCGCAGCTCAATGCCACGAGCCGCTGTCAGCAGCTCGATGGCCAGGACCCGAGTAAGGCCGTCGAGCGCACGGCGCAGTTTGCGCGCCGCCGACCAACCCATGGAAACGTGATCCTCTTGCATAGCCGAGCTTGGAATCGAGTCCACCGAAGCGGGCACCGCCAGCCGCTTCAGCTCGGAGACGATCGCAGCCTGGGTGTACTGCGCAATCATGTGACCGGAGTCGACGCCGGGATCGGCCGCCAAGAACGCATTCAGGCCACTGTTGCGCGCCCTGTCGAGAAACCGGTCGGTGCGCCGTTCGGAGATGCTGGCGAGGTCTGCCACCGCTATGGCGAGGAAGTCCAACACATAGCCGAGTGGGGCGCCGTGGAAGTTGCCGTTGGACTCAACGCGACCATCGAGAGTGATCACGGGGTTGTCGATGGCAGACCCCAACTCGATCAATGCGACCCGCTCGGCATGATCAACGGTGTCACGTACGGCGCCGGCCACTTGTGGTGCACAGCGCAGCGAATAGGCGTCCTGCACGCGCGTGCAGGACTCGGTACGGTGGCTTTCCCGGATCTCGCTGCCTGCCATGATCTTGCGTAGATTGCGTGCCGACGCGGCCTGCCCCGGATGCGGGCGCAGCGCGTGCAGATCATCGGCGAAAACGTCATCGGTACCAAGCAGACCTTCAACGCTCATTGCGGCGGTAATGTCAACGAGCTTGAGCAGCCGCCGGAGATCGATGATCGCGAGCACCAGCATGCCAAGCATCCCGTCGGTGCCGTTGATCAAGGCCAGGCCCTCCTTCTCGGCCAATCTGACCGGCGTTATGCCCGCGGCTCCGAACGCATCGCCCGTCGGTAGCAGAGTTCCCGTGGGACCTCGGACGATTCCCTCCCCCATCAGGGCCAGTGCGCAGTGGGCAAGCGGTGCCAGGTCGCCAGAGCAGCCGAGGCTGCCGTACTCATACACGACCGGCGTAAGTCCGGCATTGACCATCGCGACGTAGCACCGCAGCGTCTCCTCACGGATGCCGGTGCGACCGGTGGCAAGAGTGGAGATCCGCAACAGCATCAACGCCCGCACCACCTCGCGCTCGACCTCGGGTCCGGAACCCGCGGCGTGTGAGCGGACCAGGCTGCGTTGCAGCTGGCCACGAAGATCGAGAGGAATGTGACGAGTCGCCAACGCCCCGAATCCGGTCGATACGCCGTAATGCGGCTCTTGATCATCCGCTAGCGCCTCGATGATTTCCCGCGACTTGCCGACTTCAGCCCAGGCCTCGTCCCCAATGACGATCTTTGCGTCGTGCCGCGCCATTGCTGCTACGTCATCGAACGTGACCGGACCGATGCCAACTGTGACGCCGCGCTGTTCCATGAATCCAATTGGACCGCTATCAGGCCACGGCGCTGGCGGCGGGCCGCCCGCATAGGTGGTTGGCTCATTCAGAATTCGTGCGTCGTGCCCCCGCGGAGGTCGACAACCCGAGTGTTGGTCATCTCGTTGAGCCGGTTCAATGTCAGCGTCCGGCCCCGGTCGCTGAGTAGCTCATCGTGGACCGGAAACCCCTCTAGAGCACCGACGGCTCGCACGAAGTCGATGGTCTCCTTCATCGCCGCCCACGGCCCATACGCGGGCACAGCGAGAATGTCGATCCCGTCGGGAACCGTGTCCAGGGCATCGCCGGGATGGAACAGAGTGGGCTGGCCTTCAGATTGCAGCACATAACCCACGTTGCCGATTCGAGGAATATCGCGATGAATGATCGCGTGCTGTCCACCAACTGCGGTGATCAGGACGTCCCCAATGGCCACCTGATCATCTGGCTGCAGCGCAGCCGCCCTGTCACCGAGCGAGGGCAGTTTGCCAGCCTTGATCAACTCGAGAATCGACGGCTCAACCAAGATTGCTGCGGATGCGTTCGCAGCCACCAAAGTGGGCAGGTTGTCGGGATCCAGATGGTCAGGATGTTGGTGCGTCACGAGCACCGCGTCGAGATCAGTCAGCGAGTGCCAGGAGTCGGAGACGTTTCCCGGATCGAGAAGAATTCGCGCGTCGTCAGTCTCGGCCAGGACGGCCGCATGCCCCAGGTGAGTGATCCGCATTGCACCACCGTATGGGCAAGCGGTCTTGTGATGTTCGACTGGGTGCGTGGCGGGTTAGCCGCTTAGAAGCTTGCCGAGGAGCTGGCCGGCCGACTCACAGTCCGCCACGGTCACGTCAGATGGGTCACGACTCTGATCAGGTACGGGCCGAGAGCGGAGATCCGGACGCCGCGCTCTGCTGCCGCGGCGGCAATAGGTGCGGCCGGAGTGTTGCCGGTGTTGATCACGACAACATTCGTCTCGACGAGCTCCGGGTCGACAGCAGTCGGGACATGGCTAGCCACCGCCTCGGCGAAGGTCCCCGCTGCTGCATGATCATCGGCCAGACGACGCACATGATGATCAAGCGCGTACAGGCATGCAGCGGCAAGTACTCCGGCCTGCCGCCAGCCGCCGCCTAGCCGCTTTCGCATTATCCGGGCGCGCGCAATGTTCTCTGCAGTGCCGACCAGCACCGAGCCGACCGGCGCCCCAAGCCCTTTAGAGAAACACACACTGACGGTGTCGAAAAGGCGGCCGTACGCCTCGAGTGCGACGCCGGTCGCGACGTGGGCATTCCACAATCGAGCGCCGTCGAGGTGATAACCAATGCCGTGCTCTCGGCACAACTCCCCCACTGCGAGCAACTCTTCGAACGGCTGGATCGTGCCGCCACCAAAGTTGTGGGTGTTCTCGACCGCGACCGCCGCAGTGGATACCAGGTAGGGACCGGCCGAGGGCGAAATGATCTTCGCCAGCTCGGCAAGCCGCACTTTCCCGCGAGTGGAAGGAAAGGTCCGCATAGTCACCCCCTGCAGGGCTGCGTGTGCCCCCATCTCCGCTCGAGCGATATGAGCCTGTACGTCACAGACCACTTCTTGGCCGGGTTCCACGAGCAGCCGAACCCCGAGCATGTTGCACATTGACCCACTCACGCAAAACAGTCCTGCCTCGTGACCGAGCAGTCGGGCGACACGCTGCTCGAGCTCGTTGACTGTCGGGTCCTCGGCATAGACGTCATCGCCCACCGGCGCGGCCAGCATGGCTGCACGCATCTGTTCGGTCGGCTTGGTCACGGTGTCAGAGCGCAGATCGATCACGGACAAGAGTCTGGACGAACTCAATTCGGCGTCTTTACCGGGGTTCAGCGGCCGTTCGAGTGCACATCAACCGCCAACTGGTTGGCCCGCGAGTCGTTCGGTGAGCGTTGGTATTACGCGATCCTAGAAAGCGAGCGGGCCTAGAAAGTCAGTGGCACGTACGCCTGTACCGGGTTGGTTCTCTTGATCCCGGCCCTGGTCAAGCGCTCGGCAACAAGGAAGGCCAGCTCCAGCGACTGGTTGCGGTTCAGTCTCGGATCGCACAGGGTCTGGTAGCGGCTCACCAGGTCTGCCTCGACCAAGTCGTCCCCGCCACCGACACATTCGGTGACGTCGTCGCCGGTCAGCTCCACATGGACCCCGCCCGGCCAGGTACCGAGCTCCTCGTGAACGTCGAAAAAGCCGTTGAGCTCGGCCATCACATCGGAGAATGCCCGAGTCTTGTAACCGTTCCTCGCCTCGAAGGTATTGCCGTGCATCGGGTCGCAGACCCAGGCCGCCTGCCGACCGCTGGCGGTTACCTTAGCCACGATCTCCGGAAGCACCTCCCGCACCTTCCCGGCGCCCATCCGCGTAATGAAGGTGATCCGTCCCGGTTCATGATCAGGGTCGAGGCGATCGGCCAATTCCAAGGTGTTGTCCGCAGTAGTCGTCGGCCCGAGCTTGACGCCGAGCGGATTACGAACATGCCGCAGAAGCTCCACGTGGGCCCCGTGTAGTTGCCGGGTACGCTCACCAACCCACAAGAAATGCCCGGAAGTGTCGTACGGCTGGCCGGTGCGGGAGTCGATCCTGGTTAGCGCGTGCTCGTACTCCAAGATCAGCGCCTCGTGGCTGGAGTAGAAGTCGACAGTTCGGAACACATCGTCATCGATACCGCAGGCCACCATGAAGGCGAGGGCGCGATCAATCTCGTTGGCCAGGTTCTGGTATTGCACGCCTGCCGCCGAGTTCTTGACGAAGTCGGCGTTCCAGCTGTGCACGCTGCGCAGGTGGGCGAATCCGCCGGTGACGAATGCCCGAGTGAGATTCAGCGTCGCAGCTGAGGCGTGATAGACCTCCAACAGCCGCTGGGGATCAGGCTGACGAGCCTCGGCGGTGAAATCGAAGCCATTCACTGCATCGCCCCGATAAGCCGGAAGAGTGACGCCCTCACGGGTTTCAGTGGCGGAACTGCGCGGCTTGGCGAACTGACCTGCCATCCGCCCGACCTTCACGATCGGCACTTGTGCGGCGTAGGTCAGTACCACTGCCATAGACAGCAAGGTCCGAAGCTTGCCCTGAATGTTGGCTGCCGTCACATCGGCAAAGGTCTCGGCACAGTCGCCACCTTGCAGCATGAAGGCCTCGCCGGCGGCCACGCTGGCCATCTTGCTGCGGAGCTTGTCGCACTCGGCAGCGAAGACCAGCGGTGGCAGTTTGCGAAGCTTGTCGACCACCTCAGCAACTTCGTGGGTTGAGGAATAGCCGGGCTGCTGCAGCGGATGCAGCCCATGTAGTGCTTTCAGCGAAGGGACCTGGCTGGTCAGAGACACGCAGACACTGTAGACGGTCGACCTTGCGCCAGCAGCTGAGTTATCGGCCGCTGGACGAGCAGGCGAGAATGGCAGCCGTGGTGCAACGCAGCTTCATTCTGGTTCCCGGCGCGGGCGGCAACGCCGGATATTGGCAGTTCGTGGAGCCGCTCATCCAGCAGGCCGGCTTTAACAGCGTTGCCGTTTCCTTACCGAACTGGCCCGGTGCCACCTTCGCTGATCATGCCGACGCCATCGTGGCAGCAGCGGGCTCGGCGGAGGAAATAAGCCTTGTAGCGCAGTCGATGGGTGCCTTCAGCGCCCCGCTGACCTGCGACCGGTTGCCAGTAGCAGAACTTGTGCTGCTGAACGCCATGATTCCGGCACACGGAGAGACCGCGGGCGAGTGGTGGGCGAATACCGGCCAGACCGAAGCGATGCGTGCCAACGACCAGCGGGAAGGTCGCGACCCCAACGCAGGCTTTGATCCGCAGGTGCATTTCCTTCATGACCTGACGCTCGATGTGCTTGCGGCGCTGACGTCATCGGGCGACGCG
>Ga0307298_10000238_pt1 | contig 12119 bp, 9 predicted proteins | sample ER_DNA_158_FD_194470 | JGI IMG/M metagenome (GOLD analysis project Ga0307298, IMG submission 194470) | Bulk soil microbial communities from the East River watershed near Crested Butte, Colorado, United States - ER_DNA_158 | ecosystem: Environmental > Terrestrial > Soil > Floodplain | place: USA... | reverse complement strand
CGTGGCCTTTGCGGTTTTCACCAGTGTGTGGACCGACCGGTTGTGGTATGGCTCCTTCGGCTACGCCTCGGTCTTCAGCAAGATGCTGCTGACCAGAATCGGCTTGTTCGTGGCTTTCGGGCTCATCATGGCTACCTGCGTCGTCGCCAACGCGGCCATCGCCTACCGGCTGCGGCCGCGATTGGGAGCGCAAGTACCGACCAGCCCGCTGCTGGAGCGCTATCGCGAAATGCTGGAATCCAGGTTCGTCTGGGTGCTGGTCGCCCTAGGCACCATCGTCGGTCTGTTTGGTGGCGGTGCGGCCAGCGGTCGCGCGTTGGACTACCTGGCCTGGCGGAACTCGACCCCCTTCAACATCTCTGACCCGCGCTTCGGCCTCGATGTTGGGTTTTTCGTTTTCTCCTATCCATGGTGGCGGTTCGTCCTGTCGTTCATCTTCGCGGTCCTGGTCTTCAGTGCGATCGTGGCCGCCATCGTCCACTACACGATGGGTGGCTTGCGGTTCAGCGGCCCACGCCGGGGCGGCAGCAGGGCAACCCAAGCTCACCTCTCGATCTTGGTGGGTCTCGCCGTTTTGGTGAAAGGCTTTAGCTACTGGCTCGACCAGTACCAGCTGGCGATCGAACGCTCCAACCGGCTGTTCACAGGCATCTCCTACACCGCAGACAATGCGACGGTGACCGCCAAGATGATCTTGGCCATAATCGCGGGAATCTGTGCGCTGCTGTTCTTCGCCAACGCTGCGCTGCGCCGCTGGATGGTGCCGACCATCGGGCTGGTCTTGTTGCTGCTGTCGGCAATCGTGCTTGGGCTCGTCTATCCAGGGGCGGTGCAGTACTTCAGCGTCCGACCCGACGAGCCGGACAAGGAACGTAGCTACATCAGGGCCAACATCGAGGCGACGCGTGCGGCGTACGCCGTGGACAAGGTGGAGATCACCGACTACTCGGCAAAGACGGCGGCCACCGCCGGTCAGCTGCGGAGTGACGCGGAGGCATTGCCCGGCATCCGTCTGATCGACCCGAACGTCGTCAGTCCGACGTTCGAGCAGCTCCAGCAGGTGCGTGGCTACTACGCGTTCCCCAAGAACCTCGACGTGGACCGCTACACCATCACCGGCAGGGAGACCGACGCCGTAGTAGCTGTCCGAGAAATGGACCTGAGTGGCGTCGAGGACAACTGGAACAACCGGAAGACCGTATTCACCCACGGCTACGGCCTCGTCGCCGCGTACGGCAACCGGCGGCAACCCGGTGGTGAACCGGAGTGGATTGCCAAGGACATCCCGCCGACAGGGCAGATCGAGGAGCACGAGCCGCGCATCTACTTCGGGGAACTGCAGGGCCAGCGGCCAGACCAGTACTCGATCGTCGGCGCACCCGCAGGAACGCCACCGATTGAGCTGGATACGCCGGGCGGCGGCGAGGGCGGAAACCCGAAGACCTACACCTACACCGGCAAGGGTGGGGTCAACATCGGCAGCATGTGGAATCGACTGCTCTACGCCGCCAAGTTTGCCGACGTCAATATCCTGCTCTCGGATCGTGTCCACCCGCAATCCAAGATCATCTACGACCGCACGCCGCGGCAGCTGGTGCAAGGCGCCGCACCGTGGCTGAAGGTCGACGGCGACACGTACCCAGCGGTCGTGGAGGGCCGGATCGTGTGGATCGTTGACGGCTACACGACCTCGAACACCTACCCGAACAGCGAGCGCGTGAATCTCAACGAGGTCACCTCCGACGCGCAGACAAGCGCCGGCGGGACCGTGGTGGCCCAACCGCAGGACGACATCAACTACATGCGCAACTCGGTCAAGGCAGTCGTCGATGCCTACGACGGCAGCGTCAAGCTGTACGCCTGGGACGACACCGATCCGGTGTTGAAAAGCTGGTCCAAGGCGTTTCCGAATGTCGTGCAGCCGAAGTCAGCGATCTCACAAGACCTGCTGGACCACCTGCGCTACCCGCAAGACTTCTTCATGGTGCAGCGTCAGATCTTGGCCCGCTACCACATGACGAACCCCGACAACTGGTATCAGCGGTCGAGCTTGTGGGACGTACCTAACGACCCGGTGGCCGGCGCCTCGACCCAGACCAAGGAGCCACCGTTCTACCTGTCAGTGAAATGGCCCGGCGATGACAACGCGATCTTCTCCCTGACCAGCTCGTATGTACCGTTCAAGCGCTCCAACCTGGCCTCCTACATGGCCGTGAACGCCGACGCCAGCAACCCTGAGTATGGGCGGATGCGCATCCTGCAGATGTCGGACACCACCCAGATCGACGGGCCGGGGCAGTCGTTCAACGCCATGACGACGAACGAGACTGTGGCCGACCGGCTGCGTCCGTTCCTGAACCAGGGCTCGTCCACTGCGACCTTCGGCAATCTGCTGACGCTGCCGGTCGGCGGCGGCCTGCTCTACGTGACGCCCGTCTACACCCAGCGGCAGGGGAGCACCGGCTCATATCCGGCGCTGCGTTTTGTGATCGTTCGGTTCGGTCAGTCGGTCGGGATCGGGGACACGTTGCAGCAAGCGCTGGATCAGGTGTTCCAGGGAAGCTCCGGCGGAAGTACCGGGGAAGGCGGCAGTGCCGATGGGAGTAAGCCGACGGGCAAGGCTGACAATCCGGCCGCAACCAAGGCGCTCGATGATGCGCAGGCAGCCTTCGAGGCTGCGGACAAGGCACTGACGGCGGGCGATCTTGCGACGTACCAGAAGAGGATCCAGGAAGCCAACGCTGCGGTGAAGCGGGCGCTGCGCGCGCTCGGTCGCTGATCTTGCTTCGCATGACTGTCGGCGCGGACGCCAGCGGACCCGGTCGGTGGGGACTACAGCTGGGTCTCTTCGAAGTCTGGCGTTCTGACTTCGAGATCGGGAAAGCCGGTGGCCCGCAGCGGGTCGGCCAGACGCTCGGCATCCCCGACCACCACGAGGGTGAGCTCATCCGGATTGACGACCGAGCGGTATGCCTCGGTGGCGGCGTCCGGAGTTACCGAACGCAGCAGCGCGAGGCTGCGGTCGACGTAGTCTTCGGGAAGTTCGGCGAGAATCTGGGTTGCGGCCTGATCAGCGACCCCGTCAGCGGTGGCATAGCGCAGCGGGGAGACGCCGGTGAAGTACGCGACGGCATCGTCGACCTCCTGGCTTGTGAACGGCGCCTGGTCAACGGTGATCAGCTCGCGGGTAATGGCCAGGGCGTCGGCCACGACCTCGGTTCGGAAGGAGCCCTGGACAGCGAACGAACCGCCTGTTCGCAGCGGGCCGAAGTTCATCCGTACGCCGTAGGTGTAGCCCTTCTCCTCCCGAAGTATCGCGTTCAGCCGTGACAGGAACGCGCCGCCCATCGCATAGGACGCGACACTGATCGCGGACCACCGAGGATCCAGCCGGTCGATGCCGAAGCCTCCGAGCCGGACATCTGCTTGGACTGCGCCAGGCCGGTCGATGAGTACCATTCGTCGAATCCCCGCAGCCGGTTCCTCGGCGACGACCCGTCGCTGGTCGTCGTTGCGCCAGGATCCGAGGGAGCGCTCGGCTCCCGCGATCGGGTCTTCGGCGAAGTCACCAGCCAGGATCAGCGTCGTCCCGGCCGGCCCGAAATGATCATGATGGAAGGCGCTGACTGCATCGGGAGTCACCTGGCGTACCGTCTCCGGTTCGCCACCGTTCATCCGTGCGGCTCGCCTGGTCTCCTCGAATATCGCAGCCCGGAAGGCAATGCTCGCAATTTGGGAAGAGTTGGCCTGGGCTTGTTCGATCTCGGCAAGTCTGAGCTGCACATGGCGGTTGACATCGCGATCGGCGAGCGATGGCTCGGTCACGGCCTCGGCAAACAGCTCGAGAGCACGATCGAGATGCGATGCGGGAACGTCGAGCACGGCCTGCAGCCCGGACAGCGAGAGATCGACTCCGAAACCTGCTCCCTCGGTCTCCAGAAGCTCGGCGAACTCGTCTCCATCGTGTCGCAGCGTGCCCTCGTCGAGGGTCCTGGCGCAGATGGTTGCGACGCCCTCGATGTCCCGACCTTCCGCATTGAGCGGGACATCAAGCACCAGATGAGCCGAGATCACGTGCTGGCCGGGAAGCTCGAAGATCATCATCTCGATGCCATTACTGAGCCGAGCGCGCCTCGGTGTCGGAAACGTCCAGACCGCAGCAGGGGCGATCGCTGGGCGCGGCAGGAAGTCCCTCATGATCGCTCCTGCCGGTAGATCAGGGCTGCCCGCTGTTCCGGCCGGAACCATTCACGCATCGCTGTCTGGACCTCGTCCTTGTCGATGGCGGTGATGTCGGCGATCCGAGAGTTGATCAGGTAAGGATCGCCGTGCAGCGTCGCGTATTCGCCCAATGCGTCAGCGCGAGAGTCGACACGCGCCAGCTCGTGCAACCAATGGCGCTCGAATTGGGCTTTGGCACGCCGCAGTTCGTCCTCAGTCGGTCCGTCGGTGAGCAGCTGGTCGATCAGCTCTACGGTTTCCTCCTCCAGCTGTTCGGGGCTGATGCCGTCTCGAGCGCGGGCATAGCTGAAGCCGAACGAGTTGCCACCGATCAGTCCCATCGTCGAGGCTCCAGCGCTCTCGGCGTGCTCGGTACGACGTATTAGTTGCTTGTGCAGCCGCGACGTCTGACCGTGACCCAGGATGCTGAAGGCGAGGTCGACTGCGTCAAAATTCCTCCCGCCAAGCGCGGGTAGCCGCCAAGAGAGATAGAGCGCGGGGGCGGGCACCTTGCCTGAGGTTTCTGTACGTGGAGTACCGGACAAAGGCCCAAGCGGTCCGGCCTCGGGTTTGGTGGGCGGCGCCCCGGGGGTGAGCTGCCCGAAGTAGGTCTCGGCGCGCTCGAAAGCATCATCTGGTTCCACATCGCCAACGATGGACAAGACGGCATTGTTGGGCACGTAGTGGAGCCGGAAAAAGGCATGGATATCTTCCAGCGTCGCGGCGTCAAGGTCCTCCATCGAGCCGATGGTGGTGTGACCGTACGGATGGTCGGCCGGGAAGGTCAACGCATTGAGCAACTCCATCACGTCGCCGTACGGAACGTTGTCGTAGCGCTGCCGCTTTTCTTCCTTCACCACCTCACGTTGGTTATCGAGGTTCTCCTGGGTCAGGGCGTCCAGCAACGTGCTCATCCGGTCGGCCTCTAACCACAAGGCCAGGTCGAGGCCGCCGGTTGGCAAGGTTTCGAAGTAGTTGGTCCGATCGAACCAGGTCGTGGCGTTGACAACGGCACCAGCCGCCTGCAGCAGAGCGATGTGCTGACCCGACGCGACATGCCCCGAGCCCTGGAACATGACGTGTTCGAAGAGATGGGCAAATCCGGTGCGACCCTCCTCCTCGTCTCTGGAACCCACGTCGTACCAGATGTTGACTGCCACCGACGGTGCGAGGTGGTCTGGACTGGAGATGACGCGCAGCCCGTTAGCCAGGGTGTATTGGACAATCGGGTAGCCGAGCTGGGTGGGCGCGCCCGAAGTCATGCCCCACATCACAGCACACCGCTCACGTCCAACTGGCCGCTGGGGGCCTAGTGGAGAGTTAGCTGATCACGCCAGCGACTCTCGCGGGCTCGGCGTACGCCCGCGCCAGGCTGCTGATCGTTGCATGCGCGTTGAGCCCACTGGGATTCGGGACAACCCAGACCCGGGCTCCCGCGAGCACATCAGGCTGCTCCCCTCCAGTGGCCTTGGGGTCGGCAAAGGCCGCGCGGTAGGCGGTGACGCCAGCGATCGCAATAACAGCAGGATGGTGCAGTGCGACGAAGGCCTCCAGCCGGGCACGCCCCGCCCTGAGTTCGGCGGGGGAGAGTTCATCGGCCCGGGCGGTCGCGCGATTCACCAGGTTGGTGATCCCTATACCGCGCTCCATCAGGTAGGCGCGGTCCTGCTCTGACATTGGTTCACCTCGGTCAAGATCACGATCAACGATGCCGGCCAGTCGCAGCGCCGGGTAAAAGCGGTTGCCAGGATGTGCAAAGTGCGTCTGCGTGGCGGCCGTCCACAAGCCAGGATTGATGCCGACGAAGAGCAGCTTCAGTCCCGGCCCGACCAGATCGGGAACTGCGGCATTCCGAAAGGACTGCAACTCCGCTTGGGTAAATCCCACGGAGGTCACGGTAGTGCGGATCTGTCACGATCATGGCCGTGTTGCTCGCCAATCCGATACGCCCTTTTGCGGGTGTCGAGACCGCAACCGCAGAACTCACCCATCTCGGCAGCTAGCCTTTGGCCGTGACTGAAAGCGCGGGCCGGAGTCCTGAAGCCGCGCGTGACGCCGGACGCCGCTTCCGCAGGGTCCTGGTGACTCTTCTTCGCGCACTGGGATCCACGGTCGCGCTCGTTGCGATTTACTACCTGCTGCCCCTGGATCGCACCTCGACAAGTGTGGCGGTTGGGATGCTGGCAGTCGGACTCCTTGGACTTGTCGGACTGGTCGCCTTTCAGGTCCGCGCGATCATCAGGGCAACATTTCCAGCGCTGCGCGCGGTCGGAGCGCTTGCGACGAGCGCTCCGCTGTTTCTGCTGCTGTTTGCCGCGACGTACTTCGTTATTGGACAAGTTTCTGCGGCCAATTTCAGCGAGCCGCTCACGCGTACCGACGCCTTGTACTTCACCGTCACCGTATTCGCGACGGTCGGGTTTGGCGACATTACAGCCACGACCCAGGGCGCTCGTGTGTTGGTCACGGGGCAGATGGTCGCTGGCATCGCGATCATTGGGCTCGGGGCCAGGATTATTGTTGACGCAGTCAAACGCGGGCAGCAACGGCGGCCGGCACCAGGGAGCGACGCCACGTCCGAGGCAGATAGCCCCCTGGAGTAAGCCGCGGATTGCATCGGACCGCTAGCGACGCAGACTAGGCGGAGATCTGTAGTCGGGGTCGTCAGCGTGAGGACAACTAGGCAGGCTCTGGCGTCTTAGGACCCGGAGCCGGGAGCACAATGGTGATCACGAAGGCGACGGCGACAGCCACCACGACCTGCGGTGTCACTATCACGCCGTCGACACCCATCAGCACTACGGCGATCAGCGTCGACGTCAACGGCAGCCGCAGCATGGCGCTGCACATGGCCCCAATGCCCATGCCGATCCCTGCCGCCAAGTTCATGCCCGGCAACCCACTTGCGGCAATACCGATCGCCGCGCCGATGAACAACGAGGGGAAGACCGGGCCTCCACGAAACGCGCTCAACGAGAGTCCGTAGGCCAAGGCCTTGCACACGATGAGCAAGATCATCACCGCTATCGAGTAGTCGGTGGCTTTTTCGACCAGCTCGGGCAGCGCGTCCTGTCCAGAAAACAGCACTTGGGTGAAACTCTGTCCGGAGATCAGCTGATACACCATCGCGGTACAACCGATGAGTAGGCCGAGTGCCGACGTCACCAACACTCGGTTCAGGTGCACGATCGGACGAAGCCAAAGTGCGACCGAGCGGATCAGCCACCCCAGCAGGGCGGCTGCCACTCCCATGATCACTGCCCAGCCCAGGCTGGCCAACGTCGGTGGCACAGCGGGCGGCACGGACGTCAGCGCGAGGGAAAAGCTGCCGAGGCCGGTCCAGTTGTCCAGACCGACGAAGACCAGCGCCCCAATGCCCGAGGCGAGCAGACCTGGCAGCGCCACCAGGCTCAGCGTCATCCCACTGACCCCTGCGACTTCCATGATCAGGAACGCACCGAGCACGGGGGAGCCGAACAGTGTGCTGATCGCCGCAAAGCTGCCAGCCGACGCCATGATCATCAAGGCCATCGGCGGAGCGTCCCTCCTGGCAAGGCGGACGGCCAGCGCCCCAAGCCCGCCGCCGATCGCCAGCAGGGGTGCTTCGGGCCCGACTGCTGCGCCGAGGCCGAGTGTGGCCAAGGCAGCGAGGAATATGCCTGGCAGCTCGCGTCCGGTGGCCGGTCCTCCGCCGGTTTGGAAGCCCAAGGCGGGCGAATGCCCGCCATTGCCCGGTAGGTATCGGATGGTCAACGCGACTAACAGCCCGCACAGCACCAACCAGGGCAACGGCCACCACGCGGGTGCAGGGCTCCCGAGCATCTGATTCGGCAGCTCCGTGAACAGAAATCGCTGGATCGCAGCGACCAGTGCAAGGAAGCCATAGGCGACGACTGAGACTGGAATACCCACTAGCGCCGCGAGCACAAGCGCTCCGATGTACCGCTTGGAACGGATTACGGCGAGCGGATCCATGACGGGTGCTCCGTCGGCAGGTGCCGCAGCGGCATGCTGGCTCGCTTCGGGGACTGCCCCACTCCTGGGACTGTTCGAGTCAGCCATCAGATGCAGTCTCTCTTCAGATCGGTCGGACGAAGCGGCAACATGCCGGAGCTGACGCCGAACACATGCCGATGGCGGGGCGGATGGCGCCGAGCGGGATGGGCCTGGGACAGCGTACGATGCCGACCTGCTGACCCGCCAACCCCGTTGCCGTCCAGGGCAACCGGACGCGAAGGGCGGCATTCATCCCCGCTGGGCGATGGCGGCCGGCTAGCTGCGGTACTCGCCGTAGCCGTCCTCGCGTTGATCTTGATCGTGCCGTCGTTCACGACGCTTTATCTGCTCGACCAGAAGAGCATGCTCCAAGTCTGGGGGCCGGCCGCCGCCGATGAGCTAGTAGCCGCTAACGGACGTACGCCAGCTGCTTCACGAACTCGTTGAAGATGCCGTCGTCGAGCTTCTCAGCATCGCGATGATCGACTCGCGGGCCCGCTGCACGAGATCGTCTATCGTCCAGTCAACCGCCACCCCGACTACGGGCAGGCCAGAAGACCGCGCTTCTTCAATCGGTACAAATCGGAAAGTCATTACCCGAGCGAGATTCCCAGTGATTCCGAAGACGACGAGGACATCTGCTACAGCATGCGCGGCAGTCGGCGTCATGTCACTCTCCGTCTCGGCGGGTGTGGCAGCTCTCACCAGTAGCAAAGCCCGGAACCGTCGTGATGGCATCACCCCTCGCGGATGATTGCAGGAGCGCCCTGCGGCCAGTGAGGTTGTGGCGAACGGAGTACTGATAGAACCTGTTTCGCTACACCAGCGCGGCGTAGCGTCAACGACGGCAAATGAGGGCCCTCATCTTGAGCGCGGCAGGAGACCACAACATTGGCTATCACTGAAGCAGCGCAGAAGAACCACGACGAACTATTTCCCGGTCACGTCTCGACCTTGAAAGTCACCGATCCCGAGCTCATCGAATACTTCGACAACTTCGCGTTCGACGAGGTGCTTCGGCATGGGGACCTGGATACCCGAACCCGGCTCATGGTCCAACTCGCATCGATGATTGCCGTGCAGGCCCTGAGCGAGTACCGGGTGATGCTCGGTGCCGCGCTCACCGTAGGCGTCACGCCGGTCGAGGCCAAGGAGATTGTGTACCACGCGGTGCCCTATGTGGGCATGGCCAAGGTGTTCGACTTTCTACACGCTACGAACGACGTTCTGAGAGAGCGTGGTGTCGAGCTTCCTCTGCCAGGGCAGTCCACCACGACGCCGGAGGATCGGGCGGCCAAGGGTTTGGCGCTTCAGAGGGAGATCGTCGGCGGCGATGTCGTTGACGGCCTCTACGCCTCGGCTCCTGACGACGAGCGCCACATCCAGCACTACCTGTCGGCCAACTGCTTCGGCGACCACTTCACTCGCACCGGCGTCGACGTGCCGACGCGAGAACTCCTCATCTTCGCGATGCTCGTCTCGCTCGGCGGTTGCGAACCCCAGGTCAAGGGGCACGTGGCCGCGAACGTCCGTGTAGGCAATGACCGCAGCCGGCTAATCGACGTCGTCACCCAGCTCCTGCCCTACATCGGCTACCCCCGCTCGCTCAACGCGCTCCGGGTGATCGACGAGGTGACCCCGGCATGAGTACCGTCCTGGTCGTCGGCGCGACGGGGAGCATCGGTCGCCTGGTCGTCGAGGAAGCGATCCGGCGTGGGTACACCACGCGGGCTCTGGTGCGTAACCCTGACAAGGCTCGGCGTCTGCCGCCGGAGGCCGACGTGATCATGGGTGACGTGACCCGTCCCGATACGCTCTCGCGCGCTGTGGACGGCGTGGATGCCGTGGTATTCACGCTCGGGTCGGACGGCGCGGACAAGGTGGGGGCGGAGACCGTCGACTACGGCGGCGTGCGCAATGTCCTGAACGCTCTCGGCTCGCGGACCGCGAGAATCGCGCTGATGACGAGCATCGGGGTCACGAACCGTACCGGCCGGTACAACCGTGCCACGCAGGTCCACGACTGGAAGCGCCGCTCCGAGCGGCTCGTGCGGGCCAGCGGATTGCCGTACACGATCGTGCGACCCGGCTGGTTTGACTACAACGGTTCGGACGAGCACCGGCTCGTCCTGCTCCAGGGTGACACCCGCCAGGCCGGTGATTCGAGCGACGGTGTCATCGCGCGACGTCAGATCGCCGAGGTCTTGGTCCGCAGCCTCGGCTCGGACCAGGCGTTGCGCAAGACATTCGAGCTCGTCGCGGTGACCGGGCCGGCCCCTGAGGACTTCGACGCGCTGTTCGCGCCGCTGGAGAAGGACACGCGCGGCGCGCTCGACGGTGTCCACGATGCGGAGGACATGCCGCTGGACGACGAGCCGCAGCAGGTGCGCGACGATCTGGATGCAGTGGTCACGCGCGAGTCTTCATGAAGGACCGTCACTGCCGAGACGTCCGTCACTACACAAGGACACATCAGATGGCTCAACGTGGCCTGACCCCTGCTAGTTGATCCAGGTCGTTTGAGAGTCTTGCGCCCACGTTGTGGGCAGGAAGGCTCGACATCAACATGGCTACGAGGAAGAAGCACACGCCGGAGCAGGACGTGCGCAAGCTGGCGACCGCTGATCGGATGCTGAACGAGGGCAAGGGCGTCGCTGACGTCTGCCGTGAGCTGCAGGTCTCCGAGCAGACGTACTACCGGTGGCGCAACCAGTTCGGCGGGATGAACGCCGACAACGCCAAGTGGGCTCAAAGGCCTGGAGCGGGAGGACGCCACGCTCAAGCGGCTGCTGGCCGACGCGGAGCTGGAGAAGGCCGCACTCAGGGAGATCTCCCGGGGGCGGCCTTCATGATCGACTCTCACTGACTGTGGCACCTATGTCACGTGCTTCAGTCGGCGTACTGCGGGCGCCCGTTAGGCCGGTAGACCTGGATCGTTACGCCCTTCGAGTCGGCTCGCGAGTCGACCAGGTCTAGCGCTGTGTCCGGGCCGGCGTCGGGGAACAGCCGCGTGCCCTGGCCGAGGACCACGGGGACGATGAGCAGGTTGATCTCGTCGACGAGGTCGTTTTCGAGCAGCCATCGGATCAGGGCACCGCTGCCGTGCACCTGCAGCTCACCCGCCGGCTTGGCTTTCAGCTCGCCGATGGCAGCCGCGAGGTCACCGGAGAGGACGGTCGTGTTCGCCCAGCGCGGTTCGGTGAGCGTGGTAGATGCGAGGTACTTGGGCTTCGTGTTCAACGCAGCTGCGATCTGGTGGTTGCCCGGATCTTCCGCCGCGGCGCGAGCCCGCTCCTCCGCGCCCCAGTAGCCGGCGAAGAGCTCGTAGGTCCGCCGGCCGAACAGGAAGGCCTCGGCGCGCTGGTAGGTCTGGTTGATGAACGTCGCGGTCTCGTTGTCGAACACCCCCACGGCCCATCCGCCGCGCTCGAATCCGTTCCTGCGGTCCTCATCCGACGCGCCGCCGTTTCCCTGCATCACTCCATCGACGGTGACTTGCGTCATGGTCGTCAGTTTCATGGTCGCAGTTCCCTGCTCGCTGGATCAGCTATGTCGTTCATCGCTTAAATCCCTCCTTCGCCCTTGCCACCACTCTTCCGCCGGTCGGGGCCACTTCCCAGGCCACCCGCTGGCCAACGTGGCGCCAGAGATGTCCAGATGCACTCAAGAGATTCGCTGGAAACTTCACTCCAGATGAACTCGCCGCCCATTTACGCGTAAACCGAGTGCCTAGGGTGCGTCCAGGTTGAAGTTTGTCATCGTTCGATTCGACCGGCCCGCGGCGCCGATCGCATCGGTCGCAGCAGAGTCCGTCCGGCCGATTCATTCCGCACCCTCCCCGAACCCGGCCCGTACGTCGGCGATGTCGTACTCCTGAACGGACACCGTGAGCATCGCCAGGC
>Ga0307298_10000232_pt1 | contig 12253 bp, 9 predicted proteins | sample ER_DNA_158_FD_194470 | JGI IMG/M metagenome (GOLD analysis project Ga0307298, IMG submission 194470) | Bulk soil microbial communities from the East River watershed near Crested Butte, Colorado, United States - ER_DNA_158 | ecosystem: Environmental > Terrestrial > Soil > Floodplain | place: USA... | reverse complement strand
CGCCTTCCGCAGGAGCTCGATCACCTTCGCGAACAACGTCATGTGCGCCCCCGAAAGCACCGAGAGGCCAATGGCGTCGGCATCCTCTGCGAGCGCAGTAGCGACGATCTGGTCCGGCGTTTGGTGGAGCCCGGTGTAGATCACTTCCATGCCCGCATCACGCAGCGCGCGGGCGACCACCTTGGCACCCCGATCGTGACCGTCAAGTCCTGGCTTCGCCACAACAATTCGAAGTGGATTCGCGGGCCGAAATGGATTTGAGGATGACTGCACATCCGATTCCACGACGTCCAAACTACTACTCAGTAATATCTTGGTGTGCGGGCCAGTGCCAACAGGGGCCTCTCATCCGCGGCGTTGTCGCGGCTTGTGGGGCTGGACATGCCCCGCGTGGCCTCTGGACTGGCCATCGAAGCCGCCTGGGCCACCGCCCATCTTGTGATGTATCCATTCGGATTGCTATCCACGTCCACTCGTGCCGTCGCTGACCGCCGCCGTCATGATTTGACGGACCTCAGCCCCGAACAACGTGGACTGTTCCATTACCAGGTAGACGCGGCCGAGACGCCGATCGTGCTCGTCCACGGGATCATCGACAACCACGCAATCTTCACGGTGATGGAGCACGCGCTGCGGCGCCGCGGGTTCCAAACGCTCTCCACGTACGACTACGGCCTGCTGACCGACAGCATTCCAGGGGCCGCTGCACGGTTGGGCGAGGCCATCGAGGAGCTGTCTGCGGCCACCGGTTACGAACGAATCCATGTCATCGGACACAGCCTTGGCGGCCTGATAGCGCGCTATTACGTGCAGCGACTGGGCGGCGATCGACTCGTACACACATTGGTAACGCTCGGTACGCCACACCAGGGCACTCAGCTGGCCTGGGCCGCCCCGCTGCTGCCGCTGGTGCGTCAACTCACGCCGAACTCCTCGATCATCCACGAGCTGGCCGAGCCGGCGCCACAATGCCACACCAGGTTTATCGCGTTCTACAGCGACATCGACCACTTGGTCGTGCCCAGTCGCAACGCTCGACTCGATCATCCTGACCTCAACGTGCAGAACATCCCCGTACGCGGCATCGGCCATCTCTCCATGCCCAACAACGGACGAATCGCTTTTACGATCACTCAAGCGTTGCGTGAGCTCGACCCGGACGGTGCGCCCAGCAGGTCCTGAGGCTTGGACTCGTAAATAATTTGCGCGGGTCTCGTAACCCATTGAGGTTTCCGTGACCTGCTTGTTATCTTTCACACGTTGTCTGGCCTGCTTCGGGGGTCCAGTCAAAGACGGAACTAGAGATCAGACAAACAGTTGGCGCACCGTCCAGGCGGCTTGCAGCTCCTGGAATGCGAGATCGGGGGTCAGGGCCCGATTGCGTACCGGCGCCGGCAAATGAGGGATGAGGGAGCTGTCCGGGGAACAGCAGACCGAACGCCAGGGCAATCAAGACGTCAGCAATGAGCCTGAGCCTGATCAGGGCAAGGGCTGGCTCTGGCACGGGCTTGCCGCACTTGGCGTCTCTGCCCTAGGCCTCGCCGTGGCAGCGGCGGTAGGCCTGACGACCAATGCAGAAACAGCGCGTGACCTGTCCGCTGTCCCGGACACTTCCCCGACAGTCGCTACAGCGCCCGTTGAAACGGTCGACCAGCAACGCGACAAGCCATCGGTCAAAGATCCAGCGCTTGCTGCATTTGGGAGACGTAACACGTCCGCGAGCAATCACTCGTCCAGAAGTGCCGCCGTTCGGGATGCCCTGGTTGGGGAGCAGGCCGCCCAGCGGGACGAACTGTTGGCCAAGACCGCCGACGAGATCAGCCGGGCAGCACAATCAGCCAGCAGCGATGCTCGACAGAAGAAACTCCAGGTGGCGGATAGGGCGACTCGCGAAGCGGCAGCTCAGATCGCGGCGGAGAATCTTCGTCGCGCGATCGCCGCTCGAGTGGCGGCGGCGAACAAGCGGCGCACCGCCGAGAGCCAGCCGAGCAGTCCTGAAGTCGCTTCGTCGAAGTCAGACAAGGACAAGCGCGATACGGCCGGTAGATCTGGCAGTGATAGCGGACGCGCCTCAGACCGCGGCAGCGGTAATAGTTCCGCCAGCGGCGGCGGGTCCAGCGGTGGCGTCTCGCCGGTGCCAGGAGCAGTCATCGGTGCTCACTTCGGCGAGTACGGCAGTTGGTCGCGTTATCACACCGGGCTTGACTTCCGCGCGAGCTATGGCACACCGATTCGTGCCGTGAAGGCTGGCGTCGTGCTTTATGCCGGCAACTCCGGTGACTGGGCCGGCAACCATGTCGCCATCAAGCATGCAGATGGCATGACGACCATGTCGTCGCACATGTCCTCTATGGCGGTGAGCGCAGGTCAGACGGTTAGCGCTGGGCAGGTGATTGGGCACGTCGGGCAGACTGGCCGCGCCTTTGGGGCCCACCTGCACTTCGAGCTGTATCCGGCTGGTGTCAAGTACGGCGACGTCTACAAGGCGATCAATCCCCAGCCTTGGCTCGCAGCCAATGGAGTAACCACCCACTGAGCCGTGAGCGTTTGCCCCCATAGGGGAAGTTGGGGCAATCTGCAAAAAGACACGCCGCAAGTTGATGAGATCGACTTGCACCCCGTTACAAATCCGTTATTGTCATCGACAGCGTCCACCGTTTTTCACAAAACGCGGGCCTCCAGCGGCAGACGATCACTGAAATCTACGCAGTGCGGGGGCAGGACCGGGGAACCTGTCGTCGTACGAGGAGATTTCGGGGTGTCTAGCTCGTCGTCGGACCGTATGCGCGCGCGTCGGGCCTTGATCGAAGAGATCAAAGAGGACAAGAAAAGCTGGCTGCGGCATGGGGTGGTAGCCATGGCTGTGTCGGTCCTCGGCCTCGGCGTGGCGGGATCTGTGGTCCTCACCGGAGCTGCCCAGCACACCACCTTGGCGACAACGGCCGCGACGACCGATCTTGCCAAGCAGACCAGCCGTGGCGCTGAACGGCCGCGACTCGACCCGGCAAGGGTCAAGAGCCTCGCAGATCAGCGAGCCGAACTCCTCAGCAAGATCGATTCGGAGGTCTCCGAGGCCTCCATGGACAAGTCGGCAAAGGCGCGCGAGAAGGCCCTCGAAGACGTCTCCGACGCGACCCGCAGGCAGGCGGTGCTTCTCGCGCGCGGCAAGAGCGCACCTAGCAACGGGCTTCCCTCAGCTCAGACGAATGCCAACAGCGGCTCCAAGGGTTGTCTTCCCATTACCAGCGGCTACAGCATTGCCGCCCGCTTCGGCCAGCTGGGTCCATGGTCGCGTTACCACACTGGCTTGGATTTCTCCTCTCCGGTCGGTACGCCGTTACACGCTCCTGCGGCCGGTGTGGTCAGCAACGCTGGGATCGGGCCTGCCAGCGGCTGGGCCGGCAACTATGTCGCTATCAAGTACCCGGATGGCACCCACACCCTGATGGCTCATATGTCGACCATTTCGGTCAGCGTGGGTCAGACAGTATCGGCCTGCCAGCTCGTTGGCGCTGTGGGGCTGACCGGCCGAACCTTCGGACCGCACGTCCACTTCGAGGTCTACCCCGCAGGCGTCACACCAGGCGATGTTTACTCAGCGGTTAACCCGGTTCCCTGGCTCAACGCCCACGGCCTCAAGCCCTAACATTTGGAGCTCCTCGACAGCTACAGCTTTTCCAGCGGCGCATACCGCAGGGCGAGCCGCTTTAGCCCTGATGACCCAAAATCCACATCGGCCATCGCCTTGTCGCCCTCGCCAGAGGTCGCGATGACTTTGCCCATCCCGAAGGCGGTGTGCAAGACCCGGTCGCCGGCAGTCAACGATGGGATCTCTCGTACCCGCGGCTTGGCGCCGTAGCCCACTCGGTTCCGCCATTCCTGATTGGCTGCTGTCGCGGAGGTGTTCCGCCAGCTGGTCACAGCTGACTCGGTTCGCCGCCAGTCGATCAGTTGGTTCGGTACCTCGTTGAGGAACCGACTGGGCGGATTGTGCTGCGGTGAGCCCCAAGCAGACCGGGCGATGGCGCGAGAAATATAGAGCCTTTTCCGAGCGCGGGTGATGCCCACGTACGCGAGCCGGCGCTCTTCCGCAAGCTCCCCGCCACTGCGCTCTTCAAGCGCGCGCTGATGCGGAAAAACGCCGTCCTCGCAGCCGGTGAGGAAGACGGTGTCGAACTCCAAGCCTTTCGCAGTGTGCAACGTCATCAAGGTGACGACACCAGCGTGTGCTTTATCCGGATCGTCCGGAATCTGATCCGAGTCGGCGACGAGCGCGACGCGCTCGAGGAAAGCACCCAAAGAGGGGTCTGGTTCTGCCGCCCCCGCCGCGAGATCTGCCTCCGGATCGAGCGCAGCTGCAACGTCGACTTCGGGATCGGTCGGGGCAGCGGAGTCATCAGACAACTCCAGCTCGTCGAGCTCGTCCTCCGGCACACTGAGTGTTGCCACTCCGCTAACGAACTCGCGCGCGACGGTGATCAACTCTTTGAGGTTTTCCAACCGAGTCTCGTCTTGCGGATCGGTCGAGTCATGCAACTCCGCGAGATAGCCCGACTTGTTCAGGACGCTTGTCAGGATGGCATCGGCGGGCATTTCGGCGGCCACCATCGCCTCATGTTCGTCGAGAAACTTTGCGAACGCCTTCAACTGGTTCATCGAACGCGAGGCGAGGCCAGGAATCTCGTCAACCCGACGCAGGGCGTCGCCGAAGCTAATGCTCTCCCGAGCCGCCAGGTCAGCTACGGCGGTCTCGGCCCGATCACCGATCCCCCGCTTCGGAACATTCAGGATGCGACGCAGCGAAACATCATCGGTGCGGTTGGCGATGGCCCTCAGATAGGCAATCGCGTCCCGTACCTCACGGCGCTCGTAGAACCGGACACCACCGACAACCTTGTACGGCATACCGGCCCGAATGAACGCTTCCTCGAATGCTCGGGACTGAGCGTTGGTCCGGTAGAACACGGCCGCGTCCCCATAGCGGTAACCTTCGGCCTCATTGAGCCGGCGAATCTCCGAGGCCACGAACTGAGCCTCGTCATGTTCGCTGTCCGCGACATAACCAATGAGCTGCTCACCATCTCCGGCATCAGACCACAGGTTCTTCGGCTTCCTGTTCTCATTCCGCGTGATGACGGCGTTAGCGGCATTCAAGATCGTCTGAGTTGACCTGTAGTTCTGCTCGAGCAAGATCACCTTCGCGCCCGGGAAGTCGTACTCGAAGTCATTGATGTTCCGGATCGTTGCGCCACGGAAGGCATAGATCGACTGATCCGAATCACCCACCACCATGAGCTCCGGTGGGTCAATAGCAACGACATTCGGATCAGGGTGCCGATCGGCCGCACAGAGTTCACGGATTAGCACGTACTGAGCATGATCGGTGTCTTGGTATTCATCGACGAGCACATGCCGAAAGCGGCGCCGATACTGCTCGCGAAGATCAGGGAATGCCTGCAGCAGATGAACAGTGGTCATGATCAAATCGTCGAAATCCAGCGCGTTCGCGGCAATCAGGCGTCGCTGGTATTCCCGGTAAGCCTCCGCATAGCTTTCCTCCTGCGGCGTCCGCGCTCGGGAGGGTGCGGATTCATGATCGACAAGTTCGTTCTTGCAATGCGACACCCAGTTCATGATCGCCCGTACGGGGAACCGCTTCGGATCAAGATCAAGATCATGCGCCACCAACTGCATCAGCCGCTTGGAATCAGCATCGTCATAGATCGAGAACGTCCGGGACATATTGAACCGGCCGATCTCCGATCGCAAGATGCGCACGCAAGCGGAGTGGAAAGTGGAGACCCACATCAACTTGGCCCGGTTGCCGATTAAGTCCATCACCCGGCCCCGCATCTCAGCAGCTGCCTTGTTGGTGAAGGTGATGGCGAGAATCGAGCCAGGGTGCACCCTGCGCTGGCTCACCAAATAGCAGATCCGGCGCGTAAGCACGCGGGTCTTGCCAGAACCCGCGCCTGCCACTACGAGCACCGGGCTGCCCTCGTGCAGCACCGCCTCGCGCTGCGGGGGGTTCAATCCCTCGAGCAGCCGCTCTGTCGTCAATGTCGCATGGGAGCGGCCCGCATCGGGCCGGGCCGGCATAGCTTCCGTCGTACTCGTCATCGCTCAGACCACCTTAGTGGCGTGCCACGACATGCATCGCGCGTTGAGGCTGTCGAAGTCCACCGCACTATGACGAGCAGGCCGCTTCGCCGACTGCAGGAGCTCGCGGACTGACTGCACGGAACGCCATCGAGGGATGCGCGAGCGACTGCAGGAGCTCGCGGACTGAGCTACTGGAACCCATCTAAGGGTCCGCGAGCGACGAAAGAGGCGAATCTCGCGGCTGCCGTCAGAGTGCAATCCCATACCGCCGCGTAAATTTGGGCTATGCGGCTGCCGCCGATCTCGCTTAAGACGTTGCTCAAGCGCATGGTGCAGGCCGTCCTCGCAGTGCAGGGAGCGACGCTGCTGGCCCTCGTCATCGTCGACCACCGGCGTAAGAAGCTCCGCAAGCCCGCGACGTTTCCCCGCCTGCCGCCTCGCTCGGTGACGGTCGGCGGATCAGAGGTCACGGTCTACACCTACGGTGAAGATCTTTACCGCGACATGCTGAACGCCATCAGCCAAGCCAAGTCGCGGATCTTCTTCGAGAGCTTCATCTGGAAGAGCGACACCGTTGGACAGGCGTTCAAAGACGCGCTGATCGATGCGGCGAATCGCGGAGTCAAGGTTTATGTGGTCTTCGATGAATTCGCTAACCTCGTCGTGCCGCCCTCGTTCTTCGTCTTTCCCAGGAACATCGCGGTACGCCGTCATCCGCTGATCGTCTCCGGGTTCCGATTCCCGCGCAGCACCGGTCGCGATCATCGCAAGCTGCTGGTGGTCGACGATGTCGCAGCGTTCCTCGGCGGCTACAACATCGGCAGCCTGTACGCCACAGACTGGCGTGATACTCATGCCCGGCTCACCGGCGACATCGTCTGGGACATGCAGAACGCATTCATCGACTTCTGGAATCTCTGGGCGGGTCGGCGCCGGGCCGCATTACCTGACTTCGGCAGCGCCACTTGGCAGCCCGACATCCGCATCCACCGGAACATGCCGCGCAACATGGTCTATCCGATTCGGGGCATGTACCTGGACGCTATCGACCGGGCCTCTCACAACATCTACATGACACACGCCTACTTCATCCCCGATACAGACATCTTGTCTGCCCTGATCCGCGCGGCCCGGCGAGGCGTGGATGTTCGGATCATCATCCCTGCAGAGTCCAACCACATCGTGGCCGACTGGTTGTCTCGCGGCTTCTACAGCCACCTGCTCCGGAGCGGCGTCCACCTACTGCTGTATCAGGGCGCCATGGTGCACGCAAAGACGGCCACTATTGACGGGCAGTGGTCGACAATCGGCACTGCAAACATCGATCGGGTAAGCCTGCTTGGCAACTACGAGATCAATATGGAGGTCTTCAACCGCGAGGTAGCCAGGCAGATGGAAGAGATCTTCGCAATCGACTCCACCAACACCGTTGAGCTGACACTCGAGGACTGGGAGCGCCGGCATGCCATGGTGAAATTCTCCGAAACCGTCTTAACGCCGCTGCGGCCCTTGCTTTAGCAGCGGGGGCTTCTCACAGCTCCAATTACTCACACGCGGGGTGGATGGAGCCTACGTGAACGTGGGTTGCTGACACAGGCAGATCTAGGTGCGGAGGGTTAGCTCCACGCGGCGGGATTAGCGACCAACGCGGCAACCGGCTTTGGCATCTCGCCGGAAACCACATGCGCCAAGCTGACGCCCTCCAGAATTGTCCGCTCCGAGGCTCGCAGCGCGATCCAGACTTCTTGCAGGGCCGCAGCCGCCCCAACGTAGGCCAGATTCTCCGGGCGGCTACCACGTACGTTGGCCAACTCGCCGTCCAGTGCCCGGATCACATCCGCAATGCTGATCTCCTCCGCTGGCCGAGACAGTCGATAGCCGCCCTCTGGACCGCGCTGGCTCCGCAGCAGGCCGGTACGCCGCAACTCACCCAAAATGCTTTCCAGGTATTTGTTGGGAATGTGCTGCGCTTCGGAGAGCTGCTCCACCGTACGCGGCGCGTTGGCGGCGGCGAGCTCCGACATCGCCCGCAGCGCGTAATCCACACGAGCTGAAAGTCTCATCTGAACAGACCTTCTGTGGCACCGTAATCTTCGGTCACGACCTCACCCCACGATCGACCTTACTGCCACAGCACGGCAACTGCGGCATTCGTGATCGTCAGACCGCCGATCAATCCCCAAAGTCCACGTGGGATTGCAGCAAACTTACGGTTCTTGGCCACCAGCACCACGATCACCGCAGTGATCAGGAGCTTGATCAAGATCTTGACGTGGTTCGCCGGATCTGGCCCAATCTCCTCCAGGGCGACCAGCGCAAGACCACTTATGAGAAGCGTGAATGACCCGTTCAGCATCGAGGCATTGATCTCGGGCTCCTTCGACCTGATCTGAACAAGAAAGCCGCCGAATAGGGCGGCAAAGCCGATCAGGTGAATCAGCACCAAGATCTGCTGCGCCAGCTGCATGGCCCGACACTAGTGGCCGGGCTAGGTGCGGTGTTGTATCTCTGCTCGCGCGGCGGCCCGGCGCTTACCGGCCCCGGCCGAGGGGGTGAAGTGCTTAAACGAGCCGGCGATCAGTCGCCCAGCGGGTTAGTTGATGACGGTTGGAAAGCTGGAGCTTGCGCAGCACGCTGCTGACATGGGTCTCGACTGTCTTGATCGAGATGAAGAGCTCCTTGGCCACCTCTTTGTACGCATAGCCACGAGCAATGAGCCGAAGCACCTCACGCTCACGCTGCGACAATCGGTCCAGATCCTCATCCACTGTTGCAAGATCAATGGACCCCGAAAAAGCGTCCAGCACGAATCCGGCCAGCCGCGGCGAAAAGACCGCATCGCCCTCGGCGACTCGACGGATCGCGTCGATCAACTCGGTACCACTGATCGATTTCGTGACATACCCCCGAGCACCGGCCCGGATCACACCTATAACGTCCTCCGCAGCGTCAGAGACTGATAACGCGAGGAACTTCTGGTCGGGATTCTTCTCATGGACCTTCCGGATGACCTCAACGCCGCCCCCACCTGGCAGGTGCACGTCAAGCAACACCACGTCAGGTTGCGTCTGCAAAATGACAGCGATGGCACGGTCGGCATCGGCAGCTTCACCGACGACGGCTACCGAACGGCCGATCTCTGCCTTGACGCCGGTGCGAAACATCGCATGATCATCGACGATGACGACCCGATACGGCCCCCGCTCGGCCGATGCGCTTTGCGAGTTGCGGGTGTTCGTGGTTTCGGTCATCTCTTGAGCTCCAGTCGTACTTCGGTGCCATCGCCCGGTGCGGAACGAATCGTTGCAGAGCCGCCGTGGCGAGCCATGCGATCAATGATGCTGCCTTTGACGCCTAGACGGTCCTGGGCCACAGCGTCCACGTCGAAACTTTTGCCACGGTCCCGGACGAATACCTCGACGGATTCCTCATCCACCTCGGCGTAGACATCGATCTTGTCAGCACCGGAGTGCTTGGCGGCGTTGACCATCGCTTCTCGCGCCGCGCGTACCAGCGCTTGGATCGACTCAGAGGTGTCGCAATCGCCGACCGTCACAAGTTCGACCGGTACGCCGCGCTCGTCCTCCACCTCCGCGGCGGCAGCCGTGAGTGCAGCCTTGAGCGTCGCTTCGTGCAGCTCATCGTCGTAGAGCCAATTGCGCAGCTCCCGCTCCTGCCGACGAGCCAGCTGTTGTACGGCCTTGGGGTCGTCGGCTTGCCGCTGAATCATGGCCAGCGTTTGCAGCACAGAGTCATGAAGGTGCGCCGCCATATCCGCTCGAGCGTCCGCTCGAACCCGCTCGGCTCTCGCCTGGTTGAGGGCGGTACGGGATCGGTGCAACCACGGCGCCAGCACGATCGCCACACCCGCCAGTGCCAGCATTGTCATCGCCATGACGTCGGGCAGCTGAGAGATCTGACCTCGCTGGGCGAGCACGATGCCAAATGCCGCGCCGACAAGTCCCAGACCGACGATCACTCGCACCAGCGACGGCCAGCCGCCGCGGGCCACGAAGGGAGCAAGCCACGCCTTGCCGCCGGCCTCGTCGCGCCAGCGCTTCTGCTGTGCCGAATCGGCCTGGCGCCAGACCAGCGCAGCGCCGGCACAAGCAAAGGCCACTGGCCAGAAAAGCTGCGAACTAATGCCCAGTCCCGTGTTCTGCATGATCCACAGCAGGCCGACTCCCAGAGCGATGAGCGCCAGCAACATGCCCCAGTCGATCCGTCGCTTGGGTTTGCTCTGGTCCCGCATGCCTGCTCGGCTAGCAGACTCCAGACCGGGAGCCTTGAGCGTGGACTCGGGCGGTAGCAGGAGCCACAATGCGCCGTACGCGATCACACCGATGAACTGAAAAGTCGCCAAGGCGACGAAGGCGACTCTGACCGCCATTACCGGCCAGCCCAGATGCCGAGCTAACCCCGTACAGACTCCGCCCAACCACGCACCCTCGGCTACTCGAGTTGCCCGGGGCCGTTGCTGAGAATCTTCTTGATCCGCGTCCGAGATGTCCCTCAATGCTGGCAATGCTTCCGTTGTCGCAGCTGATTCAGTACTGGCGACGGGCAATTCCGCAGCCTCAGCATCGGCGCTCGCCTGCTGGATGCGTGGAGTCTCGACGTGGTGAGTGTCAGGCTCGAGATGACTCGAGTCCGTGGCTGTCATGATCTCTCCACTCTCACACGCGCAGTCGCGTCCGACCAGCAGGGCCGTCCCCCACTTTTCCCCGAGCCGAAGGAACTCAGACGTTGCTGCGGCGGGAATGGTTCCCTACGTCACGCCAACTGCCGGGAGCATTGGGGGGCGTCCCTGATAGTTCGAGGGTAGTCCGCTCGGCAGGATGGACCGCATGAGCTCAGTCTGGACGATCCGCCGCAGCGCGACGGACGCCAAGGTCGCCGGCCTGTGTAGCGGCCTAGCGCAGCATTGGGGGATCGACCCAGTGCTCGTCCGAGTTGGCTGGGTGCTGCTTGCGTTGAGCGGCGGAATCGGGCTGGTTCTGTATCTCGCAGGCTGGCTGCTCATCCCAGTCGAAGGCAGCGACAAAGCACCGGTCGATGATTTCTTCGGCGAATCGGTACGGCGCTGGCCGCGGGAGCTGTGGATCACGCTCATCGTGGTAGCCAGCCTCGGAATGTTTGCGGTCTTCGGCTGGCTCAGTCCGTTCAGCATCGGACCAGCGATTGTCATTGCAGTCATTTGGTACTTCGGCTTCTACAAGGGCCGCCAGGACAAGCGACCAGCTGCGGCAATCCCACCACCATCAACAGCCGATTCCGATTCCGCTTCGACGCAGCCCGTACTCTCCGAATTCGCGCAATATCCCGGACCCGCGACCCCGTTCACCCAAGCCGCCGAAGCATGGCAACGCCGTATCGAGGAACACACTCAGCAGGTTGCCGCCGCTACTCAACCGTCCGCCACGCCGCACGCGGAGTGGCCAAGTCCCCCACCGGAAAATCTCTCGCAGGTGCCGCCGGATTCACCGATTGCTGCGCACGACGCCTTTCTGGCTGAGCCCGATCCGGCGGGCCTCTACATAGAGCCGGCGCCGGCAGTGCCGGTAAAGATGTCCCAGACCCGGTCAGCCAAACGGCTTCGACTGGTCTGCTTGATCGTTCTGGGTCTGACACTCTCTGGGCTGGGGATCGCCCAAGCAGCGGGGGTCGCAATCCCGCTGGCCGGCTACCTGGCGGCCGCATTGCTCGTAATCGGCTTGACGCTGGTGGCCGCCACCTGGTTCGGCATGGCCCGTGGTCTGCTGCCGGTGGGAGTGTTATTGGCGATCGCCGTTGTGATCATCACCGCAGCAGGACCAGCGATACGCGTACCCGTCGCTGCGACCTCAACCCATGCGTACACCAGCCTTGCTGAGCTGCCGGCCGGCGATTCAACCGATGTCGGCACACTTTCCGTCGATCTCAGTCGGCTGGCGGTGACGAGCGACGTGACCTATGCAGCGCATGTAGATCTCGGCCAGCTTGTCGTCAAAGTGCCGGAAGATACGACCGTCCTGATCAACTACAAAGCCGATCTTGGAGCAGTTCGCGCGTATGGTGCGGAGGTTAAGGCGGGCTCTGACCTGGCCGGCGATGTCAAGGATCCGCAACCAACGCGGCCAGGACAGCACACGTTGACGCTCAATCTGTCCGT
>Ga0307298_10000221_pt1 | contig 12698 bp, 9 predicted proteins | sample ER_DNA_158_FD_194470 | JGI IMG/M metagenome (GOLD analysis project Ga0307298, IMG submission 194470) | Bulk soil microbial communities from the East River watershed near Crested Butte, Colorado, United States - ER_DNA_158 | ecosystem: Environmental > Terrestrial > Soil > Floodplain | place: USA... | reverse complement strand
CCCTTGTGCTCTTCGTAGGTCTTGCGGGCTTGCTGAGTCGACTCAAGGGTGGAGGTCTCGCTCACCGGAACGTCCCACCACGACTCGGAGTCGGGAGCGCCGATCAATGGATCAGTCTCGACGTGAATCACGAGGCTGTGCTCGGCGGTCTTGGCCGCCTTGATGGCCTCTGCAAATTCACCAGCTGTCGTCGTCTTGATCACCTCGACGCCAAGGCTCGCAGCGTTGGCAGCAAGATCAACTGGCAGCTTTGCGCCGTCTAGCCGGCCGGTTTCGGGGTTCCGATAGCGGTATCTGGTACCGAACCTCTGCGAGCCCAACGACTCCGACAGTGAGCCGATCGAGGCGTAACCGTGGTTCTGCACTAGCACCGTAATGATCTTGATGCCCTCCTGGACTGCGGTCACCAGCTCGCTGGCCATCATCAGATACGAACCATCGCCAACCATCACGAAGACATCGCGGTCAGGACAGGCAAGCCGTATCCCGAGGCCGCCAGCAACCTCATAGCCCATGCAGGAGTAGCCGTACTCCACGTGGTATCCCTTGGGATCGCGGGTCCGCCACAGCTTGTGCAAATCTCCAGGCATCGATCCAGCTGCGCACACGACAACATCACGGGGATCGGACAGCTCGTTGACCATGCCGATCACCTCGTTCTGGGTAAGCAGACCGTCGGCGCCGGCATTCGGAGTTGCGGGTAGGTAGACCTTCTGGACCGTTTCCTCCCAAGCAGCATTCAACTCGGTGTAGTTGCGGAGATAGTCCTCATCAACCCGATAGCCATCCAGCAGTGGCAGCAAGGCGTCGAGGGTCTCTCGCGCGTCGGCCTGAACAACAAGCCCGGCATGCTTGATCGCATCAATGCCGGCGACGTTGATGTTGACGAACCGTACGTCGGGGTTCTGGAAGGCGGTCCGGCTCGCCGTTGTGAAATCCGAATAGCGGGTGCCGATGCCGATCACCACGTCCGCCTCGCGGGCAATCGCATTAGCTGCGGTAGTGCCAGTGGATCCGATCGCACCAAGACACTGCGGATGGTCATAGACCAGGGTTCCCTTGCCAGCTTGGCTCTGGCCGACGGGAATCCCAGTCGCTTCGCAGAAGGCTGCCAAGGCATCCTGCGCGCGGGAGTAGGTGACTCCCCCGCCCGCCACGATAAGCGGCCGCTGCGCCGACCTAATGAGATCTGCCGCAGCCTGCAGAACAGATCTCTCCGGCAGCGGTCGGGCCACGTGCCAGACCCGTTTGTTGAATAGGTCGGTTGGCCAGTCGTACGCCTCGGCCTGCACATCCTGTGGAAAGCACAGCGTTACCGCGCCGGTCTCGACCGGGTCGGTCAAAACCCGCATGGCCGAGAGCAGGGCCGCGGGCAACTGCTCCGGCCGCCAGATGCGATCGAAATACCGCGACACCGGGCGGAACGCATCGTTCACCGTGACATCGCCGGAATCCGGCAGCTCCAATTCCTGCAACAGCGGCGAGGCGCTGCGGTCGGCGAACGTGTCCGCGGGCAAAAGCAGCACCGGCAGTCGATTAATGGTGGCTAACGCGGCACCCGTCAACATGTTGGTGGCGCCCGGGCCCACACTCGTCGAGACCGCATAGGTCTGTAGGCGGTTCTTCATCCGGGCGTACGCCACGGCGGTGTGAACCATGGCCTGCTCATTGCGGCCCAAGATGTAACGCAACGAGTCGGGCTCTTCTAGCTCGGCCTGCAGCAAGGCCTGGCCGATGCCGGCGACGTTGCCATGCCCGAAGATTCCGAAGCAGCCGGCGAAGAGCCGCTGTTGTTCGCCGTCGGATTCTGAGTACTGCGCGCTGAGGAACTTCACGAGCGCCTGCGCCACTGTGAGCCGGATCTCTCCCATGCTCAAGCCTCCTCGACAGTCTGCGGAAGGAGTCTCGGGTCGATGGCCTGGGACTCCCAGTTGCCGCGCACCCACGCCTGCTCGGGATGGTCCGTGATCTTCCATGCCCGCTCGGCACCCGGCCCGGCCATCACATTCAAGTAGTACATGTCGAAGCCTGGCGCCGCGACACAGGGCCCGTGCCAGCCATACGGCACCAGAAGGGTGTCACGATCATGGACTTCCTCCAGCACTTCAATCTCACGCCCGGGTGAGGAAGACGTCCGCATGAACCCAAATCCTGGCTGGCCGCCCGGCCCAGGGGCGATCTCGAAGTAGTAGATCTCTTCAAGCTCCGACTCGGTCTCGGTCGTCTCGTCGTGCTTGTGCGCCGGGTAGGAGGACCAGTTGCCTGCCGGAGTGATCACCTCACAGGCGATGATCTTGGAGGCATCGAGTGATCCCGGAGTGCCGAAGTTGCGCACCTGGCGGCTGGACTGACCCGCGCCACGCAGCTCGACCGGAACCTCCGCTGCCGCGAGGTAACGCACCGAAAGCGCGGACTGGGCGCGCGCCCCGCAAAGCGCGAAACGCCCGCCGGCTTCTGATCGTAAGGTCACCGTCTTTCCGCTGCCGACGTAAACCAGGTCGGTCGGCCCGTCGAAGACCGAGCCGCGCCCATCGAGCTCGCAGTGGATGTCATCAATGTCGACAGCGACTGACCCATTGAGCGGCAGCACGATCACCTCATCTGGGCCAGTCTCGAAACGCTGACTGCCCGCCGGCTCAAGAGAGATGATCTTGAGCGAGGAGTACCCCCAGCCCGCGGATTCCGGAGTCACCTCGACCTGGTACGGACCCGAGCCGGCAAAACCGGACCGCAATAAGTATTGCGACTCCATGATCGTTATCGAACGATCGAAATAGCGGTATCGACCGCCTTCGCAACGTCGTCGTCCGCCGGATAGAGCATGGTGCGGCCGACGACGAGACCGCGCACCGACGGCAGCGCGAGGGCCGCCTGCCAGGCGGCATAGGTTTCGTCTGGCGCGCTGTCGGGATCGCCGCCGAGGAGCAGCGTCGGCAGCGTCGTCGCATCCATCACGCGCTCCATCTCATGGACCACCGGCAGCTTCAGCCAGGTATATGCGCTGGAGGCACCAAGGCCCTGTGCGATATGCACCGACTTGATCACTGCGTCTGCGGAGAGGTCGTTGACGATCTTGCCGCCGAAGCGACTGGACATGAACGGCTCCACCATCGCAATCAGCTTGGCCCGATTGAGCTCGGTCACGGCCTGGCCGCATCGCTCCAGTGTGGCAACAGTGCCCAGATCCTCGAGATCAATTCGCAGCAGCACCTTGGCGCCCTCGAACCCCGCCTCGATGGTCCCAGGTACGTCGTAACCGGTGTTGCGATCATCCATCTCGAAGACCGAACCCTGCAGGCCGCCTCGATTGAGTGAGGCGAACACCAGCTTCTCCTCCAAGGCACCCAACATCAGCAAGTCCTCGGCGATGTCGGCTGTCGCAAGCAGACCATCTACGCCGGGTCGGCTCAGCGCCGTCACCAGCCGGTCGAGCAGGTCGGTGCGGCTGGCCATTGCGGTCGGGTTGCCAGCCGCACTCAGGGCGCCGCGGGCCGGATGATCACAGGCGATGATCATCAACTTTCCGTCAGGCCCGAACAGCTCGCGCTTGCGGCGAGCGCGGAGCAGTTGATTGATGCGTTGCGGATCACGGCTGCGGATTTCATTGAGCTCACCGATCGAGCCTGCGAACTGGGTTCCCGACGACGCGTCGGTCACGGTGCTCATCGGGTGGCGCTCGGAGTCGCGAAGTGCACAGCAAGCGTGTCGGCGAGATGCTCGTTAGGATCTCCGCCCGCCAGCAGCGTCTCGATCTCGGCTGCGGTCGGCATGGCGGTTGAGCACTCCAGTCGCGAGGCAACGATCGCACCAGCGGCGTTGGCGTGCTGCAGCACCTTCTGCAGCGGCCAATCCGCAAGTAGGCCGTGACAGAGCGATCCGCCAAACGAGTCACCGGCGCCAAGGCCGTTAAGTGGTCGGATCGGTATCGGCGGCGACTCAACCCGCTCGCTTCTGGTCTTGGCTAGCACTCCCTTCGGTCCCTGCTTGACAATCGCCAACTCCACACCGGCGTCGAGTAGCGCATCAGCAGCTTTCTCCGGCTCGGTTTCGCCGACTGCGACTTCGCACTCCTCACGATTGCCCACGGCGACCGTGACGTGCGGCAAAGCGCGCTGCACCTGTTCGGTGGCGTGCGCCGGGGTGTCCCAGAACATCGGTCGGTAGTCAAGATCAAGTACGGTGAATTGCTTGCGCGCCCGAGCCTCTAAAACCGCGAAATGCGATTCTCGGCTCGGCTCCTCACTGAGACCGGTCACGGACAACCACATCAAGCGAGTAGCGCGTACCGCGTCGAAGTCGATGTCCGATGGTTTGACCTGCATGTCGGGCGCCGACGGCTTGCGGTAGAACCAGAGCGGGAAATTATCGGGCGGAAAGATCTCGCAGAACGTAACCGGCGTGGCGTACTCGGTGTTCGTCACAACATAACGATCATCAACATTCAGCTCACGTAGTGCATTGCGCACGTACTTGCCGAACGGATCATCACCTACGCCGGTGATGATGGCCGCCTTTCGTCCAAGTCGCGCCGCGGCGACGGCCACGTTGGCCGTTGTACCACCTAAGTACTTACCAAATGTCTGAACGTCCTCGAGCCCGACGCCTATCTGCAACGGATAGATGTCGACACCACTGCGACCAAAGGTGAGGACGTCCAGCGCCGGCTCAGTCTGTGCATCCGGACGGTCCTGAGGATCGCTGCTCATGGCTCTCCTTTGAGATCAAGATCGGGGCGCATTGTGGCCCTCGAAGCACCGTATTGGGCCTTGTGCCTCGTGTCAATACTTTGTACAGACAAATGGTCATGGATGACGCCACGGCACACCGTCAATCAAGCAGCCCGCCCGCGAACTGGGCGGCCAATCAAGAAGCCGACTCCCCACGAAAGGTGAGTCGCGGCCAACACCAGCGGTAGCCGCGCCCGTGCCGCGGCCGACATCGGTCGCCGGTTGGTCAGTGATCCAGCCATGATCAACGTGAAATACCCAACGGGGGCAAGAAAACCGGCTCGCAGCAGTCGAGAGTTGGATGCCACACCGAGCAGGCCCAGAACCGAGCCTCCGAGCACACCGAGGACCGCAATGGGAGGAGCCAAATAGCGCGGCGTGGCGGTCTCGGGATGACGCCTCATAAGTTCGCGACGCCATCTCCCTGTCTCATACATCTGCTTCATCAAAGCACGCAGCGTGGACCGCGGGCGGTAGGTCACCCGCAGCTCTGGAGAGAACCAGATCTTGTGGCCGCTGGCTCGCAGGCGATAGTTCAGCTCCCAGTCCTGCGCCCGGTGCATGGTCTCGTCGAAGCCGCCGACCGCAATCAGCGCATCCTTGCGAAACACCCCGAGGAACACGGTCTCCGCCTCCGCCGCCGGTGACTCCGCCAGGTGGAACGCTGAACCTCCCAGTCCAAGTCGTGTGGTGTACGCGGTAGCCACCGCCTCCTCAAACGGGGTGGTTCCCTGGGCATCCATCACGCCGCCGACATTGGCGGCGCCGGTCTCCGCAAGTAGCTCCACTGCTCGGCTGATGTAGCCGTCGGTCAGCTCACCGTGTCCATCGACTCGGACGATGATCTTGTGTTTGGAGGCAGCAATGCCGAGATTCAGCGCGGTTGGCGTACGCGCCGCCGGATTGTCGACTACGCGAATTCGCGGATCTGTCGCGGCAAGCGCGTCGGCAATTTCGCGAGTACGGTCGCTGCTTGGGCCTACGGCGATGATCACTTCCAGCTCACCTGGGTACTCCTGGTCAAGAACCCGGCAAATAGCAGCCTCCAGGTGCCGTTCCTCGTTCAGCACCGGCATGACGACCGAGACACCGGGCCACCGTGTCCTAACCTCGTCGAGGTTGACGGGCGAAGTCACTCCCCTATTCTGGAGCTGCTCGCGCATCGCGCGCATGGGTCCACCTACTTCGTCGTCGCTCGCAGAGGAAAAGCGCCTCTGCTCCCTCCTCCTCAGCACGGCGGGCGCGCGATTTGCCGACGCTCGCAGCTGATCTCTGGGAGCTCCTTACAGCTGCGACGATCAAGCTGCACAGACCTTGCTCAGATCATCGGTCTGGGCGCTGCGGGACGGTGAGGCCGCCGGTTTGGGCTTCGGCGTAGCGTCCGGACTCTGTGCTGGCGTGGGCTCCGCAGTTGGATTGTCGATAGCTTCCGATGCAGTGACGGTCTTTTCGACAGTGCTGTGGACTATGTCGTAGTTAGGTGAGCCCGGATTGATCAATGGGGGGACCATGGCGGCGCTCGAAACGGGTAAGGCCCTGGCCTTGAGCGCTAGATCCATCATGGTGGCGATTTCTGAAGGCGGGATATCAGTCGCCACGACTTCCTTGCCGGCTGCCGCGATCTTGTTGAATTTGGTCAACACGGTAATCGGGTCAAGTTGATTGAGCATTGCTCGCATGACGCACTTCTGCCGCACCATTCGGTCGTAATCGGAGGAATCGGAACGTGATCGGGCGAACCACAATGCCTCGAAGCCGTTCAGATGCCGGTTCTTGCCAGCCGCCACGTAACCGGAGATCTTGCTGCTACCACCGCCGATCGGAACCCGGCGGTAGACGTCCATGGTGATGCCACCGACTGAGTCCACCAGAGACTGAAAACCTTTGAGATCGATCAGCGCCCAATAGTTGATCTTGAGTCCAGTAGCACCTTCGACCGCCTCCTTGGTCGCCTGTGCGCCCGGATTCTGTACTCCCGGATAAAGATTGCGATGTTCCGACGCATAGGTATAGATCGCGTTCAGCATGCAGGAGCCATCCGAGCAGTGGAAACCATGTGGAAACCGATCACGCAGTGGTGAGTAGTTGGGGAACGGCGCGAACTGCAGATTGCGCGGCAGACTGATCAACACTGTGCGGCCGGTTTCCGCGTCCACACTCGCTACAGTCATACTGTCCGGTCGGAGTCCTACGCGGTCTGGTCCTGCATCACCGCCCATGAGCAAGATGTTGAAGCGTCCATGTTCGGCGGTCTGGTCACCGCCGCCGGAGAAGACAGCCGTCGTCAGATCGTGTTGCGCTGAAGCCATCGAGGCTGCAGCGATGAAGCTTCCGAAGATTGTGAAAGCCAGCGCCAGGCCGAGTGCTGAAAAGACCAGTTGGCCGGAGCGCCCGAGCTCTTGGGGATGCCCGAGTCGCCAGGCGTCGACGATGAGCGCAGCCCAGCCCAGGCCGAGTGTGATGAGCGCAATCTGGATCGCGGTCAGCGTCGGGCCGAAGGTGATCATGGTAAGTAGGAGCTTCGGGCTAATCAGCGCCAGCAGGCCGGCGAACAGCGCGAGAAACCCTAAAGCCGCCCAGACGCGAAGCGCTAGCCGACCAACGCGACGGTTGCCGGCCACTAGCTGCGCAGAGCCAGGTAGCAGCAGGGTCATGGCGAGCAATGTCAGGCCGCGGCGGCGTTTGATGCGTTCGCTTCGCAGTTGAGGGGGCAACTCGGTGTGCCTCTCGGGGAAGGGAAATCGGGGAAGGACATCGGGGAAGGACATCGGGGAAGAACCCTGTCAGTATCTGTGGTTTCTGCCGTTTCGATGCTGAAGGCACGCCGACAATGCCTCACTCCGCTGTCGGCTCCCGTCGTGAGCGCCCAGGTACCTTTGCGATATGTCTCCGAGCCGCGACGATGATCTGGACTGGCTCTATGGACGCGAACGCCAACAGGTGCAGCCGGAGCGCACCCGCGTAATGCCGAGCCCGTCGGGGCCTGCACCAGACTCGCCGCAGAGTGGCGCGCCGTACGCCCCGCCCAGTCCGAGCGGATCCCAAACAGCGCCACCTCGGCCAGGGATGCCACCCGCTGGCCCACCCCGAGGGCCTGGCGGCCGACCCTACCCGGCAGCTCCCCAGCCCAGGCCCGCGAAGCGGCGACATCCGGTCCGGAACGTCTTCCGTGTGCCGTTGATCTTGCTGCTCTTGCTGATCTTGTGGCTGGTCGGCGTGCCCGCGTACGCCTGGACGCAAATAGCTCGCGTGGACGCCGCTCCTGCCGGTCAGCGGCCAGCTGATCAACCAGGCAAGACATTCCTCCTCGTCGGCTCGGACTCCCGCGCCGGCCTCAGCAAGGCTGAGCAAAAGCGACTGGGAACCGGCAGCACCGGTGGTCAGCGCACCGACACGATCATGATCGTCTACCTACCTCCAGGTGGGAAGCCGGCGCTGATCTCGGTGCCGCGTGATTCCTATGTCGATATTCCCAAGAACGGCAAGAACAAGATCAACGCCGCGTACGCCTTCGGCGGTTCTGAGCTCTTGGTACAGACGGTGGAGCAGAACACCGGGCTGCGAATGGACGGCTATATGGAGATCGGGTTCGGCGGTTTCGTCAACATCATCGACGCCCTCGGCGGGATCCGCATGTGCCTGCCTAACGCGATCAAGGACCGCGACAGCCACATTGATCTGCCGAAGGGTTGCCAGACCTTGAGTGGTACCGAAGCGCTGGGCTACGTACGGATGCGCAAGGCTGATCCACTTGGTGATCTTGGTCGAGTGCAACGGCAGCGCGAGATGCTGGCAGCCGTCGCCAACAAGGCGGCGTCGCCGGCCACCGTGCTTAATCCGGTGCGGTACTGGAAGTTCAATATGGCGACTGCAGAGGCGATCAAGCTCGGCCGCGACACCACACTGCCTGAGGCACTTTGGCTGGCGTACGCGATGAAACGGATTTCTGGCGGCGGCGGGCTCACGCTAACGGTGCCGGTGTCCAGCACAGGTGCGCCGACGCCCGTCGGCTCGGCTGTCCTGTGGGACCAGACCAGGTCAAAGGCCATGTTCTCCGACATTGCACGTGGCGACACCGCCGGACTTGCCAAGTACGCCAAGTAGCAACTTGTTGCGCCGCAACGTTGGCGTTATCCCAAGTCAGCGGCAAGTAAGAATGTTAGAACAAAACCTTGACAAGTCTTCGGTGAGTAGGTAACGCTTAGGGCCCATCGGCAGGGGGCGCAGACCCCTGGACACCGGAGGAGAGCTCTATGAGTAGCCCACACCATGCGGCCTCTCGAGCCTCCGAGCGAGCCCATCGAATGGCCCTGCGTGTGTCTCGCCGCTGGGCCGCTCGGTCCTGTGTACGATCGCGCAGCAAGCAATGCGCCTATACCGTCTGTCACAAAACCTGTGACAGACGTCTCTCGCCCGAACCACGGGCTCCTGCATCACATGTAGGCGACGATCTCGCCTGCGTCGTAGCCCAAAACCGTTCGTACTGCCTACGTTGACGTCGTGAGCTTCCGCTCACTACATCTCGCGCGTCCGGGCCTGGCCCGAAACACAACGAAAGGAATCGCAGATGATTCGATCCGCAAAAGGGTCGGCGCTCCGCCGATCTCGAATGGGCTTGACTGTTGCCGCCGTCACCGCGGCTGCCGCACTTGCGCTGTCTGCATGTAGCGGCGGCGGCGCCCCCGAGACGCAAGCTAGCCAGGGCGGTGGTGGCGGCGGCAACTCGGGCTATACCTTCGCCATGATCACCCACGAGACGCCCGGCGACACGTTCTGGGACCGGATCAGGGCAGGCGCCGAACAGGCCGCCAAGGACACTGGCTCGACATTGAAGTACTCCGCCGATCCCGACGCAACCAAGCAGGCCGTTCTCATTCAGAACGCGATCGACTCCAAGGTCGATGGCATCGCGACAACGCTTGTCACCCCGGATGCCCTCATTCCCACGGTCAAGAAAGCCATCGCTGCAGGGATTCCGGTAGACAGCTTCAACTCCGGATTCGCCTACTGGCAGCAGGCGGGCGCGCTCACCCACTTCTCCTCCGACGAGTTCCTCGCCGGACAGCAAGCGGGCAAGAGGATGAAGGACGCCGGCGCCACCAAGATCCTCTGCACCATCCAGCAGACCGGCTCGGTCGCGCTCGAAGACCGCTGCAAGGGCGTGAAGGACAGCTTCCCGAACACCGAGAACCTGCAGGTCAACGGCGCGGACGACTCGGCGGTCACCTCAGCGATCCAGGCCAAGCTCAGTGAGGACAAGGCGATCGACTGGGTGATCACCCTGGGCGCCCCTCAGGCCCTCGACACCCTCAAGGCCTTCGAGGGTTCCGGCAGCAAGGCCAAGGTCGGAACCTTCGACACCAACCCGGACTTGGCGCAGGCTGTGCAGGACGGCAAGGTCCAGTTTTACATCGACCAGCAGCCCTACCTGCAGGGCTACATGGCCGTCACACAGCTCTATCTCTATAAGAAGAACGGCAATATCCTCGGTGGTGGCAAGGCGGTCCTGACCGGCCCGTCCTTCGTCGACAGCAGCAACATCGCCACGGTCTTGCCGTTCGTCAAGAACAACACCCGATAGTTCGAAGCCTCGAGCGGTGGTCGGGCGCGCGTGCGTCGCTCGACCACCGCGAGGACAAGTCACAGGAGCTGCAACATGAGTACACCTGTCAAGACCGCACCGCCTACACCGGCTGAGGCCTCCAACCGCGTCCAAGTCAGCTGGACGACTCGACTGCTCGGCCGCCCCGAGGTCGGAGCCTTGGTCGCGGCCATCGTCATCTTCATCTTCTTCCTAATCGTCGCACCGGCCTTCCGCACACCGGCCGCGTTCTTCACCGTGCTCTACCAAGCCTCGACCATAGGCATCGTGGCTGTCGGTGTCGGCATGCTGATGATTGGCGGCGAGTTCGACCTGTCCGCGGGCGTGCTTGTCACCTCCGCCGGTCTGGTCAACGGCATGCTGTGCTATCAGCTCGGGCTGAACCTATGGGTCGGCGTGATCATCTCGCTGGTCTTCTGCCTGGGGGTCGGCTTCCTCAACGGCTACCTGGTGATGCGCACCGGCATTCCCAGCTTCCTGATCACGCTGGGCACGTTCTTCGTGCTGCAGGGGGCCAACCTCGGCGTAACCAAACTCGTCACTGGATCCGTGTCCAGCCAGAACATCAGCCAGATGGACGGCTTCAAGTCGCTGAACTTCATCTTCGCCCACGAGTTCAAGATCGGCTCCGTCACGCTGTCGATCACCGTCATATGGTGGCTCTTGTTCGTCGTCTTGTCGGCTTGGATCTTGCAGCGGACCAAGATCGGCAACTGGATCTTTGCGGTCGGTGGCAACGCCGCCAGCGCCCGCGCCGTCGGCGTGCCGGTAACCCGAGTAAAGATCGGCCTGTTCATGACGGTGTCCTTCCTCTGCTGGTTCACCGGCATGCACTACCTGTACCGGTTCGTCACTCTGCAGGCTGGCAACGGCGTAGGCAACGAGTTCCTCTACATCATCGCCGCGGTTGTGGGCGGGACCCTGCTCACCGGCGGTTACGGCAATGCGTGGGGTGTGGCCATCGGCGCGTTCATCTTCGGCATGACCAGCCTGTGCATCGTCTATGCCGGCTGGGACCCGAACTGGTTCAAGGCCTTCCTCGGTGTCATGCTGCTGCTCGCGGTGATGGTCAACCTGTACGTGAAGCGACTCTCAACTCTGCGAAAGGTGGGTTGACATGACCGACACTCTGCAAGAGCACGCCGATCCGACACTCCACAAGGGTGAGCCTCTGGTCGAAATGGTCGATGTTGGCAAGACCTACGGAGCGATCCGAGCCCTCACGGGAATCAACATGGTCGTCAACGCGGGTGAGGTGACGTGTGTGCTTGGCGACAATGGAGCGGGCAAGTCAACATTGATCAAGATTATTTCTGGCTTGCATCCCCACAATGAGGGACACGTGAAAGTCGATGGCGAAGAGGTTCACTTCGGCTCTCCGCGTGAATCTCTTGCTCATGGCATAGCTACGGTGTATCAAGATCTTGCCGTGGTCAGCCTGATGGAGGTGTGGCGTAACTTCTTCCTCGGCTCGGAGATGACTGGGAGCAAGCTCCCACTCTCCGGAATGAAGATCAAGGACATGAGGCGTATCGCCGACGAGGAGCTGCGCAAGATGGGCATCGTCGTCAAGGACATCGATCAACCCATTGGAACCTTGTCCGGCGGTCAGCGGCAGTGCGTCGCGATTGCCCGCGCGGTGTACTTCGGCGCTCGGGTCCTGATCTTGGACGAGCCGACGGCCGCTCTTGGTGTCAAGCAGTCCGGGGTGGTGCTCAAGTACACCGCGGCAGCGCGTGATGCTGGGCTCGGCGTGGTGTTCATCACTCACAACCCGCACCACGCCTACCTGGTGGGCAACCACTTCATCATCTTGAAGCTGGGCCAGGCCGTGCTGGACAAAAAGAGATCCGAGGTCAACCTTGACGAGCTCACCCGACAGATGGCCGGTGGCGACGAGCTCACCGAGCTAGCGCACGAGCTGCAAAGCACTCGGTGATCCGCTTCGCCCTCCTGGGTTGCGGACGCATCGGGCGCGTACATGCCGACTCGATCGATGTCCAGCCCCGGGCCGAGCTGGCCTGGGTGTACGACCCGATCGAGTCGGCGGCCCAGGAGATGGCCAAGCAATACGGCGCGTCCGTTGCCGCCAACGTCGATTCCGCAATCGATGATCCCGGTGTGGACGCCGTGGTGATCGCCTCGGCAACGCCCACCCACGTCGACCTGCTGACCCGGGCCGTACGGGCCGGGAAGGCAGTGCTCTGCGAGAAGCCCATCGATCTGGACCTGGCGCGGGTCGATCGCTGTTGGAACGAGATCGCTGCGCTGAATCCGACCGTGCTCATTGGTTTCAACCGGCGTTTCGATCCGTCGTTTCGCGAGGTGCGCGACCGGATCGCCGCTGGCGACATCGGCCGCCTTGAGCA